>Ga0209291_1000105_pt1 | contig 82279 bp, 68 predicted proteins | sample GOMGulsemesocosm_FD_184633 | JGI IMG/M metagenome (GOLD analysis project Ga0209291, IMG submission 184633) | Methane-oxidizing microbial communities from mesocosms in the Gulf of Mexico - GOM9B Gulf of Mexico (SPAdes) (version 2) | ecosystem: Environmental > Aquatic > Marine > Cold seeps... | reverse complement strand
TTAACAACTCTCCTTTAACATTGATAAACCCCCAGGTTTTTTTATATTTTACTCTTGCCAATCCATTAATAAAACCTTTTTCAACATTCTTTTTAAAAAGACTCAAACCTCCTGTAGTTATCACATATTTCTGAGCAATAACTTCTTTTCCAGATTTATCAATAAAACCCCAAAGTTTTTCAGATTTTATTGGCGCCAATCCTTCCTTACTAAACAATTCAGCATCTCTATATTTTAATGGAATAACCACTTCTCCAGTTTCATTAATATAACCCCATTTTTTCGCCTTACAAACTGGTGCTAATCCATTTTCAAAACCTCTTACTTTATCATAAGTTGGCTCTACAACCCAATTTCCTTTTGAATCAATAAAACCAACTTTATCATTCATTTTTGCGTAAGTAATTCTTTCATTTCTAGAGAAATCCCATATTTTCTGAATCCCTTCCATTGCTTTAAATTCTCCAGCAATAATCAACCCATTAGTCTCTCCTTTTTTCGCAGTGATATTCTTTCCGTAAACATTACTAATAGCATTATACTGTGGTTTTACAAAATACTGCCCTTTAACATCAATCAATCCCCACAGTCCATTTTCTTGTACTTTCGCATAGCCATTAACGAACTTTTTAATCTTTAAATACTTAGGAGCAACAATAACCTTCCCAGCAACATCAATTAAACCTATTAACTTATCTTGCCTAATAAAAGCGACTCCATTGTTGAAATCGTATATTTTATCAGTAGTAACATTAGCCAAAACTTCTTCTCCTTTTGTATTAATATAAAACCATTTTTTAGATTTTAAAACAACTGCAACTCCAGAGTCAAAGTTTTTTACTTTATCAAAAGTAGGCTGAATTACCCACTCACCTTTTCTATTAATAAAACCAACTTTTTTTCCCTCAAATGCAATTGCATAATCTCCAGAAAAACTATGAGCTCTTTTAAATTTTGGTTGTATATGCCACTCACCTGTTTTAGTTATATAGCCAAACTTCCCATCTTTGTTAGCCAAAGCTAACTCTTGTGCGCTTACTGTAAAAACAGCAAATACAACAAGTAATAAAACTAACTTTTTCATAATCATTAATCTTCAGAATTAATTAAAAAATCTTTTACCTCATTGATAAAAGGATACATGATTAAGTCTTCTTTAAATGGGGGTACTATAGCTCTTATTTCATCGTACATTTTTTTAGTTGCACTAGAAACTTTATCAGAAAAACCAAGTAATTCAATTGCCTGAACAATTGTTATTATCTCAATAGACAACACTTCAAAAGTATTTTCTATAACTTTTTTAGTAATCAATGCAGAATTAGTTCCCATACTAACAATATCTTGATTGTCATTATTATTAGGAATACTGTGTATATACATTGGGTTTGATAACATTTGATTTTCAGCAGTTGTAGAAGTAGCCGTAAATTGTGCTCCTTGCATACCAAAATTCAATCCTAACTTCCCTAAGTTTACAAAAGGAGTTAACTTATCATTTAACTTAGAATTTAACAAATAGTTTAATTGTCTTTCCGCTAACATAGAAAGCTTAGCAACAACTAACTTTAATTTATCCATTTCTAAGGAAATATAATCACCATGAAAATTCCCTCCATGATACACATGCTTCTTTTCTACATTAATAATAGGATTGTCATTTGCTGAATTTACCTCTTCAATTAATACTTTAGAAACATTCTCTACAGTATCATAGACAGGCCCTAAAATTTGAGGTACACAACGTAAAGAATAATATTCCTGTACTTTTTCTTTAAACACAGTTTCTGTATTCTTACCAGAATACAAATGCTCATCTCTATTTCTAACCAAAGTACTATCGGCTAAATGCTCACGCATTAACCTGGCAATTTCTATTTGTCCTTTATGTCTTTTTGATGTATTTAACTCAACTGATAAATGATCGTCATAAGCCTCCACGATTTCATTAATTGCAGAAGAACATTTAATTGACCAATCCAGTAAACGTTTTGTGTAAATAGTATTTACAATTCCAATACCAGTCATAACAGAAGTTCCGTTCATTAAACCAAGACCTTCTCTTAACTTAACTTTAATTGGCTCTAAACCTAATTCACTAAACACTTCTTCTGTTGCTTTACGTTCTCCTTTATAAAACACTTCACCTTCACCAATCAACACTAAAGCTAAGTGAGCAAGCTGCACTAAATCACCACTAGCACCAACTCCTCCATGTTCAAAAATCAACGGAATTACATCTTGATTTAGCAACTCACGCATTAATTTAACTACAGAAGAGTGCAAACCAGAGTTTCCTAGTCCCAAAGTATTTAATCTAGCCAACATAGCTGCCTTCACATACTTTCTTGTTAAAGGATTACTTGTTCCTGACGAATGGCTTCTAATTAAATTATACTGTAATTGTATCGTATCTTCTTCATCAATTTTATATTGTGCCATTGGACCAAAACCAGTATTCACACCATAAATAACTTTATTTGCAGAAAATTCTTTCAAGAAATCGAAACTTTTCTCAACTCTTTCAATGAATTTTGGATCTAACTCAACTTTATTCTCTTTAAATACAATATTATAAAAATCTTCTAAACTAAGATCATCCTTTACAACTACCGACATAGATAAATAATTAGGTATTAATTTCTTCAATAAATGAAGATTATTTGGTTAACTTTGAATGCAAATTTAAAATTTTGTCACAATAAAACCTATAAAATATGAATAAAGAATTTGTTGATGTTTTAATCATTGGAGCTGGACCATCTGGAAGCATAGCTGCATCATATTTAAACAACAATAACATCAAAGTTAAAGTTCTAGAAAAGTCGATATTCCCTAGGTTTGTTATTGGTGAAAGTTTAATTCCTCGTTGCATGGATCATTTTGACGAAGCAGGACTTCTAGACTGCTTAAAATCAATGAATTTCGAGAAAAAAAGCGGAGCAAGATTCATAAGAGACCATCAAGTTTGTAATTTTGATTTCAGTAAAAAATTCAGCGAAGGATGGGATTGGACATGGCAAGTTCCAAGAGCAGATTTTGACAATGCCCTTGCTAAGGAAATGATTAAGAACGGTGTTGATGTTGAATTTGGATCAGAAGTTACTAATGTTGTTTTCAATGAAAACACATCTACAACCACTGTAAAAGATAAAGAAGGAAATACAAAATATATTGAAGCAAACTTTATTATTGACTCTAGCGGATACGGAAGGGTTTTACCACGAATCCTTGGCTTAGAAAAACCTTCAGAAATACCAAAGAACTCTTCAATATTTACACATGTTGAAGACATCAATAGACCAGAAGGAAATGAAGGAACAATCATAACCTTTGATATTGTAAAACAAAAAGTATGGCTTTGGGTAATTCCGTTTTCTAACGGAAAAACAAGCATTGGCTATGTTGGCCCTACAGAATTTATAGAATCCTACGGAGACAACACAACAGAAGCGCTTCAGAAAATGATGCAACTTTCAAAACACTACAGAGATAGATTTGAAGGAGTAGATTATTTATTCGAACCAAAAAAGATTAAGAATTTCGCAAAATCAGTAACTAAATTGCACGGAAAAGGATTTGCCTTAACCGGTAATAGCGCTGAATTTTTAGACCCTGTATTCTCTTCAGGAGTTTCTTTTGCTACTGAATCAGCTATATTAGCAGCTAAATTAGCTATTAAAGAATTGAATAACGAAATTATAGATTGGGAAAAAGATTATTCCGATTATATAAAAAGTGGCGTAAATGTATTTGCTACTTATGTTAAGGAATGGTACACAGGAAATTTACAAACATTATTCTTTCACGAACCTGAAAACCCGGCAGTAAAGGAAAAAATATGTGCTGTTTTAGCCGGATATGTTTGGGATCAAGAAAATCCGTTTGTCAGAAAACACGACAGAGCAGTAAAGTCAATGGCGTATTTGATTGATATGGAAAAAGAAAGTCAATCTTAATCTTCAAGTTTTAAAATATAGCATAAAAAAAAGCCTCACAATGTGAGGCTTTTTTTTTATGCTATATTAAAATTACTACTTATTTAATTTAGTAGACAATTCTAATGATAAAGCTGAGCGTTCAAATCTAATTTTACCAGCACCCGTTTCTACAACACACGTGTTATCAGTATCATTAAGCTCTACTATTTTACCATGCATTCCGCTTTTGGTAATTACTTTATCTCCTTTTTTTATTTCTTTAGCAAAATTTAACTCTTGCTTTTGTTTTTTCATTTGCGGTCTTAAAAAGAAAAAATAGATCACCACAAACATTAAAATGTATGGTGAAAACTGACCGATTGAAGCTATAAAATCTTCCATTATAATTATTTAGTAGGTACTGAAACCGCTTGTTTAATTGCTCCTGGGACTACTGCTGCACCTGCAGGAACTTCAACCATAGCTTTAATCTTTACTATTTCCTTACCTTTTTCAGTATTTGCAGTAACCGTAACCGTTTGTGTTGTTAAATTTTTCTTCCCTCTTGAATTAAACTTTACAGAAAATTTCCCTGATGCACCTGGAGCTATTGCTTCTCTTGGCCAATCGTTAGGTACTGTACACCCACAACTTCCTTTAATTCCAACTATCACTAATGGTTTCTCACCTGTGTTTTTAAAACTAAAAGTAGTCTCTCCTACATCTCCTTGTTTTAAATTCCCAAAATCATGCTCTGTTTTATCAAAAGTCATTACTGGAAACTTATCAGAATTCGCGTCTCTTTCTGCTGCTACTGCTACATTTTCAGTATTAATTTTATCTGCTGCATTCTCTTTTTTACAAGAAACAAATGCCAATCCACACAATGCTGTAAACGCTATAACTCTTAACTTTTTCATAACTATATTTTTTATTAATCCGTTCGTATTATTTTTAAAGTTTTGCTAAAATAAGCAAAAATCTGAAACTACATCAGTCCTCTCCCCATTTTTTGTAATTTCTCATCCTTCTTAAAATCCTTAACCAAGCTATCTAAAATACCATTAATAAAAGTACTACTCTTACTCGTAGAATACTCCTTAGCAATCTCCAAGTATTCATTAATTGTAACTTTTACTGGTATCGATGAAAACTTCAAAAACTCACAAATAGCCATTTTCATCAAAATCGCATCCATAGAAGCTATTCTCTCTGAATCCCATTTAGGAGTTTTCACATCTACATACTCACTTAACTCTTCATCATTTAAAGTAACTTTTGTAAGTAAGTCTTTACCGAATTTTTTATCATCCTCATCCTTAAACAACTTAGTCAATTTCATTTGTTGACTCACTTTAATTTTCTTCAACTCTTTAAGAATCATTGTATTCACTAAAGGCAAATCATCTACCCAACTAATACAAGTATCCTCATAATAAGAATATAATTTTTCATTTGGAGCTATAATTTTTTTAAAAATAGTAAGCACTAATTCTTTATCCTTCTCAAAAGAACTATCCTCATTTAAATATGCTTTATAAAAATCAGAAACTAATATTTCTTTTAAAAACAGACTAGCATATTCATCATCCAACTCCCAATTAGCAAGATCTCTCTCATCAACCAACAACGTTAGTTCTTGACTAGATGCTATATGATTTAAACACACATTATTTACTAATCTATGAATATTTTCTGCTTTATTTTCTTGTAAAAAACTACTTTGAGAAGCATTATTCAGCTTCCTAGCTTTTTGTAGTATTACAGTAAAAAGTTGGTATTGCAACAAGTATAGGTCATACATGTTAGAAGCACTATCATTCAATTTTTTATACGCAATATTTAAATCTTGACTTTTAGTATGCTGCATTTCAAAAATGCACTGCATTACTTTTGTACGAATATGTCTTCTGTTTAACATGAATAAGAACTTTTTATATAAATAAGAGAAGCGAAAGGAACTCCCTCTCGCTTCGCAAAAATAAACTATTATTTAATGATATACTATTTCTGATTTTCTTTTTTTCTTGCTTCTATCCTGCTTTTAGCAATAGCTAAAGATGCTGCATGAGTAGTAACTTTATTCGCCTCAGCATTTTTGATAATCTCTAATGTAGTATTGTAGATATTTTCTGTTTTACGCATAATTTCCGTTTTACCGTAACCTTCCAATTCAGCATAAACATTAATTATACCACCTGCATTAATAACGAAATCTGGCGCATAAACAATTCCTTTTTCTGATAAAATCTTACCATGAACAGCTTCGTTTTCTAATTGATTATTAGCTGCTCCTGCAATAATATCTACGTTTAATTTATTAATTGTAGCGTCATTTATTGTTGCTCCTAATGCACATGGTGCATAGATATCAGCTTCTAAAGTATAAATATCTTCACCTGTATAAATTTCAGCACCATATTTAGCTTTAACCTCTTCTAAACGGGCTTGATTAATATCTGTGATAATCACTTTAGCTCCTTCATTTGTTAAGTGCTCCACTAATGATTCACCTACGTGACCAATACCTTGAACAATAACCTTTTTATCTTCTAAAACATCAGATCCATACTTATATTTAGCTGCTGCTTTCATCCCTACAAAAACACCATAAGCGGTTATTGGAGAAGGATTCCCTGCTCCACCTCTACTCTCAGAAATACCAGTTACATAAGGAGTCACATCACGCACTAAATCCATATCAGATGTTTCCATCCCGATATCCTCTGCAGTAATATACTTTCCACTTAAAGAATGTACAAATTCACCAAAACGCTTCATTAGCTCAGGAGTTTTTTGAGTTTTAGCATCTCCAATAATTACAGCTTTACCTCCACCTAAATTTAACCCAGCTACAGCAGACTTAAAAGTCATACCTCTAGACAAACGAAGTGCGTCATTTAAAGCCTCCCACTCATTGCTATATTGCCACATTCTAGTTCCTCCTAAAGCAGGTCCTAAAACAGTATTATGAATTCCAATTATTGCTTTTAATCCAGTATCTTTGTCATTGCAAAAAACAATTTGCTCATGATTATCGAATGATAATTGTCCGAAAACAGGATTTATTTTTGATAAGTCTTTAACGTCTATTACTTCTGATGTCATTGTGTCTGTTGTTTTTGTTATAACTGAAAGATTTATAAATCCCACAATTTTGGAGCACAAAAGTAGTTGATTATTCATTTTTACGCAAAAAAATAGCTTAAAAATGAATTTTATTTAATTCTAAAATGGATTTAAATTCTAGAAGTTTGCTTTAAACAAAAAATAATGTCAGTAAATTTATACTTGAAATGAAAGAACTTAAATATTTAAATAAATATTTTTTAAAATATAAATACCGATTAATTATTGGAATATTAATCACCATAGTGGCTCGAATATTTATTGTTTTTACTCCTAGATTCACTGGAAATGCAATTCAATTAATTGAAGAATATATTCTAAAAGAACAACATACTGAAATTATATTTAGAGAAAAACTACTTTATTACATATTACTAATACTTGGAGTAAGCGTCATAGCTGCATTTTTCACTTTTCTAATGAGACAAACTTTAATAGTTATGTCTAGATTAATCGAGTTTGATTTAAAAAACAATGTTTTTAAACAATACGAACAATTATCACAAAACTTCTACAAACAAAACAGAACTGGTGATTTAATGAATAGGATTAGCGAAGATGTTAGTAAAGTACGTATGTACTTTGGCCCTGCATTAATGTACAGTATCAATACTATTACTCTTTTTGCTATTTTAATACCATTAATGGCTAGTACAGCTCCAAAATTAGCAGCATACACCTTACTTCCACTACCCATACTTTCTGTTGCTATTTATAAATTAAGTAAAGAAATCCATAAAAGAAGTACTGTTGTACAAGAATACTTATCAAAACTAACAGTGTTTACTCAAGAATCATTCTCTGGTATATCTGTAATTAAAGCTTATGGTATAACCAATGATATTACTGCCAAATTTGAGGTTTTATCCGAAGAAAGTAAAGAAAAAAACATGGAACTAGTAAAAGTTCAGGCTTGGTTTTTCCCATTCATGATTTTATTAATAGGCTTAAGTAATGTTTTAGTAATATATATTGGCGGTTTACAATACATAAACGGAAGTATAAAAAGTATAGGTACTTTAGTTGAATTCTTACTCTATGTTAACATGCTTACTTGGCCAGTAGCTACTGTTGGATGGGTGACTTCAATGGTACAACAGGCCGAAGCTTCTCAAAAAAGAATTAATGAATTTTTAAATGTCACTCCAGAAATCAAAAACGAAAACAATAGTCAATACCATTTTGACACTGATATTGAATTTAAAAATGTAAGCTTTACATACCCTGACACAAATATTACTGCATTAAATAATATATCCTTTAAGGTCAATAAAGGAGAAACTATAGCAATCATAGGGAAAACTGGGTCAGGGAAATCAACAATACTAAACCTCATTTCTAGACTACATGACGTTACTCAAGGAGAATTATTTATCGGAAACAAAGAAATCAAAACACACAATCTTAATATACTTAGAGAAAACATTGGCGTTGTTCCTCAAGATCCATTTTTATTTTCTGATAGCATAGAAAACAATATTAAATTCGGAAAATCAAATGCTACTACTGACGAAATTACACAAGCAGCAAAAGATGCTGATGTACACAATAACATCATCCAATTTAAAAACAAATATAAAACTGTATTAGGAGAACGAGGTATAACACTTTCAGGAGGACAAAAACAACGAGTATCTATAGCTAGAGCAATAATTAAGACTCCTAAAATAATTTTATTTGACGATTGTCTTTCAGCAGTCGATACCGAAACAGAAGAAACAATTCTTAGTAATTTAAAAAGAGTTACTAAAAACAGTACTACCATAATTGTAAGTCATCGAATTTCATCTGCAAAAAATGCAGACACAATTTTTGTGTTGGATAACGGAACTATCATACAAAAAGGTACTCATAATCAGCTTATAAGTACTGATGGTCACTACAAAGAGCTTCATCAAAAGCAACTATCTGAAAAAGAACAGTAAAAAAAATTGGTTCTAAACTTTTTTTTTATGATTTTTGGGAAGCAATAAAACTAATATTATTACAAAATAATTATGAGCGATAAAGAATATTTAGAGAAAGAAGAAATTTTTTCAAAGGTATTAAGAGCAGGGAGAAGAACTTATTTTTTTGATGTAAGATCTACCAAAGCAGGTGATTATTACCTTACTATCACTGAAAGTAAGAAGTTTACAAATGATGATGGCTCTTTCCACTATAAAAAGCATAAAATTTATTTATATAAAGAAGATTTTGTTGCCTTTACTGACATTATGAATGAAATGACTTCATATGTAATAGATGAAAAAGGTGAAGAAGTAATTTCTGAGCGTCATCAAAAAGATTACAAAAAAGAATACGAAACCGAAGAAGTTGCTACCGAAACTGCAACTGCTGAAAGTTTCACTGATATCAGCTTTGACGATATCTAACCAACACATAAACCAACCACAAACCAAATTTTAAGCTCAATTATAATAATTGAGCTTTTTTTATGCCAATCGCATTCCATTTTTAACTTTTCTATCAGGATTAACTAACACTACATCCCCTCCACCTACTAAACCTAACACCAAACATTCACTCATCATATTTGCTATTTGTTTTTTAGGAAAGTTAACTACTGCCAATATTTGCCTCCCCCTCAACTCTTCCAATGTATACAAACCTGTTATTTGTGCAGAACTTTTTAAGAGCCCTAACTCTCCAAAATCAATTTCTAATTTATAAGAAGGGTTTCTTGCTTTTTCAAAAACTTCAGCAAAAATAATAGTTCCCACTCGTATATCTACTTTTTCAAAATCAGACCAATTAATTTCCATATTTTATTCTATATTTATTTAATAAAGATACTTAATCATGGCAAGAACACCTTCAAATATGTTGGCTTTAAAAACTAAAGCCCCAAACTTTTCTTTACTGGACACAAAAAGTAATAAAACACTTAATCTAAATCAACTTAAAGGTGATAAAGCTACAGTTATCATGTTTATCTGCAATCATTGTCCATTCGTAATTCATGTAAACTCAGAAATCGTTAAAATAGCAACTAAATACAATACAAAAGGAATTAATTTTATTGCTATCAGTAGTAATGACGCAATGAAATATCCTCAAGATGGACCTCATTTAATGCATCAACATGCAACAAACAACAACTATCCCTTTCCATATCTATATGATGAAACCCAAAAAGTAGCAAAAGCATACAATGCAGCCTGCACTCCTGACTTTTATCTTTTTGATAAAAACCTTGAGTTAGTATATAGGGGACAGCTGGATAATTCTCGGCCTGGTAATGATATTCCTTTAACAGGTGAAGATATTAGAGAAAGCCTAGAAAGTATTATAAACAACACTCCAATAAACACTACACAAAAACCTAGTATTGGCTGTAATATTAAATGGAAAGCCTAATAACACCAAGGCTTCTCATTTAAATAAAGGGTAATAAAAAAGCATTCTAAATTAATTTACAATGCTTTTTTATTACCCTTTATTTATTTAAAAAAAATTAAGATTTACCTCGAATAATTACTCCATCTTCATTGAGTACTACTCTTCTAATCTTATTTCCTTTTTTCATTATTACCTTATATTCTTTTATTTTTACTGAACCGTATTTCTGAACATACAAAAACTTATCTTTAATTAAGCTCCATTCAGGAAATTTCTTTGCTAAACTTTTCCTAACCAATTCTGGAAGCCTTACATTTTTAAACTTCTCAACTACAGAAGTTAACTTTCCTTTTTCATTGAATGATGCGGACAAAAAACCATCTTCTAATTCAAATATCAACAAATAAGACTTCAGTTTTCCATTTTCAGTTTCTAATTTGTATGATATAAAAGATTTCTCAAGCTCCACAACTCTACTGTCTGGATTACTAATATCGGGATAGTACACAGAAAACTCCTCTCCTGCTTTCTTTAATACTACAGCCGGTAACTCTCCAGACTCATACATTTCCTCATATAACCTCTCTTGTGCAAGTGATGGATACACAAATCCTAACACAAGTAAATAAATACATACTGTTTTCATAATGATTGATTTTTAATTAATGATGTTATAAAGAATCTTATATCTAATTACAATAATGACTCTATATATTAAAAATTAGTAAGCAATCTTTTGGAGTAAAACACTTTACAATAATCTTAAGAAAATTCTTAGTATTGATGAATACTATAGTTACATAAAGTTAGCGATTAAATTAGTTATTTATGTTAAAAAAAACACAATACACATTTTATTAACAAACTACAAATCGCTAAAAATCATCTATTAAAACAAAATATTTAAGACTTACCTCTAATAATTTCTCCTTCTTCATTTATTGTAATTCTTCTAACTTTCTTACCCTTTCTCATAATGACTCTATACTCCTTACGCTTTATTTCACCACGTTTCTGAACGTATAAAAACTTATCTTTCATCATTTTCCATTCAGGGAATTTTTCTGCTAAACTATTTCTTATTTTCTCTGGAAGCCTAACATTTTTAAACTTTTCAACTACAGAAATTAATTTTCCTCTTTCATTAAATGTTGCTGAAAGAAAACCGTCTTCAATCTCTAATAAAAGTAAGTATGACTCTTTATCTTGAAAATCATTATCAATCTTGTAACTAATAAATTTATTTTCCAACTCTAAAACCCTACTATCTGGGTTTAAGTTATCAGGGTAATATACAGAGAACTCATCTCCTGCTTTTTTTAATACGACAGCAGGTAAATCATTGGATTCATAATATTCTTCTACCCCTTTTTCCTGAGCACAAACAGGCAGCATTATTCCTACAACAAACAAACACAAACATAACTTTCTCATAACAATTATTTTAAATTAATACAGGAGTACTTCTTGCTCTATTTAGCATGAAATACATATAGATTTGGTATAAATAAGTAATTATTGAGAAAAGAAACTTTTGGTATTTCAAAAGCTACGCAAAGTTAATGATTTAATTTCAAAAAAAACACATTCAACTAACTAAAAAACAACTAGTTACACATACTCAGTGTAACGTAAAAGCAAAAAAAAGCTATCTTTACTAAAGATAGCTTTTTTTGTTTTTTAAAATATTCCTTACTTTTTAGGATGAACTAAGTTCATTTCATCAATTAAGTGAGTTGCACCAGCATATTTATCTACTATAAATAATATATAACGGGCATCAACCATAATATTCCTACAAATTGATGGATCATAGTTCATATCACTCATCGTTCCTTCCCAAACTCTATCAAAATTTAATCCGATTAAATTTCCATTAGCATCTATTGCAGGGCTTCCAGAGTTACCTCCAGTAGTATGATTTGTTCCTAAAAAACAAACAGGAACTTTTCCATTTATATCAGCATATTGCCCGTAATCTTTAGCCTCATATAATTCCAATAATTTTTTGGGTACATTAAACTCATAATCTCCAGGCACGTGCTTTTCAATAATCCCATCTAAATAACTTACCGGATTATAATAAACTGCATCTCTAGGCGAATACCCTTTAACTTGACCATAAGTAAGCCTTAAGGTGCTGTTTGCATCTGGATAATACTTATCGCTAGGCAATACTTCCATTAAAGCTTTCATATATTGCTTTTGTACTTTGGCTATCTCTCCGTTTAAACGTTGATAGTTAACCCCTAACTCTCCATAAAATTCTGCGATATATGGTTTTGCAAATTTATACGCTTCATCATTATTGATTTTAGAAATCACTTCTTTTGAAGGCCCTTTTAATACATTTAAGGCGCTTGTTAAGCTTGTAAATGAAGTAGTTTTATAAAAAGCGCTACTATTGTTTTTAGCATCATACAAAGGCATTATTGCTTCAAAAACATTTTTATCAACTTTAGTATTAAAATCTTTTTGAATTCTAGTTATTTGAGCAATAACAAAACTTTTTGTTTTTCCATAGGCTTTCTCCCCCTTTGCTTGAGCTTGCTCTAATTGATACAAACGAAACATTGTTTGCATTAACTCACTATTTCTATAAAACACTTCTATAAAATTAGATCTTTTTACTGCATAAGACTCAAACTCTCCATAAAGTTTATCAAAGTCAGTTAATACATTTTGATACTTCTTGTATCTATTTTTAGCAATTGCTTTAGTAAATGTTGTTTCAAATTCACGCTTTTTAGCAATTGCATTACTTTTTTCAATTCCTTGGTTTTCACCAATCCATTTTTTCCAGTAATTAGCTATACTCGCTTGCTTTGAGGCATATTGAATGCGAATTTTATCATCCGCCTTCATTGCTTCATCAATAACCTTTAAAGCTTCCTCACGTATTTTTATATTCGTAGGGTTTACTTTTTGAGTAATTTGCTCAACAGCTACAGCTGGCAAATATTCATTTGTACGTCCTGGAAAACCAAAAATCATTGTAAAATCACCTTCTTGAATACCATCTAAAGACACTGGCAAAAAGTGCTTTGGCGTATAAGGCACATTCTCTTTTGAATATTTTGCTGGACGATTATTTTTATCTGCATAAATCCTGAACATAGAAAAATCTCCAGTATGACGAGGGAACATCCAGTTATCAGTATCTGATCCAAATTTCCCTATTGCAGATGGCGGCGCTCCAACCAAACGGATGTCTTCAAATGATTCCGTTACAAATAAAAAATACTGATTACCTTTAAAGAAAGCTTTTACCTTAGTGTTTTGCCACTCTTTTACTTGGTACGATTTCTGTAATTCATTTGTGTTTTTTTGAATTAAACTTTGAGTTTCTTTTGGTGTCATTTCATCTGTAACTCCTTTTAAAACAACTTTAGTCACATCCTCAATACTAACAATAAAAGTTACTTCTAAGTTTTCATTTGGTAACTCTTCTTCTAATGACATAGCCCAAAAACCATCTTTCAAATAATCTTTTTCTACAGACGAATGCGTTTGAATTTGTCCAAAACCACAATGATGATTAGTTAATAACAATCCTTTTGGTGAAATTACCTCTCCTGTACACCCTCCATTAAAATGAACAATCGCATCTTTTAAACTTGAGTTATTTACACTGTAAATATCTTCAGCAGAAAGCTTACCACCTAAGTTTTTCATTTCTGTTTCGTTCATTCCTTTTAACAACGAAGGAATCCACATACCACCTTGTTGTGCCGAGACACTAAAAGAGATAAATAATACCAATAATTTTATAATTTTCATCTTCTATATTTTTGTGTACCAAATATAACAAAAGGAACACAAAATTGTACCCCTTTTTGCAATACATTATTGAATATAACGATTGTAATCAATCAAGAAATTAACTTATACTATTGTGCGTTTTTATTGCAATTATCCTTTCTTCAAAAGTTCGCTCCATAACTGGAAATTTAACGTTTTCAAATAATTCTAAATATTTGTCTGCATGTTGAATAGAACGCTTTGTTTTCATATTTATATGTACAAAACTTGACCACATAACGGCCTTTAACTCCGTTTTTTCTTCATTATACATTCGCATTTCCACCTGAATACTATTAGGACCATAATTAATTACTTGAGTACTTATTGTTATCGTTTCCATTAATGAAGCTGGCTTCAAATAACATATTTGATTTGAACCTACAACCCAACTAACTCCTTCTGTATATATTAGTTTATAAATATCTAATTCATAATTATCAATCAATTGATCCTCACGTGCATTGATAAAATAATCAATGTATTTTGAATTATTTAAATGATTGAAAGGATCGCAATCTTGAAACCTTACTTTTGCTTTACTCTCTAATATTTTTTTCATTGCTACATTTTCCATAATTACTCTGTTTTTATACCAAACGGTATATTATTGATTAAAAAATTAATTCATTAGTTTTTCATGAATCATAATGTCAATATGATTCATCATTTCTGATATATATATTTTATCTTGACGGATAAACGCCATGAAAATACAACCTTCAATCATTGAATATATATTTCTTGCGTAAATTTTAGCATTCACACTATTTCTTATTTCATTTTTTTCAATTCCATTTTGAATCAACTCAATTAAATTAACTTCCAATTTTAAAGAAACATTTTTTACAACCTGAAAGAGTATAGGATTCAAATTATTAGTATCAGTTGCTACGTTTAATATAGGGCAGCCCCCATGTTCTATTGAAAAATCATAATATTCACGATAAAAATTTGTCAATACAAATAATTTATCAATAGCATTATCTTTATTAAGCAACAAGACATTTAATGGTGATAATACTTTCTTTACATTATATAAAAAGGCTTTAATTGCTAAATCTTCTTTACTATCAAAATTACCGTAAATAGCTCCTTTTGTTAATTTGGTAGCTTCTGTTAAGTCAGACAAACTCGTAGCCTTATACCCTTTTTTATTAAAAATGGGAGCAACTTTACTTAGTATAAAATCTTTTGTAAGTTCTGATTTTGTTTTCATTAATGTAAATATACAAAAATATACCGATAGGTATATTACGTTTAAAAACTATGATGATCAATTTGGTTATAAATATTAAAAAAGTAATTCAAGTGTTTGCTTTCTTAAAACTTTTCCTGTAGGAGTTTCCAGAAATTTTGGTAGTAATAAAACGTCTTTGGGTACTTCATATTTAGTGAGTTGGCATTTTTTATAATCCAATTTAGATAAATTTAATTCTCCTACAGATTCTACAATAAGTATTAATTTATCTCCAAGTTTTTCATCAGGAACTCCAATTACAAAAAAACGTTCTTTAAGGATTTTAAAAAGCTTCTGCTCAATTTGCTCTGGAAACAACTTTACTCCTCCACTGTTAATTACATTGTCAAACCTTCCCATCCATTCAAATTCAGTCAATGAATATAGCTTAACAATGTCATTCGTTATAATAACCTCATTAGAAACCGATGAGGCATCAATAACTAAACAATCACGATGATCTTGAGATATCGTTACATTTGAAAGTATCCTATAAAGTGATTTATGATCAGACTCAATAACTTTATTTATTTTTTTAACTGCAATATGAGTAATTGTTTCTGTCATACCATAAGTAGCATAACAATTCGTTTTAACGGATTGTAATTGCTGATTTAACGATGGGGAAACTACTCCTCCTCCAATAATCAATTGTTTAATTTTAGATAGTTGAAGTAATGATTCTTCAACTTGCATAGGTACCATAGCACAAAAATCAAATGAATTTTCAAGGTTTAATAGCGGATTTAATTTTGGCGGCACCAAATGAATATCCCACCCTAAAACTAGTGCTCGGACCAACATCATTTTTCCAGCAATATAATTAGCGGATAAACATAATAAGGCTGTTGTATTTTCTCTTAAATCAAAATATTCCCCTGTAGCCAATGCACTATTACGCATGTGCTTTTTATTTAATTTAATTTTTTTTGGAATACCTGTCGATCCAGAAGTTCTTACAATTATATGTTCTTTTTCATCAAGCCACTCTTTTAAAAACAGGCCAATATCCTGTAAATACACTTCCTTTTCAACTATCAATTCTTTTATATAGTCAAGAAATGATATTGAAGTAAAAGAAGTGTTATTTATTTTAAACGAAGAATGCATTAATTATTTAGTTTCAATTAAAGATGGGTTTACAACTTTACCTGTTAATTTTTCTTTCCAATTATTCCATTTATATTTTTTAGAAAAAATAAATAACAAAATTGGAAAAACAATTAATACTGGTATTAATATATCCGCTCCAGCAGAAGGTTCTGACATGTCTTTTAAGATTGAATCTGTCTGAAAAGCAGTCCAATTTGCTGTAACTAATAAGGCAGTAATTAAATTATTAGCTGCATGAAAACCTAAAGCTAGTTCCATCCCCTCATCCATTAATGTTAAAACACCTAAAAACAATCCTGTACCTATATAATACACCATGATGATGTATCCTATTTTTTCAACTTCTGGATTAGCTATATGCATTATTCCAAAAATAAATGATGTTATTAATAACGGCACCCATTTGTTTTTTACTGCAATACCAATTCCCTGCATTAAATAACCTCTGAATAAATACTCTTCAAAACTTGTTTGTAGTGGGACTAACAATACTCCTACAATAGCTAATACAATAAACTTATTCCATTCAAAATTCCATTGATAATCTTCAGGAGATAGTTGATAACCAATAATTATAAATAATATTGTTATTGATCCCCACAATGTAAATGCAAAGAATATTCTTTTCCAATCAATTTTATTTCGTGAGGTGGTAAGTGATGTAATTGTTTGTTTATGAATGAATTTTACCCAGAAAAACAACATCCCAAGTCCTAAAGCAAAAATTGCAAGGTTTTCAGCAAAAAAACGAGTACTACCTTTTTTTTCTATTTCTGATTGCATGATCGCTTCAACATCTAAATTTAATAATTTCAATGCTAAAATATTTAAAGTCAACAACCCAATAAAACCTCCAGGTATCAACAAATATTTCCAAAAACTATATTCACTCTTATACCCTTGTGCTATATACATATTGTAAATTATTAAAATTTAAAATTCCAATTTGAACTTGAATTATAATGCAAATTTCCATTTTTAACCTCTAATGGACTATCAATATTATTGGTATACAAACCTCCTGTCCCTAGTCCTTGATGCATTTTAGAGTCAAGAATATACGTCCATTGACTAATTGCATTTAATCCAATATTACTTTCTAAAGCACTCGTAATCCAATAATCAATATTATTATCTTTTGCTATAGAAATCCATTCACTACTTCCTTTAAAACCTCCAACTAAACTTGGCTTTAAAATAATGTATTGTGGTTGTACTGTTTGTATGATTTTTTTCTTTTTTGTTACATCAAAAACACCAATTAATTCTTCATCCAATGCAATTGCTAATGGAGATTCCTTACATAACTTTGCCATTTCTTCAATTTGCTGTTGTTTTATTGGCTGTTCAATTGAATGTAAATCCAACCCTGACAATACTTTAAGTTTCTCTAATGCATTTTCTGGTGAGAAAGCTCCATTAGCATCAACACGTAATTCAATATCTGATTTTGAATATTCTTTTCTAATTGATTTTAGTAATCTTATTTCTGTTTCAAAATCTATCGCCCCTATTTTCATTTTAATACACGAAAACCCTAGTTTCAATTTTTCTTGAATTTGTTGTTTCATGAATTTTTCTTCTCCCATCCATACTAAACCATTAATTGGTATAGTATCATTTCCTTTTGAAAATTTTGAAGGAAATAACTCAAATGGATTCACATTATTTAATGACAAAAAAGCTTGTTCTAAACCAAATTGAATAGATGGATAAGCAAGTAATTCAGACCATAAAACAGATAATCCTAAATGAATATTCTTACATATCCATTTCAATTTTCCTTCATAATCTGGCACATCATCATAGGACAATGTACGAAGGATTCCACATTCCCCTATTCCTTGACTACCATTATCTTCAATAACAATAAACCAAGTTTCTTTTGTTTTTAAAACCCCTCGTGATGTCCCACTTGGACGTTTAAATTCTAATATGTGTTTTCTGTAGGTAGCCTTCAATTAATTGATAAGTATTTAGATTTAATAAGTAATATTAAATTTCTATTGACGTTCCTATTTCTAATAAAATAAGCTCTTTCTTTTTTGCTTTAAACTTTTTGATTGCTTCTACCTTATCAATTTCAATAGGTGGAAAAGTATCATAATGACAGCCTAATACTTCACTACACTCAATAAAATCAGAAGCTATTATTGCGTCATCAATTCCCATGGTAAAATTATCTCCAATTGGTAAAATGGCTAAGTCTAATTTCGTTTGCATGGGTATTAATTTCATATCAAAAGTGACCGCAGTATCTCCTGCTATATAAACTGATTTATCATTACAAGAAATAACAAATCCTCCAGGTTGCCCGCCATATGAACCATCAGGAAAAGAAGATGTATGTACAGCATTTACATATTTTATGTTTATAGCATCAAATACACATACTCCTCCATGATTAACTGGGTGTCCATCAAAACCTTTAGCTATATAATGCATTACAATTTCATAATTAGAAATAATTATTGCACTTGTTTTATTAGCTATATTTTCAACATCTAAAATATGATCTTGATGCGCATGAGTAATTAAGATATAATCAGCTTTTAATTCATCTATATTAATATGTTTTGCTAATGAATTACCAGTAATAAAAGGATCTATTAATAACGTTTTATTATTTACGGTTATTGAAATACAACCGTGTCCTAAATATGTAATTTGCATAAAATTCTCTCCTGATTTGTTAAACAATTGATCTCTTCTATAAAAATAATATAGAGCATCAATTAACTATTGTTTTTCAATAATGATAACCTCATATTGATATTCATTATTGTACACAAAAAAACTTAAATCAAAAGATTTAAGTTTTTTGTGTATCTGTACTTTTTAAATATTAAGCATTTGCTGAATAATCGGCTTATATTCTTTAGATATTGGTATTAATTTATCGTCAATAATAATATCTCTAGAATTTAATGCTTGCACATGTTTGATATTAATAATATAAGATTTACTTGTTCTGTAAAAATCATTTTTAGGTAATTTTTTAAGAAAGTCTTTTAATGTGGAACGAACTACATATGTTTTACCAGTTGTATAAATTTCAATATATACATTATCCGATTTTATATACAGAATATCTTTAAATACAATTTTCCTATACAAATGGCTATCCTTTACAAAAATTGATTTCTTTAAAAGACTCTTTGAAGCACTTGCTCCTGGTTCAGGTGTTTCAGACTCCTGAAAGTTAGACATCGTAATTTCAATAGTTGTAAATAAATCCTTTTCCTCAAAAGGTTTAACTAAATATCCATTTGGTTTTACATGTTTTGCCTGATTAACTGTTTCTTTATCAGAGTTTGAAGTTACAAACACAAAAGGGATGTCAAATTTTTCTCTAATATATTCACCAACTTCAATACCTGACTTCTCAGTCGCTAATTGAATATCTAAAAGAGCTAAGTCAATTGTATTATTATTTAATGCATCTACTGCTTTTTCATAAGAAGTAACATTTGCCACTACATTATAGCCCATGTCCTCCAATATCATTTGCATGTCATCTGCAATAAGGACATTATCTTCTACAATTAATATATTTATGGATTTACTCATGTAGTTTCTTTTTTAAGGCATAGACTTCAGTGTCTAAATATACGATTTTTTAAACTAGTATTGTTGTGAATCACTGTTTATATGTTGTAAAACAAGTAAAACCTGTTGCGTAACTAGTTTTCTTTAATTTAATTAAAATCATGACAATTTAAAAATTATATCTCAAAATAAAAACTTAATTGTAGGCCATTATTGTTTTTAAATATTGGCCTAGCACCTATCTGGTGTGACAGTCTGGTTATCAAACGCATACCTAATGTATCAGTCATTTTTAAATTATTTATATCCAAACCAACACCATCATCAGAGTAAACAAAACTATATTTGGCTTCAGTTTTTTTAATTTCAACATAAATATTCCCTGATATTTTCTCTTCAAAGGCATATTTATATGAATTCGTTAATAGCTCATTCAATATCAAGCCTAAAGGAATTGCTTTATCAATGTTTAGACTCATTCCATTAGCACTAACATGTATTTCTATATTTTTCTCTGAGCTTTTATATATACTAGTTACATTTTCTATTAAAGAATTAATATATTCTTGAATATTAATATCATCAAAGTTATCCGATTGATAAAGTAGCTGATGCACCAATGAAATTGCTTTTATCCTAGTTTTTCCTTGAGATAGTATTTCACGAGTATATTCATTATTTACTTGCCGAGACTGCATATTGAATAAACTGTGAATCATTTGTAAATTATTTTTTACTCTATGATGTATTTCTTTAAGTAATATATCCTTCTCTTTATTTTTCTCGTGCACAAGGTTTAATGTAAGCCTCAACTTTTTTTCTACTATTTCCCTATGCTTAATTTGTTTCCTTAAAGTTTTATTCCATAAATAAAAAAACAATATCAGCAATAAAAAAGCAATTACGCCGTAAAAAATATAAGTCCAAACATCTCTTTTATCAATACCGTGATCATAACGAATAGTAATCCATTTATTTCTTATTTCAGCATGTTCTTCTTTTGTTATACTTTCGAATACTTTTTGTGCAATATCTCTAAAGATACTCCAATCCTTAGTAACTGCTAACCTAAACTTTATATCTCCTATCTCTTTTGTTCCAGCAATTTTTAAGCTAGAGTACCCTAAATCACTTATATAATAAGATACAACACTTAAACTCCCTATGAAAGCATCAGCTTTTCCGGTAGTAACATCACGTAAAGACCCCTTAACGTTTTTTGTAGTTATTATTTTTAATGATGAATCAATTTTTTTTAATTTTTTTATCCGAACATATCCTGCTGGTTGAGAAATAGTCTTTCCTTTCAAATCTGCTATTCCTCCAACAAAACCTGCATCAAACCTAGTTACAATAACTTGTGGATCGGTTAAATATACTTTTGTATAATCTAAAAATTGATCTCTTGTACTATTCCTCCCTACTTCAGGAGCTAAGTGAATTTTACCCGATTTTAATTTCTCTAAGGTTTCTTCAAAAGAGTTGACTCTTATTGGTTGTAAATCAATACCAGTTCTTTCTTCAATAACCTTAACATATTCCGCAATAATTCCCGTATACTCTCCTTTATCATACATTTCAAAAGGAGGCCAATTTGGATCATAACCAAACTGAACAATAGGATGTTTTTTTATCCATTCTTGTTCTTCAGTACTAAACTCTATCTTATCTTGAGCAAAAATAGTTGTTGCTACAAGAAAAATAATAAATGTAATTAGACATTTTAATTTGAGCATTTCTTATTTCTTCTACCATATAAATATAACTAAATTACTTTACACATTTTAAATAAAACTCATTAAATAGTAAAATATACTTAATATTATTTAAAGCTAAAACTAACTATAAATCCACTGTCGTTTTTAAGTATAGCTTGAGAATTTAATTGATTGGACAACCTACTTATCAAACGCATTCCTAAGGATTTATAACCTAAAATATTAAGGTCATCCATTCCTATACCATTATCTTTATATTCAAAAAAATGCATATTATTTTCTTTTTTAATAAAAATATGTATCATTCCTGACTCCCTATTTTTGAATGCATGTTTATACGAATTTGTAAGTAATTCATTTAACATTAAACCTAATGGAATTACCTTTTCTAACTCTAATGACACGTTATTAGTATCCGTAAACACTTTAATGTTTTTATTATGATCATGATGGATATCAACAATACTTTCTGTTAATGATTCAATATAATTATTAATGTTTACTTTTGATAAGTTATCAGATTGATATAATACTTGATGTACCAAAGCCATTGCTTTAATTCGGGATTTACCCTCTTCTAAAATCATTAAAGTATCCTTGTTTACTACCTCTCTAGATTGCATATTTAATAAACTATGTACAATTTGTAAATTGTTTTTTACCCTATGATGAATTTCTTTTAGTAAGATATCTTTTTCTGAGTTTTTTTGCTGGATTAATTTTAAAGATTTATTTAATTCAGATTCTGCTTTTTTTCGATTCTTTATCTGTTTTCTCAGTGTAGAGTTCCAAATATAAAAGCTCAGAAAAATTACAAGAAAACCTATTATACTATAAATTATATAGCTCTTGATTTTTTCTTTGTTTACTCCATGATCATATCTAACCGAAATCCACTTGTTCTTAATTAAATTATGCTGTTCTTTTGGTATATTATTAAATACTTTTTGCGCTATATCTCTAAACACCTTCCAGTCCTTTGTTACAGCTAACCCCATTTGGGTGTATCCATAGTTAGTTGGAGAAGCTATTTTTAAATTCGCAAAACCTATTCTATTTATATAATATGACACAACACTTAAGCTACCTACAAAAGCATCTGTACCTGAAGTACTCACTTCTAACAAACAATCTTTAATTGAATTTGATGTAACAATTTCAATGTTTGGAAAATCCTTTTTAATTATCTCAATTGTATAATACCCTTTGGGTAATGAGAGCTTCTTGTTTCCTAAATCATTTAAACCACTTACAAATTGAAAGTTATCTCTTGTTACTATTACTAATGGGTCTGAAACATATGGCTTGGTAAATTCTAAGTATTCTTTTCTATCATCAGTAATTCCAACAATAGGCGCTAAATGTATTTCCCCAGATTTTAATTTTGAAATAGTTTCGTCCCAACTAATTCCTGGAATTGGGTTCATGTCTATTCCTGTATATTCTTCTATTAAATTTACATAATCACCTACAATCCCAGTATACTCACCGTTGGTATAAATTTCATACGGAGGCCAATTAGCTTCATACCCAAAATTAATTTCGGGATGTTCTTTAATCCAATCTTTTTCTTCCTCAGTAAAAACTATTTGAGATTGAACATTTTTCATCCCTAAAATAAAGATGAGTGTAAATAAGAAATATAATCTTTTCATGTTCATTAATCTATGCTAAGAAATACCTTGACATAAATATAATATTTTTTTTTTATAGGAAACTTCCCAATACAAAAAGAATAGCACACAAGAATGTTGATAATGCCACTTTTTTAAGTTCCTTATCTAATTCTCTAAAAATTATATTTTGAGCAACTACTTTTAAATTTAAAAATAATGGTATAAATGCAATTAAAAACAACCAATCTCTATAAGATATTGTTGTTTGAGTAATTCTATAAAGTACTAATAATACTAAAGCTCCAATAATCAAACTAAAGTGATAAAGTTTAGCTTTTTGACTTCCAATCTTTACTACTAATGTATCTTTATTTGTTTTTTTATCTTGAATTTGATCACGCATATTATTCAAATTCAATACTGCAGTACTTAACATCCCAAAAGCTCCAGCAGGTATTAATATTAATAGTTTTGTTAGTTCATGAGTGTACAAATAATAACTTCCTATAACACTTAAGAAGCCAAAAAACAGGAATACAAAAATATCACCGAAACCTGAATACCCATAAGCTGATTCTCCTACTGTATATTTTATTGCTGCAACTATACTAATAAGTCCTAATATAAAAAACACCAATGAATTTATAAAATTTTCATTACCAAAAGCCACATAAATCAAAGCAATAGCACTCACTAGAGTAATTACTATTGTTACCATCATAGCTTTTCTCATTTGCTTAGGAGTTATTAATCCAGCAGCAATTAAACGCTGCTCTCCTACTCGATCATCATCGGTTCCTTTTATTCCATCACCATAATCATTAGCAAAATTTGAGAGTACTTGAAAACCTATTGTTGTTAGGATTGCTAAAATAAAAACAGGTCCATTAAATTTACTTTCTGACGCAGCTATTCCCGTTCCTACAATTATCCCAGAAACTGATAACGGTAAGGTTCTTAAACGAGCTGCTTGGATGTAATGTTTAACTGTTGCCATTAAAATTGAATTCCTATTCCTATATTTAAAACAAATTGTTTTGATGTATTAATAGTTAAACCCGAGTCTTTAAAAAGTCTAACCATGTAAGCATGTACATCTATATAAAATATTTTTAATATTTTATAATTAACACCTAACTTATAGAACAAGTGATTTGATACATCTGACTGGTTACTATTATTTACACCATAAAATCCTCCGTCCGGTGAAATTAAAATATCAGGTGCATTATCATTAAAAGAATTATTATCAAAAATAAAACTATATCCAACCCCAATATATGGTTCTATTCTGGTCACTTTTGAAAGATTAACACCAGCTATTAAATTAGGATTTAATCTAATTGTGTTTCCAGATCTTACATTACTTTCAAATGAAAAATAATCTAATCCACTACCTATTTTTAAATTAACCAGAGGTAACTTTTTAAAAGTGTACTTTAAATCTAGGCCTAAAACTCCATTATAGAAAGTATTATAAGTATTACCATCATTATCTCCGAGAATCATTGGATAATATGCTCCTATTTCAAAATGTTTAGAAGATGTTGTTCCTAAGCTTTGAGCAGTAGATTCAAATACCGTAATAAATCCAAAAACTATCAGTAAATATTTTATGTTATTCATTTATAAACTCTAAATTATTCTATAACTAATTATTGACGCTAAAGATTATGGCAACCACTTTTTCTCAAAGTTTGGCTTCCTTTTTTCTAAAAAAGCATCTCTACCTTCTTTAGCTTCTTCAGTCATATATGCTAAACGTGTAGCTTCTCCAGCGAATACTTGCTGACCAACCATTCCGTCATCCGTTAAGTTCATTGCGAACTTTAACATTTTTATTGACGTAGGCGATTTCCCTAATACTTCTTGAGCCCATTCATAAGCGGTATCTTCTAATTCATCATGTGGCACAACAGCATTCACCATTCCCATTTCATAAGCCTCTTGAGCTGAATAATTTCTACCTAAGAAAAATATTTCTCTTGCTTTCTTTTGTCCAACCATTTTTGCCAAATACGCCGATCCGTATCCACCATCGAAGCTAGTAACATCAGCATCAGTTTGTTTAAAAATTGCGTGTTCTTTACTCGCTAAAGTCATATCACATACAACATGCAAACTATGTCCTCCACCAACTGCCCAACCTGGAACTACACAAATAACTGCTTTAGGCATAAAACGAATCATTCGTTGTACTTCTAAAATATTTAATCGGTGCTGACCATCTTGACCAACATAACCTTGATGTCCACGTGCTTTTTGATCTCCTCCACTACAAAATGAATATACTCCATCCTTTGAAGAAGGTCCATCAGCTGATAATAATACAACTCCAATTGATGTATCTTCTTGTGCATCGTAAAAAGCTTCTATTAACTCAGAAGTTGTATTTGGTCTGAATGCATTTCGTACATCTGGACGATTAAATGCTATACGTGCCACACCATTACATTTTTTATAAGTAATGTCTTCAAATTCTTTAACAACTTTCCAGTCAATATCGCTCATAATTTTATATTTTGCGTAAAAATAAACGATTTTAAATTCAGAATCAACTAAATATCCATTATGAACAAATTAATTATTAGCTCAACAATTATATTATCCTCTCTTATAGGGTTTTCACAAGAATATCAATTCACACCTGTAGTTGATTTAAACTGTTCAGAAGTAAAAAGTCAAGGAAACACAGGTACTTGTTGGAGCTACTCTACGTCTTCTTTTTTAGAAAGTGAAATTAAGCGAATTACTAATATGGATGTTGATCTTTCTGAAATGTATACAGTAAGAAATACTTATCCAAAAAAAGCATGGAACTATGTTATGCGTCAAGGAAAAGCACAATATAGTCAAGGAGGTTTAGCTCATGACGTATTAAATTCAGTTGAAGAATATGGATTAGTACCTGAAATTGCATTTACAGGTTTAGCAAATAATGATACTAAACACAACCATGCAGAAATGATTGCAGTAACCAAGGCAATGTTAGATGCTTATATTAAAAATCCTGCAAGAAAATTAAGCCCACGTTGGAAAACATCAGTAGAAGCTGTTTTAGACATCTATTTAGGGAAGAATCCTAAAACCTTTACTTATAAAGGAAAAGAATACACTCCTAAGTCATTCCAAGAAACAGTAAAAATTAAACCAAGTGATTACATAACATTAACATCATTTTCTCATCAACCATTTTACAATGAATTTATATTAAATATTCCTGACAATTTTTCTAATGGAAGGATGCTTAATCTACCTCTAGATCAGTTAGAGGAAATAATGATTACTGCTTTAAATAAAGGATATTCTATTGAATTAGATATTGATGTTTCTGAAAAAACATTTTCTTCAAAAAATGGAGTTGCAGTAATTCCTGAAGATAAAGCAACTCAATTAGAAGCTTTATTAGGTATCAAGAAAGAAAAAGAAATTTCACAAGAATACAGACAACAGGAGTTTGAAAACTTCACAACTACTGACGACCATTTAATGCATATCACAGGAATTTCGAAAGATCAAAACGGAACTATTTATTATAAAACTAAAAACTCATGGGGAAGTGATGGTAATAGAGTGAAATATGGTGGTTATGTATATATAAGTTCTGCATACTTCAGACTTAAGGCCATATCTATTACTCTTAATACAGGTGCTTTTAAACTTAAAAATAAAAAATAAACGTTCTCCGAAACAACATACTTAATTGCTTTATAAATAATTAAATATGTTGTTTCGGATCATTCTTACAACATTTAAATACTGATAAACAACATTTTAACCATCAACACAATCTTTTAATTAGCTTTGAATACACCAAGTATTCAAAGCTACTATGAAGAAATCAATCTTACTATTTATATTTTTAATTAATTCTTCACTAATTTTTGCACAAGATGAAGTACAGGTAGATAATAGGATACAACCTATATTAAATGATTTCTTTGAATATTGTAAGAAATATGATATTGAGTATAGTCAAAAATTATTCCAACTAGAAAGCATTCAAATTGTAGATACACTTCCCTTAGATAAACATAATACTGTTTTAGGTAAAGTACTAAGAGATAAAAATGGTGAAATCAATAAGATTGTTATCAATTGGGCTACCCTATTTGATAAAGAAATATTAAGAGTTGTTGCTTTTCATGAATTTGCACATCATTTTTTAAATTATAAACACACTTGCCATGATTGTAATGAAATTATGGCCGAGGTAAACACAAGTTATTTTGATATTGCTAGAGATTGGGAAAATCAAGTTGACAACTTATTTACTACTTCTCCTGTTTATCTTAATAAACAGCAAGAATCAGCTACGAGTTTAGCTTCTAATTGATATTACTAAACCCTAAGTATTACATAGTCCACTAAACATTCCTCAATGATTAGTGGACTATTTCTATAATTAGGCTCTTTTTTAAGTTTTAATTATAATAATTACTTTTTAAATGCGTTATTTTCGCATACATATTCATTAAATTATGATCATAAAATTAATTCAAAACTATATTATAGCGTTTTTATTAACTACTTCATTTCTTAGCTTTTCACAAGGGCTAAGTTCTAAATCGTTTAAATCTGGCGAACACTTAAGCTATCAAGCTTCATATAACATGTCTGGTGTGTTAACCACATTTGCAGAAGTTAATATGAAGGTAGCTACTGTAAAAACAAGTAAAAGCAGTTATTTACATTTAAAATGCACTGCTAACACGTATAAAAAGTGGGATAGTTTTTTTAAAATCAGAGATTTATACGAAGCATATGTAAGTCCCTATTCCTTAAAACCTTCCTTATATAAAAGAGATAATAATGAAAATGGTACTATCAGGAAGGAAAAATATATTTATAAAGGAAATAACATTCAATCAACATATGTTAGAGGAAAATCTGGGGCTGTAAAAGCTAATTTTACTATTCCAGCAAATACTCGAGATATTGTTACCACACTATACCACATCAGAAATTTACCCATTGATAAAGCAAATACTGGCGATCAAAAAGATTTCAATATCGTTTTTGATAGAAAAACAAAAACTGCTACCCTATTTTTTATGGGGACAGAAACTATATCTACCATATTAGGGGACAAAAAATGTTATAAGATTGGGGTTTCTGTAAAAAAAGATAAACTTTTAAAAGGAAAAGCTAGCAATGTCGTTTATATCACTGCAGATAAAAACAAAGTACCTGTTTTAATTAAATTCAATATTCCTGTAGGAAACGGACAATTAAAACTAACTAAAGCCAATAATTTAAAACACTAAAAAATAAAAGATAAGCATGAAATTATTAACATCAATCATTGCCATTTTAGGCATCATCATCACTATTGCATTTACTATTTTTCCTATAGGAAATTTAACGATATTCCCTGCTCTAATCACTATATTGTGTGGGATTATTCTTTTTAAGTTACATAAAAAGGATGGTAATAATACTATATTCCCAAAAGTTATTATAGGTTTAGCTGTGGCTGGAGCTTTAATTTCTTCAAGTAGAAGCTTATTGAGTTCTGATAAAATTGCAGAAGATCAGAAGTTTGAACAACGTCAAGAAAATTCTAATAAAGAAGCAGTAGAAGATTTAGAAGGCTTAGAGTAACTTTTTTTACTTTACTAAAATCCCTCATTAATGAATGTTTATATTCATTAATGAGGGGTTTTTCGTTAATTCATCTTTCAAATTAAGCTATACAAAGCTAAAAATCAGACCATTATCTTTTTTATTTTAATTTATTCTAAATAAGACTTGTTTAGTACTGCTTTTCAACACTATATTTGCTTCGCTATTTTAAATAAATCTAAATAACAATACCATTATTATGAAGAAAACAATTTTAAAAACAGTTCTTTTTGCATCTGCATTTGGTGCAATAATGAGCTGTTCTGATGATGACTCAAACATTACAACACCATCATTAACAGTAAGTAAAGAAGCTGTAGTATTAAACCATGCAACTATGGTAGCTAAAAACTATAGTGATAGTTATGATAAAGCGGTAATATTACAAACTAAAGTCAATACATTTATTGCTACACCAACAGCTGCCGGTTTAACAGCTGCTAAACAAGCTTGGTTAGATGCTCGTGAATCTTATGGTCAAACAGAAGTATATAGAGAAACGAATAGTCCTATTGATGTTGAACAATCTGCTAACACTCCTTGGGGAATTGAAAACGAAGGACAATTAAATGCATGGCCATGTGACGAAGGGTATATTGACTATGTTCAAGCTGGAACTGAAGCATATGCAGGAAGCCATAGTGGTGGTATTATTGCTGGTGTTGATGTAATAAATACTGCTTTAATAACGAGTGCAAATGAAGGAGGTACAGGTTCACCTGAAAAAAATGTTAGTACAGGTTGGCATGCCATTGAATTTTTATTGTGGGGACAAGATAATACAGCTCCAATTGATGATTTAGCTGGACAACGTCCTTTTACTGATTACACAACCGAAGGGAATGCTGCTAGAAGAAAAACATATTTACAAACTGCAACTGACTTAGTAGTTGCTGATTTATTGGCTTTAAAAAACACATGGGCTGTAGGTGGTACTTACAGAACAGTATTTGATGCTTTAGATAAGAATGTAGCTTTAAAGCAATTTATTAATGGCGCAAAATTTATTGCTGGTGAGGAATTATCATCAGAACGTATGATTGCTCCTGTAAATTCAACTGGTGGTATTAACAATTCTGGTCAAGAAGATGAACATTCTTGTTTTTCAGATAATACTCACCGTGACATTTATGCTAATGCACAAGGAGTATTTAATGTAATTTATGGTACTTATGGATCAATTGAAGGTGCTTCTTTTTACCAATTAGTACTTCAAGTTGATGCTGTACAGGCTGGAAAATTAAAAGCTGCTGCTGATGCTGCAAAAATTAAAATTAATGCTATTGCAAATCATACAAAACCTTTTGATTTATTAATTGTTGAAGAAAACTCAACAGATTCTCCATTAGGTCCAGTGATGCAAGGAGTAAAAGCCTTACAAACATTAGGTGATGAAATTAGTGCTTCAGCAAGTGTAATTGGTATCAACTTAAATTAAAAAAATAACTCTATTATAACACATTTATATTAGATAAATAAAACTCTAATTTTTCCCCCTAACCTCTTTATTAAGAGGTTAGGTTTTTTGCTTTATAACTCACAAAAATAAAAAATGAAAAACCTATTCCCAAACACTTCATATTCCTTGTTATTTTTACTATTAATTAGCTGCGGATGTTCAAGTGATGATGAAACTATTAGTGATAATAATGGTTATGTTTCCTTATATGAGGAAGGAGAAGAAAACCTTACTGCACATTTAAGTATTACTTCTACCAGTAATAATGCTTTTGGAAAAGAAATACCTGGGTTAAATTTTCAAGAAAAAGTAGCTTTCGCAACTGGTAATTCCTTATTTAATCAAGCATGGGTATCAGCCCCAGCATCTACAACTGCACGTGACGGTTTAGGCCCTACGTTTAATGCTCGCTCTTGTTCAGCTTGTCATTTTAAAGATGGAAGAGGAAATACACATACAAACGGATTAAATACTAGCGGTTTTTTAGTACGCTTAAGTATTAATGGTCAAGATGCAAATGGTGGACCACTTGGACACCCTACTTATGGTGGACAAATTCAGGATCAAGCCAATTTAGGAGTTCCTTATGAAGCAAAAATAAATGTTGACCGCCAACCCATAACTGGCAATTACCCAGACGGAACTACATACGAACTTTTAAAGCCTACCTACACAATTATTGATAAGCAATTTGGTGACTTAGGCGGGGTATTAACTTCACCTAGAGTTGGACAACAAGTAATTGGATTGGGGTTAATTGATGCCTTATCAGAAGAAAGCTTATTAGCTAATGCTGATGAATTTGATACTGATAATGATGGTATTTCTGGAAAAGCAAATTACGTTTGGAATACAATAATGGGAACTACTACAATTGGTAAGTTTGGATGGAAAGCTAACCAACCTAATTTACGTCAACAAGTAGCAGGAGCATTAAATGGTGATTTAGGATTAACTACAAGTATTTTTAGTAACCAAAATTGTCCCTCCCCACAAAACGATTGTGTAAATTCTGAAAACGGAGGTACTCCAGAAGTTATTGATGCACAATTAGACGATATTGTCTTTTATCAAAGTGCATTGGCTGTTCCCAAACGAAGACGTTTTAAAGAAGAAAATGTATTGCAAGGAAAGTTATTATTTAATCAAGTAGACTGCCTTAAATGTCATGCTAAAGACTATACAACAAGTGCTTCCTTAGAAAATAATAGTTTAGAAGGAGTATTAATTCATCCTTTTTCAGATTTTTTATTACATGATATGGGAGATGCTTTAGCAGATAATAGACCTGATTTTTTAGCTAATGGGAATGAGTGGCGTACACAACCTTTATGGGGTATTGGTTTAATTTCAACGGTTAATAATCATACCAACTTATTGCATGATGGAAGAGCTAGAAATATTGAAGAAGCCATTCTTTGGCATGGTGGAGAAGCAGAAACATCAAAACAAAAATTTATGAATCTTACTACTATAGAAAGAAATAAAGTAATAGAATACATCAATTCATTATAAAATAAATATCATAAAACATGAAATTAATCACATCATTATTATTTTCGTTATTATTACTCATAGGCTGTTCAAAAGACTCTGAAACTAATATACCCAGTGCTGAAAATTTTGATACTCAAAAAATGTTATCTAATATTACTGAACAGCTAATATTACCAAAAATCACCAATTTTAATACACTATGTACAGATTTAAATAGTGCAGTAATAAATTATATCGCTACACCAAATGAAGCCAATGTTGTTGTGATGCAAACTAAATGGAAAGAAGCAGCTAGCGCTTACGCACAAATTTACACTTTCAATATTGGAGAAGCTAGAGTTAGGTTCTTTCACCAAGCATTATACAATTGGCCAACATTAAGTATTGCTATTGAAAACTTTATAACCGACACAAATATTATTACTGAAACTAATGTTTCACAATTAAGTCCACAAGTAAAAACAATTTCTGGTATAGAATACATGCTATTTAATGATACTCCTAATCAAATTAATCAAGCGTTTATAACTACTCCTAAGCGTTTAGATTATTTAAAATTTATTGCCTTATCTCAAAAAAATAAAGCAGCTGATTTATATAATTTATGGAATACTAATGGAGAAAATTATAGTACAAGCTTTATTAATAATTCAGATACTGGTTTAAATGCATCTGTAAATAGGTTATTTAACGGATTATATAATGTTGTTTCTACTGCTAAAGTTACCAAAGTAGGGAAATCTGCTGGCTTAGAAAACTCTAATAATATAAATTTAAATGAATTACAGGCTAGATATAGCGGTTACTCAAAAGAATTAATTATTGAAAACTTAAAAAGCGTAAAGGAGGTGTTTTTTAACAACCAAGGGCTAGGTTTATCAAATAATATTAGTGCCATTACCGGTAATGAACAATTAAACAACTCATTACAAACTAAAATTGATACTGCTATAACTTCTTTAACTAACTTAAATGGTTCACTTGCTAACTCAATAAACAATACTCCTGATGATGTACGTGTTATACATGAACAATTACAAGAAATATTAATTGTTTTAGCTGTTGATATTAGAAGTGTTTTATCTATTATCATCACATCAACGGATAATGATGGAGATTAACCATTCATTACAATAAAAAATATTATCTAAAAAATAAAGCCTGTTAATAAACAGGCTTTATTTTTTAGATAAATACTATTAAACTTTATTGCTTAATAACTTTAATTAGCTCAGTAGCATTATTCGATGCTATTTTAGCTAGGTACATTCCTTTATTATAGTTGGACATATCTATTGTTACATTCATACTATTTATATCATTTACTTCAACTATTATTTGACCTACTAAATTAGTAATAGTATATGATTTTATAGTTTCTCCAGCCCTAACTGTAAACTTATCTTTTATTGGATTTGGGTAAAACTCTAAGCTTTTTATACGTTCAGAAACAATACTTAAAGCAGAATTATCTATAATTATTTTATAGTCTTCTGTTTCTCCCCTATTAGAGTTTAAATCACAACTATCATCCCCAGGAGTTCCATCGTTATAATCTATTAAAACACGTAACCTATATTCCTCTCCGTCTATTGCATTTCCAGGTATTGCTATAGACCCTGTAAATGGCCCATTATCATAACTAGTTGTCTCAAAAACTTTTTCTGTAATAGGATCAAATATAAGATCCTTATTCCAATCTACCCAAATAGCAGCACCAACAGTACCACCTACACTAGTAAATGAAAAATCAAAACTTTCACTTAGTGCTGAAGTTATGCTATAAGAGTCAAAATAATCACCATACCCATTTGTAGCATAACCTGTAGCCATATGATTCAAATCAATAACTGCATTAGTAGTTGTAAAATCTTTAATATAACTTGATGTACTTGTTGATTCAGCTACACAATAACAACCAGTAGCAGCAGTCATAATAGTTTGCTCGGCACAAGAGCTTGCATCTCCTATATTATTATAAGGGGTTAAAGACCAATAATAAATAGTATTAATTGTTGAATTAGTCAAATTATAGCTAGTTTCCATAACTGTTATGTTATCTAAAATATCATTCGCTCCAGAAGAAGTTCCTACAGTTAGTTTATAACCATCTACAGCAGTTACGGCATCCCATGAAAAATTAATTCCTTTATTTCCACATCCAATTTTTGCTTCAGTAGAGCTTACATTTGTTGCACAATTAGGTATTGTTGTTGGGGTTTCTTCATAAACAAAATCATCCAAGTACCAATTATTATAATTACCAGTTCCTGGTACATACTTAATTACCACATGTGCAGCCCCTGAGTTGTATGATGCAAAGTTTACCGTCATTAGTTTCCAATTATCTTCAGTAAAATCAGTTAAAGTAAAAGCATGAATAGTAGTGTAAGTATTTAAATCGTTTGCATTTGATAGCACTCCAACTTCTATTAGATCTCCATCAGAATCGTCTCCTATATTTTTATACATTTGAAAACGCACTCTTTTAGCATTATCAAGATCGGAAAACTGTGGTGATATTAAATAATAAGTTCCACTTGTGTCTCCAGAATTATCAAATTTAACAGAGTTTGGACTTGACAAATCGTTAAATGTAGTAGTTTCTATACTCGAAAAAGAACTACTAGCACCATCTATAATCGCCTTCCAACAACTATCTATATCTGGCGTTGTTATAGCGTCAAAATTTTGTGTATAAGTTGCTATATAAGCAGCACAGAGAGTCGTAAAACTATATGGTCCAGACCAATCACTATCTTCTGCTCCACATTTTGCTCTTACATAAAACTGATAATCAGTATTAGCTGTTAAACCAGTTATGGTATGAAGGGTATTATTAGCAACTACTGTAGTCCCTGAACCTTGTACATAACCACTAACCCCATATTCTACTTCCCATTGACTTTCGCTTCCTTCTGCATTCCAACCAGTATTTGCTGATATATCTGCTATATCAGAAACAACTAAGGCAGTAGGTGCTAAACAATTTGGTGATACATCTATTTTAATATCATCAATAGAAATATACCACGGACTACTATTAATTTTTCCTTGAATACCTACATAATATATCCCCGTAGCTGTAGGAGTAAAATTCCCCGATATTTTTTGATAATCACCGTTTATTACTCCAGTTTCAGCAACCACTTCACTAGTCATTCCAACAGCTGTATTACTAGTTCCATAACTTATTTTTATGCTTGCATTAGCCTCAGAAGTTCCATCCTGTCTAGCATAAACATCAGTTGTATAAGAAACCCCAGAATCTAAACTTATTGGTATAAAAATCCAATCAGTATTACTATATTTTAAATAAGCATTCCAATTACCAGACCTAGGTGTTCTATTGTAAGAAGTTACTGCGTTATTTGAGTTCCATTTTAAATTACCTTCCTCGGAGTCTTGACTTAAACAACCTCCTATTTCCGTAGCGTTCGTATAAGCATTTTCAAACCCTTCAACATATGGTATAGTATACGGTGCACAAATAGTTGAAAAACTAAGCGGCCCTACCCAAGAACTAGTTAAACCACCACAATTCGCTCTTACATAATATTGATAAGCAGTATTTGGTGTTAAACTAGATAGGTTATAATTAAGACTAGTACTTACAGGAACTATAGTTCCTGCGCCTTGAGTAAAACCATTTACTCCATACTCTATGTCCCAATTCGTTTCACTAGCGCCAGCTATCCAACTTAAATCGGCGCTAGTTAAAGCTAAGTTAGCTGCGGTAGGTGTATTTGGTGCAGTACAACTAACAGCATTAAAATCTACATCAATATTAGGTACTGCTGATTGAGATATGGTATTTTCATCTATTGTTGTGGGATCCGGATTGTTGTTATCATTTCTATATAAAATAGATCTAGCCCCAGTAACATTAGATGATAGAAAATCATAACTTGAACCAGCATAACCTGGAGTATTTTCGTCTACTGCAATAATTAAATTATCCGTACCATTATAATTAAAAGGAGTACTAAAAGTTATTTCAACATTATCATTAACTACAGTAACTGAACCTGAGAATACCTGTGTCATTTGCGAGGTATTCGTCCAAATATTAGGGGTAAACTCAGTAAGGTTAGTGTGACCAATATAAACTACCCAATCAGTTGAATTATTTAATGACAATCCGGATTTTCCTTTATATTTTATTCTATAAATATTACCAGACTGATTAATTTCTGATGCTAAATAAATAGATTGGGAATAGCTATATTTATAATATAAAGCTATGGGTATGTCGTCATCAGATTCAGTTCCATTACCAATAGTAACGATTTGACAAAAAGACATTTTAATGCTTAGCATTAATGCCATAAGTAGGAATTTTGTTTTCATAGTAAATTATTTTTTGTCAAAAATATTACATTGTTTTTAATTATTCTAAATAAAGATAACTTAAATTAATACTTCAATACATTTAATAAACTATGTTAAGATATCCTGTTAGTTAAAGTATTTATATATTCTTATTACATCATCAAACTAGCACAATAGGAGTAATATTAAACTGATACTATTGTTAACATATAATCATACACATTACTCTAAACTCAATTTAATAAACAATTGTATAAACTATAAAATAGGAGATAAATGTTTAACCAAAACCAGACTATCGTTTTAGTTAAATATTCATTTTAGGTTTGAATAAATAGAAAAATTCGGTTCTATAAAAATTGATTTAATAATAAAATTAAACTCCTAATTATGAGAAAAAAAGGGAATAAACTGTAATATTTTAATTCATTGAGGAAAGGAAACATTTTTTTAGTAAAGTAAGTGAATAATTACAGCTACTTTAAACTTTATATCTTATTTAACGACTGCAATAAAACAACATCACTAACCGCTAATAATCAAATAATTAGCTCAAAATATGAAATATGATTTCGTAAAACAATTAGAAGAACCTTCTTAAAACTAACTTGTTCAAAAAAAATTAATCACCACCTTAGTTACTAGCAGCCACAACTATCATTTCCACATGTTTTATTTGAAGTGTTTTCTTTTTTTAAAAACTTCTTATATAGAAATCGCAACGAAATAAATACAGCAATAGCTACTAATATATTTTGAAATATTTCCATATGAAATTTAATGTAATATTTGATATGATAATAGAGCTACAAGATACGCAAAAATTGTCATCCCAAACATTTGTATCAATGGCCATTTCCACCCATTAGTTTCTTTTTTAACGATAGCTACTGTACTCATACACTGCATTGCAAATGCATAAAATAACAATAGTGATATACCTGTTGGGAAATCAAAAACAGGTTTTAAAGTATTAGAATGTATTTCTTTTTTCATCTTTTCCTTTAATGTACTTTCATCTTCTGAACCTACACTATAAATTGTTGCTAATGTACCTACAAAGACTTCTCTAGCAGCAAATGAAGTTATTAATGCAATTCCTATTTTCCAGTCATATCCCAACGGCTTGATACTTGGCTCAATAAATTTACCAAAGGTTCCTATATATGAATGCTCTAGTTTATATGATGCTATTTTAGTGTCCAGTTCTTCTCCATCTAAACTAGCAAATTCAATTTTTATTATTTTTTCAGCATTACTAAAATCCTGTCCTGGTCCATATGAAGCTAGCACCCATAACAATACAGATACTGCCAATATTATTTTTCCTGCACCTAAAACAAATGCTTTGGTTTTGTCCAAAACATTATAAAATACATTTTTAAATAAAGGCATTTTATAATTAGGCATTTCAATTACGAAATATGATTTCGATTTAATTTTTAATACTTTGTTTAAAATATAAGCAGATATAATTGCTGCACCAAAACCAAGCATATACAAACTCATTAACACCAATGCATGGGTACTCATTCCAATAAAAGAATTTCCTCTAGGAATTACTAAGCTTATAATAATTGCATAAACAGGTAATCTTGCTGCACAAGTAGTAAATGGAGTTACTAGAATAGTGATTAAACGTTCTTTCCAATTTTCAATATTTCTAGCAGCCATAATTGCTGGTATTGCACAAGCAGTACCCGAAATTAATGGAACAACACTTTTACCACTCAACCCAAATTTTCGCATGATTTTATCCATCAAAAATACAACTCTACTCATATAACCACTTTCTTCTAAAATGGATAGAAATAAAAATAGAAATGCTATTTGTGGGATAAATATAACTACTCCACCAATTCCTGGAATAATTCCTTCAGATAATAACCTCGTAAAAACTCCTTCAGGTAAATTATTTTTTGTCCAATCACTAAAAAAAGCAAATCCATTATCGATTAAATCCATTGGATATTCCGACCATGAAAATAAAGCCTGAAAAATGCTAAACAGTATTGTGAAGAAAATTAAATACCCAAATATTTTATGAGTGATTAATTCATCTAATTTTGCTCTAAACCCTTCTGATCGTGTAATTTCAACAGAGTAGTGTTTGTCTAATTCACTTTTTATAAACTGGTACCGGTTTACCGTATCCTTATGTTGTTTTTGTTTTTCGTTTAAATCAGTATTAGTTAAGATACTATTTGATTTAATTACACAAGGCATTAGTGAAACCTTTTTATAATTTAATATAACATCTTTCAACTCAGTAATACCTGTATTTTTCTTGGAGCTTAATAGTACTATTTTAGTATGAAATTCTTGTTCCAATGCAGTAATATCAATTGTAATTCCTTTATCCTGCATTAAGTCCTGCATGTTTATTGCTAAAACTGTCGGCAAACCTAAATCTTTAACTTGTGTAAAAAGTAATAAATTTCGCTTTAAATTTTCAACATCAGCAACCACAATTACGACATCAGGATAATGTGTGCTTTCTTTCGCAGATAATATTTTTACCGCTATATTTTCATCTTCAGAACTTGCATTTAAACTATAAGTCCCAGGTAAATCAATAATATTTGCAGAGATAGAATCAGATAATTTACAAAAACCTGTTTTCTTATCAACCGTAATTCCAGGATAGTTTCCTACTTTTTGGTTTAAGCCAGTTAAAGTGTTGAATAAACTTGTTTTTCCTGTATTAGGATTTCCTATTAAGGCAACTTTTAATAGAGTTTTCATATTTTATCAACTAAAATTTGAGAAGCAGTTTCCTTTCGTATCGCTAAATAAGTTCCATTAACATTTAAATATAACGGGTCTTTTAAAGGCGCCTTTTGAACGAGCTCAACAAAACTACCTTCAATACATCCCATTTCAATTAATTTTAAAGGAATATCATCAACTATAAAACTCATTATAATGGCTTTCTCCCCCTTAATTAAAGTATCTAACGTCTGCATTATTTTTTTATTTTTTATTAAAAGAAAGAATTACTGATTTATCAAAACCTAATTTACAATTATCGCCTTCAATTCTTGTAGAGTGTAATACCACTATTTTCTGGTCTGCTACTTGTAAAACTATAGCATAATGAGCTCCAATAAATTTTTGTTGAAGAATATTTGCTTTTGTATAATAATCATTTGTAGTATTTAATTGTAAATGCTCCTGTCTTACACAAACTTCTATAACTCCATTCATTCCAAATTCATTTTTAGCATGCGTATCAAAAGTATATACACTACCAAATAAACCTGCTATATATTTATCTTTAGGTTTTCGATATAATATTTCTGCAGAATTCTTTTGTATTAATACACCCTTGTGCAAGACTAAAATTTCATCCGAAACAGCTAAAGCATCATCAGTATCATGTGTTACAAATATTGCTGTTGTATTTGTTTCTTTAATAATTTCAAAAATTTCATTCCGTAATTGTGTTCGTAATGATGCGTCAAGATTACTAAAAGGTTCATCTAAGATTAGTATTTCTGGAGCTGGTGCTATTGCACGTGCCAAAGCAACTCTTTGTTGTTGTCCACCAGATAATTCATGAGGATATCTTTTTTCAAAACCATTTAACCCCACTAAATTTAATACTTCCGTTACTCTCTTTTTTTTATCTTTATTTTTAGAAATTCCATATACAATATTTTCATACACAGATAAATGTGGAAATAAGGCATAATCTTGAAAAACCAACCCAATCTTTCTCTTTTCAGGGGGTATAAAAATAGTATCAGAAGTTACTACATCCTCCCCTAAAGAAATTACACCTTGATCTGGTGTTTCCAAGCCGCATAACAAACGAATTAATGTTGTTTTCCCACTCCCACTCTCTCCTACTATACTATAACTTTTTCCTTTCTCTAAAGAAAATGATATGTTATTTAACGCATAACTTTTACCTTTATCAAACGATTTTGATATGTTGCTAACTGTAAGCATTATCTGTTTATTAGTTTATTTAAAAGAATTACTGGTAAAACTCCAGTCAAAATTATTAATAATGATGGCAGTGCAGCTTCCATTATTTGTTCATCACTTGCATATTCATAAGCTTTCACAGCTAGAGTTTGCACTTGATATGGTTTGAGTATTAAAGTCAATGGTAGCTCTTTCATCACATCTACAAAAACTAAAACTATCCCTCCAAATACACCCGTTTTTATTAAAGGAAATTCTATTTTAAAGAATGTTTTTAATGTATTATTTCCTAATAGTTTAGATGATTCAGAAACTGATTTATTCACCTTTAAACACACTGCTTCTATTGGATTATATGCTACAGCCATAAACCTAACTGTATACGCATATACCAATACAAGGATAGTTCCGTTTATAAAAAACCCAATATTTACTTGAAAATTTTCTGACATATATGATATCAACCATTTATCAAAACCTAAGGTTGGAATTAAAACACCTATAGCAATAACTGCTCCTGGAATAGCATAACCTAAAACACCAATTTTAGTAAAATAATCTAACAAACGTAATCTATTCCATTTGGTAAAATAAATTAAAGCTAATGCGAATATTACTGTAACAATTGCAGCTAATATAGCTATAAAGAAACTCTGAAATGCTGTACTTAAAAAACCATCATTTAATACCGTTTCATATGTTAATATGGCCCAATATATAAGTTGAATTAACGGAATTATGAATCCAAAAAAAACTGGAATACCTACAACCAAATAAATCATTATTTTATTTTGAACACCTGGTATTAGCCTTTTTAACGGTACTTGTGTTTTACTACTTATAGCATAACTAATTTTATTACGTTGCCAACGTTCCAAGCCTAGTAATATAAAAATTACAGCTACCAATAAAGCTGATAAATAGATGGCTGTTTCCGGTTCTTCTAAAGAAAACCATGCTCTAAATATTCCTGTAGTGAATGTACTTACACCATAATATTTAGCTGCACCATAATCATTTAAAACTTCCATCAATACCAATACTAAACCTCCAATAATTGCTGGTCTAGCCAATGGGATTATTAACCTTCTTAAAGCTTTAAACTCTCCCACTCCTAAAATTTTAGATGCTTCAAATAATCGCCCTGATTGATTTAAAAAAAATGTTCTAGCCGCTACATATACATATGGGTAAAGTGATATACTTAGCACCCAAATGAGTCCAGTAACATTCATTATATCTACTTTTGGTAACACGCCTAATGTTATTTTTTCTAATATGCCTCCATAATCAAATACTCCTGCATAAGCATAAGCAATAATATAAGATGGTATTGCCAATGGTAAAATAAGCAACCATTCTAATTGTTTACGAAACCTAAATTCATAGCGTGAAACTACCCATGCACTACTTACTCCGAATATTAATGTAAGTACAGTAGTTCCTATAATTAATAATAAGGAATTAGATATATAATCCGATAAAACTGTATTAGTAAGATGTTCCCATGATTCACCTGGACCATTACATAACTTAATGGCTATCGTTAAAACAGGTAAAGCTATGAAACCAACAATGGTCAGCGTTAACGCTGACCATATATTCGTATCTCTTTTTATGTGCTTTAAATATGTAAGCAAATGTTCTTTTTTCAAAAATTAATGTGGGACTGACAGTAGCATATTTCAAAATCAATAATAGCAATCCGTAATTTTAAATTAATGACTATGATATTATTTCCAACCAACAGTATCAAAAATAATCACTGCTTTTTTATTATTCTCTCCTAATTTTTGTAATGATAAAGTATCTTCTTTAAAAGTTCCCCAAGACTGTAATAATGCTGACGGCTTAACTTTTGTATTTACTGGATACTCATAATTAGCTTCAGCAAATACTTTTTGTGAAGCTTCTGATACTAAAAACTCAATAAACTTTACTGCATTAGCTTTGTTAGGAGCATATTTTGCTACCCCTGCACCACTAACATTAATATGTGTTCCTGTAGTTTCTTGGTTAGGAAAAAATACACCTACTCCTTCTCCAACTTTAACTTCGTCAGGGTTTTTAGAATTTACTAGTTTTCCAATATAGTAAGTATTCACTACAGCTACATCTCCTTCTCCAGCAACAACTGCTTTTACTTGATCTCTATCATTTCCTTTAGGAGAACGTGCCATATTAGCAACCATTCCTTTTGCCCAAACAGTAGCTTTTTCCTCTCCTTGATTAGCTATAATTGATGCTAATAACGATTGATTATAAATATTGCTTGACGAACGAATTAATACTTTTTTATTCCACTCTTTAGCTGTTAATCCATCATATGACAACAAGCTTTCTTGTGTAACTTTATCTTTAGCATATACAATAACACGTGCTCTTTTAGTTAAAGAAAACCAATGATTATCCGTATCTCTTAAATGAACAGGAACTGTTGTGTTTAATGTTTCTGAACTAACTGATTGTAATAAACCTTTATCTTTTGCGCGTACCAACCTACCTGCATCAACAGTAATTAATACATCCGCTGGAGAATGCTCCCCTTCAGTAGTCATTTTTTGGATTAACTCATCTGCTTTTGCATTTACAACATTTACTTTAATTCCTGTCTCTTTCTCAAACTGTGCAAATAGTTGTTTGTCTGCCGGATAATGACGATGCGTATAGATAGTTACTACTTCCTCTTTTTTAGAAGTTTCTATCACATCTTTTGATTCTTCTTTTTCTTTTTTACAAGAAAATAATACTGTTGCTATTAATAAGCTATAAATTATTTTTTTCATCTGTGTATTTCAAAATTAATTAGGACAAATATAAGCCCTAAATTGTATTATTTTTAGTCTTTTATCCATTTATTTAGACTCATTATTAAAAAGCCACTAGCGATCACCATTAATAACAGAATCAATATTTCTGAAATATTAGAACTTTCATAAATAATTGCCGTTACAACGTGGTATATGTTAAATGCACCCAATAGTATTGCCCAAACAAAGGAACTAACTCTGAACCATTTTTTTGACACCTCAATTGTTATTAATGCAAATAATAAAGCTACACCTTCAAACAATATTCTGTACATATGATGTTCTAAAGGCACATCACCTGTAGCAGCTTCCATCATAACCGTTTCATGATAATACACTCCAAATAAACCATAAATATGATGTACTACGAATCCGATTGCTATAAACAACCATAATAAAGAAATTTTGATTTTAATATTCATTTTCATTTGATTTTTAATGTTTAATGTTTGATCTTCTTTTATTTTCCCTTTTTGTTTTTGTGAGTTTTTTTTAATTTCAATGCTATAAATAGTGTTACTAGTCCAAACACTACCCAAAACAAATCAATAAAAAGGATATTATATTGCTTATTTTGTATCGTATTCCACAACCAGTTATCTGATGTAATCCCATTTATTATTGGAATACAAAAAGCTAAAAAGCTTCCTATTTTCAAACAAGTTTTATTAGTATAGTAATTGTCCTTTCTCAAAGTAAACACTACTGATGTGACCAACCACAATCCGAAAAAAACTATATATAAAATTGACTGCCGAGAAGCATCCAAACTTCTTGGTAATAACTTTGCTATTATAAATGTAAAAGCTGTTATTGGGTACATACTTAAACAAATTGCTAAATAAATATGCCCTACTTTTTGATTGAATCTTCTTTGAACTGCTGGAACATTTTTTTTATTCCTTGCTGCTAGCCACATAAGTACCCCAGTAATAATTACAAAACAGGTAATTAACGCTAGTATAAAATAAATCATTTTTAATGGTAATCCTCCATAATCTGCAAAATGTAAGCGCCTCATGGTTAGCTCTACTCCTTCTAAATAGTTTGCTTTATAAGGGTTTTTAACAGCTTCAATTTCTCCAGTTAACACATGATAAACAATTCTACCATTACCAATAAATTCATCGTCAACAATACCATCAACCTGATACTTCATATTGGTAACCCCATAATTACGTAGGTAAACTTGCTTTATAGAAAAATGCTCCCATTTAGCAAGTGTTTGATCTCTAAATTGATTTAAAGTAAATTCCTGATCACTTTTTGTTTCAATAGGGTATGTTATGGTCATAGGACGTAAATCCTCCATTAGTTGTTGTTGGTCATTATCGTACAGAAAATTAGCTGGAAGTAGCACCAAAACAGATAAACAAAAGAAGCAGCTGGTTAATGCATATATAAATTGAAAGGGCAATCCAATTACACCTAAAACAGTATGCGCATCAGTCCAAATAGTTTTTAATTTAGCTTGAGGTCTGAATACATAAAAATTAGATATTATTTTTTTCCAATGAATAATGACTCCTGTTACTATTGCAAATAGAAAAAAGAATGCAACCAAACCAGCTATATAAATCCCTATTACTGGTATCTGGTTTAAAAAATGTAAGCGATACAATAGCTCTCCGAAACTATAAAATTCATAATAGTCTGAAATTTTATAGGTGTTTTTATTTACGTTAAAATAATCATATTGTCTAGATGACTCAGGAGCTAAACTGTCTTGAGAAGCACTAAGCGACACAAAAATTTCTGGCGATACTTCATCTATTACTATTCGTATATCTCTACCGTAAAGTTCCTGCTTTTTAGTTTTTATTGATTCTATAAGAACATCATAATCAATAAGGTTTTCCCCTATATTTATATTATAGTTTATTCCTTTTTCCCATGCTGTAATTTCATCTTTAATTAGAGCGAATGCACCTGCAAAAAAGATTATATATAGCGCTACACTAATTACTATACCACTTACCGTATGGGTATGAAGAAAGATATTATAATTTCTTTTACTCATAATTAAAATACTGGGTGATATAATTTACCATAATAAATAGCCAAACAATTTACTGTAATAATCATCAAGTAAACACTCCATATTTTCCATGGGTTTTTAAATAAAAAAGCAAGTATCAAAAATAACATCCAAAGTAAAAACAAGCTATAAACTGAGGTAATTAATACTAATTTATGGTATGGCAACCACAAGGCTAGTAGTAAATGTAAGCTTGCAGATAAAGCATATCCTCCAAATACACCAGCTGTTATTTTAGCAAAACGCTTCCATTTAGATGTTGTTAGGTATTTTTGATTAGCAGGCATTCAAGTATGGTATTAAATATTCTATTACTAAAAAGCATATGTATAAAAAAACTAGTGTTTTAATATTAATAATTTGTAATGGTGTAAGTATAACAAGTAAGCTATTTACTATTATTAATATGCTTATAAACATAAAAAAGCCTTTACCCAAACCGAATAAAAACTGAAAAATAAAATAAGAAATACCTAAAATAATAACACTTGTAAATCGCATTTTTCTTCCTCGTTTAATAACCCAAGTATTAAAATAGCTATTTTCATGAACGACTCTTTTTGAACAGTTGTACAAGGCATAACTACTTATGAAAACTAAAAATACAGCTAGTGTGAACATACTAATTTATTACAACACAACTCTGAAAAAAAAAATCAGAGTTGTGTTTGGACTAATTATTTAAAATATATACTTGATATTGGCTAATACAGTTCTTGGTTTTTGTGGATTAATTGTCGACCACCCTTTATAATAAGCTTCATTTGTTGCATTATTTAATTTTAATCCTATTCGGTATTTTTTAGCTTGATAAAAAATAGAATTATTAAACACAGTGTAACTAGGTAAATTAAAGGTTCCTACACTTGGATAACCTGCCATAATATTTTGTTCACTAGCTCCATTGAAACCGAATCCTATTCCAAAGTTTTTTAAGAACGTATTATGGAATTTATACGTAGCCCAAAAGTTATATGTTTTTTCAGGACCTGCCTCTTCATAACGTTTACCAATTAATATAGTATTTGTAGGAGATTTAGTAACCTCAGCATCGTTTTTACTATATCCTGCTCTTACATTTAATCCTTTTATTGGGTTTGCATTAATTTCAATTTCATACCCATTACTTTCTACTTCTCCATCTTGAGTTTTTGCTGCACCAAAACCTATAACCTTATCTTTAACAGTGATATTATAATAACTTACGGTTGCATTCAATTTGTTTTTAAATAGATTTGTTTTTACTCCAAACTCCCATTGATTCGCTTGTTCAAGGTCGTAACTTTTTAATATTTGAGGTGATGCTGGGTTAGCAGGATCCGAAGGAACAAACTCAGGGTTTACATTTGAGAAACCATTTTGATAATTTCCAAACACTGACAACTGATCCTTTATTGGTTGAAAAACAATTCCTAATTTAGGTGAAAAAGTTCCTTTAGTATATTCTTTTTCGTCATCAGATTTAGTATTTACATTCCCTCTATAGTCAAATAAATCATACCTTAACCCTGTCATTACGGATAACGTAGGTAGTATATTTAATACATTATTTATATATGTACTAAATACATTTTGTTTTAACTTACTATTATTATTTGCACTATTTGCTAATATATTATCAATACTAGAAGTAGTTAGGTATACTGGTGTTGTTTCTATATCCGCTGTGGTACTTGGGTTAAAATCATCTGTATAAGGATTATCATAATTCACAACATCCCCTTGTAGGTTTACATTATGTACAAAAGCAAATCCTGAACTATTGTCCGAAATAGTTTTTGAAAAATAGTCAACCCCTAAAACCGTTCTGTTACGCATTTTTCCAATTTTAACATCTGCTATAAAATTTTGTTGAATATCAAAAGTTGTTGTTTTAGCATTTACTTTTTGCACATTTAAACTAAATGTTTTTGTATTCGGACTTAAACCTCCAGTCAATAGCCCATACTCATCATTCCATAAATAAGAATAATATCCGTTTGAACTTGTATTTCCAGTAGCAACAATCGTTTGTGATCTTATTTTATCACTAAAAGCATAATCCATTTCAGCTTTAATATTTGCTGAAGGGTTTTTTATTGATAATTCATTACTTGTAAATGACTTTTTAGTGTCATAATTTAAAGCATCTAAATTCTCCCATTGCACAGGTACTGTTCTATTTAAAAATAAAAAAGTAGGATTTGTTTGTTCTGCTTGTGAAATTTCAGAATATAATGATAATGTTAACTTATCAGAAGCTTTATAGGTAATAGATGGCGCTACAAATAATGATTTTTTAAATCCTGCGTCCTGAAAACTATCCTCAGTATGATATGCAGAATTTAACCTAAAATAAATGTTTTCTTTTTTATCTATAGCTGTATTTACATCAAAAACAACATTATTTAAACCGTATGAACCTGTTGTAAATGAAGCTGATCCCCCAAAGCCTTGATAAGGTTTCTTAGTTACAATATTAATTAGTCCTCCATAAGAAGTAACTGTACTTCCAAAAAGTGTTGCTGACGGCCCTTTTATCACTTCTATGCGCTCTACATTAGCTGAATTTATAGTTCCGTTGGTTATACCTGGTAAACCATTTACTAATTGTGGTTGAATTGCAAATCCTCTCATATTAAAGTATCCTGCTCCATCGCCTCCACGACCAGTAGAAGCCCACAACTTATCCACTCCAGTTGCATTTTTTAATGCATCTTCAAATGTAGTTACTGTTTGTGAAACCAATAACTCATTAGTTACGGTACTATAAACCTGTGCATTTTCCATATTTTTCAATGGTAGTTTTGATACATAGGCACTTTGCTTTCTAGAAAAAGGATTACTTCGTTCCTTAGTTATAAGTACCTCTTCTAACAATTCATTTCCTTGATATAAAACAAATTCTCCTACTGTAGTTTCTCCAGAAACGTTAATAGTTACTATTTTACTTTTATACCCTACATAACTTAATTTTATTGTTTGTTCTCCTTCTTTTACATTTACAATTTCAAATTGCCCTTGTGCATCAGTTTGTCCTCCTATAGTTGTTCCTTCAATTTTTACAGATACATACTCTAGTGGAGTTCCATCGTTTGTAATAATATTTCCTTTTACACTTCCTTCTTGTGCTTGTAGCCCTAGGCAAAACAATACACATGTAAATAATAATAATAAATTCTTCATTTTATTTTTTATTTATATTTAGTCTAAATAAATTCGCAATAAATTTTCGGCAAAAATAAGAATGAGTCTGTCATTTAAAATGACGCAATTAGGAATAAATATGACGTGATATGAAAAAAACGAGATATTGGGATTGTACAATAACAAAAGGCATTATGCCTTTATTAAAAACACCAGGTAAAATCATAACAAAAAACACGTATATCATTCGAAAATTCACTTTCATAAAAGAACATGCGAATGGAACATATACTGATTTTTGTTCAGATGGTATACATATGTCATATATAGATGCTACTCTTAAAAAAAATATTCATATTGAAGGAAAAAAAACTTTTAATGCATTGATTCTTTCCTTTATAATTAGTGGAGAACTACTTATAAAGCTTGATCATAATAGAAATGAAATTATATGTGAAAACCAAGAAAGCTGTATGGCGTTTTTATCCGAAGCTAAAGGTTATTGTACCTATAATAAATGTAAACCGCTAAAAGAATTAAAAATAAGATTATCGCCCGAATTTTTAAAGAAACATTTATTAGTTAATGAGAATGAAAATATTAAAGAAGCACTCGGTATAAAAGCAATTCAAGAAAAGGGGTCCATACCTTTTTCAATTAAATCAGAAGAAATCATAACCGAGATATTATCAGCTAATTTTACAGATAACTCTAAACGATTATTTATAGAATCTAAAATACTAGAGCTATTAGCAATTCAAATTAACGAAAATGTAACTACTAACAAAGATTTCATATCTAATGATATGGTCACTAAAAAAATCTATGAAGTTGAGCGTATTGTTACTACTGATTTAACAGCACAATACTCAATACTACAATTGACAAAATTAGTTTCTTTAAATGAGTTTGTTCTAAAAAAAGAGTTTAAACGAATCTTTAGAAAAACAATATTTGATTATACACTATCTCTTAAAATGAAGAAAGCTGCGCAATTATTAATTCATACTAATAAACCTATTTATGAAATTTCCGATTGTATAGGCTATAAAAACCCTACTCATTTTACTGCTGCATTTAAAAAATTGAATGACTGTACTCCAAAAAAATACAGAACAACTAATAAAACCGCTTTAAATATATTATAATATACTTTAAGCGGTTTACTATTAACTAATCAAGATGTTAATGTTGTGGTTTTTCTAGATTGGGCTTTACCAAAGGCATCCATTTTTCTTAAATCAAAATGATTTAAACCTTTGGTAGCTTCAACCCAAATATCAGTTATTCTTAGCAGCTCCTTTTTAGTTATTAATGCAACTTCTTTCTTACATCTTGCATCATAATAATTAAAATTATAATTTCTAGAAAGTTTTTTTACAAAATCATTTAGAGGTTCACCATCTTCTTCTTTAAACGTTTTATGTATCAATCCTATTTTTTTAAGAGCAATAGCCTTAAGTGTATTATCTCCCTTAAGGATGGAATTTGCCTCATTATTATTTAATAATCTTAATAAAAAACTATACGCTCCCATTCCTGGAAATAAATTAAACTTACTTTCAGGTAAACAAAATTTTGCTGTTTCCTTGGCTATTATATAGTCATGTGCTAAAGCACATTCAAACCCCCCTCCATAGGCATTTCCTTCTACCAATGCTATGGTTATTACAGGTAAATTAAAGGACGTGTAAATACTATAAATTGCATCAATACATAAGTAAGCATATTTACGTAACTGACTCGTTTTTTCTTCCCTTATTTGGCTCAAGAAAAAAGGTAAATCGCCACCTAGGTTATAAATATCTTTATGATTCGATCCAGAAACAATATATTTCAAAGGTCTTAGTGGACTAGAAAAATATTCTTTAATCCAACTAGCAAACTCCTTAAACTCCTCCAGTCCCTTTACACAAAAATTAGGCATTCCTGTATCTTTAATTTTCCATATTAATAACTCTTGCTCAGGAAAATAATCTACAGTTACACAATTAAAAGTTCTCATAATCATTCATTTAAATTACGCTCCTTTTATTAAAGCTTTTATATTTTGTTGTTTTTCCTTTCTTGAAACTGGCTTTTCTTTATGAAATAATTTATCCATTGATTTTTGTAATATCAATGTACAAGTAATAGTAATTGGTAACATTACTAACACACCAGTAACTCCAAAACTCTGATATCCTAATGCTCCCATCGTCCAACAAATAAATACCCACTGTATGATATATATGGTAGTAACTCGTTTACTTGCCCAATAAAAAAATTGAAATATTTTATTATGTTTAATACTTTTTACTAAAGCGTATGCCAACCAAATAAGTATTAAATTAAAGCCCGCTAAATAAATAGTCCCACCAGGCCCTAAATGAAAGTAATCACCAAAGTGAAAGCCGAAATTAGTAAAGCACAATGCTCCACCAATACTTATCAATACTACGCCAAATAAAAGTATCCTGTTAAATATTGTTATTTCAGAAGCACCTTTTTCTCTATACCATTTTCCAAAAAACATTCCTATAAAAATAAATGACGCCCAAGGGAAAAAAGCAAAATAAACATGATACTCAGCATCCCATAATAGATCTAAAAAGTAATCTACAAAAAGAATATCCATGTGTATTCCTCTAACAAAAGGTGTTGCTACTGCTATAACTAAAGCTAATAATAACAATGCGTATTTATTTTTAATAAAATGATTCAATACTCCCATGAAAAATAATGAAACTCCTGCCAATTGTAATATATCTCCTGTTAATAACATATACCCCAAATTATTAGCACTTGCAGGTGCAGACCAACCATATGCTTCTATAAAATTATCAGGAGTAATACCTATAATTGTGGGCAATACAAATTTTAAAAAGTTCATTATATACCCCAATAATAGCAATTGTAAAGCTCTTTTACACGATAGTAATATGCTTTGATTTCTTGATAATAAAAAGGAGAAACCCATAGCAATTAAAAACATTGGTGTTCCTTTTCCTATAAAGTGAATAACTTCACCTACCCATGTATTTTCTTGTGTATGTACATCTCCATACATCCATAAAGTATGTACAATAATTACCATTAATACACTTACACCTCTTGCAAGGTCAATGGCTAAAATTCTATTCTTATTTTCTGATATCATATCTCTAATTTTTAACTAATCTATACTCATGAGATAAACCTCAAGCGATTAAACATTGTGCTTACTTATTTTTTTATGAATAGGTTTTCTTTTAGATTTTGGTTCCTCTGCAAGAGGATCAGGATACCCCATATAAAATATTCCCAAACAACGTTCATTTTCTAGCAGTTCCAATTTATTTGCATATCTAATAACTGCTTCACTCGTATCCCAATACCCTCCTATTCCATTGGCTGTACAGGAAAGCCAAATATTTTGTACTGCACAAGAAACCGCAGCGATTTCTTCCCATTCTGGTATTTGAACTCTTTTACTACGTTGAAAAACTATCGCTACTAACGTGGCATTAGTAGGGTAATTTAATGTGTGTTCATATCTTGATGGAGGAAAGTTTTCTTTCGATAAATGCTCTTTATAATACGCCAACATAAATTCCCCTAATTTTTCTTGATGTTTTCCTTCTAAAACAATAAATCGCCATGGTTCAGTACGTTTATGTGTAGGTGCCCATGTCCCATTAGTTATAATTTCAACAAGTAACTCCTCAGGAATTGGTTTGTTTATATATGTATTGGCATAAATTGTTCTTCTTGACCTAATAATAGAACTTAAGATTTCATACTCCGTTTTAATCGATACATTATTTATAAGTGTATTCATGTAATTATTTTTTATAGCATTAATTACTAGCATATATCGCTATAGGATTTTGCAGTACTCCCTCTAATTTTAAACTCTCAATAGGATTGTTCAGATCTAGCATTTGCTTAGAATTACTTAATTGTAATCTATTCAAGCAGCAGCGCTTAAACTCAGGTTGAAATAAATTAAATTGTTTAAACAGGAATTTGAACTCAGGGAATTCCTTTTGATAATCATGAATACTATCAGCTACTAACTTCCAAAATAAATGTTCCTCAAAGTTGCACTCTACAGTTAATATTTCAGAAAGGAATCTAAAAAAGGAATCAAATACATCTGTAAAAATGGATAGCAATTGCATTTCATCTGTAGTATTAGTATACAAACGCTTTACTGTTTCTGAATCAAGTATGTCTTCATTAAAAACGATTACTTCCTCAGTAATATCTTTGATAATAGCTTTTATCGGAATATTATTTTCCAAAACCAATATTAAGTTCTCTCCATGTGGCATGAAAACAAATCGGTATTTATAAAAGCAATGTAATAACGGTTTTAAATAACAACTAAGATATTTTTCTAACCATTTTTCAGTACTCAACATAGAACTTTTAATCAATTCATATAGCATTGAATTTCCTTTACTATCCCTATGTAATAAAGCAGCCATGGTTATTACTTTTTGATTTGACTTAATATATTGAAATGGCGTTTCTCTCCATAAAGTAGCTAGCATTTTATTATGTGCTATTGATCTCCCTAAAGACTCGTAATACGTACTTCTATAACCTACTGTTGCCACTTCTCCTAACATGGTAAATCCTAAGTTATTTAAGTACATATCATCTTTTAAAAGAGCTGTAATCCATTCAGTTATTATCGGAGTACTTTCCATATAATAAGGAGACATGCCACGCATAAACCCCATGTTAATTATTGACAAGGCTGTTTTGGTGTAAAACTTATTAGGATCACTTTTATTAAATAAAGTTCTAATAGACTGCTGTGCTAAAAATACATCTTCACTATTATCAAGGAAAACAAGGTTATTAGTTTCTATTTCTTGAGTGAAAATTTGAGCAATTTTATTTTCCCATTGCCAAGGGTGTACTGGTATAAAAACATAATCATTTGGATTTAACCCCTTCGAAATTAAAATATCATCAAATTTTAAAATTAAATCATTTCCTAATTCTTGTTCCAATAAAACCTTATATGGTAATTGCTTTATAGCTTGGTAGGATGTTTTGTTTTTATGACCTGCTAACCAAACCAACTTAAATGATGTTGCTGTTTCAGGAGCATATTTTAAATATTCTTGAGTATTAAAACCTATCCTACCACTATTTGCTATAAAACACGGGTGTCCTTCTAACATACTTTGCTCTACTTCTTGAAAAGAAGCATTTGCAAGTTCTTTGGCATTCAAAAACTCATTATTAATTTTATATGAATAGCTATATAAAGTACTTGTAATTTCTTCCATGTAAGTAGGTAACATACTTAAAGGAATATTGAGTTGTTCTTTAAATTCAAGTATAAACATTAATAAATCTAAAGCCTCTAAGGTATTATTATCATATTTTTTTATTGATGATTCTTTAATATACCAATGATCTAAGCTCATTATTTTAGCTTCAAAACAATAGCTTATATTTGATATATCTGAGTTTATACGATATTCATCCCAGCCATTATTATTCGCTATTTTTTTAGGAATAATAATTTTTTCATGAGCAAACTCACTAATAGCTTTTTTTAACAATGCTGAATTAGCAATATTCCATGAACTATTTTCAGTAGTTTTAGCTACTAATTTTTTATTTGTAACAGTAATTTCCATTTGATATAACTTTTATAAAGTTGTTATGGCTTTTAAATAACTTTCTCTTGTATTAAGTGCTATGTGTGCTTTTTTATTAACCAATTGCACTACTCTTAAATAATTGAATCCTGCTTTTTTATTCAACACATGAATTTTATCATTATTAATATCTGGTTCAACTACCACCCGTTCTGCATGCAAATAATCAAAGAAAAAATCCATTACAAAACAGAATATATTCCATGTGAAATTTGGAATTCTTTTTTTTGCAGGACCAACCAAAATATGCATTCCTAAATCAGTATCTTTTGCATCATAAAAATTAGCGATATCATCATATAAAGCCGAATAACTTTCACATAGAAAAATTGGTTTATTATTTAAAACCCCTATATAAGCATTATGATTTTTATCATCTATAATTTTTTGATAAGCATCAAAAACCTGATTTAATTTTGTGTTTTTCATATCCCAAAATTTAGCATAAGACAGGTTTACCCAGTAGTGTATTGTAAATGCATCCTCTGGAAGGTTTATAGGATATATAAATAGAGTTCCTATTTCTGTTTCCTTTTTAAACAGATGCAAAACGGTAGGTTCTTGGTTATTATATAACATGAGTATAAAAATTTAAACAGTAGTCATTTGTTCTTTAAAAACTGCTATAGGGTTCACTAATCTACCTGCAAATTGTAACAATGCTACAGGGTCATCCAAATCAATCATTTGCTTATTGTTATTAAGCTGTAATCTATTTAAACAGGATAATTGAAAATCTGGCGCAAATAAATCATATGTAGCATACTTATCTTTATGTTGTGGATATGTTTTTTGGTATGTTAAAATATTTTCGGCAACTAATTTCCAAAAACGCTGCTCAGGATAGTGAATATGCTCTTCAAGTATGTGGGACATAAATCGAAAGAAACCATCAAATATGTCTGTGAAAATAGATAATAACTTTACATCTTCTGGTACAGGGGCATACATCCGTTTTAAATGTTCAGGCAACTTCACATTCGGGCTTAGTATAACTGCCTCTTCTGTTATATCCTTTAATAAAATACTTTTAGGAATATGGTTTTCTAATACCATTATGATATTTTCTCCATGAGGCATAAACACTAAATCATAATGGTAAAAACAATGTAGTAAAGGACTTAAATAAACTTCAAAGTAATGTTGTAACCATATATCAGTAGTTACCCCAGAAGTTTTAATTATTTCTGGCAACAATGCGTTATCATGCTGGTCAATATGTAAAAAGGCTGCCATAGTCATAGGTTCTTGTTGCTCATTTACATAAGTATAAGGACTTTCTCTCCATAATGACGCCAACATTTTATTATAATCATTGTGTACTCCAAACTCTTCATAATAAGAATTTACATAACTCACTGATGCTATCTCGCCTAACATTTTAAACCCTGTTTTTTGTATAAATGAATCTTTGTACAATAACTCTTCAAGCCAAACTGCCATTTTTGGAGCTGTTCCTAAATAGTATAGAGGAAGTCCTCGCATAAAGCCCATATTTAAAATTGATAATGCAGATTTTACATAGTGCTTTTCAGGGTTTGATATATTAAACAATGTTCGAATTGACTGTTGTGCTAAATATTGGTCTTGGCCATATCCTAAACAAACTAATCGCCCTTGTGCTATTTCTGGAGTGAAAATTGTCGCTAATTTATTATACCATTGCCAAGGATGTACTGGTATAAAATAGTAATCATCTACAGCAAGTCCTTTATCTTCCAGAATTTCACAAAATGAATTTATAGTAGCTTCATCTAACTCTTTATTAATAAGTGTTTCATAGCTTAATTCCGCTATTCCTGAATACACCGTTACACTTCTATGACCAGCTAACCACATTATTGAAAAAGAGTTTCCTACCTCGGGTGCATATGACCTGTATTCACTACTATTAAATCCTATACGACCATTATTAGCGACAAACCCTGGGTGTCCTTCAGTCATTGATTGCTCTATAGTTTGAAAGTTAGCTTTTGCCAATTCTTTTGAAGTTAAATTACCTTTTGTTAATTTATATGCACTCCCATGCAGTGTACTTATAATTTCTTCTAAATACATTGGCATCATTTCAGAACTAATACCAAGCTGTTCTTTAAATTCTTTAATAAAATTAATTGCATCTAAATCAATCAAGCTATCATTCCTCTTTTTTTGAATAGATACTGTTTTAATATATAAGTGGTTTAATGCTAATAATTTTGCTTCAAACTGATAATATATCTGATTATCGTTCGTCTTTAACACATAAACATTCCATCCATTTTCATTACTTTTTATACTTTCTATCTCTATTAATAATTCATGATGAAATTCACATATTGCTTTTTTAATAAGCAATACATTTACTTTCTTCCATGCTTCCGATGTTATATGAGCAATTGATTGTTGCGGTGTTACTGTATTATCTATAGTATTCATGGTTGATCTTTTTTGAATTTTTGAATCGTTTTTTTGCTTTAAATAGGTTCTCCTATTTAGAAAAGCTAACTGAGCGGTTTTATGAGGAAGTTCAATTACTTTATCTAAAACAAAACCTATACGTTGGCATATGGCAAACATTTTTTTATTTCTAATATCAGGTTCTACCAGAATTCGCTCTACATTAGTATCTTTAAACACAAATTCTGTTATTGCTTTAAAAATATGCCAGGTAAAATTATGAACTACTTTACCACTTGGAGGAGCTACAATTATATGCACACCATAATCCGATACTTTAGCGTTATAATAATTTGCTATTTCATCTTTTAAAGGATGATAACATTCTAATAAAAAAATAGGTTCATCATTAAATACCCCAATGAAAACATCATAATCTTCTCTGTTTATCAGCTCTTTATATTCCTTTTGAACATCTTTTATATTACTCTCTTGCATACCCCAGAAATAAGCATATTCCTTTGTTACCCAATTATGAATAACAGCACTATCTTCCAATACCACTAATGGTTTAAATAGTATAGCACCAAAATCTTTATGACTTACTGTAAAGGGAGCTTCGTGACTCATTACTCTTTTTGATTGCATTGTCTATATGCTTTATACATTAGTTAGTAGCTACTTTAAATAAATTTGAGGGCTTCACTTTAAAAAGAAACACATAACAAATAAGTGTAATAAAAAAACCAATTCCTGCAATAGTAAACGGTATATATAACCCTTGATAGTCTATCAATATACCTACAGAAAAAGAAGCTAGTAATACGCCTAAATTTTGAAAGAAGTGAACTTTACTATAGTCTATTGCATAGGATTCTGGAGTACTTAATTCAAAAAGCAATGTGTCAAACAAAACAACTCCTTTAAATACTGCCCATCCGTATATTATTCTTCCTACAATTACAACACCATCTAATTGTGAACCTTGTAACAATAAACCAACAACTCCTATTAATAAACAGGGAACTATATTATTAAAAGGTTTATTTTTCCCTTTTTTACTAAACCATAAGGCAAGTAAGGCTACAACTGCTGGTATTGCATAGACTAAGCCTGTTATAAATTTGCTATTATAAATAGATATAGCTTCCCAATACTTTGAAAAGAATGGTCTTATTAAAAAATCACTAAAATATAAGATGAGCGTAATCATCCCTATTTTTACTATAAACAACTTAGATACCTTATTATTTTTTACTACTGAATGATTTTCAATAACATAAACCGTTTTATATTTCTTCCCCTTAAGTAAATACATACTCATGAACATTTGAATAAAATCACCTGCTGCCATTATTAAGAAGATATAACTGGTATGAATAAAATCAATAACAAGTCCTCCTAAAACGGCTCCTAATACACCACCCAAATGCACTACTACTGATAATACTCCTATTGTTTGTGTATGTTCTTCTTTTTTAACAATTTTTAGAATATAAGGGTATACCAATAAATAACTTGCTTTAAACAGTACCATGACCAAGGATAATATCCAAAAATTAAGATAAGAGTTTGTCCAAAAACAGCATAATGCTAATATCCCTGCAACCAGTTGAGTGGCTATTAAAATTCTTAATTCAGATACCTTTTTAGAAATATAGGCCCAAAATGGGAATGCTAACATTACCATTAAACATATTGCAGCAAAGTAATACCCAACAATTTTAGGGTCTGTCACTCCAAATCGTGCTTTAAAAAATTGAGGATAAAATGGATGCAGTAAATAATCACTCACAACAGCAACCAAAGTCATCAAAATTAAATAAAAACGTATCCCCATTATAAAAGTTCTAAAAATTGTTTTTGCTCCATAAGCTCTTCTTCTCTACGAACTTCAAATTGCTGAAAAGCAATTTGTTTTTCTATTTTATAATAAGATTCACCCACTAACTCTTTTATAATTTGAGAATTTTTATAACATGCCATACCCAAATCTGGACTCACAAAACCGTGAGTATGCAATTCCGCATTTTGGATAAATATTTCAGATTCATTATGATCTATCGTATAATTTCTATTTACATTATAACGCCCCTTATTATCCCATTTTATACGCTCTTTTATCCCCTCTACAAAATTTGGTATTTGATAATGATAACCTGTCGATAATATTAAACCATCTGTATTTTTTAAATAATACTTATCTTGTTCTTGCTGATGAAATGTTAACTGAAATTCTTTAGTAACCTTATCAATACTAACTTTTTCCAAAGCAGAATTTGTACGCAAATTAACTCTCATATCTGGATGCGTTAGTTGCTTAGTATACAGCAAATCGTAAATATTATTAATAAGGCTCTCGTTAATTCCTTTGTATAAATGCTTTTGTTTTTTTATTAAATTATCTCGCTTATGCTGAGGTAAGTTATAGAAGTAATCAACATACTCAGGTGAAGTCATTTCAAGAGTTAACTTTGTGTACTCAAGCGGGAAATAACGAGGAGACCTGGTTACCCAATTAAGTTCATAATCAAAAACATCTATATCCTGTAATAAATCATAAAATATTTCTGCTGCACTTTGTCCGCTACCAACTATAGTAATACTTTCTTTTTGTTGCAGTTCTTTTTTATTACTTATATAACTAGATGAATGTATTACATTCTTACTTAAATGCTTACAATTTTCTGGTATGTAGGGAGCAGTACCTGTACCCAAAACTAACTTTTTTGCACGATAGGTTTTTATTTCATCAGTAATCGCAGAAATAGTTGTTACATGATAACAATTTTCTTCTTGATTATAATAAATTTGAATTACTTCAGTACTAAATTGTATGTTACTTAACTCCCCAATAACCCACTGACAGTATTGGTTATATTCATTTCTTAATACATAAAAATTCTCTCGAATGTAAAATGAATAAATCTTCCCTTTTTGTTTTAAATAATTTAAAAAACTTAGCGGACTTGTTGGGTCAGCTAAACTTACCAAATCTGCCATAAAGGGGATTTGTAATGTAGCATCCTGTAACAGCATACCTGGGTGCCAGTTGAACTTTTCTTTTCTTTCAAAAAAAATTCCTTTTAATTCGGCTATAGGCTGTACTAAACTAGCTAATCCTAAATTAAAAGGTCCTACTCCAACACCAATAAAATCTAATATCTCACTCATAATTTAGTTGTTTTTATTATAATTAGCTGCTTTTTCTTTTATCATATTCACTACTTTTTTCATATCACTTAAAGTAACATTAGGATTTAATAAGGTGAATTTCAAATAGGTTATATTATTATGTTTTGTGGAAGCTACAGAAGCCTTCCCTTCTTTAAATAGGCTATTTTTAATATATATGTTAAGCATATCATGAATACTATCTTCCACTATGCCTTTTGCTTTATATCTAAAAACAACTGTACTTAATGTAGGTGAATGAATGGTTTCAAAATTCGAATCCTCTTTTAGCAAAGTATAGGTATCAATAGCCAGTTTATGTACTATTTCTAAGTAATTACCAAGTGTTTTTTCTCCAGTTACCTTCAACGTAAACCATAATTTAAGAGCATCAAATCGTCTCGTAGTTTGAATTGATTTAGTTATTAAATTCACCTGCTCACTATCTTTTGTTTCTATAGGGTTTAAATAATCCGCATAATGAGATACATACTTAAAATTTATTCTATCTGCTACCAAAAAGGCACTTGAACAAACAGGTTGAAATAATGATTTATGAAAATCTATTGTAATAGAGTCAGCATATTGAACCCCATTAAACAATGGTTTATGAAGCTCGGATAATACAAAACAACCACCATAAGCTCCATCAATATGCAGCCACATATTATCTTGTTTGGCAATTTTACTTATTGATAAAACTGGATCAAAGCTTCCATAATCTGTAGTTCCAATTGTTGCTATTACTGCTATTGGAATATTTCCTTGTTGCTTTTCTTTTTCTATTGCTAACACCAAAGCTTTGGAATCCATTTCAAAATTTTCATTTGTAGCAACTGATATCACAGAATCATATCCCATTCCTAATAGAGCAGCATTTTTTTTAATACTAAAATGAGCTTTCTCTGAACAAAAAAAGCGAAACTTATTAATTATCGGGTCCCACCCTTTTTCTTTGATGTTTATTCCAAAATGCTTAAATGCATAATGATCACGTGCTAACAGTAATCCCATAAAATTGGATTGTGTTCCTCCACTTGTAAATACCCCATCTGAAGTTGATGGCAACTTCATTTGTTTAGTTATCCAATCAATTATATATTGCTCTATCAAAGTTGCTGAAGTGCTTTGATCCCAAGTTTCAACGGCTGTATTTACAGCACTTGCAATTAAATCCCCTACTAAAGAAGGTATTAAAACAGGGCAATTTAAGTGAGCTACATATGTTGGATTATTAAATGCAATTGCATGATCAAGGAAAATTTCTTTAAGCTCAATTAAAGCTTCATCCATACTCATCACATTTGATGTTGTTTTATTTTTTGATGAGAATTTTTCTTTTAATTCTGATACAGATATTCCACTATAAAACTTATCATTATTTAAAAATTCTGTAATATAATCTATCGTGTTTTTTATATCTTCTTTATATAATTCTTTGTTTTCATTGTTAAATAGTTGCTTGACATTTGTTTCTTTTTCTAGTAAAATAGATTCTAATTTCATGTTGTTTTTATTTATTCTAAATAAACTTAATGACACAAAAATAAAGCAGAATGAACAATTAAAATGACGCGTATAGGAATAAAAAAGACGCAAGAAAGACTACATTATAACAAAACAGATAATAGATCTTTAAAAAATCTGTTTTTGATTAAAAATTAAACAACCTATATTGAATTCATATAGGTAACTATACAAGCAAATATTATGAATAAAAAAAGGTTGTCTGAATAGACAACCTTTTTTAAATTTATTTATTTATTTTATTAAAATTTTACTTGAATGGTTGTGTACCAATTTCTAGGTGAAGATGGTATAATTCCAGGGCCAGGATATCCAGTTGCTCTACGAGTGAAGTAACTATTATCCAGTACATTATTCAGTCCGGTTTCTAATTTAAAACGTTTATAAGTATACGATAGTGAAAAATCTAACACATCATAACTAGGTATTGGACCTAGTAATCCACTAAATGCATCCGTTTGTGATGCATTACTAGCATCCGTAAACTGACTTGATAAGTATGAATATTGCACGGCTCCTAACAAATTTTTGTATCCGAATTTTACGCCTGTTTTAAAATTAAAATCTGGTGTGAACTCCACTTTTTTATCAGAGTTATCGATATATTTTGAATTTAGTATTGAAGTATTTGCAAAAATACTGAAGTTGATGTCATTATTATTCTTTATAAAAATACGTTTCAAATCTACATCTATTAGTGATTCAACACCGTATATTAAAGCATCTCCAATATTAGTTCTGAGATTTGTATAATTTATACCTTGATTTATTCCAACAAGTCCAATTCTATCATTATAAAATAAGCCAAAAACTCCTATATCATAGGACACATATTTTTTAATATCTCCACGTACACCAATATCTGAACTATAACCCTTTTCATCAGTAATATCTGGATCAACAGTATATGATGAGTTATTAATTCTAATATCAGAAAAAGTAACTGAACGATAATTTTGAGAAATATTTGCATATAACTCTAAGAAATCACTTGGTTTATAACTAGCACCTATACCTAATAAAATAAAATCTCTTTCAACAGCTCTATTATCATCTGTATTCCTTAAAAAAGTTACTTCACCTGCACCATTTGTACCAATTTCCTTATAAGCTCCTTCAGTTTCAGTTTTTATATATTCATAACGGAATCCTGGGGTAATAGACAACTTATCGTTTACATAAAATATATTTTCTCCAAATATAGCTATATTTTGATTTGGAAATGTAAAATCAGACTGTGAATGGTAGGTACCAAACTGTGTTGAATCAAATTCAAAGTTAGGGTCTGAATCTATTGTTCCTGGGCCTTGACGGTCAGTGTTTTTAGCATTATAATATTTTGCTCCAATAAGAAATACATTTTTTTTATCAAATAAACGATACTTATGTAATAAACGTCCTTCAAAACCAAAGTTTTTAAATTTCCCTTTTATCAAATCTCTTGGAACAGATAGATCATCACTATCACTTACTCGATTTGTCCTATATCCAAGTGCATTACGCTCTGCATTCAACCCAAAGAAGTTAAAGGTGAAATTAGTTTTTTCAGAAAATTTATGTGCTAATTTTAAATTATATAACAACCATTTTACTTCAAACCAATTACGAGAACGATTACTTTGTAATGGGTTTTGTGCAAACATATCATCAGACAAACCACCAGCTTGTTGTGCTAAATACTTCAAGTAGGTAATATCGGCTGTCAGTTTAGTTTTTGAATTTAACTCATATCCAAAATGTCCAAAAGCATTTTTAGATTCAAATTTTGAATTTGGTCTGAACCCATCTCCTTGCTTATAATTATAATAGGTATAGTAACTAAATTTATTTACCGTACCACTTAAGCTAGTAAAATTAGTAGCTAGGTTATTACTCCCAGTTGTAAAACGGGATACTACCGCAACTTCCTTATCTTTAGTTGGTTGCTTGGTTTTAAAATTAATCAAACCACCAAACTGAGTTCCGTACTGTAACGATGCGGCCCCGCGGATTATTTGAATTTCCTTCAAACTAGCCGCAGCAGGAGTATAGTAACTTTCAGGGTATCCTAATACATCAGCACTAATATCATAACCGTTTTGACGTGTATTAAAATTAGCTGTACGGTTAGGATCTAAACCTCTACCACCAATACTTAATTGTAAGCCTGCATCATCCGTTTCATATATATTTAAACCAGCTACTTGACTGTATAGTTGACGTGCATTATTGGTTGCTATATTTGCCATAGAAGCCTCTACCAATACTACTTCAGTTTTTTTACCTGCATAAATAGCAGTTTCTTCTACATCTTTTAAATGTTTTAATGCAAAAATTTCCTTCTTATGAGATTTAATTTCTACTTCAGATAATTGTCCTCCAATTGATTGCAAGGTTTTATTAAAAATAGTCATAGGTGTTATGGTTAACTCATCCTCTGACATTGCATAAGCTTCTATAAAGAAAACCAATGTCATTGAATTTTTAATAGTTTCAAACTGATACGCTCCATCAGCATCAGTTCTAGTTATTAAACCACTATCCTTATCATATACCCCAACATCAGCTACTGCTTTATTATTACTATCTATAACTTTTCCTACAACAGTATTTTGTGCGAACAAAATAACCGAAAACAGTACAAAAAACACTGTTAACAAATAGGCTTTTGATTTTTCTTTATTCGAAAAAATTCCGAACTTATAATTACAATCCTTTAATTTCATCTTTAAATGGTAAAATCCAATTTTTATGGTGTAATGTTTCTTTTTCTTTATATAAATCTATTTTTGGATCAATAAATAAGCTACTTAACCTACCATTTAACCCTACATAACTATCAACAAATACTTGTATATTTTTATGTCCGTCTTTTTTAAAATGATCCCCTAAAAAATGAGCATATTCCAATATAAAATCGGGTTGTGTACTCATTTGTTTTTCCTGCATTGGTGTAAGGAAGTCACTATTTTCTACATAAAAAAACTTACCTGTCTCACTATTTACAATTTTAAAACTGGCATATCCAGCTTTTTCAATTAACATTACACGCCAAGAAAACCGATAGCCTTCTTCTGTCCAAAATAACTCCCCAGGATAACACACATAACGAAATGGTAAAAGTAATTGAATCGAAAAAAATAATATTAAAAAAGGCAAAATTACTCTTTTTGAGCGATAGTAATACTTATTTTGTATTGCTATTTTTTTTGTGGTGAATATTTGAGTAAATGGAGCTATTATTCTGTTTAAAAAATCAATGATTTTCTGATGAAAAGGTGCTTCAAAAAATATTAACGTACTCACAATCATAATAAACGGAAACATTCCTATAGGAAATAATATTCGTGTAAAAACATGAAAAAATACTACTAGAACAAACGCTAACACACGAGTACGTTTATATAATAATAAAAAAGGAATACATAAATCGTATAGCATACCACTCCAACTCATTGTATAATGGAACCATTCTTGCTGCATGATATTATTACCTATAAGAGGTAAGTCATACTTTGAAGGCAACCATATTTTTAATGGCATTGCTCTCAGCAACCAATCAGAGTTTATTTTTGCTAACCCAGCATAAAAATATACAATACCCAATAACAATTTTACACTATCAACACACCATTTAGGTATATGGGTGTATGTTTTTTTATTTAAATAATTATCTATCGAAAATTGCGCATTTGCTGGTAGAAAAATCAACAAGAAACTTAATAAACTAATACAATAATAATGATTTAGATAAGTTGTTTTATCCATCAACTCAATATAAGTAAAGCTCAAAAAGAATACTATTACTGCTATTCTATACTTAAATCCTATCGCTATAAAAAAAGCAGCTAAACCACAAATTAAGAATAAAAAATAAGTATACTCGCCAAAAGGTTTTATCCACTCAAAACCAGTATAGGAAAAGAAAAATTTTGGATCTACATACTGTGTTTCAATCCAACCATTATACCAAAATCGTATAATACTTGCTAACATCATCAACCCAAAACCTATCCTAAATACTACTAAAGGAGCAGCAGAAGTTGTTTTTGAAAAGTATGAATGTTTGGGTATATTCATTAGAAAAAGAAAAGAGCTTGTCTGAAAACTTGAATTTCTTGACACTTAATAGAACTTTAAAAAATTCGATCTGGCATGTTCTAATCTCTCATTTTTCTTCAGTCAAACTCTTTTTATATTACGCATTATTAATCACCATCATTATCAAAATAATCTAAACTAACATTAAAACCAGTTACGGATATCATATCGATTTTTAGCATTGGTATTAAACGTTGAATTTCCGTATATGCGGTATTAGCAGGAGCTGTATCAGTATTTAACTGAGTAGCAAAATCTGAATCTAGTAAATTAATTTTAGTTCTCGCTGATTCCATTTGTGCAAGCATCACTGGTGCAAGTGCTTGTCCATCTTTTTTAGTATCTAAATACGTTAAGTAACTCTTAAAGCTTTCTCCTTCAGTTGTACTTGAATAATGTTTCCCTGAAAAGAAATTTTCAATTGCATCCAAAGCTGTCAAACACAATTCTTTAGATTTTTTACCATAATATGATTCTACATCTTGAGGACGTACAGATCCACCAAAAATTGCTAGAGGCCCTCCTAATTTGTATACTCTAAAATATTTTTCATAATTAAAAATATAATCATTCACGATAACATTTACTGAACTCCCAATAGAATTTCCAGACGAAGCTATAAAAGTATTTCTATATGTTCCGTTCCAGTCATTTAAAACTGGGGTATTTAACGCTATTAAACGATCAACGACTGCTGTTAGGTAAGTTCTGTAATTAGCGGCATTATATTTAGCTACTATTGCTACATCATCAGCTCCAACGCCGTATAACAAATAATCTAATGCAGGAAAACCTTGCTGCGTATTAGTTGAAGATAAACTCAAATTTGTGCCACCATTTGTTATATTAGTTTCAATAGTTGCAGCATTTGTAGGATATACATTTATCCAACGATTAACATCTAACTCTGCGGCTTTACCAACACTACTAAATAACACAACGTATTGCCATGTTTTATATGCTGTTAAATATTCCGCGCGTAATGCCGTTAAGTTTGACTGATTTTGAGTTGTTGTAAAAGTTGTTGTTGCAATCTTTAAAGCACCCAACTTAGCTTCATAATCGGTATATGCTGGAATAATAATATTATCAGCCCAATTAGTTAACATTGCAGCTCTGTTATAAGTATCCGTATTTGATGCAACTGGATCATCTTCGCCACATGAAATAAATAAAAGAATAGTTACTACTAATAATATATTTTTCATTTGTTTTATTTTAATTTATTCTAATTAAGATGCAAATATAAAAAAAGTGATTAACTAAGTATTAGTTAACCACTTTAAAAATACTTTTTTATTTGTTTATTTTTTTACAAAGCAGCTTGTGCTGTAGTAAAGTCAAATTTAGCAGCTATTTCATTACACATAGCATCTAATGTTGCAGGAGTTACATCCCATAAACCATTATTATCAGTTAAATCGGCTAATAAACCATTAACTTCAGCTTCTGTGAAATAAGTTTCTTTAGCATCTGATTTTCTTAAAAAACGCAAACTATATACAAATCCCATTCCTTCAGATAAGTCATGAAAAGCACCACCCATAGTAGCTGGAGCTAATTGTGCTTTACCAGCTTGTAAGTAATGTATTGTTCTAACAGCTACTGCTCTTGAAACTTGGTAACGTAATACTTCAATTGCTTGATCACGTACTGCATATTTTTGGTCTACAATTGCTTGACGTGCAATTCTAAATGCCTCATCAATTTGAGATTTAATTCCTGTAAAGTTTGGGTTAGCATCTACTTTAGTTAAGTATTTAGAAAAGAATGAATCATCTACAGAGTTCATTAAATACCCATAAGCTTCATCAAAATGGTGCTCCATATCAGTATGATTACTGCTTAATGTAGCATTATCATCAGAAGTAACTTTTGACATATAATTATTTAATGCTTGATCTACTTGTAAAGCTCCTATTAATCCTTTTGCAAAAACTTGATTATTTTCAATACCTTTTGCGTTTATGTAACGTGTAGAACTTCCATCTGCAATTTGACCAGCAGTTCCTGCAACTGCAACTGTAGCCCAGTTAGGAAATACATTAGTAACTTGTCCGTTAATTAAATTGTCAAAATATGTTTTAATCATTGCTCCTTCAACTTCTCCTTCAAAAAAGTCGGCTGAAGCTCCTGATTTATTTCTTAGTTTTTTACCAGAAGTATCTAATCCTGCTTCAGTAAAACCTGTACCATTTGCATACATGTTATCTAACTGAACTTCCGTATTAGTACTTATTTTCAATTCTGAAGACAATTCTTTAGCCATTTTAATACGAGTAGTTTGTCCACCGAAACTTACAGAAGTACTCCCTGATCTATCAAAAGCATATGTTGCTGGAGCACTTACTCCATCAAGTGTTATATCTGAAACTGTTTTAGCATGTGTTGCAACAGGAGTAACTGGTACAATAACATTGTTATCATCATCACTACAAGATGTTATTGCAATTGTAGATAATGCTAAAAAACTTAAGATTACTTTTTTCATTTTATTATTATTTAGATTAATTACTAATAGTTTGAATACAGATGCAAATATACACTCTCTTTTGAAACAAAAAAGACTTATCTGTAATTAATTTAAATAAGAATAAGAAATAACTAAAACTTAGGACTAATGATAGTGATTAAAAATATCTGAAGCTTTATTATAAGACGCTTCAAATGCCATTGGACTAACATTAGTTACAGCTTTTTCAGCTGTAAAGTATGATAATACTTTTTCAGTAGGCATATTACCTGTTAATTCATCCTTAGCCATTGGGCAACCACCAAAACCTTGTATAGCACCATCATAACGAATACAACCTGCTTTATAAGCCGCATCTATTTTTTCATGCCATGATGTAGGAGTTGTATGTAAGTGTGCTCCAAATTCAATATTATTGTATTGTGGAATTAAATTTGAAAAAATGTAACTGATATCTTCAGGTGTTGAAGAACCTATAGTATCAGAAAGTGATAATATTTTCACTCCCATATTTGAAAGTTTTTCTGTCCACTCTCCTACTATTTCTACGTTCCAAGGATCACCATAAGGGTTACCAAACCCCATAGATAAATAAGCAACTACTTCTTTATCTGTTTTATTAGCGATGTCTAATATTTCCTTTAAACTTTCAATTGACTGTGCAATTGTTTTATGTGTATTACGCATTTGAAAGTTTTCCGATATTGAAAAGGGATATCCTAAATACTGTATAGGTTTATGTTCTGCTGCTGCTTGTGCACCACGAACATTTGCTACAATAGCTAATAGTTTTGTTTTAGTTAGTGAAAGATCTAATCCTGCTAAAACTTCAGCTGTATCCACCATTTGTGGTATTGCTTTTGGGGATACAAAACTTCCGAAATCTAATGAGTCAAACCCGCAATTTAATAACGATTGCAAGTACTTTATTTTCTTCTCCGTTGGAATAAACATTTTTATCCCTTGCATAGCATCACGAGGGCATTCAATTATTTTGATTTGTTTACTCATTGGGTTTGAAAGTTTGTGTAAAAATATGATTTTTACACAAACTTTCAATAAAATCATTAGATAGAATTATAAACTGTAGTCATCTATTTTTTTAATCTCTTCAATTAAAAGAATTATAAAGTTCTGTTAAACTCCTATATGAAGGTTTTACACTAGGTAAAGACAGCTATTATTGTATAAAACTATACCTTATTATGAATAAGCTAACTTTTATTTGCTTTACTTTATTTATCAACTTTATACAATCACAAGATTTTAAAACATTAGAGTTACTTCCTCCAGAATCTAAAAAACATACTGATTTACAGTTTTTAAGTAACGAATTACAAGGAAAACAACTTATAATGTTAGGAGAAATCACTCATATGTATGGTAACATTTTTGAAATGAAAGCACGTATAGTGGAGTATCTACATCAAGAATTAGGATATACAACCATCGCTATGGAGTCCTCAATGTATAATCTATGGCTTATGAATAAAGAAGGGTTTACGCCTAAAAGTTTTAATAATTCAATTTGGGGTGTTTGGTCCGGTACAAAAGAGTTTCAGCGATTGGTTAATTATATTGATCGTAATGATATAAAAGTTATTGGTTTCGATTCGCAATTTAATAACAATATCCCAAAATTTATCGATAATTTTTTTGATTACATAAAAGGTCATAAAATACACTTAAACCTTAATGAAAATGACTTAGCTATTCTTATAGAAGGAATTCTAGAAGCTGTTTCATTTGACGAAACTGATATTAAATTTTCAGATTATAGCGATGAACTAAATCGTATCATAAATACCATTAGCAAACTTAAAACTACTGAACAAAATTTTTATTGGTTACAATTTTCTAAAAACATATTAGCCTGCTCAAAAGATGCTTTTTATAACAAAAAAGAAATATTAACTACCGATTTCGGGAATAAAACCCACAATTTTAGAGATGCACAAATGGCTGATAATTTGTTAAGTTATATGCATCGTAACCCAAATGAAAAAGTGATTTGTTGGGCTGATAATATTCATATAATTAATGACTTTTCCAGTGTTAAAAAACCTGTTTTAAAGGATTTTATTTCAATGGGCACACATATTAAAAAAGAATTAAAAGGCAAAGTATATAGTTTAGCTACCATTCACGCTAATGATTCTCTTTTAGAAAAAATTACTTGGCATAAAACACCTTTAATAAAGGGATCTTTTGAAGATAAATTAAAAACATTAAGAACACCTTATCTATTTGTCAGTTCAAACCAAGAAGCAATGAAAAATCCACAACAAAGTAGGTTATTGGATTTTGTAGATTTTACAAAAATACGTTTAGACCAACTTCATGATGGTTACATCTTCTTTGAAAAAGCAACAGTTCCTAAAAACAAACTAGAATCTTTAAATGAGCGTATCGAAAATAAAAAATTACTAGCAACCGAAAGAATAAAGCTAATATCTAAAGTAGAATCATTCACTATAAAAGGACAGATAACAGATTCTGAAACAAATGCTTCTATTCCATACGCTAACCTTATTATGAAAAATGAGGAGATTTATAGAGTTGCAGATGATAATGGGAATTTTGAGCTACCAATAACAAACAAAATATTAGAAAACGCTTCGGTTAGCATCTCATCTATAGGGTATGAAAGTAGAATTATTCAGCTTAAAAATTTAACTTCTAAAATTCAACTTTCTCCTAAATATGAAGAGCTTGATGAAATTATTATTACTGGTTATTTATCTCCAAAAACTGTTTTAAAAAAAGCAATCAAATTAATAAATGTAAACCACCCTACAAATCTGCATAACTATAACCGATATGGGAATGCTGTTATAAACAAAAATGATAACACAATCTTAGATCTTGAGACAATTACAAAAGATTGTGATCAAGGATATGATTCTCCATTTTTAATTACACAACGTGTAGAGCAAGTTAAATGGAATAAAAATTTATATAAAAAGAAATATAAATCTTCAGCCCAACTCTTCTCATACAGGCAAAATGCAATTAGATATGCGAATATTCTTCATAAGAGGAAATATAAAAAGTTTGATTTAAATTTTATAAAATCAAATAACCCTACTGATGGTGATTATTATATAATAGATTTTAAAACTAATAGAAATAAATGGAATTATACCAACAAACAATATCCAACGGAATACTCTGGGAGAGTTTATATAAACAAAGAAAATTTTGCTATAATTAAAGTTGTTGAAAATTGGAAAACAACTTTAAATAAAGATGAAATTAAAAAGTATTTTAAGAATAATAAAGAATATAAAAACAAACAAAAAGTCACAATAAAGCAAGAAAATATTTGTACCTATTTAAAAATAATTGACAACAAGTATTATGCTTCTAAATATTTCTTTCGCAATTATATCTATCAGATAAGTGATACTAATGAAGTAGAAAATTCTGTTCTTGAAATAAGCTCCAATCTTTATAAGATTAAAACTAAAGATGCTGAAGAAATTGAATCCGTATATTATAATAAAAAAGAAAGCTCATTATCACGAGTTGGATACAACCTTGAATTTTGGGATTCATTTTACAAACAATATTCATTTTTTTAGATAAAGTAACTTATAGCCTCTACAAAAATATCGATAACTATTCGTTATTGGGATTTTCTTTTTTTAATTCAAAAAAGAAAGTTGTCCCAACTCCAATTTTACTCTCTAACCATATTTTTCCATTAAGCAAAGTGATAACTTTTTTAACAATAGATAAACCAATACCTGTAGAGTCCTCATCAGATTCTTCAAGAGTTTCAAAAACTTCAAATATTTTTGTATGATATTTTGGGTCAATACCAATTCCATTATCTTTAACAGAAAAAAGATAAGACAATGGCTGCTCTACACAATCAATTATAATTTCTGCTTCTTTACTATTATTATATTTTATAGCATTACTAATTAAATTTTGAAACAATTGCTGCAATTTAAATTTATTAGACCTAAAGGTAGGTAGTTGTGTTTTTATTTTAATCAAGAAATGATTTGGGATATAAATAAGGTCAATCATATCAGTAACAAGCTCATGCAAGTCAACTTTTTGAAAAGTATAATTGGTTTTGTCAATACTGGAGTATTTAAGAATTCCGTTAATTAAATGATCCATCTTATCTACTTTTTTTAATAACTTTTCGAAATTAGTATTTGTTTCATTATTAAAAAGATGCTCATTATCTTCTTGAATCCATGAAATTAATGCAGACATGCTTCTCAACGGAGACTTTAAATCATGGGAAACAACGTGTGCGAAATTATTTAATTCAATATTACTTTTTTCCAGTTTTGTTACTAATTTATTTTTTTCAGTCTTTATGGCTTCTTCTTTTAATAGGCTTATAGCGTTATTAAATTGTGCTGCTGCTAAATTTGCAATGTTTGTAAAAGTATCTAAATGCACTTTATTAAAATAATTTTTTTCGCTATGTTCAGAATCTATAACACCTATAATTTTATCATTAACAATAATAGGTACCGCTAGTTCAGAAAACCTTATATTATCATCTAATATATATCTACTATCTAACGTCGTATCATTTATTAATTCAGCTTTTCCTGTTAAAGCTACAGTTCCTACAATCCCTTGACCAATCGGAACCGTCAAAACATTTTTAATAGTATATCCTTCAGTATTTTTAGCACCATAAGCTGCTACTTGAGTCATGGTTTTTTTTTCTACATCAACAGTATAAATTACACAATCTTCCAGGCCTAAATGATTCGCTGTATTTTTTGCGATCTCCCAACTGATATCAAACAAATCATTTTTACCCAAAATAGATACTGACAACAAATTTATAGCTTTTAACATATTAATATGTTGCTCCGAAACAGTAACATCCTCAATCAGAGCTACTTGATACTTGACTTTTCCATTAGGATCCCTCACAGCACTTACATTGGTTTTACAAGTAATATAATTCCCATCCTTTCTTCGGTATCTTTTTTTCATTAAAAAGTCATTAATAACACCCTTTTCTAGTTTTTTAATATATTTCAATGAGTTATACAAATCATCTTTATGGGTTATATCTTTAATACTCATTCCTTTTAATTCTATTTCAGAATATCCTAATATATTTTCAAAAGCATTATTTACTTTAATTAAATTACCTTTTTCGGTTAAAACAATACCCAACGAAGAGTTCTTTACAATAGCATTTAATTGAGTAGATTGATCATCCAATAATGCCTCCATCATTTTATTGGTAGAGGCTAATTTTTGATTTATTTTATGTAGTTCAAAATTTTTATTTTCAAGTATTTTTTCTGCTTTTTTCCTAGCTAATTCTGCTTTTTGCAGAGCGCTTTTTAATTCTTCAATTTCATTATTTTGAATTTTAGTCGGCATAAACAATCCCCCTTTATAGTTTTACAAGCTCATTAATACTCCAATATTCTATCACTGTTTTAATTTGAGTTACATAGTTTTCATATCGCAATGGTTTTACAATATAACCAGCAACACCTATTTTGTAAGCTTCATTAATATCTTTATGGTTGTTAGACGTTGTAAGTATCATTGCAGGAATGGTCTTTAAATCTTCATCTTTTTTTAATAAGGATAAAAATTCTAAACCATTCATTTTAGGCATTTTTAAATCTAGAAAAATTAAATTTGGTAAGGAGGTTTTACATAATTCAATTGCCTCTTCTCCATTTTTTGCGCTAAGTATTTTAATAGGGGAATTAATTTTAATTAGCGCTTTTTTAAACTTTAACATTTCTATTTCATCATCCTCTACAAGTAAAATAGTTAATCTCATATTTTTTTATTTATTAAGAAGTTAAGATTTAAAGTTTAATTTCTATATATCATGTAGTTTAATATTATTTAATCGTAGACGAATGGCAGTTACCTATCGGTGAACTGTATTATTGTTTAATCTTAAAATTTACTTCTTTATAATCCATACAGTACCTTTTAATAGTAAAAAACATCTCCCCTGATCTAACACTATTACCTTTAAAAGAAGCACTATTATTCTCATAAATTACTGATCTTATGGTCAATAAAACACACGGTCATTCCTTTTTTACACTAAAAAGAAATGAGCATATATTTTATTATTACCTATGATGTAACTATATTTATATATGAAAAATTCATCCAACATGAAACCGAACCTCAAGTATTTAGATGAAATTTCTAATAATGATATCGTTTTTAAGAAAAAATTAATCACTATAATAAAAAGGGAATTTCCATTAGAAAAAAATGAATTTACTTCAAATTATAATAATAAAAAATACATTCTTGCTGCACTGAATGTACATAAATTAAAACATAAAATAAATATTTTAGGGTTAAAAGAAGGATTTAAAACAGCTTCGGAATTTGAAAAAGAATTGAATAATAAAAAATTTGACTCATATCATGATTTTATTGTAATTTTAAATTTAATCGAGAACTATTTAAAAGAAATATAATATGTTAAAATGTATTATCATTGATGATGAAGAAATGGCTAGAGCTATTATTGAACAATACTGTTCAAAACTTGATCATCTACAAATTATAAATCAATTTAACAATGCTTTAGATGCTATTCAGTTCATCAATAATAATGAAGTGGATTTAGTTTTTTTAGACATACATATGCCTGAACTTAATGGCTTTGATTTTATTGATAGTTTAAATAATCCACCAAACATAATACTAACAACTTCTGATGGAAACTTTGCTCTAAATGCATTTGAATATAAATCAATTGTAGATTATTTAGTAAAACCCATTAAATTACCTCGGTTTATTAAAGCGGTTACAAAAATAGATGCTACAAAAAAAACTATTCAACCTCAAACTAATAATGAAGTTCATGAAATGTATGTGAATATTGATCGTCGCTTAGTAAAAATACACATCCCTGATATATATTTAATTGAAGCTAAAGGTGATTATATTAATATTAAAACTGAGACTAAAAATCATATTGTTCATACAACAATGAAAAAGATTGAGGATAAATTACCTGATTCCTTATTCCTGAAAATTCATCGTTCATTTATCATCAATTTAAAAAAGATTGTAGATATTGAAGACAATAGTGTCTTAATCAAAAAAGAAATTATTCCAGTGAGCAGATCTAACAGACCTGAATTAATGAATAGATTAAACTTATTAAATTAAAAACCGATAACTATTCAATAATTTCATTTACTTCTTAGATGTGTAAATATGAGTGTTTTTTGAAATTATTCATTTTAATTTGATTCTTTTAATATCCTAAAACCATTTGTTATCACTTCTTGTCTATACTCCATTAAATTTCCCTAAATAGTATTTACAAACTTTCATAACTCTTCCTCTTTTATAAAACGTCAAGAAAAATATACTGAATATTTTTCTTCTTAATACTTTTCATTTTTGCCTAAGTTAAAAACATTTTTTCTCAACAAGTTTTAACCTTATTAATGCCTCAGTATTTATAAATAATCTAAAGTTTATTTTATACTCCTTTTTCTAGTTCTCATGACCAAAATTCATAGGCTCATGACCAAAATTTAAAAATCCAGTTTGTTAAAATTTAAATTTGAATTATCAAGCAATTCTAGATTTTAAGACAATATCATTCCTCCTATTTTATTCTTTAAAGAACAAGATAGTTAATGTAGTTAAATACTAGATAGAGTAGTAATCATAAACTTTAAAATAATGAAACACATCAAAACAAAATTAACTTACAAAGAATCATTTTGGCTAAAAAAAATGCCAATCATCACTTCTCTTGTATTACTTTCTCTTTTAAGTTGTAAAAAAGAAGTAGTTAAGGAAGAGGTAAATGAGGATATTAAAGAAGTGACCAATAATTACGTATCTTTTGAATTACCTGGTAAAAGAGGAACTGTAACGCATCATAAAAAAGGGCCTATATTACCTTTTGAAAACTCCTATTTACCTCTTCCAAAAGACTTTACAGGAGCTTCTTTTTCTTTAAAACATGATTATCCTGTAATGGGATCTGTTGAAACACCTGAAACCTATCCATGGAAAGCAGTTACAGGAAACGGTGTAATAACTCAATCCAATTCGTTAGCTTATGTAGAGGCTTTAAAACAGTACATCTCAACCGATATGAAGAAACTGCTTTATGATTATGACAACTGGAACCCAAATGCAGAGTCTTGGTATCAATCAATATGGTTAGGACAAGTAAGAGAACCTATTCATGGAATGTATGTAGGGAGTCCTTATCCTGCCAAGTCACTCGGAAGTGTACAAAAAGAAGCCTTAACCACTTATGTATATACTTTATATGATAAAACAGCAGCACAAACATTAAATAATATTTGGGGTACTGATTCAATAAACGCTCATGAACCAAATTTAAAAGATGCTAAAAAAACGCAATATGCAGAAGGTAGTGTGATTGTAAAATTTGCTTTTGTAAATTACAACAATACTACTAATGATTGGGCTCCTTTAGATGGTTCAGTAGCTTGGGATGTATATACCGATGTACTTGCTGGTTCTCAAGCACCAATAAAGGGAGCTACACCTACTATACGTACATTAAAATTAATGCAATGTGATATTATTGTAAAGGACAGTAACGCATCGCCAGCAACAGGATGGGTTTTTAGTACACTTGTATATGACAAAACGCTTTCAGGAGATGCTTGGGATAAAATGGTACCTCTTGGTGCTACATGGGGAAATGATCCTGATGTTATCACCTTAAATAAAGGTGCTTTAGAAGCTCCTGTAACAGTAAATAATTTATTAGAGGAAAACTGGATAAACCCAGAAACCCCTCCATACTCTCGTTCAACTCTTGGTTGGGATGGAAGATTATCTGGCCCAAATGATGGAGCGGTATTAGGAAATCTTAAAGCTCAGGACAGTGTGCTTTATCATAATTTAGCATCTGTAGGATGTTTAGGCTGTCATAGTACTGCACAGTACAAAGACCCTACTAATCTTGTTCCAATGATACCTAATACGGGTATCGCATATACTCCAGGTTCACCTGAATGGCTTGCTTATTTCCAAAACCGACAAGGAACAATGGCAAAGAGTACTGGAACAGATAAAATAGGTCTTGATTTTGATATGGTTACTTCTTTTAAAGCTATTCCAGCTTGGAAAGTAGCAACAGGAAGATAATATTTTACTAAAACTTAATTTAACCCCAATAATCTCTTGCTATTAAATAAGAGGTTGTTGGGGTTAACTATTTCCTCTTTTGTACACAAAAAATCAGCCTATTTTATGAAGAGTTCTTAAAATGATAAAGCTTCTATTTTGAAAATAGAAGCTTTATTTATATGTTCAAAAAAAGGGGCTTAAAGTCCTTTTAATATCGCTTTACTAATATCCTTCACTAATTTAGGTCCTTCATAAATAAAACCAGTGTACACTTGTACTAAAGTTGCTCCTGCTTCTATTTTATCAAGTGCATCTTGTGCGGAGTGTATTCCTCCTACTCCAATTATTGGAAAAGCTTTGTTTGAATTATCAGATAAATATTTAATTACCGCTGTACTTTTATCAGCAACCGGTTTACCACTTACTCCTCCGTTTCCAATGGCATCTAGTTCTGTTTTTGTTGCTTTTAGACCTTCTCTGTTTACAGAAGTATTAGAAGCTATTACACCGTCTATTTTTGTTTCAGAAACTACTTCAATAATTTCATCTAATTGCTCGTTATTTAAATCTGGAGCTATTTTTAAAACGATTGGCTTTTGAACAGTTTCTTTATTATTCAACTGTTTTAAAGTCCCTAGTAATTCTAACAAGTAACCTTTGTCTTGCAGTTTTGCGTGACTCCCTACATTCGGGCAACTCACATTTACTACAAAATAATCAACATACGGATGCAATGCTTTAAAACACACTTCATAATCAGCAGTATAATCTTCGGGTTTGGTATCGGTGTTTTTTCCGATGTTCCCTCCTACTATTAAATTCGATCGTTTGTTCTTTAAGTTTTCTATTGCAGCTTCAACACCTTGGTTATTAAATCCCATTCGATTGATGATAGCATTATCTTCCTTTAAACGAAACAAACGTTTTTTAGGATTACCAACTTGTGCTTTTGGAGTAATGGTTCCTATCTCAATAAATCCGAATCCGAAATTTGATAATTCGTTGTATAATTTTGCTTCTTTATCAAACCCTGCTGCTAATCCAACTGGATTAGGAAACTTTAATCCGAATACTTCACGTTCTAATCGAGAGTCCTTTACCTGATACAAGCTTCTGAATAAACTTGGTATCCCAGGAATCTTACTTGCTGTTTTTATTAAACTAAAGGTAAAATGGTGAATTTTTTCAGGATCGAAAGAGAAAAATATAGGGCGAATTATAGACTTGTACATCAAAAAAATATTTGTGCAAAAGTACGCATACTTATTGGAAGAAAAAAAGACATTACAACCGCAGTCATAATGTCTTTTTTATTAATGATTTTATGTTTTACTTTTTCACTAGTTTCTCTAATAATACTCCTTTATCAGACTGTACTTTAATTAAATAAATTCCGCTAGCTAATTGTTCTAAACTTAGTTCCTTTTCTATTTGGTTTCCTAATATCTTTACTTCTTGTAGTAACCTTCCGTTAATATCATATAACATGATATTCTCCAAATTGTTATTTCCTGAAATTTTAATAAAATTTTTTCCTGGATTAGGATAAATTTTAAGACTTGAATCTAAAATATATTCCGAAACTCCTAAGGGAGTCATTACCGTAGTAATTTCTTTGTCGGTTATTATTGGGAAATTATAATCAAAATATATCTCTGCTTCATTTTCAAAAGTATCGTTTACTACTAAAGTAGGCAGTGTTTTAATTTTAAAGGCAACAAAACCATCATTATTCGCATCATCAAAAGGTAGATTGATGTTCTCAAAAATAAACTCTACCTCATTAGTTTTATTAATTCTGGTGAAATAATTATCACTTCCATGTAAGGGAATTAGAGTACTAACATCATACATCGCAACATCAATAACATCTTTTACAACAATATTAGTTGCATTTGCCGTACCATTATTCTCAAAACGAATTATATAATGTACATACTCCCCAACTTCACTTGGTGAAATCGTTTTTCCCTCCAAACAAGTCTTATCATTTGGATCATAACTATTTACTACCGTTTGATGTAATTCAAAAACATTATCATCAGGTGTTTCATCACCCAAAACAGGACTAATAGTTGCTGTAAAATCTAATATATCACCGTTATTTACAGGGAAACTAGGATCTGTTGGAGTATTGATATTCATTGTAAACTCAATAGTTCTCGTTTCAAACGGTTGTAAATTTGTGTAATTCCAAGTTAAATTACCTGTTGTTTGAGAATTTAGTGATGGAATTGCTGAGGCAAAGCTTTGTATATTATCATTAAAAGCCAATCCTATAGCTCCTGATAAAGTTGTCGTACCTTTATTTTTATATACTAATTGGTAAGTAGTATAAAAACCAGGTATTGCTGACTTGATCGGTAATAATATTATTTCTAAATCATTATGCTCCCCGTTAGGTATTACACAGAAATTTTGATTAACAGGACTTGGTGCTGTAGGAAAATTTATAACAATATTTGTTGGTAAAACGGTGAAATAAGTTGGGTTTTCAAATTGAGGAGTTATAGTATGTGTCCCTGCTTGAACTTCTATACTATAATCACCTGTTGTATCAACAATTAAACTACCTGTTACAACTCCGTTTGTAATATTCATTTTTAAATTAGGAAATAGTGGGTCAGATGTATCACAGTCATTTAAGTCTACATCTAAACGTGTTTCACCATTAATTGTATAAAAATTTCCTCCAGGAACAAAAGAACAATAACTGTTAACTACACAATTCACCGATGCCAATTGTTGAATAGTATTTAATTCAAAATCATCTACACAAATGTATTCCAAACTTGAGTTGGAAGAAAATGAAGAATTCTGAGATGATAAATTTGAAGTAAATGTTGTTAAGGCCTTTCCATTTTTCATAAACAAACTTACAAGACTATTATTTTCACACCGTAATCTATATAACTTATCATTTTGAGTTACCTCCAAATTAGTTAATGAGTTATAACTACAATCTATATCTAGAAGTTTTACGTTTGTATTAACATCTAAACTTGTTAAATCATTTGATTTTAGATATAACTTTTGAAGATTTACATTTTGAGTTAAATCAATTGCTGTGAGCGAGTTATAGCCACAATACAACCTATTTAAACTATCGTTATTAGTGATATCCAAGCTTGTTAAGTCATTATAATTACATTCTAAAGACAAAAAATGAGTGTTATTTGTAATATCTAAACTTGTTAAGTCATTACTATTACATTTCAGATTATTTAAAAATAAATTTTGACTTACATCTAAGCTTGTTAAACCACAGCCATCACATTCTAATATGCTTAATGCTGTATTTTGAGAAACATCTAAATTTATTAATGAATTATAGCTACAATTTACACTTGCTATATTCGTGTTTTGAGTTAAATCAATACTTGCTAACGAATTTGACCTAATGTTTAAATATCGGAGATTAATATTTTGAGTTAAATCTATACTTGTTATTTGATTTAACTCAGTATAAAGCTTCGTTAAACTTACATTCTGAGTTAAATCTAAATTTACAAGCTGATTTTTACTACAAAATAACTCTATCAAACTTGTATTATTTGTTAAATCTATACTTGATAACTGATTTCTACTACAATCTACAATTTGAAGATTTTGATTTTGAGTTATATCCAAATTTGTTAATAGATTCTTTGTACACGATAAGATTTCTAAATTTATGCATTGCGTTAGATCTAAGTTAGATAATGAATTATAACGGCACTGTAACTCTTCTAAATTTATGTTCTGAGTTATATCTAAATTTGTTAATTCATTCGTGTTACAATTTAATTTCTTTAAATTTGTATTATTCGTAAGGTTTAAACCTGATATTTCATTCCTTTCACAATCTAAAATCTCTAACAACGTATTTTGTGTAACCCCCAAGTTGCTTATTGAATTATCATTACAATACAATTCTCTTAAAAATATATTTTGAGATAAACTTGCAAAAAAAGATATATTATTATTATTACATGTTAATATTTGTAAATTTGTAAGCTCAGTAACACTTAAAGCTGGTATTTGGTTGAAACTACAGTTTAAGTTTGTTATAGCAGTAAACGCTTCTATACCTGTTAAATTTGAAATATACTTCCCTTGTACATTCAAGTCCCCTGTAAAAACATTTGCTTCACTCTCTTGTATTTCCCCATCTCCATTAGTATCAATAATTGGATAATGAGTTAATAAAGCATTTTTAAAATTAGTATCCGGAATATTTACATTTTGGGAGTAAGAAAAATGTGCTATACATATAGCAAATAATACTAGGTAGTAGTTTTTCATAAAGATAGGTTAGTTTGTTTAACGCTAAGAAACAATTAATATCTTTTCAAACCAAAAACATTATGCTCATTTTAGGTTAAAACCCTAAAAACATGATAAACAACTCCTATTTCTTCCTGAATAACTGAAGCCACTAATTTCCCATCACAAGTATAAATATTTCTTTATAAAATATCATATGTTCATCTTAGGATGTGATTTCTCACTACACTATGTTTCGTTTCGAAATGACTAAATCACATCCAGCAATAATTTATAAGAAACTAATGTCATTTCGACCTTAGGAGAAATCCCACAAAAAACTATTTTTTCCTCATCGGTCGCATCAATCCCTCCTGAGTTACTGAAGCCACTAGTTTCCCATCGCGAGTATAAATATTTCCTCTTGAAAAACCCCTACCTGCGTGAGTGCTTGGTACATCTATGGAGAACAATAACCAATCATCAATATCAAAATCCCTAAAAAACCACATAGAATGATCCAAACTTGCCATTTGCGTATTTCCAAAATGTGCTTTACTTGCGTGAATATTTAATGCCGTTGTTAAAATATTATAGTCAGAAACATAAGTAAGCATTTGTTGCTTTTCAGCTAAAGAAAATTCTTCGTTTGCACATTTAAACTTAAACCAAACATCCGAATATGGAGGTAAGTCCTTTTTTTCTAACGGATTTACAATTTTAGTTGGTTTAAATGAAATTGGTCGTGGTATTTTTAAAAACACTTTTACTGGTTCTGGTAAAAAATCACCAAACTGATGCAACATATCATTCCAACTCAATAACTCCTCTGGTTGTTTGATATCTGATTTTATGGCTACCTGATGCTCATAACCTTCTTCTACTTTATGAAATGAAGCAGCTAATATAAATATAACCGTTTCTCCTTGTTTAGCAGTTACTCTACGTGTAGAAAAACTTCCACCATCACGCATTACCGAAACATCAAATGTAATCGGTTGGTTTAAATCACCAGCCTCTAAAAAATACGAGTGTAAAGAATGTAAAACCCTCCCATTTGTTATGGTATTATATGCAGCATTGATAGATTGTGCTAAAACCTGTCCACCAAATACTGTTGGTGTCCCCACTGTTTCATTATCGCCTTTAAAACTAAGTTCTGAAAGTTTATCAAGCCTTAATATATTTAATAATTCTGAGACTGTATTCATTGCTTTGTGAAGTTGTTTTCCGAAAATTACTACAAAAAAAGCTCCTGACAATTAAATTAACATATAATTTAGAGATTAAAAGAATGCTTTTACGACTGGCAAATTATGTTATTTGAATAAATACGATTATTTTCGTGAAAAAAATTATAGCATGCAACATATTATAGACCGTTTTATCAGTTA
>Ga0209291_1000102_pt1 | contig 83849 bp, 82 predicted proteins | sample GOMGulsemesocosm_FD_184633 | JGI IMG/M metagenome (GOLD analysis project Ga0209291, IMG submission 184633) | Methane-oxidizing microbial communities from mesocosms in the Gulf of Mexico - GOM9B Gulf of Mexico (SPAdes) (version 2) | ecosystem: Environmental > Aquatic > Marine > Cold seeps... | reverse complement strand
TTCACATAATTTGAAGCACCAAATACTTTAACTCCATGACGGTTAAATACTTTTACAGTATTACTTACGTTTTCGATATTCTTGATATACCAAGTATCATTTTGTAAATCTCCGTTTGGTGTTAATGTATCAGCTGGTTCAACTGCTCCACAAACATCTCCAATACCATCATTATTAGCATCTTCTTGACCTGAATTGGCAGTTAAAGGACAGTTATCACAAACATCTCCTACTCCATCTCCATCTGAATCTAATTGATCTGAATTTGGTGTACTTTCACAATTATCACATGCATCACCAATTCCATCGTTATCTGCATCTTCCTGACCTGAGTTTGATCCGTTTACACAATTATCACATACATCACCAATTCCATCTCCATCAACATCTGATTGATCAGAATTAGGCGTGTTTATACAATTATCTGCAGCATCATCAATCCCATCTCCATCTAAATCAGGAAATGGAGCTCCACAAATTTCTATACTCCATGAATCTAATGTACCGTTATCTGAATCCCAGAAATCGTACACTGACAATGTCCAAGCTCCAAATGAACCTTCTCCATTAAGTACAGACAAAGCATTATCTGGTTGATATGATGCTGAGAAAGGAGCATCTCCAGCGGCAGCGGCAGACAAAAGTCCTCCAGCTTGATCATCTAAAACTGTATTAGTAAAATTTTGTGCATTACCAATTATATTCGCAAACAATTCTACTTCAGTACCTGCTGGACTTGTTAATACTAACCTTACGTCCTCTACCCATACATGAGTAATATTTATAGTTACATTTACATCAGTAATTGTAAGTCCTGTATTAAAATTAATAGTTTGCACCGCTGGAGCCCCTTCTTCAGGGTTACCTCCAGGTCCTGCTGGAATAGCTAAAGACGCATCAGATGTAACAATTGTAGTACAATCGATATTTGCTGTTTCAAAACTGAATGAAGCAGAAACAGTACTAGTAGCAGCACAAGCGACATTCGTAGCAGTAACTGTCCAGTAATACATTGTTTGAACAGCTAGTGTTGTTGCAGTATAAGTATTCGTATTTACTGTAGCGTTTTCAACTAAAGTACCTAATCCAGCATCACTATATATATTAACATCATAACTTGATGCATTAGGATCTACATTCCAAATTAAAGTATGATCTGCTACATTTGTTGTAGTATCAGTAGGTGAAGTTAACACAGGGGTTGCGACAGTACCATCAAAAACATTTAACGTTACATTAAAGTTTTGAACTTCTGCTCCATATGTACCTGTTATTACAATTGTACTACTTCCTGCTGTAGTTATTCCTGAAACCGTTGCTGTTATACCATTAGTATCAGCATTTGCCGTTGGCTGAGAAAATGTAACAGTTGTTCCTGCTGGGTTTCCTGTTGCTGAAAAAGTTACCACATCTGAAAAGGCATCATCTGCATCATAATCAAATGTATATATTGCATTTGTTGGTTGACAAACATCAGCTGTTGTTGACGTAAAATTTAGTGTATAATCTGAAATTCCAGAACATACAGCAACATTAGGTTTAAAATCCGCTTGAACAGAAGCTATATAAGCCTCAACATTAGTTGCTTGACCTGCACTAAACATATACATACATGCATCATCAACATAATCCATGTAATTCATTGTTAATGCTTTTTCTCCAGCTACACATCCAGCTACAGACCCATTTGCTGGACAACCATAAGTTGGAGCAGCAACAGCAGGTGTATCTGCTATATTATCTCCAGCACCACAACCTCCATTAAAGGTATGGTCTAAAGTAAAAAAGTGTCCTAATTCATGAGTAACTGTTCTCCCCAAATTAAATGGAGCACCTGGAACAATTCCAGATCCTGGACAACCAGCTCCTGAACCAAAAGCTCCTAAATTCATTGTAACTGAAGCTCCATTAGCTATACTTCCTCCTAATGGTGAAAATCCTAATAAGCCCGCTCCAATATCTTTTATTAAAAAGTTCATATATCCTCCCCAATTTGAATCAGTTTCTGATCCACCTCCGAAGTTATAACCAATTGTTACTGCTGGACCTCCTTCGACCATTTCAGCATCTAAACCTGCTGGATGATTTGCTGTTGCTATACAAAAGAAAATATTTGCTGTTCCTGGATTAGTTCCTGGGTAGTCACCACTTGCAGCTGGCCACAAAGTATTATCTGTATTTGTAAAAGTATAATCCGCATTTAATATATCAATTTGATTTTGAGCTAAAGCCTCTAAACATGCTCTGTCTGATTCTTGTCCACTAGGGAAATGTACCGCTACTGGGATGATTACAGGAGCTGCTTTTGCTTGAAAATTCCCTGACAATCTTTTTTGAAGTTCAATTTTAAATTTCTTTTGAGCTTTTGCATATTCTTTTGCATACTCTGGATTAGCAAGTTTTTCTTGCATATGCTCCACCATTCCACAAGATCTTTGCTCTTGGGAGTAACCAATTACGGCAAACATTAACATTAAAAATGTTAATGCCGTTTTTTGTAAACTATATTTCATAGTAATCATTTAAGGGGTTTATAAATATTATTTTATGTTAACAAGGTGTTAAATGTAATTAAAAATCAGTTAAAACCATGGAAAAATCCGACAAAACACGGTATTCTTACCCTATAAGAATAATAGATATTATAAGTGACATTAACTAATCTAGCCAATTTTTAAATTCTTTAACCCTTTCTCTACTTACTATAAGCTCATTTTCTTTAAATTTATGTAATTGTATTTTTAATCTTGAATTAGAATAAGAAATAATATCTTTTATTGCATTTATATGTATAAAAAACTTTCTACTAATTCTAAAGAATTGCTTAGGATCCAATTGTTCCTCCAATTGTTCTAATGAATTTTCTAAAGGATACTCCCTACCAAAATTTGTATGGATATAAGTAGTCTTATCTTTACTATAAAAACACTCAATATCATTTACTTCTATTATTTTTAAATGCTGTCCTACTTTTATCGTAAACCTATTTTTATAGGTTCGTTCATTATCATTTGATAATAATCGTTTCACATCATCAAAAGAAATAACAGATGTCTCTTGTTGTGGTTTAAAAGAATTAAACTTTTCAATAGCAGTACATAAATCATCTTCATCTATTGGTTTTAAAAGATAATCAATACTATTTAGTTTAAATGCTTCAAGAGCATATTGGTCATAAGCTGTTGTAAATATTATTGCGCTTTTAATTTCAATTTCTTCAAAAATCTCAAAAGAAACCCCGTCTGACAGTTGTATGTCTAAAAAAATTAAATCAGGATGTTCATTTTCCTGAAACCATTGCTTAGCCTCAGCTACTGAGTGTAACATTGTACTTACCACTACTTCTTGCTTTTCCAACATTCTTTTCAACCTTCTTGCAGCTGGTTTTTCATCTTCTACAATTAGTACCCTCATAATATATTTGTATAATTTATTATATGATTAATTAAACCATTTACTCTCTCGTTCTTTCTCTTCATTTAAAAACTGTTGTATTTTTCTTTCTTCCCATTCTTTAGCAAAAAGAATATCCTTTCCAAAAACACCAAAGGCATGAAAAAAGACACCTATACCCCAAAATACCCAAACGACAAAAGTTCCGAAATCAAAAAATGCATCTATGAAACTTTCCCCTTCATTTAAGTCACTAATAATTTTACTACTACTAATAAATATATTTACTATTAGATATGAGGTTAAATGCCAATAAAACCCTTTAATTTTTTCTACTCTTTTTTTTGCTCTCAAATAACGTTCCTCTTCATTATATTTCCCCATAACTATTCCCATTTATGATTATTTTGTTCTTCTTCTTTTAAAAATTGCTTCATCTTGTGATCTTCCCAATTAGAGTTGAAAAAAAGCCCCCTTCCAAAGACTGATATGCCATGAATCAACAATCCTACTCCCCAGCCAATAGCTGTAGAAAAAGAACCGAAATTCCAAAATTCTGTAACATTAGCATAATTTGTATAAATCATTGATAATAACATTATGTTCACTACCACATAAACAATTACATGTGTATAAAATCCTTTTATTTTATCTACTTTCTTTTTCGCTCTATTATAACGACTCTCTTCACTATATTTTTTCATTATATTTTCTTTTTTTGCTATCGTTATTTATTCCCAACGGTTCAAATTTCCTTCTTCTTCTTTCATAAATTCTTCTAGCTTTCTATTTTCCCAAGCTTTACCAAAGTATTTATCTTTTCCGTAAACTTCATAAGCTTGAAATGCTAAACCAATTCCCCATCCAAACATTGGATAAAAAAACCATTTATGTTCATGCCAACTTGTTTTGAAATTAACAAAAATCAGGAATGGAATAACAATAACATAAGCCGTTACACTCCAATAAAATCCTTTTAAATTATCTAATCGTTTTCTTGCATTTTCATAATTTGTATGTGATGATGGTGATGTTTTCATAATTGACGCTTTTTTAGTTAATAATGGCAATTCTACTTTAAATTCGTTTTTTGATTGATTGATTGAAATTGTTCTTGTTGATAATATTTGATATCGTTCTGTAATATTTATTAATCCGATACCACTTGATTTATTTAATGTTTTCTTTTGCTGAAAATTATTTGTTACAATTAAATTATTTTCAGATTCTATTATGTTAATCTGTAATGGTTGTTGCTCACTCACCACATTATGTTTTATACAGTTTTCTAATAAAATTTGTAATGATAACGGAACTATTTTAGCTTCAGGATTATGAACTTCTTCTGGGATTTCACAATCAATTGCGTTTTCAAAACGCATTTTTAGCAGTAACATATATGTTTTTGCAAAAGTTAACTCTTCCTCTAGTGAAACCAAATCTTTATCTTTTTGCTCTAATACATAGCGATACACTTTCGATAAGGACGTAGTAAATTTCTGTGCTTTATCCGTATCCTCTTCTATTAATGACACCAACACGTTAAGGCTATTAAATAAAAAATGTGGATCTAACTGACTTTTTAAACTTTCGTACTTAGCATTTGCTGTCCCTGCAATAATTTTCTGCTGTTTAATTTTCTTATCCTGTAATGTTTTAAAAGCATAAAACGCAATGAAAAATAATGATACTACTATAGTTATCACGAATGGAATAATATAATTCCCTGGTGTTTCTTCATTAAAAAAAGTAGTAAAAGATTCTCCCTCAACAATTACATCTTCAACTATTCTCAATAAGAATACTGCGAATAAAGTTACCAGTATTGAACTCAGAAAGCCTAAAACTAAACGACTAAACTTATAATTTTCTTTCCCATATTTTTTATCAAAAAATAAATACACACTCAAGTTAGCGCCATATAACACTGTTGCATAAAGCATGTACCATAAAAATTGTATCCCTAAACTTAAATCAACATTAAAAGTACTCCCTAATAAAATAGAAATTATTGTCATGATAACAAAAATTGTTATTCCTGATAGCAATGCGTATTTTGTATGTTTTACTAAATTATTCATAATTTTCTGTTAGCCTTATGCAAAGGTCAATTATTTATACTCTCTAAAAAAAGTTTGTTACCCGAACTGTCAAATTACGATACTGAATTGTAATTTTATAATTAATATTAAAATCTCTTGTAACAAATCAATACAATTAAAGACTTACTTTACAGAACAACTCAAATAAGTGGATAAAGAACTCGAACATAGTTTTGTTACTCAATTAGAGAAACACCAAAACATCATTCATAAAGTATGTAGGTTATATACCAATAATCAAGACGCTCATAATGATTTATTTCAAGAAGTTACCATACAGTTATGGAGAGCGTTCCCAAAATTTAGAGGAGAAGCCAAATTTAGCACTTGGATGTATCGTATTGCATTAAATACTGCTATCACACTTTACAGAAAATCAAAGCGTAAAATTCAAACTAATGATATTGCTGATTATAATTTTAAAATTAAATCTGAAGAATATGACGATACAGAAGAAGAACAATTAAAGTTAATGTATTCTGCTATAAAGCAATTATCTGATATTGAAAAGGCTTTGATATTTTTGTATTTAGAAGAAAAAAACTACAAAGAAATTTCGGAAACCATGGGTATCAGCGAAGTTAATGCACGAGTGAAAATGAATAGAGCAAAAGGAAAACTTAAAAAAATATTAAACCCATAATCATGGAAGAATTAGATATACTCAAAAAAAGCTGGAACAAAGACATTCACCCTAAAATTTCAGCTGAATCAATATATAAGATGATCTTAAAAAAATCATCTTCAGCAGTAAAATGGATTTTCATTATTAGTATGATAGAATTAGCTCTTGGATTAAGTTCAGGTATCCTTTTACTTACTACTAACTCTGAAAATGAATTAAATTTGCCTTCATGGTTAGAAACAATTGTTACTATAGCTGGTATATTAATCCCAATAATATACTCCTATAAATTTTTCAGAAACTACCAAACAATCAATACTACCAGCAGTGTGAAGGAACTATTAAACAATATTATTAAAACACGAAAAACGGTTAAGCAATTTGTATTGGTAAATTTAAGCTTAATAGCTGTAATGGTAATTTTTACATCATACTATACCCTTACAACACCAATGGGTGTAAATAATGAAATTGCTTATCCATTAATTACTCTTAAGGATTATTTCATTTTAGCTCTTGTAATTTTAATTTTTACTGCAATAGTAATTGGAGCCTGCCTATTTGTTTATTTTTTACTATATGGAATATTAATGCGTAAATTAAATAAAAACCATAAGGAATTAAAACAATTAGATCTGTAAACTAAAAGAGGCCTACATAGTTTTGTAAGCCTCTTTTATTATATATTTAGATATATTCTAATCAATACTCCCATTCTCTTAGTTTATTTAACTCTTCCATTTCTCTAAGTGATTTCACAGGAATTACTTTTGAAAATGACTTATGTTGTTCAATAGCATATTCAATTTGAGTTACTATTTCATCAACAGAATCATTGTCATAGTCAATCTGTAATGCTTCCTTTATTATAAAAGATTGTAGTATTCCTTTCTTCTTAATTAACAAGCCTTTTTTATCAAATGATCGTCTAAAACCATCAATCACAATAGGAATCACAATTGGTTTATGTTGCTTGATAATATGAGCCGTCCCCCTTCTAATAGGCTTAAAAGGAGTTGTTGTCCCTTGAGGAAAAGTTATCACCCAACCATCATCAAGTGCCTTGCCGATATTACTAATATCGCTCATTTTCACTTGCCTTTTCACATCCTGTCCTTTATTCCTCCATGTTCTATCAATACTTATAGCTCCTGCATAAGCCATAATCCTAGGCAACAATCCGGCTGTCATAGTTTCCTTAGCAGCTACGTAATAAATATTTAATTTTGGCTGCCATAAGTAACCAACATTTTTAATAGAATCTACTCTACCACTTAAACTTGCATTAAATACATGAAACATGGCAGTTACATCAGCAAAATATGTTTGATGGTTAGATACAAATAATACATTCCTATCTGGCAGGTTCTTAATTATTTCTGAGCCTTCAATTTGTAGTTCATTAAAACCTCTAAAACGCCTATGTGTAAGAACTCCTATAAGTCTTATTAGCATTTTCTTTAAAAAGAGTATATGTCCGAAAGGATTCTTTTTAATCAATCCCATTATTTATTTAATATTAGTGTTACAAATGTATCGAAATAAATAGCTATTTCGATAAAATTAAATCTTTAATCTCACTTAGCATCATTGCAGTTGCCCCCCAAATAACTTCTTTATCAAATTTAAATACAGGTACCTCAATTCCTTTAGCATAGGAAGTAGTTATTACTTTAGATGCTATAAACTTATCGGACAATATTGATTTTAGTGGTATTTCAATTAAACGTTCCACTTCTTTTTCTTCTAAAATATATTTTGGTCTTTTTTTAAGAACTCCTAAAAAAGGTTTTACTAAAAAATTACTTGGAGGTATATACACATCCGTTAACTCCTTCAATACTGTAATATCGATGGAGTCAACACCAATTTCTTCAAAAGTCTCTCTTAATGCTGTTGCTTCTAAATTATTGTCTTCAACCTCAACTTTTCCTCCTGGAAATCCTATTTGATTAGAATGTACCCCTTTATATGTTTTTCTTAACATGAAAACCATTTGCATTTCACCAGTTAGATCAGGAAACAATAATGATAATACAGCTGCTTTATTAGGTTTTTTAGCATCAATATCAATTTCTTTACCTAGTTTTTTTCTAATAGATGGCGCCAATTTAAACTGTGAATCTATACCCGGTAAAGATGATTTTTTTATTTTTGGCACTAATTCCTCAAAATCTTTTAAAGTCATGATTAAAATAAAGTATCTGTATTTAATTTTACTTGTGGCTCAATTGAGTTGCCAAGATAAGCAAACTCCTCAAAAAAAAGAGTTAAAAAAAGCAAATGCTATTGAAAAAAAAACAGTTATTCCTATAGAAGTTAAACCAATAATTACAAAAAAAACAGTTGTCTCATTTTTAACTGAATACGCATCCAAGAATAAAGAAAAAAATGTTTTAATTAAAACGAGGCTTGGTAATATTCATATTCAATTATTTAACGAAACACCATTACATAGAGCAAATTTCTTATTACTTACTAAAGAAGGTTATTTTAACACTAGTTGTTTTCATAGAGTTGTTAAAGATTTTATTATACAAGCAGGACAGTCGGATAAAAATAGTACTCGCCTTTTACGCAAAAAAATTGGAGCTTATAAAATCCCTCCTGAATTCACTAAACATAAACATCACAAAGGGGCTTTATCTTCAGCAAGAAGATGGAATGAAAATCCGAAAAAACTATCAGACGCATACGAATTTTTTATTGTTCATAAAGAGAAGGGCTTGCATCATTTAAACAATGAACATACCGTTTTTGGAAAAGTAATTAAAGGGTTAGAGGTTGTAGATAAAATAGCTCAAGAAGCTATTGACAAAGGAGAGTGGCCTATTAATGATGTCAATTTAACCGTTAAAACATACTAATTAACGGAAATATCACTAATTTTAGTTATCAAAAAATACCTAACAATAGCTATTTGTTAACATTTGTTTATTCCTTATCTTTATACTCTTCATAAGTTAATCCTTATGAAGGTAAGTAAGTTTTTTTGGGGTAAAAATCTCTGCTATTTTTTAGCAGAGATTTTTTTTTATAAACATTATCTAAAACAATTCATCTACAAAAAATCACAATTCAGCAATTCCTTTTTTATTTAGAACGCTATCTTAAAGACATTTGTATCATTATTAATTAAAATTGAATAGATATGAAAACATTAGTCTTAATAATACTTATGGCAATCACAAATTATATTGCACATTCTCAAGAGCCAACGGGAGTTGATATTACTGTACAAATAAATAATTTAAAAAATGATAACGGGTTTGTGTTACTTGGATTACACAATCAAAATACATTTATGAAAACTGAAATTCCAGCATTAAATAGTGTTCAAGAAAAAATCAAAGATGGAAAAATTAAAGTAACATTTAAAAATATACCTGAAGGTATTTATGCTATCATGGTTGTCCATGATGAAAACGCAAATAATAGAATGGATTTTGATTTAAACAGGATGCCTAAAGAACCATACGGAATGTCAAACAATAATATGAGTTATGGCCCACCATTGTTTGACGATGCAAAATTTGAGGTTGGAAAGGAAGATTTAAATCTTGAAATAAGACTTTAATAAAATAGATTTCACTATTGGATTTACAACTTATTTACTACAAAAGGCTTACTGAATTCAGTAAGCCTTTTTTGCACATTACCCTAACCAAGATTGCATCATCCAAATAGTTTTTTCTTGTTCAGAAACAAAATCACTTATTAATGAATTTGTTCCTTCGTCACTTGCATTACCTGATAACTCTAACAATTTACGTTCAAGTATTAATAACGAGCTTAATGATGCTATTATTAATTTTACTGATTCTTCATCATTAGTAATATCTTTACCTACTGCTACTTTACTGTTTTTTTGATAATCTTCAAAAGTATGTAAAGGCACTCCTCCTAATGTTAAAATACGTTCAGCAAGCTCATCAACTTTAATTGTTGCATCCGTATACAATTCTTCAAACTTCACATGTAATTCAAAAAATTGTTTTCCTTTAATATTCCAATGTATCCCCCTTAAATTTTGATAATACGTCTGAAAACTTGCCAATAATTCATTTAATCCTAATGTAATATCGTTGGTGTATACCTGATCTAATCCTAATATTGTCTTTGTCATTTTATGGTTGTTTTAATTTTTATCAAAAATAATATCTATTAAAACAAAAATAACTATAAACATAATTGATAGTTTTTATATCTTTATCATCAGAATTTATCTACTATGACTATAACACAATTAAACTACGTATTAGCTGTTGCTGAACATCAAAATTTCACAAAAGCTGCTGAACATTCATTTGTTACACAACCTACTTTGAGCATGCAAATTCAAAAATTAGAAGATGAGTTAGCTGTAAAAATTTTTGATAGAAGTAAAAAGCCCATTGAATTAACCGAAGTAGGAGAAAAAATAGTAGCTCAAGCTAAGAACATTGTGAATGAATCGGATAGAATTACGGATATTATTGATCAGGAAAAAGGCTTTATTGGCGGAGAGTATAGAGTTGGTATCATCCCTACTATAATGCCCACACTCTTACCAATGTTTTTAAAAACATTCATTCAAAAATACCCGAAAGTTCAGTTAAAAGTAAAAGAGCTTACAACGCCAGAAATCATAAAACAATTGAATGACGGTCAATTGGATGCTGCTTTAGCTGCAACACCATTAGAAGATGAAAACTTAATTGAACGTCCATTATATTACGAACCGTTTGTGGGATATATTCCTAAAAACCATAGATTAAGTAACCATCAAAATATTAACGTTGCTGATTTATCATTAGATGATATTTTATTATTAGAAGATGGGCATTGCTTTAGAGATGGAGTTATTAATTTATGTAGCGCATCAAAGAATAGCAGCCCAAAAAAGTTCCAATTAGAAAGTGGAAGTTTTGAAACACTAACTAAATTAGCTAACGAGGGTCTAGGAATGACTTTATTGCCTTATTTACACTCAAAACAATTATTACATACAGATGAAGAAAATTTAAAACATTTTAATGACCCTAAGCCCGCAAGAGAGGTGAGCATACTCTATCATAAAAACGAATTAAAAATTCAAATTACCAATGCTCTAAAAGAGACTATTGATTCAGTTATTAGAGGAGCTATAGCTTTTCATAATGTTAATATTATCAGTCCTAAAAAAAGCTATATCTTGTAAACTAAATATATCATTATGTCTTTATTAAAAAATACTCTTTGGATTACACTTATATTAGTTACACTTAGTTCATGTTCATCAGATAAAGATGACACATCAGTAAATGCTCCATCTGACTTTTATTACCCAGGAGAAACACCTATTTCTTTTTATACTCATGGTAGTGTTACCCCTAATATTAATTGGGGAAATGAAACAGGTACTTATGCTTTAGATATGAGTTACACCGGAGTAATTTTAGATGAAATTACTGGAGCCCTATCATGGAATGAAGATTTACCTTTAGGAAATAACGTTATTATGGTAACTGCTACCAATTCAGCAGGATTTGCTACTACTACACCAAATTTATTACATCAATTTAGTGGTGTTTTTAACGGAGCATATAACAACGATTCTAATCCTTCTACCCCAACTACCATTAGTATGGAAGTTACTTTTAATACTGATGGAACTATGAGTGTTATTGATAATGGAGTTACCTCAAGTGGGACATGGCTATTTAACACATCTGGAAAATTAATTTGCATCTATAATTCTTTCGAATTAGAATTCGATTTAACATACTCCCTAACTGTAATGCCATACTTAGAAGGTTTTAAAAGAAATACTGGTAGCACTACAAATATAGGCTTTGTCCGTTTAGATTATTAGTAATAATTTAATATCAAAAATAAGAAAGGCAACCAAACAGTTGCCTTTTATATTACTTTTTTAAATAAATTAAACATTGATTTAATTCTGGTTTTTGTCGAGTCAGGTCTCCAATCCAAATCTTCAATTCTTCAATTTCGTAAGGTAATAACCTTTCAATTGCTTTTTGAAGTTCTCTACAAAAAAGATTAGCATCAAAACTGACTCTTTCAAGTATTGTTTTAGTGTAATCAAACATTGCTCTTGCCATGTATTTAAGTTGTATTAGGGTTTTTAACTATATAAATAAACGAAAAATTATTATCAATATTACAATCTAACTGTTAAAATTTCTTAAATATTGACAATTTCTCTATTCTGTTGGTGTCTTATTCATAATTTCACAAATCACAAGTAATCACCTGTAAGTCATCAAATTATATGCATTTTGTATGTTTTCTTTTTAAATATATTATTTTGCTATTAGTTAATAATCAAAAAGTACACTATACAGGAACCCTAAAATTTATTATCACCATCTAATAAATCTCCTATACCTCCTAAAATACTTCCTTCTCCTTTACTATTACCTGTTCTAGGTATTGCAGCAATAACTCTAGAAGCTAACCTACTAAATGGTAATGATTGAACATAAACTGTTCCAGGCCCCTGTAAGGTTGCAAAAAATAACCCTTCTCCACCAAATACTGTGTTTTTAATTCCGCCAACAAATTCAATATCATAGTCAACTGTTTGAGAAAAACCTACTAAACATCCCGTATCTACTTTTAAGGTTTCACTAGCAGCCAATACCTTTTTACACACTGTTCCACCAGCATGTACAAATGCCATACCATCTCCTTCTAATTTTTGCATGATAAACCCTTCACCCCCAAAAAAGCCCCTTCCTAATTTTTTAGAAAATTCAATTCCCACTGAAACTCCTTTAGCAGCACATAAAAAAGCATCTTTCTGACAAATAAACTTCCCCCCTTTTTCTTCTAAATTAATTGGTATGATTGACCCTGGATATGGCGATGCAAAACTAACTTTACGCTTTTGTTGGGAAGTATTTGAAAATACAGTCATAAATAAACTTTCTCCTGTTAATAAACGTTTCCCCGCAGAAAATAATTTCCCTAACACTCCTTCACTTTGATTAGATCCATCACCAAAAATAGTACTCATTTCTAAACCGTTTTCCATCATCATAAAGGATCCAGATTCTGCAACTACACCTTCTTGAGGATCCAACTCAATCTCTACATATTGCATTTCTTCTCCGTGAATTTCGTAATCTATTTCGTGTGCTATCATTGATTTGTTTTTTAATTGATTCAATATATAGGTAGTAAGGTTTCCTGTTTTGTTACAGCACTATTTAAATTATTATTTTGTCTTCAACTTCAATGTCCATTCAAAATTAAAAGTAGAAACTTTAACACCTTCTTCATTAGTACCAACAACATTCATTACAATTACTTGTCCTTCTCCTGATTCAATTGCATTCATTATTACTGTATCAAGTATAGCTCCATCTTTACAAATAAATGTAACTCGTCCTTTTGCTTTTTTAGTAAACTGAGCATTATTACTTGCCACTAACATGGATATATTTTTACCAGACTCCTTAATTTTTTGCATTACTAATGCTCCTGTAGCTAATTCAGCTGCCATACCTTGTACAGCCCAAAACATTGACCCAAACGGATTTTGATTAATCCACTTATGTTTCACACTTGTTGTACTCTCTGTAGCATTTATACTTTTTAATCGTACACCGCACATATATGCAGAAGGCAGCTTTGCTAACAAGAATAGGTTTATTTTTTTTGGTGTTAATTTCATATTAGTATATTATTAATATTTTAAATTTTAGAGTAGCCTTAAAAAAGTCATAAACTCTTATGAACACTAGTTTAAAAACAGTTAACTAATTATTTATTTCAATCTAATATACGGAGATTTCAAACAGTCTAAATGTTAAAAAAATGTTAAATTTTAGTACTTTGCTTTGCATAGTACCTTCTTTTATCCATATATTTGCATAGAACAATACTATATCATCAATCATTATGCTAACTAAAAATCACAAAAACATTGCAAGCTTTATCCATATAGGCACATTTGCAAAATATTTTTTCCCGCTCGGAAATTTTATTGCACCACTGCTTATATGGACAGTAAACAAAGATCGTTCAGACTTTATTAACAAAAACGGAAAACAAGTTATTAATTTTCAAATCAGTGTATTACTATACTTCATCACTATGGTACTTATCTGTGTTCCAATAGCAATCAATTTCGGTTTAAGTGTTGAACAATTAGAAGAAATTAAAGGTAATATTACTCCCTATGATTTAACGAACTTTACAGGTAGTATCATCGCTTTTATTATTCTTGGCTTGCTAAGTATTGTTTTATTAATAATTGATTTATATGCAACTATTATGGGAGCCATTAAGGCAAGTGATGGGGAATTGTATAAATATCCGTTAGCAATTAAATTTATTAAATAATCATCATCAATCAAAAAATGAACAATTTACACAACATTAAAAGATTAAATCTATGAAATTAGAAAACACAAAAGCTCAAATGAGAAAAGGTGTGTTGGAATATTGCATCTTATCGGTATTAGACGGTCATGATGCCTATGTTGCAGAAATCTTAGGTACACTAAAAGACGCTAAAATGCTTGTAGTGGAAGGAACCATTTATCCTTTATTAACAAGATTAAAAAATGCGGGGCTATTAAATTATAGATGGGAGGAATCTACATCTGGTCCACCAAGAAAGTATTATACTTTGACCGAAAACGGAAAAACATTTTTAACTGAATTAACCAAGACTTGGGAAAACTTACACCAAGCTGTAACAGTTGTAACTAGTAAAAAAAACACTAACGATGAATAAGACAGTAAATATAAATTTAGGAGGTATGATTTTTCATATTGATGAAAATGCATATCTAAAGCTGCAAAATTATTTAAATGCAGTTAGGCGTTCTTTTGCAGGTGCATCTGGAGAAGATGAAATAGTTTCTGATATAGAAAGTAGAATAGCTGAATTATTTTCTGAAAAACTACAACACGACAAACAAGTAGTTAGTAATAAAGAAATTGAGGAAGTTATTGAAGTAATGGGGCAGCCAGAAGATTATATGGTTGACGAAGATATATTTGAAGAAGAACCTAGAACAACTAAGGCATCTTCTAATAAAAAAAGAAAGTTTTATAGAGATGTCGACAATAAATATATAGGAGGTATATCTTCTGGACTAGGTCACTATTTTGGAATAGACGCACTATGGGTTAGACTAATTTGGGTAGCACTCTTTTTTATTAGTATTGGAACTTTAGCTATTTTCTCTTACATATTGTTATGGATCTTAATACCTGCTGCAGAAACTACTGCCGAAAAAATAGCTATGACTGGAGACCCCGTAAATATTTCTAATATTGAAAAAAAGATTAAAGAGGGTTTTGATTCGGCTTCTGAATCAGTAAAAAACGTTGATTACGAAAAATTTGGAAGCAAAGCACAAAGCGGAATATCATCCTTTTTTGATGCCATTGGGAGTGTTATTATGTCACTTTTTAAAGTATTTGGAAAATTCATAGGGATTATACTAATCCTTGTAGGAACTATAACTGTAATAAGTTTATTTATTGGGATGTTTACCATGAGTTCTTTTGAGTTTTTTAATCTTCCATTTATTACCGAATGGGATTTGTATGATCATGCACCAGTTTGGCCAGTTTGGATTATTTCAATATTAACATTTTTTGCTGTAGGAATACCTTTCTTTTTTATCGCTTATTTAGGGTTAAAAATTTTAGTTACAAATCTAAAATCTATTGGAAACATTGCTAAATTCAGTCTATTAGGGGTTTGGTTACTAGCAATCATAATTTTAAGTGTATTTGGTCTAAAAACGGCTATTAAAACAAAAGAACAAGACCATGTTTTTATAAAGGAGGAACTTACAATTAGAGCACAGGATACTTTAAGACTAATAATGAATACTAATGAGTTATACTCATCAAGTATGAGAAGAAGTGATGATGTAAGGTTTGTATATGATGAAAATGACACACAACATATATTTTCGCAAGGTGTACGTTTAATAATTAAATCTACTAAAGATTCTATTGGAAGTATTAGAATTCGTAAAGAGGCAAATGGTGAAACACATGATGACGCAAGGGATAGAGCAAAAGATATTGACTATCAATATAGTTTTGAAAACAACAATTTATCATTAAATAATTACTTTCTAATAAGCCCTGAACAAAAATACAACAATCAAGAAATTGATGTAACAGTTTACCTTCCAGAAGGAACTATATTATATGCTGATGAGAATACTTATAACTACCACAGAAACACTCATGGCTATGAAGATATTCTTGAAAATGGTGATGAAGAGCACTATTTAAAAATCATAAATGATGCTACAGAATGTTTAGATTGTCCTGAAGGAGAATATGAAGATAAGCATGGGAATGTAATCATTAATGAAAACGGAATTAACATTACTATTAATGAAGATGGGGAAAAAGGAAACATTATCATAGACGAAAACGGAATTGATATTGATGTAAACGAAACTGGAGGGGACAGTTTTGAAATGAAAATAGATGAGAACGGAATTAAAATTAAAAGCAACGAATAGCTCGTTACTTAACTAACCAAAAATCAATCAAAATGGCAACAATTGCAAAATATTTAGTAGTATTACTTATCAGTATATTATGCTTAAGCTGTAATTTAAACCTTAAGTTTTCTGGTGTAAAAGGAAATGGAAATGTAGTAACTGAAAGTAGAATGTCTGATGTAAATTTCGATAAAATCAATGCCTCAGAAGGGTTGGATGTATATTTAACTAAAAGCACCTCAACTGCTGTAAAGGTTCAAGCAGATGAAAATTTACAAAAATTAATTGTAACAGAAATTAAAAACGGGGTATTACATATTTACACCAAAGAATCTGTAGGAAAAGTAAGTGCTAAAAAAGTATTAGTAAACTTCACCAATTTAAACGAAATAAGCAGTTCAAGTGGTGCTGAAATACATACTACTAATTTTATCCTTTCTGATAATATTGTTGTAAAAGCTAGTAGCGGGAGTCATCAAAAATTAGCTATTAAAGCTTCTATTATTGATTGTAAAACTTCAAGTGGAGCTAATATTGAGCTAGACGGCAGAACAAAAAACATTTCTGCAATTGCTTCTAGCGGTAGCCATATTAATGCGCATAATTTAATTGCAGAAAGCTGTACAACGAAATCATCCAGTGGTGCAAACATTGATGTAAACTGCAAATCTGCTATTGACGCAAAAGCTTCAAGTGGATCAAGTATTTCTTATTCAGGAAATCCTGCCTCTGTTTCAAAGTCAAAGAGTTCAGCTGCAAGTATTTCACAATATTAAATAAAATTATCTTTGAAATTAAGTCGCTTTTTAAGCGGCTTTTTTTGTGTTTTTAATTTTCATTACCAGATAAAAACATATTTATTTTTATATTGTCAACATAAAGCATTATTGATACTATAAAATTGGCAGTATTTTTACCCTATCAATAATGGAAACAATTAATAAATATTAACAATGAAATTTAAAATTTTAGTCTTAACACTATTAATAGGAACATTTAATTTTGCTCAAAAAAAGGAAAGAATAAAAGGAAATAAGTTCGTCAAAGTAATACAACATCAAATTTCTGATTTTAACGAATTAAACTTAAATGAAAATTTTGAAATCTTTCTTTTAAAAGGAGATACACCACAAATAGAAATTGAAACAGATGAAAACTTACATGAAGTAATTCAATTTCCAATTTCTGATAATGGAGTACTTAGTATTAAAACCACACACCAAATCACTTCTAAAAAGAAATTGAATATTCGCATTACAGTTACTAGTAACTTTAATTCTATTGTAATTTCTGACAAAGCTATAGTTAATTCATTAATAGACTTAAAACTTAATAAAATAACTATTCTCGCAAAAGATAATTCAAAAACCTACTTAACACTTATAACTGATGAATTTAAGCTTACTGCGGAAAAGCATGTGAAAACTGAATTAAACCTAACTACTAAAAAAGGAATTATACAATTAAGTGAATCAACCAACTTAGAAGCACTAATTAATGCTGAAGATCTTAAAATTGATCTATATCAAAAAGCTAACGCAAAAATAGAAGGTGACGTAATTAGCTTAAATTTAAGAGTTGATAACGCTTCAAACTTTAAAGGTAGTAAGTTAACAGCAACTAGTGCTGTTGTTATTACTGAAGGAAGTGCTGATTGTGATATAGATATTAAAGAATCTCTAATACTCGAGGCTTCCGGATCTTCTAAAGTAAATATTTACAATACTCCAAAAATTGATTTGAAAAAATTTGAAGACTCTGCTTCTATATTTAAAAAACAATAGGTTTCATATTATATCATTCTTAAGTAAACCTATATTAGATCAACTGATTTTAGATTAGGACATATTACAAAAAAAGCCAAACGGATAACGTTTGGCTTTTTTCTTATAAGTATAAAGTTCTATTATCCTTCTTTAGCAGCTAAATAACGTTCTGCATCTAAAGCAGCCATACATCCAGTTCCTGCAGCAGTAATTGCTTGTCTATATACATGATCAGCTGCATCACCTGAAACAAATACTCCAGGAACATTTGTTCTGGTACTACCTTTTTCATTTACTATATACCCTGTTTCATCCAAAGTGATATAATCCTTGAAAATATCCGTATTTGGCTTATGTCCTATAGCAACAAAGAATCCTGTAGCTGCAATATCATGCTCTTCCTCAGTATCTCTATTTTTAACTTTTGCACCAGTAACACCATAATCATCACCTAAGACCTCAACTGTTTCAGTTCTTAGCAAAATTTCAATATTTTCTGTTTTTCTAACTCTTTCAGCCATAATTTTAGAAGCCCTAAAATCATTACGAACAAGCATAGTTACTTTCTTACATATTTTAGATAAATAATGTGCTTCTTCACAAGCTGAATCTCCAGCACCAACAATAATTACTTCTTGATTTTTATAGAAGAATCCATCACAAACAGCACAAGCAGAGACTCCTCCTCCCATTTTTAAATACTTTTGTTCAGATGGTAATCCTAAATATTTAGCTGCTGCACCAGTAGATATGATTACAGTTTCACAATGAATTTCTTTTTCATCATTTATCCATACTTTATGTACATCATCAGAAAAATCAACTTTAGTAATCCAACCTGACCTTACATCAGTTTCAAAACGTTCTGCTTGATTTCGTAATTCAATCATCATCGCGGGTCCAGTAACCCCTTCCGGATAACCTGGAAAATTCTCTACTTCATTGGTTGTAGTTAATTGCCCTCCTGGCTGAGATCCTTCATACATAACTGGTTTCATATTTGCTCTAGCAGCATAAATTGCTGCAGTATATCCTGCAGGACCAGAACCTATAATTAGGCATTTTACTTTTTCTATTGTATCAGACATATCTAAATTCTTTAATTATAGTGGGGTTAAAATCGAAAACAAAAATAAAACTTTAAATGAGAACTTATTTATAATTGTAAATCAATATTTCTTATCGTACAATAAAGTCGTTTTATTAGTAATAGTATTACAAAAGATTATCTGATAATTTGAATTTGTTTTTGTCCTAACCTCAATAAATTTTCTTTTTCAAGTTGCTTAAGTAATCTAGAAACAACAACCCTTGTAGTACCAAACTCATTTGCTAACCTTTGATGTGACATACTTATAGTACAATGATTTTGCTCATTCGCTTCTTCCATTATGTATATTAAAATCCGTTCTTTTAAGCTATTAAAAGCGAGCTCTGTATAACTACTCATTAACACATTATAGCTTTCAGAAAAAGTATTCATCGTAAAATTATGCCACGATTTATATTTAAAAGACCAATCTTTAACGTATCTAACAGGAATATTTAAAATTGTAGTTTCGTTTTCTACAATGGCTCTTACAGTGCTTTTACAATCTTGAAAGCATGCTGATAATGAAAGTGTGCAAGTTTCGATATCATTTAAATAGTATATTAGTATTTGTCTATCTTCACTTTCTTTAAATACTCTAACTCTACCTTTTATAACAATTTTAAGTACTTTTATGTATTCATTTTCCTTAATTAAGACATCTCCTTTTCTGTGTTCAGAAATATAAGCGTTGTTAGTGATTTCTGTTTGTAACTCTTCCTCTGTAATCTTTAATTTTTTAAAAAAATCATGAAGCATATTATTTATTCTATTTATCACAAAGTTATGAAACTTTAAAGCAAAAAAGAATACCCCTTTTAGTGTCTTTATTTTTGTATCCCTATAATTAATTAAAAACCACAAGCATATTTTCATTACATACACATTATCATTTTGATACTATCTTCACTTCAAGAAAAGCGTGTTTTATTGCGTTATTAAGTTATAATTCTAGGCAACTCTAAAAAAGTCAATGCCATTATTTGATTTATCATTTTTATTACTTAATAATCCTATTCCATATTTTTACTAGTTTATTTGTCAAGCGCTTCGGTCGTATTTAAAAATTAACACATCAAAATTATAGTCTATAACTAAAGGGATTTTATGCCATTAAAATCCCTTTAGTTATATCTGTTATTTGAAAAAAAATAATTTTAAAATACTTATTTTAATTTTGCTTCATTTAGGTAAAAAAAAACATTGTGTATATCTTTTCAAAGAGTTAAATTCACGCTTTTTTTAATCAAAATTATATATGAAAAACAAAAAAACTAACTTTAAAATTATTAGAAATGCATTCATGATACTTGTGTGTTGTATTTCTTATCATGGGACGCATGCTCAAAATCAATTATATCCAGCTAATTTTGATCTTACCACATTAAATGGGACAAATGGTTTTACTGTTCCTGGTCTTCAAACAAGTTTGCAATTTGGTGCAGAATGTCAATTTATTGGCGATGTGAATAATGATGGTTTACAAGACATTGCAATTGGGTCTGGTAATGCAACTATAAATGGCAACGAACTATCAGGAGCTACTTATATTATTTTCGGATCTAGCAGCCCATTCCCTACTCCATTTGATGTCTCTACACTTGATGGCACCAACGGTTTTGTTGTAGAAGGTATAGCCTATGATGAAAGACGTGGGGCAACAATAACAGGCCCAGGGGACATAAATGGTGATGGAATTGATGACTTAATCATTGGTTCAAGCAATACAAGCGCCGATGAGGTTGTTTTATATGGTACTACATCTTTTCCTACATTAATAACAGTTAATGATATTGATGGTATTAATGGTTTTTTAATAGATTCTACAGGAAGTAATCAAGTAGCTACGTTGGGGGACGTAAATGGAGATGGAATTAATGATTTTATTATTGGTATGCCACATTTTTCAGGACAATCTTGGATTATATTTGGTCGTTCAAGCAATTTTCCCATATCTATAAATATTTCTTGGTTAGATGGTATTAATGGATTTAAAACAAGTACTTTTCCTGGTAGTAGACCTGCTTATAAAGTTGGAGGAGCAGGAGATATTAATAATGATGGCTTTAATGATATTTTAATTGGTAATTGGGATTCATCAGATCCAGCCATAAGTTATTTACTTTTTGGAAAAGGAACTTCTTATCCTCCATTGGTTGATTTATTAGCTTTGGATGGAACCGATGGATTCAGTATAGATAATAATGGAGGGAATTTCCTAACATTTGTTGGGTCTCTAGGAGATATAAATAATGATGGAATTGATGATTTTTTCTCAGAAACAAATGCAATATACGGTAGTACAGATCCCTTTCCAGCTCATTTTTCTATAAGTAGTTTAAATGGTACTGATGGCTTTGTACTTCCTGGAACATTAACTTCTGCACCTATTGGAGATGTTAACCAAGATGGTATTGATGATTTTATTTCAATGTATGGTAGCAGTGGACGAGCTTATATTGTTTTTGGTAATATGACTAGTTTTCCAACCCCTATAGACGAGAATACATTAAATGGAATAAATGGCTTTACTATTGAAGGGTTAAACCCATCCAACATTGCTAGACCAGCTGGTGGTAATGGAGATGTAAACGGTGATGGTATTTCTGATTTTATTATTGGTAGCCCATACACACCAAGCACACAAATTGGAGAAACCTTTGTGGTTTTTGGAGGAGACCATTATGCAATGCCTTTAAACGCTGGGTATCCACAAACTATGAATGTGACAAATACAGGACTTACCATAGTAGTTAATGGTCCAGAGACAGGAACGATACATTATGCTATTTTTCCAGGGAATAATACAGGTCCTGTAAACTATGATGATATTCTTAATGGAGTTGGAGCAGAAACCAATGGTAGCTTTTTAATGAATCTTCCAAATAGTGATATCAATGAGGTTGTATCATCATTATCTTCAAATACTACTTTTGACGTGCATCTATTTTTGGAAGATGCCGCTGGTAATTGGGGGGAGATATATAGTTTAAATAACACTTTGAGTATCGAAAGTTATTTACTATCAGAAATAAATATCTACCCAAACCCAATAGTGGCAGCTATTAACGTGACTCTTCCCGTAGATAAAGCTACCTATGAATTAACTACTATAAGTGGGCAAATATTACACGAAGGAAAATTACTATATGGAACTAATTCAATAAATATACCTAATCTATCAAAAGGGTTATACATTATGTCTATAAAAACTGATGTTGGGTTTGTGGCTAAAAAAATTATAAAAACTAATTAACATAAACTCTAATACAGTTTAATTTATTGCTAATTAATATTAAGAGTATTAATTAGTGATAAATTAAGACCAACATATAACTTTCTACATGACTTGTCAAAGAAATGCTTTAACAACTAAATATGTACTCTTCGGTTATTTCCTTAGCAGTTGATTATTTCTAATTCTATTTCAAGTCATTTGAGTTTGTTGTAGAAGAACTGGAACATTTACCTTACTTCTTTTCTTTTTTTAAAATCATGTCGCAATTGACTTGTATTGTTTTGTGTAAAAAAAATGTTCCCTTTCTATTTTTATATAAACAGTGACTTAATTGTCAGAGTACTTTTAGTTTAAACCAACTGATTATTATAATAAAACTAATTGAAATTAATACATTTAACATGTTGAAAAATCTATAAGTAAAGGCATTATTGTAAGTTTTCTAATAAAAAAAATGAGGTATATAATCAATACTTGTTCTAACCAGTTTTCGTAGATGGAAAATTGGTTAGAACATTTAATATATTTTTCTACAATAATTGGTACTCATAATGTTAGTTTAATAAATGGAAGATATTGTCCTCTTTTTATTTTTTAAATATTTTAATAAGAATAAAGAAAACAAGCCACAGTAAAAGAAACCAATAAACAACGGTAATACAGATGTACTTATAAATGCCCCTATTCCTATTGCTGTAGGAACAGCCATCATTGTAGATACAAAACCATTAATAGCAGCTCCAATACCGGCTATATGACCAATTGGTTCCATAGCCAATGCTCTTACGTTTCCAAAGACAAATCCTATGGGGATAAGCTGTAAAGAGAAAAAAATCAATAAAATGGGTAGATTTGGGTTTTCAGAATTAAAAAAGAGAAATGTATAGGCTAATGAAGAAAAACAAAACAGGTATAAGGACCATCTTGCTAATTTTAGCATTCCAAATTTTAGAACCAGTGAACCATTTAAAAAAGAAGCTACGCCCATTACAAATGCTAAAGCTGCAAAAATGTATACAAATTCTTCTTTCAAATTATATTGGTCTTGAAAAATTTGTTTTGAAGTACTTAAATATACCATAAAGGCACCAGTAATAAACCCGGAAACAATAGTGTATATCACGCTAGTTCGATACTTAAAAAATTCTTTGACACCATTTATAAATACGTTTCTGGATAGCTTAATTTTATGTTCTTCTAGCAAGGTTTCTTTTTGCCTGAACATAAACCAAAATAGTGTTACAAAGGCAAAGAATATTTGAAATATAAATATTGCTTCCCAATTAAACATATCTAATATTAGTTGACCTAAAATAGGTGCAACCATTGGTACTATAATGAAGATCACTTCAATAAAAGACATAATTCTTGCCATATGATTTCCATGATATAAGTCTCTTATTATTGATACACATATAGTTCTAGGAGCGGAAAGACCAACACCCTGTAATACCCTACCAAGCAGCATCATTTCTAGGCTAGAAGCCGTAACACAGATAATGCTAGACAGTATAAATATTCCCATACCAAAATACACAACGGGCTTTCTACCATAGCTGTCTGAAAAAAAACCAAAAATTAATTGCCCAATTCCTAAGCCTAAAAAAATCATCGTAATGATAAGCTGCAAGTCAGTACTATTAGTGTTGTGAATAGATTTCCCGATATTTGATAACCCTGGGAGGATAGTATCTATTGATAATGCTGCGTTAGCCATCAAAAATGCCATTAAGGCTATAAATTCAAATTCCGCTTTTTTTGCTCTTTTCATTAAATATTTCTCTTTTCAGTTATGATGTTTTAAAATTTAAGGCCTAAGCCGTAACCCAGATTGGCGTCATTTTTATGAACACCTTGTAACACAATATTTTCATAATAATTATTGAGTGAAGTTCTTAGGTAAAGTCCTTTATACAATGGGATTTTAATGTTTAAATCCAACCACAAACGTTGATGTTTACTTTCTTCAATTCCTATTTGATAAATACTAAACATACTCAGTATAAGTTTTTCATTAAACAGTTTTGCTCTAGCATTAAAACCTAGATTGATATTTGCTCCGTTAATATTATTTGCTCCGTTGTTATTAAAATTAACAAATGTGTTTCCTTTATAGCTTTGCCATCCGTAACCTATTAAAACATTAGGTGTAAATACAAATTTATTTTTATTTATTAATTTATATTGAACCCCAAACAATGGTTTGATTAGACTTTTTACTTTTTTTATTTGTAAATTCTGATAGAAAAATCCTATCATTGGATTCCATTTTTTATCAGTGTTTAAAATCAAAAAAATACTGGTTCTTAAATCATTTTCTTTAACTTTTTTATTGCTTCCAACAGTACCATAAACATATCTATTCTTAGAAATTAACTTGTTTTTTTTATTGGTACTCTGCCATTTATAGTTTACATCATTTATTAATAAAATACGTTCACTATTTCCAAATACCATTGTACCAATTAAAGAGATATCCCAACTTTCTTTTTTAGAGATTGAATCTTGTGAAAAACCTTCTATTGAAAAAAAGACACTTAGCAGTATCATTAGTTGTAGCTTCATCTTAATTTGTCTTTTTAGCTTTTTAATCAGTATCTAGTATACTGGAATTGAAATAACCAACATAAGTATCTGCTAATGGTCTTTTACTTTGGCATCTGTTTATAGCATATTTGTTATAGAAAAAAGAGACTGAAATATTATTTCAACCTCTTTTATTTTGCGTTTTTTATATCGAAACCGATAGATCTATATAAATGTGCGTTATCCCAAAACAAATACTCTTCAACAATACGCCCATTTTCCCAACGTGCCAACGTACAAACACTCATTGTGTATTCCTTCCCAGTTGGCTCTACTTTTCTACCATCTGGCAAAGTAATTGGATTAACCCATTTACCTTTTGTAGCACTTATTCCTGCTGTCCACTCTCCAAAACCAAAAGCAACTGGGTGACCTGTAACTTTAGAATCCAAAATGTTATACAAAAAATGCATATCTTTCGTATGAGTTGCAGTCTCTTCTATTACATTACCGTCAGGCATAATAACTCTACAATTTTCATGATGAATTTCAGCAAAACGCTTATCATCTCGGTTGTTATAGGCTTCTAAGTCCAATTCATCAAAAGTTGCTAGTTGTGTTTTAGTCAACTCACGTTCTGCAATGTTAGCATCTACAATAGCTTGTAGTTCATCTACTTTATTCTGTAATTCTGCCGTGTTCCCGTTGCTACAAGAACTCATTACTATTATAGCTAAAGCTATCAATCCTAATTTGGATATTTTACTAATTGTTTTCATTTTTAATTTGATTTTAGTTATTGTTAATTGTTTTTAAATAAAAATTTAATGCTAACTATGGGTGAGTGTATGTCCCGCACCACGAAGAGTATGGCATATAGACAATGTTACAGCCCATTATTACTTTATAATAATTTTCTTTGTTAGTATGGTGTTATTTTCGGTTTGAACTTGTAATAAATAAACTCCACTATTTAAATCTTCCAAATTAACCACAAATTTTGAACTCAAAAACTGATAATTTGGGTTAAATGATTGCCCAATAGTGTTGTAAATTTTTACTGAATTAATTGCTATTTGTTTCTTAATTTCCAAATACAAATAACTTGAAACAGGGTTCGGATAACTTTTAAAGTATTGGTTAAAATCAACATCTTCTACACTTGTAGTTGCCCCTATATCACCAGCATCAATTGCAGTGTCTGGGGTTGTTTCGTAAGCATAATCTTTCACTATAAAATTTAAATTATTATCAAGATTAACTCTTACCCAACCATAATGAGTAATGCCTCCAAGTATAAACTTACAGCCTACATATCTATCATTTAAACCCATAAAATTTGAATTGTTACCACTTCCGATAAAGGGTTCTGGAAAATCATTTCCATATGTAAGACTATTAGCAATAGTTGTTCCATTAGCAAGAGGAGTAATATAAAATTCGGAAGAACCAGAACCAGCCATTTCGTTAGTTCCATTAAAAGTCATATGCAAAAACCAATCAGGACCTCCAAAATGATCCCATCTAAAATTGTATTCCTCTGTGTTATCTCCGTTAAAATCAATAGACACCAAAGAAGTAAGAGTACTTGAACCAGAAATAGTTGTTGTAGCATCTGGACTAATGTCAGTATAGACTATTTGTCCATTGGAATTTAAAGAAACTAGTAGTGAAATAACTAAGATTGTAGAGTAAATATGTTTCATTTTTATAATATTTTCATGTTAGACGTTTATTTTTATTAATTGGCTGCAACATATATACTAAAGAATATTAGTGCGGATAATATTCTATTTAAGGTTAAATTTTAAAAGCGCAGCTTTAGTACTGATGTTTTCATTTGGTTTTAGTAATGAAACTATATGATCTATTAATAATTATTTTTATGACTTCTAAATCTTCTTTATTCCTTGGCGCAAAAATCATTACCAGAGCTGGTTTATAAAATCCGATTCCTACCAGATAATGATACTCTCCCCATCCTTTGCTAATTATTTTATTCGCTTCTGTAGGAGGCAACCATAAATGTAAACTACCTCGTAATGGCGCTGTGTGTATATGTCCCCATTCTCTTCCCCAATGATCTCTTGGGTTTTGTAATTTTTCCCATTCTGGATTTAATTCGGTTTTTTCATCTATTATAAACCCAATAAAGTCAAGATTAAACAAGCTACCTCTTTTATGCACATCTTTATAAGTTGTAAAAACCCAATCAGAAAGTTCTTCTAACATTTCCTGACTTGAATTATCAGTTAATTGCGCATGTGGTAGCCCCGAAGTTGTATTGGGTTTATCTCCTTTTCGTTCTGGCAGAATAAATTCTTGTTTTTCAATAGTAGTATCCATAGTAGTATTTTTTATTTTTAATGAATTGCTAACAAATATTAGTATCAGAAATAAAATTGTTAAATTATACATGGTAGTGATATATCTAAACAACAAAATTAGACATTGGATAGAGTGTAAGAAATGCTAAAAAGGAACATTCGGATATTAAAAACTACGAATAGCTAACCCTATATTCTTTTGAAAAAAGTTATTATAACCTTAGTTTATAAAAATGAGGTTATTTTTCTTTTATCAATTGTAAATAGATGGTAATTTTTACTTCATCGCCTATATCAATATCTTCACCTATTTTAAAAGTTTCTCTGCTTATTTTTCCTTGTAATTTCAGACCAGCCTTGGCTCCATCTTTATTTTCCAATATTCCATTTAGTTTCCCTAAAAAGACAATTTATTTTGTAATGCCCTTGATGGTAATATCTCCCACTATACTGATATTTTTCCCATTAAGTTTTTCAAAATATTTACTTATAAATTCAATGGTTGGAAATTTTTCAACATCAAAGAAATCATCAGTTTTTAGATGTTCGTTACGCTCTTCAACCTTGGTGTTAATACTCTCAGTTTTAATAATTACTTTAAATGAAGGATTATCAAAATCTTTTTCTGTTTCTGCTTTAATTTCAAAATCTTCAAAATATCCTGGGACTTCAACAATTCCTAAAAGAGGGATTACAAAATCGATTGATGAATGTTCTAAATCTGCAGACCATTTAATTTGTGTATTTGCTAGTGTTGTCATAAGAATAGCTATAATGATTGTTGTTGTTTTCATGATATATTTATTTGTGATTTTTGATGCATTTTAAATGTTATTATTAATAAGTAATCGTACCATATTTACCCGAATGATAATCCCTATAGGCTTCTCTTATTTCTTCATCCGAATTCATTACAAAAGGACCACCAAAAACAAGTTTTTCTGTAATAGGTTTACCACCAAAGATTAAAGCATCAGCTTTATGTAGGAACTTATTTTCGAGTTTAATTTCATTTCCTTCTATATCAAATGAAATTAAATCAGGTTCTTCCGCTTCTTGACCATTGACTAGAATTATTCCTTTTGTTAAGGCTAGTGCTATCTCATTTCCTTGGTCAACTTCTATAATCGTTGATTGTCCAGGGTTTAAAATAACATGGTATAATAAAGATTTGGTATGGGTAGATATCTTTGAAGTCTTATTAGCAAACGTACCTATTAATACTTTTAATAATCCCGCATTGTTTTTTAATTGAACAACAGGGATTTCTTCTGATTGAATCGCTAAATACTCTGGCTTTTCTTTCTTGACCTCTGCAGGTAGATTAAGCCAAAATTGCATACCGTATTCAACAGTATGTGGTTCTTCAGTTGGTACTAACAGCTCATCGTGAATTACTCCATTTCCTGCTTTCATCCATTGAATCCCTCCATCCTGAACTGTGGCTCTATTTCCTCTACTATCGTAATGTTCTACCGCTCCTTTCAGCGCATAAGTAAATGTGGCAATCCCTCTGTGTGGATGAGCTGTCCTTCCTCCACTTATTTCTTTTAAATGTTGTTTGTATTCTGTAGTCGAATATGCTTTTTCTGGAATTTGATCTAGAAAGACAAAAGGGCCTACGGAATTAACATATTTATTTGGAAGTGATCGAATTACAGAGGTTAATCCTACTTCTAAATTTGTCCCTTTAATTGAATATGTTATTTTTTTTTCCATAATTTATATCGTTTTTTAAACAATCTACTAAGCAAATAATAGTGACAGAAATTAAATTTGTCAGATTATGTATAGTATTGATGTGTCTATAAAACAAAATTAGACATTGGATAGAATGCTGGAAATACTAAAAAGGAACATTCGGATATTAAAAACTACGAATTGTTAATTCTATACTCTCTTGGAGAGAATTGTTTGATGTTTTTAAAGAAATTAGAGAATTGATAGGGTGATTTAAACCCTAGTTCAAATGCTATCTCTTTAATTGGGAGGCCTGTAAATTCAAGATAGCGAACAGCCTCTGATATTAATCGGTTTTCAATAATTTTTTTGGTGGTGAAACCAAAAGCAGCAACAAGTAATTGATCTAATTTTCTTTTGTCAATTTGTAAGTTCGAGCAGTACTGCTCTGTAGAATGATATTTTTTATAATTGTATTCTAAAAAAGTTATAAATCTATGAATCAACACATTATTTGATGTATCACCTAAATGGTTTAATAACTTATTTTTTATTTTTTGCTGCTCGATTTTAATAAGTATAATGTTTAAATAATAACTCATTACTTCTTTCTGACCAAAAACTCTTGTTTTCTTATATTCTTCAAGCATTTGATCTAAATACAATTGTTTAAAGGATATATCATTTCCAAAATAGATTTTCATATTCATAAAAGAATGATTGAACAGCGTTAATCTATAGTTCCAGTTTTCATAACCCCATTTAGGAATGAAACCATCTTTAAATCGTATAACTACTCCCCTCATCCAACCTCCCTCTTGAAAAGTATGAAACTGCCCTTTTGAAATAACAAATATTGAATTAGGGGTTATCGTAAATTCACTCTTGTCAATAAAGTGTTTACCTTCCCCTTTTTCTACATATATTAGTTCATGAAAACTGTGTCTATGAAAATTTGGAGCTCCTTCTTTTTCTTTCTCACTATCTACTAGAAAAATATCAAATAATACATTTTCTCCTATAGCTGTTTTTACATCGAGAACTTTGTCGTAAATAAATTTCATTTAGCTTGTTTAATTTTTAAATAAAAGTATAACTTTAGTTAGATACTACTATTTTTAGAATATGCCTTTATAGATTTGGTAGCGTATTTCTACTTATAATCTAGTTCAAAATCTTCACTTAGATTAGGCTTTTACCAGATTCTTTACTCACCATTTGTTATGTCAAAATGATGTTGTAATTCCATTACAAACTTAACCGATGATTAAATTATATAATAAAATGGTGTAAGACATTTGCCATACTAACTTTAATTTTAGAAAACATATTTAGATTAATCTCAAAGTATTAATTTAAACAAAATAATACAATTTGATATGTTATTTTTTGCTAAAAACATGTTTTTCATGTTTTTATTTTAAATTGTTTATATAGTATTTTTTTAGTTTTTGCATATTCTCACTTACTTTTCGCTCTATAACTTTGGCATAAATTTGAGTTGTAGCAATTTTGGTATGGCATGTAGTCTTGAAACTGTTTCTATTGGAATTCCATTACTGAATGGTAACTGTTGTTGCTAATGTATATCACGTTATATGAAAAGTTAGATTCTTTTTAATATTACATAGGTCTGCAATTTCTTTTAAATTTAAGAATAGTTTAATATTTTTTTGCGTAGTGAAGTAATTTTTTAAAGTCCCCCAACGTAGGGTTTCAGTCATTTGTGTATTATGATAATCTACTAAAGCTAATAATGAATGATGTTTTTCATCTTCTCCTAAGAATCTTGACTTTATAGCTTGAGCAGTAACTAGCTTGTTTTCCATCCTTAGATCTTGATAGCACTCAAACAATCTACTGTATGCTTGGTCGATATATCTATTAAGCATTCTAGTTTCTTGTTTAGTACCTCGAGACCTTCCTCTTTCGACATCCCAATCAGCAATAATAGCTTTTCTTATTAAGCTTGTTTCTGATCGTTTTCCGTTTACTGTTACTCTTGCATAAATTGGCGCATCAATTTTTCCTCCATCTTTTGGTTTCCTTAACCAGATATGGACGCTAAATGTTTGGTTGGTTTTCATAATTTTCGTCTTTAATTAATACTCATTTCAAGACGAAAGTCAAATCAAAAAAAGTGCTTTAGGTCACGCAATGTGAAATGGTCACCTAATTAGTCACTTAATAAATCAAATAAAACCAAAGAGAATCAAAACTTATGATAGCCTAAAAACCACAAAACCTTGTAAATTATAAGATTAACAAGGTTTTGATATGTATTGAATTAATTTCAGTCGGGGTGGCAGGATTCGAACTCATAGCCACAGCCCTATATAAATCAATACTTTACAATACGTCAATCAAAGTGTTAACCGAATTGCTAATGTCTTTTTTTAGAGTTTTTTTGAAAGTGAACCTAACATTACAATCTGATACTACAAAGATACAATCATCCTCAATTTTAAGCTAATCGTATTAACCTTATTTAAACTAGTATTTGGGATAGGATTCAATGGAGGAGTTTAGAAAATCAATCTTTAATATACTGATTAACTATTTCTAATTGAATACCTGAATATTCAGAGAATTCATTTATTGTAATAAACTGATGAGATTCTTTCCCTAAAAACTTTCTAATATCCTGTAATATTTTACGTCCATAGCGTTCACTCCTACCCGTAATTCGTTGGATGTCTTTTGGATATATACAAACTCTCTTTTCAATCATGATACTTTATCTATGCTTAATCCATGCTTTTGAGTGGACTTATGTAAAGATAACGTGTTTTTTTGAAACTTTATTGGCTGTATCGGAATGTGTGTACCAAAACGGAAATAGATATTTCATTGATTGCTAAAAAGTTACGTCTTTATGGTAGTAATCAAAAAATGAATAGTTATGGCAAAGCAAATTGGAATTATTAAGTTGAAAGGAACTATCGGAGATATTTCATTTTACAAATCACAAGACGGACATTTGGCTCGTGGTAAAGGAGGTGTTGAAGCTTCACGAATTGCTAATGACCCAGCATTTCAAAGAACTCGTGAAAACGGTTCTGAATTTGGACGTGCAGGAAAAGGTGGTAAATTATTGAGAGTGGCCTTACGTACACTTTTACAAAAAGCTTCCGATAATAGAGTCACCAGTAGATTGACCAAGAATGTACTTTCTGTTATTAAAACAGATACTACTAATGAACGTGGATTGCGTACCATTCCAGATGGTAATTTATCATTGTTGGAAAGTTTTGAGTTTAATAAAAACGGAAAACTTGCTGGATTATTATACGCTCCTTACACAGGAACGATCGACAGAGTAGCTGGAACTGCAGTTGCAGACATTCCTGCATTTGTTCCAGTAAATGATATTGTTGCTCCTAGTGGGACCACTCACTTTAAAATTTCAAACGGAGGAGTTGAAGTAGATTTTGCTGCAGAAACGTATGTTTTTAACAGTGAAGCATCTGCTATTTTACCTTGGGACAATAGTACTGTTGCTGCGTTATCGCTTACTGCGAATTTAACAGCTAACTCTACCCTACCGATGTTTCAAGTAATTGGAATTGAATTCTTTCAAGAAGTGAATGGACAAATGTATTCACTTAAGAACGGAAATTACAATGCTTTAGCAATTGTTGGTATTGACACTCCTTAATCATGGAGTTAACACTTTACAGAGCAAATTTTGAAGGAGGTACCAATGGTACCCTCTTCTGTTCTGGGATTTTTTTGTGTCATACCATAGAATTGCCCTGGAGAAATAACAAGCGAAATATTTCTTGTATTCCTGAAGGTCGATATGAAATCGCAACTAGATACTCCTCTCATTTTAAACATCACTTGTGGGTAAAAATGTACCTCAGCGCAGTTTGATTTTATTACATCCTGCAAATGATGCATTTAAGGAATTACAAGGTTGTATTGCTCCAGTTACTTATTTAGGAGGTTTAGGAAAAGGATTGCAATCTAGAAATGCGATGCAGAAATTAACATCGATAGTTTATCAAGCTATTGATCAGAAAGAAAAAATATTTATAACCATTAAATCACATCATCATGAATTTAGTAGAAAGATATAAAAAACCAACACCGAAGTTTTTTAAAGTTTTAAGAAATATTGGAATCGCTTTAGCAACTGCTGGAGGTGTAATTATCGCAGCACCGGTCAGCATGCCTGCTTTGATAGTTACTATTGCGACTTATATAACAGTTGCTGGAACTGTAGCAACGGCTGTTAGTCAGGCTGTAATTATAGATGGGAAATCTAAACAAAAAGGAAAAGTTGTTTCAAATGATAGATCCAAACACTAAAGCCGGCATTCTAGGTGGAACGATTTTATCGGCCTTTATGAATCTAAGTTGGAATGCTATAGTCTATACAATCATCATGGCTGGAATTGGAGCTATAGTCAGTTTTATAGTCTCCTTGTTACTTCGTAAAATAGTCAAGCAATACTTCAACTAAATATTTTTAAAAGAGAAACGAAAAAATCGTCAAAAAAAGAAAAGAGAAAGCAAAACACATTGGCACGCTAGTGCCTAACTTTGCAGTCTCTTTTCTTTTTTTATTTAGTTACAATTATCTTCTATTCATTTTTTTTCTCAAATCATTTTATCAATCGTTGGTGTTCGTGATATGCTTTGCAATTCTTGATAAAAAACGAATCAAAAAAATCAATTCTTTAATTAGGAAATTACTGCGTACCATTCGCTTTCAAATCTTCATGCGTTATGCTACGCATCGCAATTCCGATTCTTTGCTCTTTATTTCTGATAGATACGAAGGGTTCTTTTGAACAGGTAATCAAAAAGGCGCGAGCCGCCTGCGAGATGAGCAAGGGTGTTGTGGCAAGATAGCCTGATACTTTTGAAGCACTATACATATTATCATTATATAGTTTAGTAGAGGGCTGCCACAGCTACGTGTTACACGCAGGTGGCGGTGTTTTTGACCTGTTGGAAAAGTAAGTGCTATACTTTATGAGGTGAACCGATAGGGAAATCCAAATAAATGTTTAGCTCTTACTGCGCGTTGCCGGATGTAATCATCCTGAAAGGTGATTTTATACGGCAAGTTAGCTGGCTCAAAAACTGTGACACCTATATAGCCCGAAGCGACCCCGCAGGCTCGCAAAGCATTAAGTAGCGGTTGCACCCAAATGGTATTTTGCGAAGCTACCTTTTGGGTTTGGGTGCAAGAATAGCTACGGGTGAGGAAGGTATGTATTGTGTGTACTAAAGCAAACCCAAAACGCCAACGAGGATGTGTCACCGCAGTGGTATTTTGGGTGGTAAGCACAAGGCGATAAGTACTACTTGTTTAAAAACTACCGTATAAAGCCCTTCGACAAACTCAGGGTGACAATAATTATCTTGCCTTGTGATTATGTATTAGGGAACAAAAAGGAATACCTGACGAACTCCTTATTACCTGTTCACGTAATTATCATTATATCTAAAAGCATATAATCTAGACTAAAACATTCATTTTATATGTAATTACGTATAATTTGCCTCTTAATTAATATTTATAAAAATAACAAAGAAATCAATATAATTACCAGCACAATTGGTGACCCAATTCTAAGAAGCCTCATTGTTTTACTATTGAATTTACGCATTCTTTTATTTTCTATTATTGCTATAATAGTATTCCCTATATCTAAACCCGGTAATGGCATTAAATTTATCAATCCTATAAAGTATGAGCAAAGTGCTAGTGTGTACCAATTGGCTACTCCCCCTTTAATTGAAATAAAGCCATTTATTCCTTTATAGGCTACTCGGTACGGGTTAAATAAATTAACGAATATTTTAGCTGATGAAAAAAATGTACTGAATGACTTTCCAATACTTTTATTTTTTTCTGTATAAACCAATTCTTTAACTTCCTCATTAGATATAACATTAGGAGTTGTTTTAGCTTTAAATAAGCTTAACGTACCACTTGACATAATATCATATTTATCATCTTCAGTAAGATTGACTTCTACTAAATTTCTGTCTCGTTCAATGCTGATTTTTGTTATTCCAGGATCAAAAATTATACTTTTAGTAATCTCAGAAAAACGATTAATCTGTTTGTTGTTTATTGATATGAACTTGTCTCCATCAGCAAACCCTTTTTCTTTTGCTATACTATTGCATTCAACACCATAAATAGCGTTTTCATTTAATAAATATTTCTCTTTTATTGTAAACGTAATTACAAGAATGATTGAAAAAGCAATAACAAAATTCATAATGACTCCACTCATTTCGAATAGCGGCTTATTCCCATTTAAAGAATCACGAAATTCTTTAGCTTTTGTTTTTGTTATCTTTTGGAAAATATAATGTCCTAAAAGATGTAATATTAATGCAATTAATAACATTTTATTATTTAGTTTTATTTGATTCTTGACGTTCTTTTTCTTTATTGCGTTCTATACTATCTTTAATATCAGATAATGGCATGAATACATTATCTAAACTACTTGCTGTATTAAAATCGTTATTCATTTCTGCTAAAGCACCTCCAGCCATAGCAGTACCAGTTATAACAATATCAGCAGTTAGTATTCCATATTTAGACCAAAAACCTTCTGGCCTGTATTTAACTTGAGTAATTGCATTGTTTACAAGCTCTTTTTTTAACTCAAATATGGAATTCCAATTATCTATATGAAGCCTACCAATAAGTTTACTCTTTAATGCTTTTTTAAATTTAATCTCAATTTCTGTTTGATCCTTTTCAAACTTCTCTTCTCGAATAGAAAACTTAACTTTCTTAAATGGAATAACTGTCTGATTATTTTTTAGATGTGTACAAATAATATCCCCCTCTTTGAATTCAATATTTTTAATGAAATTTTTCTGTCTGTTTAAACATCTTTTATTAGAATACATATCAATTAACAAAAACGGAACAACAAAAAAGACCGCAAAGCCATTTACATTAAAGTAAAATAATGAAATGATCGCTAATACTTCCAGTGCAATTAATATTCTATAATAATTCTGTTTATTTTTTAAATTACTTCTTTTAAATGTTTTCATATAAATACTACTTGCAATTATGAATTAATTACTCTTAAAATTAGTGCAATTGGAAATACTACAAGACTTATTATAAAAATATATTTCCCATGTAATCTATCTTTCTCTTTATAAGAACCAACCTTTTGTCCGTTAGGCAATGTTTTTTTTGCTGTCCATAATGCATAACCAATAACCAAGCCTAAAAACCCTCCCAGGATGGCAAATATATACCCAACAACAATCCAAAGTTTTTGGCTTTTTTCTGGTTTTGCTAATTCATTTATTCTTTCTTTTTTTAAAGTTTCTAATGAATCTTTATCTATATCATTTCCTCTTTGTACTAATATTTTTTGAGCCAAAGCATAATCAAAATCTCCCCATTCGTCGGGCTTTAAAAGTACCTCGTAAAGTTCTTCATTAGTAAATTGTAATAAGTAATAATTGGGATCTACATTTTCAAGTGAGACTTCATTCGCTTTCTCGATAATTGAATTTGCTTTTTTAAAATCAGCTTGTTTTATTTTAACCTCAAATTCATTTTGTAATGTATTACCAGCAAAAGTAACGTCTACGGGAGGCACATTGTCATCTATAAATGTTTCTATATTATGATCATTTAAAAATTTTGCTATTTCTTTAGCATGATCTAAAGTTGGGAATTTCTTAAATATTGAAAACTGCTCTTTCATTTATTATATTCTTAATTCTTAATATTTCTCTTCTCTTAAAAAATCACCTTTGAAATTGTAATACTTCCAAGTACCAAAAGGCTTCATGTTTTTATACTCTCCTTCAATGGTTTGATAATTCTTTTCAATTTTGAACTTACCTCCTAAATGTAATGCTCTAAATTCAATTATATTTAAACCAGTTGGTGTTTTAGGGTTACTTAAGTACCTTTTAAATGTTGTTGCTAAATGTCCATAATTCCATATATCTTCATCATTACTTGAAAATTTCTTTAAGGTATTCATCCATTCAGAATTATCAAGAATACATTGTGTATATTCTAAACCTAAATAATGCTTTTTAATATCTGGTTCATTTTCTATTAAAATGATAAACTTCTCATGAGCCTCCTGAATATTTTGAGTAACTAATAGATCATTCCAAGCTTCATTTGCTGTGATTATTATATTACTACAAGCGCTTATTAGTATTAAACCTACAATAATTAAGCTTTGTGTTTTTTGTTTTGTATCAAAAATCATATGCTATAAATATATAATTTTAACAGTAGATAAAGGAGTGGTTTTTCATATAAAGTTAGAAACTTTATTTATGGTTTATTCTCTACTAAAAAGGGTTGTATATTAGCGTACATAAAAAACTAACTATGACTAACACTAATAATTTAGAAAACCCTAAAAAAGCTAAAAAACAGAAGCACCCCTTTAAGTTAGTTTCTTCAAATTACATCTTTGGAGGTATCGTTAGTTTGATCGTGATTTTTTTAAACACAAGGTCTTTTAATTTAGATGGTTTTTTAATCGGAAATATTATTGGTTCCCTTATTGGAGTATTCTTATTCCCCCTATTAATAGCCTTGTTATTTTGGTTTATATTAGGAAGAAAAAAGGGGGTGGAACTATCACTTTTAATGTTATGATGGCTATTATGCTATTTAGTCAGTTTGGCCAATATTCAAGAAATATTCAAAATAGGGATAAATCGTCTAAAAATATATTAAATGCGCTATCTGAATATAAAGAGTCTTCTCTTGAATACCCGGATTCAATTGACGTAAACTACACTAAATTATCATCCACACTAAAAACAAATTTAACTGAATTGATTTCAAAAAGCACAGGTGATGAAAAAAAAGTTTATACCATCGCTCAGGATTATCGCTCAAAATTTGAAACAGCTTATACAGATTGGAGTGAATCTAAGATTTTTGATTTTAATTATTTATTAAAAGACGCTCCTTTTGATAGTCAATTAGTCATCATTGACAATTATATTTCAGAGACTCAAAATTATCAAATATTTTTCACAAATAGAATCCCTTATTTAACTAATGAATTAAAAGATTTAGAGTACGAAGGGGAGCTCGCTAAAGGATTTATGAGCGGTGTACTTAAAAAAGACTCCATACAAAAACCTGTATTCGAATCATTTATTAATGTTCACATATCATATGGTAATAGCTTGAAAGCTATCGTTACATTGTTTAAACAAGAACATGGTAAGTGGAACATTGAAAATGAAACCATAGTATTTGATCGTATAGAAAGTGAGCAAAAATATAACACCTTGTTATTAGAAGCCATTGAACATGAAGAACAAATAGAACATTTAAATAATGAACTCATAAAAGTAATGTAATTTATAAAATTAAAAAAACTAACTATGAATACCGAAAGCCCACTTAGTGAAAAACACAGTGTTAATAGCATCAGTAAAGTTGAATTAATTCCAATAGCAATATTCATTTTAGCAATACTACTTTTTTTATTTTCTCTACCTGGAGGGGCTGCGTTAATGATATTGTCCTTAAGTTTTTTATCTATACTCTATTGTTATTTTGGGTTTGCACTTTTAAATGGCATCCCATTACGGAAAATATTTAAAAAAAGTAGCTATTCAGGAATTAGTAGTATGAGAATAGTTGGTGCAATTGGTACCGGAATTGGTTTATCAACAGCTATAATTGGAGTGCTATTTAAGTTTATGTCATGGCCAGGTTCGTCCTTTATGCTTATGATTGGGTTGCTATTTGTAAGTGTGTTCTTTTTCTATTCCCTTGTTAAGTTGTTTATGAATCAATCAGCATTTTATATTAACATTATTTGTAGAGTAGCATTTTTTGGTGGTATAGGTTTGCTTTTATTATTACTACCTAGCCATTCAATTTCTGAAATTAGATATGGTGAACAACACCCTGAATATATTGAGGCATTAAAAGCTCTAGAAAGTGACCCTAGTAATAAAATCTTACAAGAAAAAGTAGCTATAGAATACAAAAAAGTAAAAAAGAAAAGCTAAAAATCATCTCTGAATGAATGAAAAGTTAAATCAACAATATTTCGAGGCGAAAAAAACTCATAAAGAAGGATATCGAAAAAAGAGGCTAACTTTTAAAAGAGTGCTTTTAAATTTGACTTTAACTTTTGTTTTAATATTTATCTCTTCATTACTTCAAGAAAGTTGTAATAGAAAAATAGAAGAAAACAAGGCTTCGGAAACTATTGAAATAAGTATAAATAATATTATTTAAAAAGCCCCCCCTGTTAAAGGGCTCTTTTTAAATAATATTACTTTATATATTCTAAAAAATAAAACTCCCTATTTCCATATCATCTTCTTCTTTATCTAATCTAACAACTATAGTTTTTCTTTTTTCATTTTTCCTCCCATAATTAGTAAACATTGTTACTTTCAAATTTGCTGGTCCTGAAATTTTTTGAAGATTGTCTGAAAAATAATCAACCATAATTTTATATTCTCCTTTTACTGCATTCTTTAAGATAAACTCTTCAGGACCATATCCCTCAGTTAAATCTTCTGAAATTCTTCCTCCTATTTTTGTTTCGGAGTGTCCATAATATGCTTTTTCTCCAGTAGGATCAATAACCCATAAATCGATATCTGTTTCTTTATGATTCCAATCAATAACTACTCTTACATCAACTGGTAAAGGTTTTAATAGACTCTTCTGTTTTTTATTTAACTTGAGTTTTTTACCGTGTATTTTTACTAGTCTTGATAGCTCCACAAATACAATTGCTTCAATACCGTGAAAAATCCCTGCATTATCTTTTTCTAATAACTCACCATTATAAATTTTAAATAATAAATCAAAGCTTTTTTGGTATTCTCCTACAGCTTCATACGCTAACGCTAAATCTCTATAAGACTGAGGTTCTTCAGGACGTAATTCTAATACTTTTTCATACACTATAACGGCAAGTTCATATTGCTTAAAATATTCCAATTTATACCCTAAAGCTTTCGTTAACTCATGATTGTTTAAATCTACTTCAATAAGGTTTGTTAATACTTTAATTGCTGTTGTACTGGATTTTCTTTTATCAAAAAAGTCAGCTACATCCAAATAGAATGCAGGTACATTTGCATAGTCACTTCTAATTTCTAAATATTTATTATAAGCAGTTTCAACTGATTTTTCTTTTTCTAAAATCTTCAAATAAGGTGTGTCAGGATTCCATGCCTTTAATTCAATTTTATCTGCAATTTGTTGATTCAGTTCCTCAATAGCTTCCTCGTTTTTTACTTTCCCTTCTTTGGTTACAACTATTATTACTCCACTACTTCCACTATTACCATACAATGCCGTTCCGTTTTCTGGACTAAGTACATGCATAGAATCAATAGCGTCTGCTGGTAATATTTCAGATGGATTTCTTTCAGATGGAATACCATCAATAATATACAATGGTTTATTAGATGAATTACTGCTACTAACACCCCGAATTGTAACGGTAGATGATGAACCATTCATATCTGAGATACTGAGTCCAGAAACTTTCCCAGATAAAGCATTTACAGGAGCGTTAGATTTCACAATACCATATGCAACAACTACCACCTCATCAAGACTATTGTCAAGATCTAGGGCTGCATCAATTGTATTTCCTACTCCAACCGTAGTTTCTTGTTCAATATACCCCACATAAGAAAACGTTAACACATCTCCAGAATCTGCGTTGATAGAGTATTTTCCATCAAAATCAGTTGAAGCACCTGTAGTGGTTCCTTTAATCACAACTGTTCCTCCTGGCAATGGCATTTTAGTTTCATCTACAAGAGTACCTGAAATCGTTCTACTATTAGGGTCAAAATTAGTTCTAACAGTTTCTTCAGGTGTAGATCCTTGATTATTAGTTATCGCAGGAGTTACTGTTGTTGTTTCTACAACAGGGATGCTTACTACTGACTCTGCAACCTGAGTTGTCTCTTTTTTTACAATTTTATTTCCTTTCTTAGGAAACTTCGTATTGTACCATTCATTAATTTCTAAATAATCTTCAAAAATTTCATCTCTTTTTCTTTTGATGGCAACTTGTTTATATATCTCTTCTTCTTCTATATTTTTAATACGTTCCTTATATGCTCTTTTTAATTCTTGTGGAGGTTCAATTCTGTAACGCACATAATCTTCTAACCTATCCAAAATTAGCATTGATGTATAGTCGGTTATTAGATGATTTTGAGTTGCGAGGGCAATAATTTCCTTTTCATTTTCTTCTTTATTGAAATTTAAAGCACTTAGTTTTTGTTTAGCCCATAAACGTTTTACTAAACTATTTTGCACTCCGCTTTGAATAGGAACAGTTAACTTTTGAGTGACTTTACCACTATACCCAAAAAGTAATTCGATAGCTGTGCTTTCAGAAAACCTTCCTGCAATTGAAAAATCAGTAGTTACTGATGTATTTCTTTTAGGATATACATCAGTAACTTTATTGTTATTTGATATTCCTAAAAATTGAAAAGTTTCATTTTTTAATTGCTTGAGCGCTTCTTTACTTTCTAGCCTAACCAAATTGATATATGCGCCACCTGATTTAGTAGTTATATTATTCAATTCTTCATGATCAGCAGAAACCAATGAGTTTATTGCATAGACAGCTTTTTTATTATTAGGTAAAAACTCACCTAAATTATCTAACCCATCCGTAAACAAAAGTGTTTCATCCGTTTTCAATTTTAATTTTGCAAGAGCATTAAAATTAGTCCCTCCATCATACACTGTATTTTTAATCAGTTGTTTTAATTCATTCCATTTTCCATTTTTAACACTTATTTTTTTATGATCTACGATTGTATTGCTAAACGAAATGAATTCAACTTCAACATTCTGTAAATACTTAAAATAGATTTCTAATAAATTTAATTCTTCTGCTATATTTCTATTTTTTAAAGAATAAGACGCATCCCAAAACAATGTTATTTTATTGGGCTTTGATTTTAGCCTCATATTAGGTTTAAGTGCTTTATATGCATAGAAGTAATCCTTGTAACTCAGTACTTTTTCATTTAAAGAATTGTTAGGGATTTTTAACACAATCCCTTTTTGAGGGCGATGATTACTTTTGATTATTTCAGCATGAAATCCATTATTCATTGAATTAAAAGAAAGGTTTTTATACGGATTATTTTTAAACGTAGGGTCTACATCCCCTACCATAACATTTAAGTTAATTGAAAATTTATCAAGTTTTTCAGAAATATTTAATGGTAATTCATACACCATAAAATCATTTACAGTTCGTAATTCTTGCTCATATGTGATTACAATTTGTTTGTGTTTTTTAGGAAGTATGGGATATACTCTAGCCTTATAATTATTCCCCTCTGTCTTCTCTAATAATCCTGGATCAATTTTTTGACGAACGGTATTTTCAAAGGCTACACGCGCCAACTCTTTCTCTACAACAACAGCATCACGTAATTTACCATTAACATCCATGGCAAAGTTTGAAACAGACTGTCCTTCTCCTAAAGGAAAAGCCAACTCCCCTTCTAAAGTTCTATCAAGTTCGTTATAAAACTTCATATCATATGTTGTGGTAGCATAATTACCTATAATTTTGACATCAACTTTTAAACTTGATAGTTTTAATTGGCTGGAATCTTTAAGTGTTACTTTAGGAGTTTCTTGAGCAAAAGAATACAAACCAAAAGTAAATAAAAAGAGAAATAGTATGTTTTTCATGTGAGTTAGTTTATTTATTATTTAACGTAAACATCCAACTATTCCGTACCATTTAAAACCTATATTGAGTGACGTGGTATATTATAGAGGTGAAAGCATACTTTGAATTAGGTAAGAAGTTATTGTATTATCTTTTCTAAGGACTCTAAACTTGTTATTGACATATCTGCTATTTTCATTTTAAAGGTGAATTTCTTGTTATCATTCACTTCTTTAAAATTAATTTCCTTTATATCTTCATTACTTAAATAGGCATATTTATTATTTGGTAGAATTGCCAATAGTTTATTTGACATTTTTGGATCAATAGAGAATTTATCCAAATTATCACTGTTGTATTTTATAACTACTTTTCCATTTATATCCGTTACGTGAAAAACAGTTATATCGTTATATGAAGTTTGAATACCGAAATCAAATTTTGCAGCAAAATATACTCTGTTTTTTTGTTCAATTAGTCTGTCCCAATTATAAACTCCAAAACTATTTATTTTAAAACGTCTAATTGTTTTCTTTTCTAATTCTTGTCTGTCTTTCTCCGTTTCAATTTTTACTGATCTATTTGAATAATACTTGTTTATTTTAGATAAATCCTGTTTATTAAGATATACATAAGTAATAAACTCTTTTGTTTCTGATCGTAATAATAATTGGTATACATTTGGTTCTTTTATAAATAGCTTATTAAGTATACACTGCTTCTTATCATCAATATAAACTACTTTATTTGTATCAATAAATTTTCGCAAATAATTTTCCCCTGAACAAACTAGTAAATCCCCTTTTAAACTAAAGTAATTCAAGCTTTTAAAAATTCGATCATAGGTAATTATCTTATCATCTTTTAAACGACCATATGTAAACTCTGAATTCTTCAATACTTTACTTGAAAGTTCTTTACCATTAATACTCCATGTACGATACATACCATCTTCCGATACCGTAAAAAGCAACTCATTAGTTATAAAACCAGCCATATAAATTAAGGCATCATACTCCTTAAAATCTTTAATCAATTTCCCTTTTAAATTATACAATCGAACATGGTCATGTGAATTTATTATTAAGTACTTTTTATTTTGAGAAATAATTGGGTTATAAGAAACTCCATCATTAAACAGACCATCATTAAACCCTTCAATTTTAATGAGTTCTTTCTTACTTAAAACATCAAATAAATGATACGTGTTTTTATTAGAATTATAACCAACTATTAAGTTCGTAAGAGTAGAATCTAGTTCATAGTACCTGCTATATTCGGAGTGAAAATCTAACATAGTTGTAGTATTGGTTTTATAATCCCATAACTTGGTTTTATCTGCTCCAGCTTCATTAATAAGTACATAAGGAACCTCTGGCAAGTTTTCAGGATATGAACTATGCCAGACGTTTTTAATTTCTTTCTTTCTCAAATCAAAGTCTGTTATAACAGACTTTATTTCCATATTCGTTTTATAGTTCCATACAGTAAATGTTCCATCATGATTCCTAAGTAACAGCGTGTTTTCTTTTAAATACTCTATATCTCTGAAAGTATTTTGTCTTTGATTTACAATATTTCCATTAAAATCATAAAATATAATTCCATCAGCAGAATTTGTTATTAATTCATTTTGAGGGGTAACTATAAAATGTTCATAAATCCCTTGCCCCCACTTATGATCATCTTCTTTTAGTTTTAGTTTTTTAATGAGTTTTCCTTTAAAATTTAAAATGACAACTGAACCCTCCTTATCATAAAAAATTCTATCCTCAGAAGATATTAAATCGTATTTAAATGAATTTCCAAGCTTACAAATTAAATTTCCATCTAGGCTATATAAATAATCAACCTTATTCTTATTTACTATTAAATAATTGTCTTCTTTAAAGCCAAATGGATTATAACCATCAGTAACATCCTCAATTGTATTTAAAAGCAAACCATCATTACTCCAAACTTTAGTGCTAGGGAATTTTGTAATCACAATTCTGCTTTCATCTTTTGATATAATCAAGTCATCATCGTTAAGACGATTTTCAAAGTTTATATCCGTATTTATAAGCTCATCACCAAACCCATATTTAGGTTTTGAAATATCCAGAGATAACCATTTTTCATTTAGAACCCAATTGTTTTGTTCATCCTTAGGCTTATTAAATTCTGATGCTGTTTTCCAAGCTATTGATGGTAACATGGATAGTTCAGGATAGTTCTCTACATCAAAATTTAGTTGATATTCATCGTAAACTGTATCTTTTTTAATTTCTTCTTTTTCAGTTTTACTAATCTTTTTCCAATAACCAGTATCTATAGAATCAGCTGAAGTTTTATCAAAATAAAAGAAATCAAAATCACCATATACTTTAGAAGGGTAATTTATGGTAAGGTCTTTTCCTTTGGCAATATGCACTTTTTTATTATCCGTAAATCCTTCAATTTGAAACATTCCAGCACTTTCAAAATCTTTCTCTCCCTCTTCACCTTTATAAACCATTGGAATTCCTGAAGCTATAATTTCAGCTGCGGAATTAATAGGTTTTATGGTTAATGTAACTGACGTTGTTATACTGTTTCCAAACGTATCTATAAAAGCATTTTCAGGTACCTCAACACTAGTTCCATCTGTAAATCTAACTACTTGTGCTATTGAAGGGTCTATTTCAATACTTAGCTCTTTAGTAGCTATTCCTTTTAGAGGTGGCGTAATTTTAGATAATAAAGCTGAATCGTTTTTTGAATTACAACTTATAAATAGTATAATCAGGATATATATATATTTCATTATCTTTTTTTAATTCTTCAATACTTCTCCTTTTGCATTTAATCTTTTACCCAGGTAATACAAGCCATTTAAATTTGGTTGATAATATATTTCTGCAGCTCCTGAATTATCTTCTGTAAGTTCATGATTTTTGTTATAAAACCTATCTACTTTTAAGAGACTTGATTTCGCTCTAGGAAACTCATATATAGCAATACCTTCATCATCTTCTATTAGTGTATTATCTACATTAAATAAAGATACTTTAATGTCTAAATCCATCTCATTCCATTCCACCTCTTTTTTATGATAACCATTTGGTCCAAGAACAGAAGTTTCAGATTTATCAAAAAAAGACTCAGATACAATACCGCCATTTTCATTTAAAACTTTCTTATAAGTAGAATAACCAAGTTTATTATTTACAATAGAATCATGTATATCAAAATAATCATGACCAGTAACTCTTTGCCTATTATCATAATTGTATTTAATAGCACTTATACCATCCGAATTATTAGCTCTGTTATTTTCATCATTGTAATATGATTCTACAATAACATTATCATATACATTATATTTGTATTTAGTAACACACACTCCCTTTATAAAATTATTATTTATATCATATTTTTTTATCACGGAATCATTCCCTTTTTTATTAAGTAAATACCTAGTTTTAAAAGCTCCTTCATACATTAAAGGCTCCATTTTTTTATTGTAATAGCTTCGCTCTATTACCTTGTTATTATCATTATAGGAATAGAAATTGAATGCAGCATTTTTGTTTGCATTTGCTAACTTATCCTTTTCATTATAATAGGATGTTTTAATTTTATTATTATTTGCATCATACGCCCAACATACCTTAGCAACATCAGCTTGAAAAGCTTTTAAACTCCCTAAAGAATCAAGACATACTTCTTCAATCTGATTACCATTATCATCATACTTATAAAGATATTGCACAACCCCAGTCTTTGTTTTAGCATAAGATTCATTTTTATCAAAGTATACATCCTTAATAGTTTCTTTTTTTGAATTTTTATATTTTTTAACTATAGCTACACCAGTGTCGTCGTTAAACAGGTTATTATAGGCATCTAGATTGTATTTTATTATTAATGAATCATTAGGGTATTCTAATTTCGAAGCCCCCCAATTATCATCATAAAACCTCAACGTATTTTCCATATAATACTTTGCATCAAATGTTACTCTTCCAATACTATCATATTTAGTTACCCATTGAAAATAATCATCATCACCTAAAACGGGTAAATTCATTTTATTATAGCGTTTGGTTTGTGTAGTATTACCATATATATCATAACAATAGTCATGAATACAAACTCCTTCATCATCATTTATTTTTAAATTATTCTCATCAAAATTTATTCTTTTTTTCATCAGCCCTCTTTCATCATAAACGTATTCTAAGTTATATGAATCTGAATTAATAGGATGCTTACCAAATTTATTATACTTCTTATATGCTTTATACATATGATTATTTGTGTACTTGAATTCGTATATAGAGATATTATCTACATCATTCATTAGTATATCATTAACATCATAGGATTCATATTTAAATACTCTCTCTTTCTTATCAAAATATTTTTTTACATGATATACTTTATCCTTATTCGGAATACTTATTCCATCCTTATTATAATAAGTACTGTAAGCAATTGTATCATTTATAAACTCCCATTGAATTTCATAGATATCATGTTCATATTCTACCCGTTGTTCTTTTTTATTAAAATATTTATTTACCCGAATATCATCATCATTAACCGAACGTTTATAAATACAATAATCTAATTTTGAATTATATGATTCGTCTGCATTATAATAATGTATTTCAATGTCATCAAACCAATTTTTAGTAATTTTAGTTATTGCAGTTTTAAATGTCCCGCCATTGTTAAGTTTTCCATCTTTATAAAATTTAACCGTTGTGGTGTTCCAAGATTCAATAACCTCGTATGATTCACCATATTTAATTTCTTCCTTATATATAGGATAAGAAGTTAATATATTGCTGTTAAAAGTTTGTAATATCTGTCTATAAAAATTAGTCTCTCCTTTATCAAAATTATAATAATTGTAAACATCTGGAGTACTATAATATTCTGTTCCTCTAAGCATTTCATCAATTTTCAACTCCCAATATCGCTGTTCATGATTTTTAACATTATGATCTGAAATACTATCATACAGGTCTTGAATACTATCACGCTTTAGTTCATACTTATCGTATAGACTTTGCACCTCATCAATTGTTAATTCATCACTACCAGTTTCAATAATAGCTTTCCTAAGTAAACGTGTATAATATTCTGTAATATTAAAATGATATTGCTCATGTATTAACAGCTGAGGACCTAATAACGAATCATTTAATTTATCCGATATACTTGGACTCATATACGCATATATTGCAGAACTCTTTTCAGTAATTTCTCTTGGGCAAAATATTTCAGAATAAATTGAAGCTGAAAAACCATCCGATTTTGATTTCACCTCTGTAAAATTAGTCCAGTCAACATTTTTTTCTGACCAAATAATATACTCATTATCGTAATTAAATGGTAGTACTTCTTCTTCAGAAATAAAACTAAAAATGCTAATTAAAACAAATACACTAACAAAATAATTGCGATTTAAGTTAGTCCATCTGTTTGCATATTTTAGTAAAAAAAATATTGGCACAGCAACTATAAGCAAGCCTATTGTTGTTCCTACTACAGTTGTTGCTTCATCAAACTTTATACTTTCTACAACTGCATTTAAACCATAATTTGTAAATCTATAAACAAGAAAAAAACCTATTATATAAAACAAATACCCAACAATTTTCTTCATAATTCTTACTGACAATAATTTTTAATAATTCGATATTGTATTGAGTGTGCAATTTATACTAATTTCTATTCAATAGCATCACTGTGATCACGTGTAGTTATAAACCAATCTACTAATTGAGTTTTATCTTTGTTTGATTAGCGTGGAAACACATCCTATTCTTTTCTTTTAAATTTTACAATCTTTAATACATTCTCTTCATTATTCAAATCAACATATTTTAATGTTAGTGTATCTTTATGAATTGTAAACCTCACTTTATTAATGATAGTGTCTTTGTGAAAATACTCGGTAAAATATTTCCTGTTAAATTCATCTACGCCTAATTTATAATTAATTGCCAATGGCTGATGGTTTACATTTTTATAACCAATAGAAATCACTTCATTATCGAAAGTTAAATTTGGATGTAACCCTTCATCTATTGACGTCCAACTATCCTGTATATCATTATTGCAGGAACACAATATTAAGAGCACTAAAACAATACATTTTTTCATTTAATCCTTTCTATAATTATTCTTGGTAAATTCAACTTGTTAGTTTGATATTATTTACAACGTTTATAATATGTTTAGTACGGATATACAAAGTGATAAATTCTCAATTACGTTTATAGCTTAAAGTTAATATTTTGTTTTTAAATTGTTCTTGTTTTAAATACCAAATTTAAGTTTTGGCTAACTTTACATGAAATTCTGAACTCCAAATTAAACTACTGTACTCAGTATTAAATATAATTGTTGTTATCTACATTTTGACACTGTAAATACGATTATATTTACGCTATGCTTAAAAAAGAAACGGCTTACTCCATTTTAGATCTTGTAATTATATCAAAAGGAAACTCATTGCGACAAACCTTTGATGACGCTTTATCTCTTGCTCAAATAGCTGACAAACTTGGTTATAATCGTTATTGGTTTGCGGAGCACCATAATTCAGTAGCAATTGGAAGTAGCGCGACTGCTATTTTAATAGGTAAAATTGCAGAAGGTACAGAGCGAATTAGGGTTGGATCAGGAGGTATCATGTTACCGAACCATTCCCCATTAATTATTGCAGAACAATTTGGAACCTTAGGAACCTTGTATGAAAACAGAATTGATTTGGGTTTAGGTAGAGCACCAGGTACAGATCAAGCGACAGCAAGTGCAATTCGTTCTGATTTTTATGAGGCTGCTATGTCGTTTCCAAATGAAATTCAAAAAATTCAAAACTATTTTTCTGTTGATAATGCTACCGAAAAAGTACGCGCAAATGCAGCAGAGGGCGTAGCTGTTCCTCTTTACATATTAGGCTCCAGTACTGATAGTGCTCATTTAGCTGCCGAAAAAGGACTACCGTATGCCTTTGCAAGTCATTTTGCTACTGCTCAGTTAATGAAGGCTCTGGAGATATATCGTCAGGAGTTTACGCCATCAAACGCATTAAATAAACCATATGTAATTGCGGGTATAAGTGTTATTGTAGCTGATACGGATGCAGAAGCAGCATATTTATCTACTTCATACTATGACCGCGTTATTGGTATTCTAACAGGTAATCGGGGCCAAATGGCACCTCCAACTGAAATGACTAATCAGCTGAGAGCAATTATTCAGCAACCTGCTGTGCAACAAATGACTAAATACGCATTTATTGGGAGTAAAGAAACAGGTAAAAAACAGGTAAAAGCTTTTATAGATAAGACTCAAGCAGAAGAATTGATTGCTATTACCAATATTTACTCTGCAAAAGAACGTATAAAATCCTATAAATTATTTGCTGAAATTATGAACGAATTGAATAACTAAGTTATACCAATTAAAATTATTGTTTTTGTAGCCACGTCCTAATTTCTTTCTTTAAAGAAACTTCAGGTTTTGGTAACGGAATTGTTTGTCCAAACTGTTTACTTCTATTAAATTTTGAAAATGTAATTTTATGTTTTTTCCAAACTTCAGGATACAATTCTAAGAATTTATTAAAAAAACTTCGTTCATTAATATTTCCTTCTATTTTAGAAAGTACTTCTTTAAATTTTTGCTCTTTTTCTATAATCATTTTGTTGTTATTCGATAATACATTTATTCTTGTTCAAAAATAATATTTCTTTCCTTATTATTCTTATACACGTTCTTAGGAACAATCTCTCTGTTCGCAGTTGAACAATAGTTTTTACTATTTGGATTTAGAACATATTCGAGTTGATACTCAATCATTTTTTCAAACGGAATTAGGAAGTTCTTCGTCTCGCATTCTTCAAAGTCACGTTCCTTAAGTAAGTTTAAGACTGTATATACTGACTCAATAGTACTAAGACAAAGAGATTCTGGCTGCTGCTTGATAATAAATTTTGATTTGATTTTATTATCAAAACTTACTCTTTTTAGTTTTTGCAAGTTCTTACTTAGTTTAAGCATTTTACGGGCACAGGGCCATGTGTCATCGAGAATGAAGATGTGTGGATTATTACCCATAATAGCATTTATTTCTGCACTTTTCCTTATCGAGAAGTTGAAATTATCTTTTTCCGGATAAAGTAAGAAAGAACAACTTTTTTCATTAGCCAGTATTTCATTTACACGTTTATTATTGGTAAAATCGACACCAACTATAATTTCTGATTTTTCAAGTTGAAGACTAGTAATATGTCCCGTTCCGCTTTTTTCTTTTCTGTACTCTTTCGGGTGCATTAGAATAATAAAACGAGTCTTAGTCTGGAAAGAACTAATATGTTTACAAATACATGTGCTTGAAGGCCTCATGCATTTATAACATTTGATTCGTGGTTTTTTTATTTCTACTTGCAAGGTGAATATCTTTTTATTTTTCTAATTGGTTACAACACTCAATCACATTATTTAACTCTTTTAAATTTTTCAGTATTCTGCTTTAGCTCAAAATCATTTATTGGTTCTGTATCTAAATACAGAATATCTTTGGTTTTAAACTTATAAAATATTTTTAACTCTCTTAAGAAACTACTGTCAGTAGCTATAAAATATAAATCTAAATTTTCAGTGTGTTTTATTTCTAATTTAAAACCCGTTGTTTTATGATGAGCTTCTTTTACCCATGCAGAATCATTACTGAATTTCATACTTACTACCTGTGTATTATATCTTCTGTCAAAACTATTCCATTCACCTATTAACAGATCATCCTTAGGACAAGATATTAATGGAATACATAACAATAAACTAATTAGTAACTTCATAACTCTTACTTAAAAACCACAAAACTATTTTCAATTATTTTATAGCCTTCACTATTCTTTCCTTTGTCTTCAATCGCTTCTTGCTTGTTTATGCAAAAGATTTTACCTTCTTTATGAAATACATGAATTTCTCCACGGTGCTTTAGTCCAATTGTACTCATGCTAAAATTTACAGCTGCTGTATCAATAAAGTTATATTTATTTTGATGTAATTCACCTAATTTTAAATTTGAGTTTTTATGAATGAAGGATTTTTTTAACTCTTCAATTGCTACATTCATGACTTCTTCTAACTCCAAAATTTCATAATACCATGTAATGGTTATTAACCCACTTGAGTTAAACCCATTTTTTTCAATTGATAGATAATACCCTTCATCATCAAAGTTTTCTTCATCAGTAATCTTCCAGCCTTTAGGACATGTAAGCGAAACTCCTTTTTTTTGAAATTTTGAGTTAACAATTTTATTAGTTGTTTTAGAACTAAAGAGTCTTGAAAAAAAATATATTATGTTTGACATATAGATGTTTCTTCTGTTAATTTAGCTTTTCTAATTGGTCTTGAATTTCTACATGAACAGCTTCTAATTCATTAGTATAACTATCAGTATCTTCGCTAATAGATTTTCTAAATAATTCGAATGCTTTAACTCTTAATTCTGAATATTTAAGTAATTCATTATTGTATTGAACTACATCTATAGGGAGGTTTTCTATTTTATTTGATCTCTTAATAATACTAATATTCTCTTTCCACTTAGGGATAGTACTATTGTCTAATTCTTTAATTAAAGCAAAAGTGTTCTCTGTTTTTATATGGTCATAAAAGACAAGACTCTCTTCTTCGTTTTTTGAAAAATCAGCTACATATGTATCATACTTTTCATAATCATACTCTTCAGGGGCTAAATATGCATAACTAAATATTCCTATAAATAATATTACCATAGAGACAAACCCTACACCTGCTGCTTTCCAGTTTGAGTAGAATTCATTATCGTTTTCTTTATGGTTCTTAAGAATTGTTCCATGAATCTTATCAACTATTAGGTAAATTATTCCTGTGTAAATTATTGGGAAAATTTGGCTAGGTACTTTATCCATTGTACTTTCTGGAACCGAAAATATTATTACAAATAACACCACTGTTGCTATAATACTAATAATTAAGGATTTTTTACCTTCATCTGGTTTATCAAGTGAAAGGTAGTTTTCTCTAATTAAATATCCTGCAGCTATTGGCCCTCCAATAAAAGTTGCTAATCCTATAGCCTTTTGAGAATAAAATTTTAAGTTTCTTGTTTTGTTTTCAATCATTATTTTTAATATAAATAGAATTCCTTTTGATATAGTTCTTTACCTAAATAGTACATTTTAAAAGCCCAGATACCTTTAACTAATTCATTTTCACCTTCCAAAGTGTAACTTGAAAAAGTCTTATAGTTAGTATCTTTTTCTGTAATATAACTTGTTTCTTTTATTACATTCCCTTTAGTGTCTTTCATTCCTTCAGGGTAAGACCATATAATATTAATTGGAATAAGGGTGTCTTTTTTAAATTTTAACTTGTAAAAAACTGCGAATTGAGTGCCTAATTTAACTGGTATAGAATCCGTTTTTTTAATTAATTTTGAGTGACTAGTAGTTGTGTGCAGTTTACTTGGTGAGTTTTTTAGTATTTGTTTGCTTATTGGTTCAGATGAAATTAATCCATAGCCTAATTCTTTCAATTTTACTTCTTGACTATACCCAGATATAAATAATAGGATTGTTATAATTATTATTAAATTTCTATTCACTTCTGTATTGTGTTTACTCATTTAATTAACTCTATTAAGTTTTATTTTTTTCTACAATAACAACTGAATTTGCTATAAAATCATGAATTGCTTTTCTCTTTTCATTACCTGTTATTGTTAATAATGAAATCCACCCTAAGAACATTTTAAATACGAATCGTAATATTGCTAATGGGAATATTATATTTTTTTTTATGTCTCCATCTCTTTTTACCATTATTCCGTTATATGATTGCCCGATAGTTTGGCCAAATGAACTTATAAAAATTGGCTCATAGAGTATAAAAACAAATATAGCAAGTGTAGTTCTAACCCATACAGGAACATTATCGAAATGTGAAAGTATTTCTGAAAAAGCATACATTAATAACATTATAATTATCCCGTCTAAGATTGCAGCTTTTACTCTGCTTTGAATTCTAGCGTACTTATCCATTTATTTTACTCTTTTAAATTTTTCTTTTACACCTCTGATGGTAAAATCTTTTATAGGTAAAGAGTTCAAAAACTTAAAAGATAAACACAAATTTACTGGAGATGATTTTGCGAGTTTTTTTAAGACAAACAAGGGATTGAATATTTCCGAAATGAAATAAACAATGTGCCTTACAATGTATATAAAACATAGAGCTTTGTAGCTAATTCAAATGCCCTTTATTTTTTATAAAGTCCACCAAATATAAAAATTGGCATTTACGAGAAAATTAAAAGCAAAATATTTACATTTGGCTAAGTACCAATCTGAAACGAAAGCACTAATTTACTACACTACGTTTCATATACTAAACGTTGACAGTAATATCATGAGTGAGATAATTAATAAAATAAAGCAGTTACTAAAATCCGATTTCGAGAATAAGTTGTTTAATTCTTCGGTCTTAAATTTAAACGATAAATCAAACGATCTTCGATATCATAATTTTTGTTATAGTATAAGAGAGCTATCTCGCCATTTTTTACATAGTTTGGCTCCAAATGTATTAGTCGAGAATTGCTCTTGGTTTGCACCTGTAGCTGGAACTAGTGGGCCAACTAGAGCTCAACGTATTAAATTTGCCATTCAAGGGGGCATTTCGGATGACTCCTTAGATTCCCTTGAATTTGATTTGGATGAATTACAAAAAACTATAAAGGAAATCAAGAATATTATAGATTCGTTAAGTAAATATACTCACATTAACCCAGAAAATTATGATTTAACTGAAACGGAGATTGAAACCAAAAGTCAAGTAGTTTTGGATAAATTCGCACTCCTGGTGGAGACAATTAATCAATATCGAGATCATTTAAAAAAATATTTAGATGACATCATTGAAGAAAATATGATTGATACAGTCATATCAAATTCATATGAAAATATTGATATGCTCGCACCTCATTTTTCATTGAATTATGGAATAGTTGAAGATTATCATGTTATAGAAATCTCAGATATCGAAATAATCTTAAAAGTTATCGGATCAATAAGTGTAACACTCCAATATGGTTCGAGGCAGGAAAGAAGAAATGATAATGGTTTAGATCTAAACGAAAACTTTCCCTATGAAACGCATATTCGATACACAATAGAAGATGAATTTCCAAATGATAATTTCGCAATCGATCCATTTGACGTTGACACAAGTAGTTGGTACGGAGATGATATGACAGATTAGACAGGTAAATAGTTTATTCAGAAATTTAGGTATATTTGGTAAGCCATCCAAATCTTTTAATTTGGCTTTTATAAAACGACAAAATTAAAAACAAAATCTAAAAGCTCTTGGCTTGTGTCGACACGAAAATCCGCGGGTTTTCTGCCCCGTACTATTCATGGCTAAACGTTACAAACTATTAAAACAATTTATGTCTACACAAGAAAAGGCACTAAACGAAATTATAGCTTATAGAAATCGTCTAGATGAAATCAAATATGAGGATATTAAAACCTTAATTAAGGAGTCTATTCGACATGTTCCAGTTGCTTTAGCTAAACTTCAAAAAAACTCAGCAATTGATAGAGTAAGGTTAAATAAAAACATCCCATTTTTTAATTCCCAAAAAGAGTTGTCATATATAACTGATGAAGAAGTTATCAGTAAATATTTAACCGAATTTGGAAGAGCAAATAAACCACATCAGCCTTTATTCTATGGAGCTCTTACAAGCGAGAAAATAAAGGAGAACAGAATGACAGCATATCTTGAAACCTCTACACTTGTTAGAGATACAAAAGGAGTAAATCTCGAAGGTGAATTATTCACTTTAAGCAGATGGAGAAACAAACAAGAACTTATTATACCTGAGATTGTATTTAGTGAAGAAGCTATCAAAGCAAATCCACAAACAGCTGCTTCATATGAAATGCATTACAGAACCTTAAAAGAAGAACCTTTACGAGAAATAGCCTTAAGACAGTTACAATTATTTAGTCAAGAATTTGCTAGAAAAGCTCGCACACATCATGATTATAAAATTGCAGTTGCATACGCCGACTTATTAATGACTGAAGGGAATTATCCGGGGATTCTCTACCCTAGTGTTCAATCAGGTTTTCAAGGTCAAAATTTAGTTTTACGTCCTGATATAGTCGACAAACATCTAGTCTTAAATAATGTATCAACACATAGAGTACACAAAAACAAAATGCAATCGACTATGGCAAATTATTATCACACAACAAGTTTTGGTGAAAATAACTCAAACTTTGTTTGGGATTTAAATGAGTGTGATGAACCTAATTTAATAAAAATGTGGTCTGAACGAGTAGCACAGGATAAATAACTGCTAGTAACAAAACCTATAAATAATACGGATTTCAGTCTTTAATTCGGGACGTAAGTGTATATTTACATTATCGCCAAATCTTTTAATTTGGCTTTTTTAAAACGACAAAATTAAAAACAAAACTCATCATATAATAATATGCAATATTCAGTTGGACAAAAATTAATCTTTACGTCACCCATAGGGAAAATAGAGAAAGTCACTATCCTTAAAAGGTCTATAGACTATAAAGATGGATATATCGACGAGCCTAATTATCAAGGGAATTTCGATTATTTAGCATCCGTTGAGAGAGGTGGAAACGTCGAAAATATTTTTTGTAATCATAGTGAACTATCTTAAAGAATTGTCTTGAAATAAAATCATTATTCAGAACAAAAATTCCTATTGGTTAATGCTCGGTTAAATAACATATTCAACTGAGCATTTGCTTTATCTCTTCATGATTATTACCAGTTATGATATATTTTCTTTATTGACTTTCTATTGATATTCTAGTTCACTTTTTAGTGAATTTATTAATCTTTTTCAATCAATTTTAAGTTATAATTTTCGCTTTTAATTCTTCTAACGAAAGAGTTATACCTTTCTTGCGATGTACCATTCTATGACAATTAGAACATAAAATTGCTAAATCCTTTTTAGGGTCTGTCTTTTGTACTTTTCCTTTTAATTCCGCTAAAGGGATTAGATGATGTACCTCAGCAAAATCGTGCCCCCATTTTCCATAGACAGATTCAAAATCGAACCCACAAACTTGACAACTATAACCATGATAATCAAGAGCTTCTTGCCTAGTTGCTGCATTTCTTTCAATAGACTTTGATATTCTTACTCTAACCCCTCCTTCGGTTTTCGTGGAATCAGTATTACTACCAGCAGTATCTTCTGCAATCAAATCATTAAATATCTTTGGATTAACATTATAATTTGGATCCATGTATTGACTAATTATTGCCCAAACTTCACCCTCTTCCATATCCTTAAATTGTTCGAATATTTCAGAAGAAAAACCTGTTAATCTAGCTGGATCACCACTTTTTTTATCTTTCCAACCTTCTCTTTTTGTGTCAATAAAATATCCATCAAATCCATCTCGTGAATTCTTCAAACTATGTTCAAATTCTAACACTGTTCTACGACCACTTAAAGCATCATAAAACATGCGATAAGCATCGTTCCACTTATCTGTATTTAATCTTTCTGGAGGATTCTCTGCTCCATACTTTGAAAGGAAATATCCAACCTGTATTAATTCTTTTGATCGTTCTGCCATTTCAATATTTTTTTTTTACTAATTAAACATCAAACCCATTATCAATGAGTTTTTCTAGATGCCTTCTTATATTTTCTTCATGAAAATCGTTTGTGTTTTTTAGGCCATAAGCAAATTCAGCCAAATAAGTTCTTTCACCATTTGATAACACTCTCGTTTTGGCTTCCCATTCAGACATTTTTCGTAAAAACAATTCAGATAAAACTATTTCAGTAGTATCAATATTTTTAGGCACTTGTTTTTTATCTTTAAAATAGCCCGAAGCAAAAATTACATCCTGTATCATTGGTGCTTCACCTTGCGATAATTTTTTAGCCATTTGACCAAATACAGAAGCATATTTTATACCTTTTGAAATTGCAATTTTCTCAAGTTTATCAAATTCAGAAGCTAAGTTCATTTTTGCTTCTAATACTTCATTATATTTTTTGACAATAAAATCTAAGGTATCGCTTAAATAATAATCATTAACAGTTGGTAATTGATCAAATACTTCAGCCCTATTAGCTCTAATTCTATTTATTAAATCTCTTTCAAAATGAATTAATTTTAAGTCAAGGTCTTTTTTTGTTGAAATATGACTAATAATCATTTCTATTTTTCTTTTACTTGGAGCGTCAAACTCTTCTGCCATGATAGTAGAAATATTCTTATAATACTCTTTACCATTACTATGAATTACAACATTTCTATATATTTCATGAAAGTCGACTTCAATAGATTTAGATTGATCTGAATGCCTTTTTTTCAATTCTTTTTTAGAAATTGAATACTTATTTATGAGAAAGGAAACATTATCACTAGACATAAATTCCTTAATTTCTTTAGATACAATTATATCTTCCCATAATTCTGGTTTTTTAGAATACTCTCCGAAATCATCACTTTTAGCATATTTTTTTACTAGATCATTCATCATCATCAAGAGTTCACTAAAAAATGATTTTAAATCATCTTCTAGTTTTTCACTAATCCAAATTTTCAATAAATCAAAAGGTTGATTAGATTTTGATCCGTCAAAATATTTATACAAAACAGATATAGAATAAGGTACAGCAACGGCTCTTAATTGTCCCATTGAATTTTTACCTTGTCCATATAATCCCTCCAATGTTTTAAACAGAATAACCTTGGCAATTAACTCTTCATAAAAACCTCTATTAACATCAGTTGCTTTTTTAGCATTCCCTTCACCTGATAACTCTTCAATAAAATACCTAAATACCTTCTCTCCACCTCTTTTAACTAAAAATGGTTGCTCACCCCAAGCACAAAAGTACTTAGCCAGCAACTCCTTAGAAAACCTTCTTGATGTTGGATATTCCTTTTGAATACGTGCCTTGTTTAGCCCAGCAGCCCTAACCATTGTATTAAATTCACCTTTAGCCCTTTCAAAAAACCATTTTAAACCGGAAGGAGTTATTATACTTTCACTTAATCCTTTTAACTTAACTAATTGAGGATTTCTTGACCTTAGATCAACTTTAGAAACTTTAGATTGAGCATTTGAGTAATTACTTATATTAGTAATTAACTGTTCCAAATCTTCTTCAGTAGTCTCTTTGGCTACATTAATTTTTGCCATTACTTTTACATCACTAATATCAAAACCATCTTTCTGAGTAAAATAAATTGAACATGTTGTTTGCCCCCCATTCACAATTTGAAAATCGGTAAGTGATTTTATTGAATTTTGACCAGATTCAAAACCTATTTCAGCACTTGTTGCTGTGATTGTTAAACCATTATTGTATGCAACAAACTTCTCTGGCTCAAGTCTTATTGTTTCTCTAATTCCTTTATTTACCCCTCTAAACTGAAGGAATGACCTCACATTTTTCTCCAGTAACCTTGAACTATATTCTTTATATAATCCAGCTATAATTGTTGCGGGTAAAACACATAAATAAGATGCGAAATTTTCTTCGTCAGCAGCTTGTATACATGAAATTGATGATCCAAACATTTTTTCAAAATCAACCTTCAATGTCTCCCTATTACCTTGGGAAATTAATACCGTATGGAGAAAGTTCAAATCAATCAACCTTTTCTTAACCAATATAGTCTTCTTTTTCTGCTCTCTATCTTTAGTATACTGAGTTTTAATTTCTTCACTATCGAAATCAAATTTTTTGGGTGAACCATTACCTGTAACTGAAGCTGTAGTCGATATTAAAAATAATTCAACTACATCATATTGTTCAATACCTGCAGAAGAAGATATTTGAGAAATTAAAGCTCGTGCTGGACTTGAATCTTGGATCTCATCATTTAAATGACCTTTAATAGCTTTGTTAATAAAGGTCGTCCCTCTCTTAAACTGCCCATCATAACTTGATTTCTTTGAAATTTTCAAATCATCATCAGTAGCCGTTAAATCAATAGAGTTCTCATTGACCATAAAAAGCTGCAATCGCTCTCCTGATTCATTTACGCAATAAGAATTTATCTTTAAATTGTCAGAATTCGATTTTAAATATGAATTATTTGCATCTTCCGAATCAATAAGTTTAGCATCCAACATTGATGGTAATATTTCTGCCAACAAAAGGGACTCTTGGATAAAACCTTCGTCATCTTTTGATTGCTCTAGCAACTCTTTTCTATAATTAAAATATTCTTCGATGATCATATTAGTATTTTTTTTCTTCAATCAAATAATCACTTAAAGCAGTTGTTCTTAATTGATATTTCAATTTTGTTATTTCTTCTGGTATGTTTGTGACTGACAATTTTGGAAAGCCATCTAATAAGCAATTATATGTAGTTGTTTTTTTTACAATAAATCTATAGTTATTATATTCTATAACAGAATCAACCGTTAACCCTTTTTGATTTAATGCATAATATAGAATCGCTAAATCTCCATGGTTATTTCTAATTATTTGTACAATTTTACTGAGAAGATCAAAAATTGATTCACCATTCGCAAGGTCATTAATAACAGATACTACCATTAATTCAAGGCCTTTATCAAACTCAATATCTAATTGATATTCACTTGAAATTTTAACAAAAGACTTTGACTCCTGTTTCGTTTTAACTTCAATGTTTTTTTTATCAAAAACAAAATCATTAGTGTTGTCATATGGTCCTTTCCAAGATTCTAAAACTTCATTTATATTCTGATTAGTTGTCTTAATTAGTGCTTCATTTAATACAAACAATTCACCGAAAAACCCTTGTATTTCTTCTGGTGACATTTTTTTATTATACTTATCATCAAAAAACTCAGCCCACTTATAAAATGAAGAAATTAGCTCTTTAGAATATGAATTTGGATCAGATAAATTATGTATTCTGGAATATAAAGAAATTATTAAATCATTAAATAAATCGATAAATTCGACATCATTTAACTTAATTAGAATAACATCTAGTTCTTTTAAATAAGTAAGCTGTAATTTTTCTTTATCAGTCCCAATTAGTTTAACATCAAAATCAGCAGGTAAAAAAAGTAACAGACACCTGTTGTCTTCAGCATCAACCGCTATAAATAATTCAGAATTGCATTCAGAAGAAATTCGTAACGCCTTATAACCTCTTGAGGTTTTTTCAAAAGAAACTCTCCCCCATTTTTCATTAAGCTCTTTTTTTTTCATATAATTAATTATCAAAACCTAAATCTTCTTCCATTTCTTTTTGTAGAGCTTCTTCATCTTCATCGAGAACTTCATCCAATTCATAATTACCTTTCATAAATACTCCTCCTATATCTTCATCAATCGGAGGGAATCCAATAGCATAACCTACTAAAGGAATATCAGTGTTAATATCTTCCCTTTTTACAAACTGGTTAAATTTCTCATATTCTTTTTCAGGCCTTTTGGGAGCCCCTTCCTGATTAAACACATAATGAGAATCAAAAAGGTAAATAACAAGTAATCCTTGCTGATTACTCATCTTTTCTCTATAGATTGCTGCAGGTTTAGTCACCTTCTTTGCCTTTATCAAAGCATCTTTTTCAGACTCCCCTTTCTTAATATAGAATTTAACTTTTTCTTGAATAAATTTTTCCTCAGCACTTTCTTTCTGAGAGTCAGACAATAAAATACTAAAATCTGAACCTGCTGAGACTATATTTGCATTTTTACCTGTTGCCCTAAATTCATACTTGTCAAGAAACTTATTGCATGCAGGATCATTCTCTTTTGGACCTCTTCTAATAGCCATTTTAATTCCCTCGTATTCTTTCGAGAAATTAATTAAATCTTTTTCAACTTCCCTTGCAGAACCAGTTGTTTTTAATGCTATTGTCCAATCGTTAAGTAAGTTTTTCTTATTACACAACTCAATGAATTTAATCATTCCGGGAACATCTTCTTTTTCGTCAAAATTGTTATTACCCTTTAATACATCAATAATTCCATTTCCGTCAGTTTTAAAAGTTAAAAAATTTAACTTCCCTTTTGAGTCTCTAATTTCCTGATGAAATTTTGGGGCAATATTTAAATTAAATGAATTAAAACAATTATTTATCTTTTCTTTAGAGACATTAAAGGTCGTTGTCATTTCTAATTGATCTTCAAATGACCATCTCTCTTCTATAGCATTTTTTAAAATAGAATTTCGAGTAATTTTCAATACTCCAGGATGTTTTTGGACTCTAATAGCAAAATTCCTAGGGTCCCTTTTTAGTCTGGCCATTTTTTTAAAAAGTATTTCCAAACTTTCTATACATTTTGTAGTGGAATCAAATTTTTCAACTGAATCTTCTGTTGTGTAAAGCTTACAACAGTCTAAGTACCCTGGCCTATAACCAAACCATCGCCCCATTTGCAATAGAGAATCTGAATAATCTGTAGTTCTTACAAAATAGTTTATTGTTAATCCTTCTAAAGTAAACCCTCTTGATAGCCTGTTTCCACCAACAGCTATTATTTTTTTCGGTGTATTTTTAGGGTATTCTAACTTTTCCTTTGTAACACTGTTAATTGCTTTTACTTCTAATTCGGATACTGTTTTGGCTAAATTTGATTTTAAAGAATCGTAGACAATCGGTTTCATAAAATCATCTACGTAATTTGGTGGCAAATATCTTCTTATATTCTCAACTATATCTGCATAATTGTTGTACCAAACAGTTTCTAATTCAGAATATATAGAGTTTTTGGAAGAAGGATTATCATTATTAATTTTCGAGATTAATTCGTCTACATAAACTTGAATTAAATCTCTCGTATCATTTTGCCAAGTTGTGAATCTAGAAATATGCACTAACATTGTGTGATGAGGATTGTAAAAAGGGGTCCCAATCATTTGTTTTTTCCTATCTTCTCTTATAGCCATTGAAAGTATAAAGCAATGAATTGCTTCCTTAAGTGATCTGGGTATTGTTACTGGAAATTTATCGTTTTTTTTAGTGGCTCGCGTACCCTTTTTGTATTCCGAAAAAGTTTCAAAACCTTCATATGACCCTTCAATTCTTGTCTTTGTATCCCATTCATCAATATTGTTTATTTTCTCGACTCCATAACTAGGGTCTTTTTTTAATACTCTATTTGGGAAATATTCCGTGTTATCTCTAATTATTTCAATAACCGGTATTTTTCTATTATCATCCCATTCGTTTTCAATTGGTTGTACTGTTTCAAAAATTTGTTTTGCACCAACATAATTTGATGGTGATTTCAAAAGTTCAATAAAATCATCTGGAAAAATATTATCAACTTGTCCAAAATTTCTTTCTTCCAATTCTTTATTTATTCTGTATTTTTCAATCCAATAACCTTCAGGTTTTTCATTTCTATCTTGTAGTACATTAGCAAATGGAGTTGCTGTATAGCCTAAATAAGTTTTTACTTGAAATAAATCTAGTAAAGCTCTGATTTGACCATTTATTTTTGAAGCATGTTCTTTTCCTTTGGATCCATAATTATTTAATGAGGCATTATCTGCTTCATCATCTAATATCAATAGAGGTAAATTTAATTGAGATGCATTACCTTTCGATTCATATATCCACCCGATTAGATTTCTAAGAAGACTTACATTCTTTTTACAAACTAATATATTTGTTCTATTCACACTAAAGTCTGCTTCTTTTATTGCTTTGCTAAAATCAGATTTAACTGAAGTTATAGACTCAATTTGAACAACATCCGAATTTCCCATGGGTCCAAATCGCTCTAATGGTGGTGCTGCGACACCTTTAACACCTAAAGTTTGCGTATCTGAGTCCCTACCTTCTCCCACAACATCACTTTCGATTCTATCTTGGGTTTGCCTTCTTAAATCCTCCATTGTACCAGAAAGGACAATAATCATTTTGTAACCAGTATCAATTGCTCTATTAATTACAGCATTAAAATTCCCTGTTTTTCCTGATTGAACCTCACCAACCACTAACCCTTTTACATAAGACTTGTTTTTCGATAATGGGTCTGCCATTTTACCAATAATATCCAAACTAGCATCTCGTACTTCATTAATTACGGCCTCTGATCTACCAATTTCATTAAGGTAGTTGAAATACCTATCTGAATAATCCCAACCAATATCAAGTCTATCTTCTTTCAACCAAGTTTCATATCCTTTTCTTGTTATACTTTCCTTATCACTTATATCAACTACATTATTAGAATTATAAATAATTACGGCCTTCTTAAAATATTCATCTAAGGTTATGTCATCAATATCTGGATAATTAAAATTAGATGCCATATCACGAATAATGATACCCTTTTCATTTAGCAAATTTTCAATAGCCTCTTTATCTAAATTAAATTTACCTACTTGCCCTTTAATAAAACTTACTAAAAATTTGATATATCTATTGTTCATAATTCTAATTTTTGCTCAATATTTTTTTTATTTCAATTGGGAAAGAAGAAAATTTATATCCCAAATTTGATAAAATACTATTTTTAATTTCTGCATTTGAAAACCCATTTTCTTTCAATTGACTAATTATGTCAATAATTTGTTTTGTTGAAAATTCATCTTTCTCCTCAACCCCAACAAAATCTTTCTCTTCATGTACATGTCTAATACTATTTACTCTTGTATTAATCATTCTAAGAATTAGATTCAGCTGGCTTTTTTGATTAGTATTTAATGAAGATTCTAGATTTTTAATTAGTGGAAAATCCTTATTAACTTCTAATATTGAACCTTTATTAGATGCTGTCCTTTCAAACAATTGGAAATGAGCCTTGGATTTAGTACCTGAAAATTTTCTAATCCCTCTGTTATAATACTCTCGCTCTGCTTCAACTTTTAACTCATCAATGTAATGCTCAAAAGCCATTCTTAGTTCATATGGCACAACAATCTGTGATTTAGCGACATTCAAGTGTAATAAATGATCCACCTTATTCCCTACTTCAACTCTTAGTCTAGCTAATTGTAGTCTTGGAGCCTTTTTTATAATACCATTCCATCCACCAAACAAAATAATTCTATCAGCTCTATAAATATAAATCCCTTCCATATCCATCAAACCCCTATTCTTTGTCGTCCATTTAGATAATCCAGAGGTGCTCTCTTTAATTGTTCGTGAGGGTAATACAAAACCCTCTATTTTAACTACATCTGTATTAAATTGACTTTGCTTAGGTTCGATCTGTCTAAAGTCTTTTTCTTCTTCTGGAAATGGGTTAAAAGGCTTAACCTGTATATTATTGATTCTAATTTTTAATGGATTAATATTTCTTTCCATAAACCTATGAAAAACCAAGGATAGATAATCAGCAGTTATTTCATTGATTTCCTTTTTCAAAGCATCCTCTCTACTGCCTTCTTTCAGGTAAATTTCAAACTTATATAAACCACTCCATACGACTATAGTATTTGCTTCATAATTATCGAACTTGTTAAAATGTTCCTCAGATAATTTCTGATATTGTTTTATTAATCCATCGATTTCCTCTTCAGAATTAACAATTATCTTCCAGCCATTATCTCTTAAAAAATCAACATCCCATGTCCTTCCAGCATATTTTTTTTCTCCTGCTTTACGAGAAAGAACAGTAAATTTTCTAGTTTGCGAAAACGAAGCGGTTTTCATTCCCAAACCAAATCTTCCAAGATCTTCATTTTTCCTTTTATTTTCAGGTGAATTACTTGGGAATTGCATATTTCTTATCAATTCTTCTTCTGTCATACCACCTCCATTATCTGCTAAGAATAATCTAAACGGTTCCTCTTCCATATCTATTAAAACTTCAATTTTATCTGCATTTGAGGATATTGAATTATCCATCAAATCTGCTAATGAAGTTTCTAAACTGTAGCCTTGTTCTGCTATAGATTTGATAAGATATTCTGGATTTGGTGATGCTTCTTCGCTAATAATCTCTTTGATAATTGTACCTTCCATCAATTCTTTTTCTTTATAAAAATTCCATTCACTATGTCTGCAATTTGAAAAGCTAAATAAGGAGGAACAGCATTTCCAACCTGATGATACTGTGCTGTCCTTGGTCCGCAAAACAAATAGTTGTCAGGGAATGTTTGTATTCTGGCAGCCTCTCTAACCGTTAAGCTTCTACATTGATCAGGATCATAATGAATAAAATAGTGACCATCTTTTGAAATGTGACTCGTTACGGTTGTTGCAGCACAGTCAGGCATTTGCACACGAAATCTATCCGCAAATTTCCCGCTTTTAGCACTAACATGGTCAGGTAGCAATTCAGCACTGTGTTCTTCATAATCTTTTAATCTTGGAAAACGCTTGTTTTTTTCAGCATAAGTACTTGCAAATAGATAGCGCTTAAGATCTTCCATCAAATGTGTTCTAGTTTGATGATTAGAAACTCCATTAAGTTTTTCATCCTTATACCAATGCTTTAGTGGATTACTTTCATTAGGTGTTGTACATCTTACAAATTCTGAACCTGTCCCTTCTGTAGATGATTTAATTATACTTAATTTTTTATTTGATTTAAATCCTTCCCACGAGTATATTTCCTTTCGATAATTAGAAATGCTTTTTTCCCAATTTTCGGCTGAATCTATTTCCTTTTTGTAAACTCTTTTCTTCTTTCCATTTACTGTCTTGCTAGAAATAATTGATCGTCCTAATCCACTCCTTAATTTTGGCAAATCCCCAATAATACTTTTCAAACTAACTTCTTGCAGCCCTTTGGTTAAAATGTTAGGTATTACATCTATATCCTCTCGGATTCCTAGCAATATAACTCGATGTCTCTTCTGAGGCACATTAAAGTGTTCTGCTTGAATTAAAAAATCTCTATTATCTTTATATATAGGGTTGCCCAAATCATCAAAACTCTCAGCCTCTTCAGATAGTGAATAAACTTTGTATTTAGGGGACTTAGTCTTTTCAAAAACAGAGGATGGATCTTGAAGATCATTTAATATGCAATCAAACATTTTCTCTCCATCTACTTTAGCTGACAAAAGACCTTTTACATTTTCCATTACAAAAACTGCAGGATGATGAACAGCAATTATTCTCAGATATTCTTTGTATAAAAACACTCTATGATCTCCAGATTTAATACCTCCAACTCTTGATCTTCCTGCCATAGAATATGCTTGGCAAGGAGGGCCTCCAATTAAAAGCCAATTCTTCTGTGCTTTGAGCTCATTTTTTATTCTTTTATCAATTAATTTACCTGGGAAATTTGATTCTCCCAACTCACATAACCAAGCTTCTTTTTTAGCTTGCTCAGATTGTTTAGGATATATTTCAAATAAACGTATTTTTAATTCCTCTCTTTTATTTAAATCAGTTTCACGCAGTAATTCATAATATTCCTCTGGCAAATTACCATGTTCAAATTGTCTTGTAAAAGCCCTAAGTTGTAGTGTTCTATGTGCATTTTCATCTTTCTCTATTGACAATTTTATATCAAATATTCTTTTACCTTCATCAAAAACTGAAGAAAAACCTTCACCAAGTCCTCCTGGACCAGCAAATAAATCGATAATAGGTATACTATTTATTTCTGCCATTGTTAAAAGTTCTCATCTTATTACTAAACGTTTTTTGGGGTTGTTAAATTTAAGAAACTCCGTATAAATACCCCTCTTTAATCTGCTATATTTTCAGGGAATCACCAGTGTTTTTAATTTACTGAAAATAAACCACTTAATAAAAACGTGTCACTACAAATAATGATGAAAAAATATCAACTTATCACTAATTATAGTGAGAGACTAAAACTATTGATTTTAGTATTTTATGCCTTTAGCCAAAAATACATAAACAACAATAGTTTACTTTACGGGATACCGTATTAAGTTAAATTACTTTCTTTTATCAAAGCTTTCCTTTTCAAAAGCTATTAAATTAAATAGCTGTCTCATTCTAGAACGCACTCGATTTCCATAACGTTCTTCCAACTCTTCAGCGTTGAGATTTGTTGTAGCGTGGGTTAATATTTTGTTTTTTAATAATAACTCATACCTAGATAATAAAACTTCCCCCATCACATTACAATCCTTACCGAAATGTCTTCCGATTGGCTCTACTCCAAGATCATCAAAGCAAAAGAATTTATTATTACCGAATTCCTCAATCGTTTTAAAACCAATATTATTAAAACCAAAAGTGATATTACGTGTTGGAATAACTTCATAGGGTTTGAAATGAGGCACTATATTTCGGAGCAATTTCATTAAACTGGTTTTCCCACAACCAACAGGACCTGATAACAGAATTCCTTTGTTGAGGTCGATACCGAATTTCTCACAACTAGCTTCATCTTTGATGAAGTAGACACTGAGCTTATATAATATTTGCATATCGTCTTCATAAATTTTGAAGTTTTTACCGAAAAGTAATTTTCCTTTTGCTTCGAGGTAGATTAATATTTGATTGAAATTGTAGTGTATGTGGTCGGAATTTAGTGTTCCAATTTGGTATTGGGTTGGTCCTTCGGTTATGATGTGAGGTGATGACTGGTTCATGATAGTGCTTTTTTTTTAATGTTCTTTTCATTTTGCCTTGATGCAAAACGAAACAAAAAATCAAGATTCTTTTAAGGAACTTTTTGCTAAGGAAAAATCGCTGCCAAATCTGTATTTCATGCTCTTTTTCGATTGCATCGAAACGCAATTTCATTTGATTTACGGCTAGTTCTTGAAAAGCTTCAAAATATATTCTATAGTGCTTTTAAGTAATTGACACTCGCCTGCCATATTCTATAGCGGTTAAAGCGGTTCACTGTAATTCTTATCTTTTGAAACTTTTAGGTTGTCCTGATTATAGCGATGGCCATTATTTGTTTTCTGTGCTTTTTTAATTTCTTCAGACTTTAACATCCAATTATTTGCAGTAGCATGCCAATTCACAATTCTTGTTTTTCCGCCAACTCTCCACCCTATTCCCAAGTAATGATTGTAAAATTTTTTGGCTTCTATTATGGGCCAATTTTCTTTTTTAAAAAAATCAATTACTTCATTTTCATTTTTGGGCTGGTCAAGTTTATATATGTTTTCTTTTTGTTTATATATGTTTGTATTAGATACCAGTGCTTGTCCATTTATGGGACGGTATGAGTCCACTACTTGTCCAGCGCTTGTCCCGAATTTGTGCATCTTTATTTTACTGCCTTTATACGGGTTGTGAGAAGGGGAATATAAAATGTAACTCCAATTACTTAAATCTCTAATACACCTATGGTAAGTTGTTTTTGAGCCTATTTTAGAATAACTCATTACTTCATCGCGTATAACAAAGAATTCTACCGGGAATCGATTTTTATTCCACACTTGAAACAAAGCTATGTATAGGCTTATATGCGTAGGATTTAATCTATTGTCCTTTGAGAATTGAATGAATACTGCTTGCAAATGTTTTATATAATTTATTTGTTGCATGATTTCCTTTTCATTTTTACTCAAATACCTGTTTTTTGTTTAAAATGAGTTCGTGATATGCTTCGCTATTGTCTTGACACAAAAACGAAACAAAAAAGTCAAGCTTTGGGTGTTCGGCTGTCAAATTAATTTTTGAAGCCTAAAAGAAATGAACTCACTCCGCTCAAACAGCATTTCTTTTTACAACCTCTTCAAGTATTTGACGCTCGCCTGTCACACCATAGGGCGATTAAAATTTATTATGAATTTTATTTTGCTCAAATACGGCTACAATTTCTTCATAGTCGTAATAGATTACACCGCCTACCTTAGTGTATGGTAAGGTGCCATTAATACGTAAGTTTTGCAATGTACCTGGTGAGATACTTAGCAATTCTCGGACTGCTGGAGATTTCATCCATTTTTTCATTTTCACACCTGTTTTGGTGTTTAAAATTTCTTTGATGTTTGATAAGAGTTCGATTTTGAATTCCATTAAGTCTTCTGTGGTAATGATGTTTGCTGCCATTGGTTAATAAATTTTAGTTATAAAAAGATGAATAAAAAAGAAGCTGTTAGATCTGTAAAGATCAAAACAGCTTCTTTGCGGTGATTTGACTTCCGTTTGTCAAAATTGCAACAGTTTGAGATATTCTATTCACAAGTTGGCGCCAACTTGGGTGTTTTTTTATGACATTTTATTTGTGACTATTTAAAGTAGTTTATCACCTAATAACTCTGATTTTATTCTTAAAACCAATCAAATAATATGATTTTTTGAAGTGACTACAATTTACCCAAGTTAGAAGTCCATTTACCCAAGTTGAACTCAACTTGGGTATTTTAATATTCTTCGTCGGAGGCCTCCATTTTGGTGATTAATTGAGCTTTTAATTTATCAATAAATTTAGTTCTTCCTGTTTTACGCATTCTGATTTCTGAATATGAACGGTAATAATCACCTAAATCGATATTAAAGATATTTTCTACTAGTTTAGCGATCTCTTTTATTTCAGTTTCCCCTTTATTAAAGACCTTAACAGTATGTAATGCATAAATTAATTCTATTAAAGCTACTTTACTTCCTGTCCATTTTATGGCTTCACGATCTATCTCTTGGAGTTTTTCTTTTTTAACACTACATGTATTTGGTGCTAATTTATTTTCTAAATATACTTGCAGCTTTTCTGAAGCTTTTATTTTAGCAACTAAGAAATCATTTCCAGTTGAGAACTCTGGATCTGATTCAAAAGCATTACTACTTAATTGCAATTTGATATCTTGATTACCTCTAATAAAGTATTTGTAATCTAAATGTGTAGAATTTGTTTTATAATATTTATAAAAAATACTATTCTGATTTATGAAACTCTTTACTTTTTTAAGTTCTAAACAATACGTCGTTTTTTTAGTTTTAACGCATCCTAAAAGAAGATCGTATTCAATGTTATATATTTTTAAATAATAAACGAGCTTCTCAACAAAAAGAGGTTTGACATGTTTAAAGAAGTAAATTTCCTCTTCTTGGTTTTTAGGTTGATTTTCTTTAAAATGACATTTTATTTCATCTCTAGTTTTTAAGCACTCATTAATCGCTAGTTCACTTCTCTCAACAACATCGTTTCTTTCCCTTTCTAAAGTTTTTAAGCTAATCAATAATTTATTAAGTGCTTCATCGTAAAACGAAGTATTCATAAATTAAGTAAATTGGTTAAGTCAATACAAATACAACGAAAACTTATGTTAAATATTGTAATTCAATACTTTTTACACATTATTAACTCACTATGAACCAGTCTCTTTATCTTCATTTCTCTTTTCTTCTTCCTCAAAATATTCGCTTAACTTTTTCATATCATCACCTACTTTTCGTTCTATAATCTTCGCATAAATTTGAGTAGTGGTTATCTTTGAATGCCCTAATAATTTAGATACTGTTTCTATAGGAACCCCATTTGTTAAAGTTACTGTTGTTGCAAAGGTATGTCGAGCCATATGAAACGTGATATTCTTATCTATTTCACATATCTCTGCAATTTCTTTTAAATAGGTATTCATCTTTTGATTTGAAATCACAGGAAATAAAGTACCTTTCTCTAAAGCTCTTGGATGTTTTTTATATTTAAATAACAACTTTGCTGCTTTTTCTAAAACTGGAATCTTAACAGTAGTGCTTGTTTTTTGTCTTATCGTATTTATCCAATATTCACCATCCATACCCCTTACCAGGTTTAACTTAGTAAGCATCATCATATCAATATAAGACAACCCGGTATAACAACTAAATACAAATAAATCTTTCACTACTTGTAAGCGATCTGTTTTAAACTCCCGTTCTTCAATACGTTGCAACTCTAATTTTGTTAGAAAACCTCTTTCTACTTTATCGTATTTTGCTTTATACTGAATAAACGGATCTTTATCAATCCATTCAATTCTATGCCCCAAACTTATAATTTTACGTAAACGTTCTATATGCTTCATCACCGTATTGTTACCCATTGGTTTATGATGTGTTTTAGGCACATACTTTCTTAAAAATCGTTCAAAATCAATTATAAATTTATAAGACAACTGATGTAGATAAATATCTGATGTTTTAAATTGACTTTCAATAAACTCCTTGATATATCGCTGCGTAGTGAAATAATTTTTCAGTGTTCCCCAACGTAGGGTTTCCGTCATTTGTGTATTGTGGTACTCTACCAAAGTGAGTAGCGATTGATGCTGTTGATCCTCTCCTAAATATCTTGATTTTACTGCCTGAGCTGTGATGAGTTTGTTTTCCATCCTTAGCTCCTGATAACTTTCAAACAAACTACTATATACCTGGTCAAGGTATCGGTTTAATAATCTTGCTTCTTGTTTGGTACCTCTTGCCCTATTTTTAGCAGGGTCCCATTCGGAAATAGTTATCTTTCTTTTTAAGCTAATTACCGCTCGTATTCCATTGACAGTAATACGTGCATAAATTAATGCTTTTTCATTCTTCATTCTAGCTGAATTCAACCAAAATAAAATACTAAATGTGCTTGTTGTTTTCATAGACTCGTCCTTTTTGCGTTAACAGATTATTAATAATCATTATCAGACGGTAGTCAAATCACCTATAAAAACTATAAAACTCAACAATAACAAGGGTTAACAAGTTTTCTTAAACACTCTTTAAAATTAAAAGTGTTAACCGAATAGTTGACGTTTTATACCAAATACTATCAATTCTTATGATAGTCCAAAAACTACAAAACCTTGTTAATCATAGGATTAACAAGGTTTTGATATGTATTGAATTAATTTCAGTCGGGGTGGCAGGATTCGAACCTGCGACCTCCTCGTCCCAAACGAGGCGCGATGACCGGGCTACGCTACACCCCGAAATTAACGATTGCAAATGTACTACTAATTTATTCATATAACAAACTCTTATTTGTCTTTTTTTTAATCTTGACTTTACTGAAAATATAGCCTACTTTTGTAACAAAAAATCACACATGCTTATCATAGGGATTACAGGCGGAACTGGTAGTGGGAAAACTACTGTTGTAAAGCAGATATTAACTGAGCTTTCAGAAAAAGAAATTTCAGTCATATCACAGGATTCATACTACAAAGACACCTCTGACCTAACCTATGAAGAGCGCACTCAAATTAATTTTGATCATCCAAAATCTATTGATTTTGATTTACTCATAGAGCAATTAACTACATTAAAGCAGGGAAAAACAATTCAACAACCTGTATATTCTTTCGTAGAGCACAATAGAATAAATAAAACTATTGCTACCAGTCCAAAAAAAGTAATTATAGTTGAAGGTATTTTAATATTAAACAATCCTGTTTTAAGAGACTTATTTGATATTAAAATTTATGTTCATGCAGATTCTGACGAACGATTAATCCGAAGAGTAAAGAGGGATATTACTGAACGTGGTAGAGATTTAACTGAAGTACTCGATCGATATCAAGACACTTTAAAACCAATGCATCAGCAGTTTATTGAAAGTACTAAAGAGTACGCAGACATTATCATCCCTAACAATAAATTTAATACTGTTGGAATTAATATTGTAAAAACTATTATTAACGAAAAATTGTCCTAAAGAAATTGTATTTTTAAACTTTAATTTGAAAGAATGCTTCTAACTAAACTAAAACAACATAGGTATTTCAAATACGCCCTCAATCCATATATTGCTATCTTTGTAGCTTTTGTAGTTTGGATGTTGTTTTTTGATGACAATTCATATTTATTTCATCGAGAGTTAAACACCATTATTAACGAAAAAGAAGCTGAAATTGAATTATACCAATCTGAAATAGAAAAAGACAAAAGAAATATCAATAAACTTAAAAATGAAAATAATCTTGAAAACTTCGCTCGTGAAAAATATTACATGAAAAAAGACAACGAAGAGATTTATATTATTGAGTACGAAAACAAACTTACTAAAGCAAACACCAATGAGTAACTTCTTATTTAAAGAATTTGATGAAGTGTCTTCAAATGCATGGAAACAACAAATTCAAGTAGACTTAAAAGGAGCAGACTATAACGATACGCTCTTATGGAAAACAAACGAAGGTATTACTGTAAAACCTTTTTACCATAAAGATGCAAATATTGTTACTCCAAATATTTCTAAAAACAATTGGCGTATTGCCCAATTAATAAAGGTTTCTTCTACAAGTGAAGGAAACAAGAATGCCCTTGAATCTATTAGTAAAGGAGCCGAAGCTATTGTTTTTGAAATAAATAACGAGCTAAACATTCATGATTTACTAGTAAACATAAATACAAACACAATTGAGCTTCAGTTTAAATTCAAGCTATTAAACAATAAAATGGCTGAAGATTTAATTCAACTTGATTTACCGAAATGTTATCTGAATATTGACATCATAGGGAATTTAGCACAAACAGGCAATTGGTATTCTTCATTAAAAGAAGACTTTAATTTTATCAAAACCTTAATTTCAAAATACCCTAAACATCATATTATAAGTGTTGACACTTCTGTCTATCAAAACGCTGGAGCTACTATTACTCAGCAATTAGCTTATGCTATAGCGCATACAAATGAGTATTTTAACAATTTTAAAGATGATGTACTTCCACAAATTCAGTTTATAACTACTACAGGGGGAAATTACTTCTTTGAAATAGCAAAAATAAGGGCGCTAAAATTGTTATTCAAAACAATTACTGAAACATATAATACTAACAACTCTAACTGTACCATACTAAGCTTCCCTTCTTACAGAAACAAAACCATATATGATTACAACGTAAACATGTTACGCTCTACTACTGAATGTATGAGTGCTGTTTTAGGAGGTGCAAACACCATTTGCAACCTTCCTTATGATCATATATACCATAATTCAAATGAATTTGGAAATCGTATTGCTCGAAATCAATTGTTAGTTTTAAAACACGAAAGCGCTTTCGGAAATGTAAACAATCCTTCTGACGGTTCATATTACATTGAAAGCATCACACAACAATTAGCAGAAAATGCATTAGAAATTTTTAAATTGATTGAAAGTGGCGGTGGGTTTTTAGCACAATTAAAAGAAGGCACTATTCAACGAAAAATAAAAGAAAGCGCTTTAAAAGAGCAAGAGCAATTTGATACTGGATCTATTGTTTTATTAGGTACAAACAAACACCCTAATGAAAAAGATAAAATGAAACATGAGTTAGAAAAACAACCTTTTGTTACTCATGAATCCAGGAAAACATTAATAGCTCCAATACCACCAAGAAGACTTTCAGAAAAGTCCGATAAAGAAAGATTAGAACAAGAATAAAAACCAATAAAAAATAATTATTAAAGATGAAAAAAATAGTTTTAGCTGCTGCAATAAGCATTTCAGTATTAAGTTGTAAACAAGAAGTTACATTTGAACACAAGTACGCTGACAAACCAGCAACAATTACCTGTGAAGGAACAGATACAAAATTATTAAGCGAAGCATATTACGCTTTTGAAAATGCTATTATTACTCACGCGAAAAACACAAACAGAAGACCTAATTTCAATATTACTCCAGAATATGCATTAAAAAACTTTATTGCACGTTCTAGAAGAAGTATAAAAATCACTGATTATGTTACTGAAGAAAGTTTAACGGTGTTTAATGCGTTAAAAGACCTTGACATTTGGAACGGACCTCAATTAAAAGACCAAGCTGCGGTAACAGAATGTATTGGAAATACAATTTCTAACCCTACTATTAAAGGATCATTTAACACGTTGCGTTCTGTTGAGAGCTTATCTCCAAAACTAATGGTTTCAGCTATGACAGATAACAGGGCAATTAGAGACCAATATAAAGATAAAGCCTTAATGACATATGTTGCTTTAGATATGTATTACGCTAAGTTTTTTAATACCGATTTTTCTGCAATAACTTTTTTAACCGAACAAGCTAAACCAGTGGTTGCTCCTGCTCCAGTAGCTAATAAAAAAAAGCCTGAGATAGGTAAAGCATTAAATCTTGACGTAAAAAAGAAGGCACCTGCTAAGCATGGTCCAAATGACGGACACAACCACTAAGATGAAAAGAAAAGACGTACAACATATTAGCCTTTCAACAACAGGTTCTAAAAAAACGAATTCACAAGAAATTACCACTTCTAATACAGCCGAAGATATTCTTGTAAAATCGTCATATTCAAAGGATGATATCTCACATCTAGAACATCTAAATTTTGTTGCTGGAATAGCCCCTAATTTACGTGGCCCATACTCAACCATGTATGTAAGAAGACCATGGACAATTCGTCAATACGCAGGTTTTTCAACTGCTGAAGAATCAAATGCTTTTTATAGACGTAATTTAGCGGCTGGACAAAAAGGATTATCTGTTGCCTTTGATTTGGCAACTCACAGAGGGTATGATTCTGACCATGAACGAGTAGTTGGTGATGTTGGTAAAGCAGGAGTAGCAATTGATTCTGTTGAAGATATGAAGGTTTTGTTTGATCAAATTCCTTTAGATAAAATGTCTGTTTCCATGACAATGAACGGAGCCGTTTTACCTATTATGGCTTTTTACATTGTAGCTGCAGAAGAACAAGGTGCTGACCAAAAACTACTAGCTGGGACAATACAAAACGATATATTAAAAGAGTTCATGGTTAGGAACACCTATATATACCCTCCTACTCCATCAATGAAAATAATTTCGGATATATTTGAATACACTACGGCGAATATGCCAAAATTCAATTCTATCAGTATTTCAGGATATCACATGCAAGAAGCAGGCGCTACTTGTGATATAGAACTAGCATACACACTTGCTGACGGATTAGAATATATTAGAAAAGGGATTGCTGCAGGTATGGATATTGATGCTTTCGCACCTCGTTTATCATTTTTCTGGGCAATTGGAATGAATCATTTTATGGAAATAGCCAAAATGCGTGCTGCACGTATGCTTTGGGCTAAACTAGTAAAACAATTCAATCCTAAAAATACTAAATCATTAGCGTTGCGTACACATTGTCAAACTTCAGGTTGGAGTTTAACAGAGCAAGATCCGTTTAACAATGTAGCTCGAACTTGTATTGAAGCAACAGCTGCAGCTTTAGGAGGAACTCAGAGTTTGCATACAAATGCTTTAGATGAAGCTATTGCTTTACCTACTGATTTCTCTGCAAGAATTGCACGTAATACTCAAATTTATTTACAAGAAGAAACACATATCACCAAAACTGTCGACCCCTGGGCTGGTAGTTATTACGTAGAAAATTTAACGAATGACATCGCTGAAAAAGCATGGACACTAATTCAAGAAGTTGAAGAGCTTGGAGGAATGACAAAAGCTATAGAGGCTGGAATTCCTAAAATGCGTATTGAAGAAGCAGCGGCAAGAAAACAAGCACGTATTGACTCTGAGCAAGACATAATTGTTGGTGTAAATAAGTATCGTTTAGAAAAAGAAGATCCACTTCATATTTTAGAAGTTGATAACACTATTGTTCGTAAATCTCAAATTGAACGTTTAGACAAATTAAAAGAGGATAGAAATACAGAGAAAGTTCAAATTTGTTTAACAAACTTATCTGAGGCTGCAAAAACAAAAAAAGGAAATCTGTTAGCTCTAGCTGTAGAAGCCGCAAGAGAAAGAGCTACTTTAGGAGAAATTTCTGATGCATTGGAATTAGCTTTTGGAAGACATAAAGCAGAAATTAAATCATTCACTGGTGTGTATAGTAAAGAAATAAAAAACGATAAGTCCTTTGAAAACGCAAAACAATTAGCAAATGACTTTGCTAAGCTAGACGGAAGACGACCTCGTATTATGATTGCAAAAATGGGGCAAGATGGCCATGATCGTGGCGCAAAAGTTGTAGCTACTGGTTATGCCGACATTGGTTTTGATGTAGATATTGGACCTTTGTTCCAAACACCAAAAGAAGCCGCTAAACAAGCCGTTGAAAATGACGTACACATATTAGGTGTCTCCTCATTAGCAGCTGGACACAAAACTTTAGTACCTGAGGTAATTGCCGAATTGAAGAAATACGGACGAGAAGATATTATGGTTATCGTTGGTGGAGTAATCCCCCATCAAGACTACCAATATTTATTCGATTCTGGAGCAATTGCTGTATTTGGACCTGGAACAAAAATTAGTGAAGCTGCTATTGAAATATTACAAATACTAATTAATAGCTTTGAATAAAAAATAGGCTTATTTTTGATAGTTGTTTGTCAATATACAAACAACTATCAAAACTTTTTTCATGAAAAATTTTATCCTTTTATTCTTCTTATTTATTTCAATAAATACATTCTCTCAAACAGGAAAATTTATAGGCGAATATGAACTAAGTAGTTCCTATAAAATTAATAATGAAATATTAAAAAAAACACTTACAATAAATAGTGACCACACTTTTTTATTTCACTATTATCAAAACTCAAAAGGATTACTGAGTAAAAAGAATAAATACGGGAAAGGAACCTGGACAGCAAAAGGAAACTACATTTATTTTCATACCCAAGAAAATGATTTTACTGACAAATACACCATAAACTTAAACAACAGTAAAGCGGTATTAAAAAGTAAGCACCCTAGAGATAAATCGAATAGGGTTATAATTCCACATTTATTATTTTTAAAAACTAATATCTTCTGGATGGAACGAGTAAAATTGGATAAAAAATAATTCCTCGCAACTTACTTATTCACGTTATTTTTATCTAATTCTATTTCACAAAAAAAAATTACTTTTCTAAACATCGTTCGTGTTTTAAAAACTTACCAACATTCCTTGTTAAAAAAAAACTTGAAATACTTTATAATAATGGGTAACGTAATCTTTTTCTAAAACACAAAAACACCTACAAGATTATATTACAGGTGGTTACATATCTGAACAAATTTACAAAAACACATCCTTATAGCTAATTCCGTTTAGCTCATCACAACTACCATTTAACATAATTTCACAATATTTAGCTCACATATTTTTTACATTTGCGGCGAACTTATACTAACTAAATTATGTCAAAAAAACTTCTATCTATAGTTGCTTTAGCAACTATAATGGCTTGTAAACCTACACAAGCACCAGAAACGGCAGAAAAAGCAGCCGAAACAACAAAAACAGTTGTAAAAAATACTCACGAACAATTAATACCTGATGATCCAGCTGTAAAAACAGGAACATTAAGTAATGGATTAAAATACTACATCCAAAACAACGGAAAACCAGCGGATAAAGTTGAGTTACGATTAGTTATTAATGCAGGATCACTTGTTGAAGATGATGACCAACAAGGTTTAGCTCACTTCATGGAACACATGTGTTTTAACGGAACTAAAAACTTTCAGAAAAACGAATTAGTAGATTACCTACAAAGTATTGGGGTAAAATTTGGAGCTCACTTAAATGCATATACAAGTTTTGATGAAACTGTATATATTTTACCTATTCCAAGTGATGACCCAGAAAAACTAGAAAAAGGTTTTCAAATTCTTGAAGATTGGGCATTCAATGCTTTATTAACAGACAAAGATATTAATGATGAACGTGGTATTATACTAGAAGAATATCGCTCAAGAGAATTAACCGCTTCAACTCGTATGCGTAATAATTTTTTCCCAAAATTATTAAACCACTCTAAACACGTTGATCGTTTACCTATCGGTAAAAAAGAAATCATCGAAAACTTCAAGCCAGAAGCTATTCGTAGATTTTACAAAGACTGGTACCGTCCAGACTTAATGGCTGTTGTAGCTGTTGGAGATGTTGATGTAGCTACTTTAGAATCAAAAATAAAATCACACTTTGAAAAACAACCAAGAGTTGAAAACCCAAGAAAACGTGACGTTTTCAACGTAGAGAACCATGATGAAACTCATATCGCTATAGAATCAGATAAAGAAGCAACACGTAATCAAGTACATTTATATTACAAATCTGAAGGAGCAACTACACCAGAACGCACAATAGCTGACGCTAGAAACACACTTGTTGAAGGTTTATTTTCTCAAATGATTAATGCGCGTCTTGGTGAATTACGCAATAGCCCTACTCCTCCATTTGTATATGGGTACTCATTTAACGGGTCAGCTTCTGTAAGAACAAAAGAAGCATATCAATCAGTTGCAATGGTTACAGGAGATAATCATATCACTGCATTAAAAGCTTTAGTTGAAGAAAACGAAAGAGTAACACGCTTTGGTTTCCAAGAAGGAGAACTAGCACGTGCAAAAAAAACTATGATTGCTTACTATGAAAAATCTTTTGAAAATAAAGATAAAATGGAATCTAAGCAATTTGTACAGGCTTATATAGATAATTTCTTGAAAAATGAATCAATGCAAAGTATTGATTGGGGATATAATTTTGCAAAAGCACAATACCCAACAATTACTTTAGCAGAAGTTAATTCATTAATTAAATCATATATTAATGAGAAAAATAGAGTTGTTGTAATTACTGGAAAAGAAAAAACTACAACTAATGAAGAAATTTTAGCTTTATTAGAAACTGTAAAATCTAGTACTAACATCACACCATATGTTGATGAAGCTGTTCAAGAATCATTATTTACTAGTCTTCCAAAAAAAGGAACTATTATCAATGAAACTTCTAACGACAAGCTTGGAATTAAGACATTTACTTTAAGTAACGGAGCAAAAGTTACTTATAAAAAGACTGATTTTAAAAATGATGAAGTTTTATTTAGCTGTCAAAGTTACGGTGGAACTTCATTAATGAGCACAGAAAACTATTTAGCTTCTAACTTAGCCTTAAGAGCTGTTCCAGAAGCAGGTATTGCAGGTTTAAACAAAAATGAATTAAAAAAATTCATGACTGGTAAAATTGCAAGTGTTAGACCATACATAGGAAATGATTCTGAAGGAATGAGCGGTAGCGCTACTCCTAAAGACTTAGAAACTTTATTCCAGTTAATACACTTAAATTTTACTTCTATAAACAAAGATGAAGCTTCTTTTCAATCTTATGCTACAAAGCAAAAAGGAGTTTACGGTAACTTATTAGCAAATCCTCAGTACTATTTCATGAATGAATTCGGGAAGTTTCAATATGGAAAAAGCCCAAGATACACAGGATTCCCTACAACTGAATCTTTTGACAAAACAAACTATGACTTAGCTTATAAAACTTTCAAGGAACGTTTTGCTAATGCTGGAGACTTTAGTTTCTATTTTGTAGGAGCAATTGACGAAGCAAAATTAAAAGATTTCGCTACGCAATACATTGCTAGTTTACCTGCAAATGACACTCGTGAAAACTTTAAAGATTTAGGTTTTAGACCTTTATCTGGAAGTCATACAAAAACAATTCACAAAGGAAACGACCCTAAAAGTCAAGTATCTATCATTTACAAAGGAGAAACAACCTACAATGCAAAAGAGGCATTGGCTATGAAAACTTTAGGTGATATTTTATCAATCAAAATGGTAGAAAAATTACGTGAAGAAGCACAAGGGGTTTATTCACCAAGAGTTTCTGCAAGAATGAACGACGGAATTTTTGATTCATTTGCATTAAATATATCATTCGGTTGTGGTCCAGAAAACACTGAAAAACTTAAAACAATAGCTATGCAAGAAGTTGCAGATTTAATAGCTAACGGACCTTCAGAAAAAGACCTTAACAAAGCAAAAGAAGGTCATTTAGTAGGAAGAAAAGAACAACTTAAAAAGAATAGATTCTGGTTATCAAAAATTGGAGATTCTGATTTTGATAAAAGAGATATCAATTCAATTTTAGAATTTGAAACTGCCGTTAAAGCAATGACAGTTAAAGAAATTCAAAATTTAGCTAAAAAATACCTTAGTAAAGGAGCTATCATCGGTACTTTATTACCTGAGAATAGCTAAAAAACCACAATACTCTCAAACAAAAAGGCTACCTATTTAGGTAGCCTTTTTACATTAACGAATGGTTAACAACTTTCCCTTGAATAAATCATAAAATAATGTATTTTTACATCTTACTATAAATTTCAAATTAATGGGTAAAATCATTGCAATCGCAAATCAAAAAGGTGGAGTTGGAAAAACAACCACATCTGTAAATCTAGCTGCCGCTTTAGGTGTACTAGAAAAAAAAGTGCTTTTAATTGATGCAGACCCTCAAGCTAACGCTACTTCTGGCTTAGGAATAGATGTCGAGTCTGTTGAAATTGGTACTTACCAAATTTTAGAACATTCCAACACTGCTAAGGAGGCTATTTTAAAAACAAGCTCTCCAAATGTTGACATCATTTCTTCTCATATTGATTTAGTAGCTATTGAAATTGAATTGGTTGACAAAGAAAATCGTGAATACATGCTAAAAACTATTTTAGATGATACTATTGACGATTACGACTATATTTTAATTGATTGCGCGCCATCACTTGGTTTATTAACTTTAAATGCATTAACAGCAGCTCATTCAGTTTTAATCCCTATTCAATGTGAATACTTTGCTTTAGAAGGCTTAGGAAAACTATTAAATACCATAAAAAGTATTCAGAAAATTCATAATACAAATTTAGATATCGAGGGATTATTATTAACCATGTATGATTCTCGCTTAAGACTATCTAATCAGGTTGTTGAAGAAGTGCAGAAGCATTTTAACGATATGGTTTTTGATACAATTATTCAAAGAAACGTTCGTTTAAGTGAAGCTCCAAGTTTTGGAGAAAGCATTATTAGCTATGATGCAAGTAGTAAAGGAGCTAATAACTATTTAAGTTTAGCCGAAGAAATTATTAATAAAAATAAGTAAGCAGACATATGGCAAAGGCAATGAAGAAGCAAGCATTAGGAAGAGGATTATCTGCCCTTTTAAAAGATCCTGAACAGGATATAAAATCTGCAACAGACACAAATGCAGATAAAGTTGTAGGAAACATCATTGATCTAGAAATCGATGCTATTGAAGTAAATCCTTTTCAACCAAGATCTACATTTAAAGAAGAAGCTTTACAGGAACTTTCAATTTCTATAAAAGAGTTAGGAATTATTCAACCGATTACTGTTCGTAAAACTGGTGTTAACGAGTTTCAGTTAATATCTGGAGAACGTCGTTTTAGAGCTTCTAAAATAGCTGGTTTAAAAACAATCCCTGCTTTTGTACGTTTAGCTAACGATCAAGAATCGTTGGAAATGGCTTTAGTTGAAAATATTCAGCGTCAGGATTTAGACCCTATTGAAGTCGCTTTATCCTACCAACGCTTGATGGACGAAATCAACCTTACGCAAGAACAAATGAGTGAGCGTGTTGGAAAAAAACGTTCAACAATTGCGAATTACTTGCGTTTATTAAAACTAGACCCAATAATTCAAACAGGAATGAAAGATGGTTTTATTTCTATGGGGCATGGTAGAGCCATTATCAATATTTCTGATTTATCAGATCAATTGGATATCTACGAACAAATATTAACTAAAAAACTTTCGGTTAGGGACACTGAAAAATTAGTTCAACAATATAAAAATACAAATACAACTACTCCAGCTGTACCAATTGAAACTCCTAAGCACATCAAAAAAAGCATTAAAGATTTCTCAGAATTCTTTGGAGCAAAAATAGATGTAAATATTGGAAAATCAGGAAACGGAAAAATTACAATACCTTTTTCATCAGAAGAAGATTTCAACAGAATTAAAAAGCTTTTAGATCGTGAAAAATAGTTTTTTAATCACATTACTTTTAGTACTTATTTCAGCTAACTCATTTGGACAAAATGGTGAATTGAAAATAAAACCTAAAGACTCTATTACTGCAAAGAAAATTCATATTGATCCGCTTTCTCCAGCAAAAGCTGCTTTTTATTCTGCAGTGCTACCTGGGCTAGGACAAGCGTTTAATAAACAATATTGGAAAATCCCGGTTATATACGCAGGTTTAGGTGCTGGTGTAACAATTTACTCGTGGCAACATAGACAATATAACCGTTATAGAGACGCCTACAAAAGACGAATTTTAGGGTTTACTGATGATG
>Ga0209291_1000100_pt1 | contig 85450 bp, 67 predicted proteins | sample GOMGulsemesocosm_FD_184633 | JGI IMG/M metagenome (GOLD analysis project Ga0209291, IMG submission 184633) | Methane-oxidizing microbial communities from mesocosms in the Gulf of Mexico - GOM9B Gulf of Mexico (SPAdes) (version 2) | ecosystem: Environmental > Aquatic > Marine > Cold seeps... | reverse complement strand
GCCCTGATACATGACCGCGATATCCTCAGCGAAGTATCGCGCAGTCGCTATATCGTGAGTAATATATAGGAAGGCTATGCCATTATCATCTTTCATACGCTTTAATAAGTTTAACACGTCAATCCTGATGGATACGTCTAGCATCGATGTAGGTTCGTCAGCTAATACAACCTTTGCAGCAACCGCTAAAGTGCGTGCTAAGGCAACGCGCTGGCGTTGACCTCCCGATAGTTCATGGGGGTATTTATAGGCGGTGGCTTTCGGGTCGAGTTCCACTTGACTTAATATATCAAAAACAGCGGCTTGCAACTGCGTTTTATCGGTTACATGACCATGGGTTAAAAGCGGTCTGGCGATGTGGTGATAGATATTGTGCGCGGGATTTAGCGAGCCAAATGGGTCTTGAAACACCATCTGCACAGCGCTTCTATAAGCGCGCATTTGCGCCGCACTCTTTTTACCTAAAATGCTCTCGCCAGCGTATTTCACATCGCCAGCGCTCGCCTCGTACATTTTCATTATTACGCGAGCGACCGTTGATTTACCTGAGCCTGATTCGCCCACTAGTGCTAACGCCCTACCCTTTTTCAGGCTGAAACTAACATCGCGTAACGCCTTGACCTCAGTACGTTTAAAGCCGTGGCCGACACTAAATGTCTTTGCTAAATCACTCACTTCCAGCACTGTGTCAGTATCTTGGCTCGGCTCAGATTGAGTGGACTGAGGGTTATTCAAAATATTATTTTCATTATTGCTCATTGGGTTACCTCAGTTTCTTTTGCCGCTGCGTACTGGCTCATCACACTGTCACCAAAAGGTGTTGGTATCGCACTCCAAAGTTTTTGAGTATAGCTGTGCTGCGGTTGGTGTAAGATGTTTTCAGCAGAATCTACTTCCACAAGTTCGCCTTTATACATCACGCCAATACGATCACAAAATTGCGTCATCAAACTCAAGTCATGGGTAATAAAGAGAATAGAGAAGCCAAACTGTTCTCGCAATTTATATATTTGCTGCAGAATTTCCCGCTGCACCACCACATCTAGTGCCGTTGTCGGCTCGTCCATCACGATTAAATCGGGGTTCAGCGCTAAACCTATAGCGATAACGATACGCTGACGCATTCCCCCTGAAAATTGATGCGGGTAGTCATTCAGGCGGCTGGGGTCTATGCCAACTAACGTCAATAACTGAGCTGCTCTTTGTGCCGATTGCTGCGGGTTTAGGCCCTGATGGCGGTGTAACATATCGCGAAACTGTTCAGCGACTGTTATCACCGGGTTTAAGCTGTTCATAGCACTTTGAAACACCATAGATACTTTTTTCCAGCGTATGCTGGCCAGCTCGGTATCCGTCATCCGCAAAGTATTTTTACCCTCCAGCAAAATTTCTCCCCCCGAGATATAAGCAGGGGGTTGTAAAAGACGGTTTATAGCAAAGGCTATGGTTGATTTACCGCAACCACTTTCCCCCGCTAGGCCAAATATCTCACCTTTAGCGATGTTGAAACTAACATTATTGACGGCTCTGAATTCACCCTCATTGAGCAGGTAATCTATACAGAGATTGCTAACTTCCAGTATATTTTCAGAGCTATCTTTAACGCCCTCTAGCGTGCTCTTTGCGCCAGCTTCTACAGTGTTCATGAATTAGCTCCTTGCACACCAAGTGCTTTTTCATATTCGATAAGCGCCACACGTTTGTTGAACACCCGCAAGCCAGAAAAAGTGCGCAGTTTAGGGTTTGATACTTCATCAATGGCAAAGTTAAGTAATGCTAAAGCCATACCCAGAATCGCAATGGCGGCTGCGGGAACCACAATTTCCCACCAAGCCCCTACATGCATTGCACTGGTCGTCTGAGCGTTATACAACATGGTACCCCAGCTGATTGACAGCGGGTCACCTAGACCTAGAAATTCTATAGTGGCCTGTGTGATAACGGTATACAGTATGGAGCCAATAAAATTAGCCCCTATTATTGAAGCCAAATTGGGCATTAGCTCGACAAATATAATGCGCAATCGGCTTTCACCTCCAAGCTCTGCCGATTGGATGAACTCTTTGCGAGTCAGAGCCAAGGTTTGAGCGCGTGTTACCCTCGCCCCCCAGGCCCAACTGGTAAACCCTATGATTAAAGCAATCGTGGTTGGTGATGACTGGCCTATAAACGCTGCCAGCACTAACAGCAGTGGCAGTTGCGGAATCACTAAAGCGATATTGGTTAGAAAGCTGATAAAATCGTCCACTTTGCCACCAAAATAACCCGCGGATATTCCCAGTACTGTGCCTAGAGCCATAATGATTAAGCCGGCACTAAAACCTACGGCCAATGATGTCTGTGTGCCATGCACAAACTGAGTATAAACATCGCGCCCCATTCGGGTGGTTCCCATTATGTGTTCGGCGCTCGGTGCTTGATGTGGCCTCGCCACGCGTTTACTCGGCTTATGATCAGTTATTGCATCGGCAAATAGCGCAATAATAACGAATACGAGCAAGATTAAAAAACCGCATCCGGCTTTCTTATTTCGCTTAGCTAGCAGAGTTATTCCTGAAATACTTAGCATGTTTTACCTTATTTATTTTTGTTACTTCTGTAATGCTTACTGATCAATTGCCTGTAGGCAGACAGTTAAGCATTGCGCAGTCTTGGGTCTAAATACACATAAGCGACATCTGCTAGAAAATTCATCGTCAACATAGCGAGTGTCATTATTAATAGCTGACCTTGTATGACCGGGTAATCACGGTTAACAATCGCTTGATACAAAGTATTGCCAAGCCCTGGGTAATTAAACACATACTCCGTTATCAATGAGCCGCCAAGTACCACACCTATCGTCATTGCAAAGGTAGTAACCGAGGGCAGCATGGCATTTCGCGCACCGTAGTTAAGCATGACACGCATTTCACTTAGGCCTTTAGCCCGCGCCATGACGATGTAATCTTCGCCGAGCAAATTAATCATATTGTTGCGAATGGTAATTAAGTACCCACCCACTTGGACGATCACTAAGGTGAAAATTGGCATGATGGCATGCTCAGCAACACTGGATAAATAGGTGAAATTCCACCCTGGATCGAGATCAATATTGTAGGCATAGCCGGTTGGTAGCCAATCGAGTGACACGGCGAAGGTAAACAAAAACAGTAGTGAGATAATCACCGCAGGCATTGACTGCAAAACCAGTGAAAGCGGCGAGAAAAGTGTATCGAACACCCCACCTCTGTTCCACGCGGCATAAATTCCGGCAATGGATCCAATGCTAAAACTAATAAGGGAAGACACACCCACCAGAAATAAGGTCCACAAAATTGAGCGATTGAGCACTTCGTTTACCGTCAGTGGGTAATACTGCACCGAATAGCCAAGATCCCAGGTAAATACGCTTTTTAAGTAGGCTAAATACTGTAAATGTAATGGCCCGTTGACAAAACCGAAGGTGATTTTCAATGCCTCAATCGTCTCTTGCGAGAGCGGATTTCCCTGGGAGACAAACATTGCTGTGATCGGATCGCCCGGCATCATTCTGGGCAGTAAAAAATTGAATGTAGCAGCGAAAAAGAATGCTATTACATAAAAAAATAAGCGTCTAGTGACGAAACGCATATTGACCTCTTCGTTTTGATATCAGTTTAAGAGCGTTTAATACTAAGAAGTTTTGCAATCAATGCCGATCAAAGATCTCTAGCAACAATATGCAAGAGCATAAGCGGTTAGTCGATTTCGGGAGTTGCCGATAAAACCGATTACCCATGCGCTTGCATTTGTTCTTAAGCATTTAGATGATCGCAAGCTCCTGTTTAGTAGATGAGAAATAGACACGGGTGACAAAACAAATAGGCGGGAATCATCGTCTCGAAAATAACTTAAGAGACGTTTATAGCTCTGTGAATCACATATCTAAAAGGCGCTACCTTTTGGCACCACTGCGGGCAGTAAAAGACTATAGTTTTCTGATTTATTAGCTAAATCTATAGTCACTTTACTGCATTGCAGGTGTGGTATAACTTACTTACGTGGTTTAATCGAGAGCAAGTTCAGTAGACGTTCTGGGTTATCCGGGTGGATAACAGGGTTGCCGCCTGGATTGTCGGCACTGAAGAAACCCGTGAATCTAGCAGTATTGTACTGGTACCATTTAGGGTTATTGAATACCGGGATATAAGGGGTGTTTTTAGCAATAGTATACTGGATGCTATCCATTATTTTCTTTTGCTCATCCGCTTTGTTAGTCGCATAGAAAGCATCTAAGTCACTATCCAGCTCCGGCGTCGAAAAGCGTGTCGCTGAGAAACGTGTCGCATCTTTATGACGCGAGTGAAAAGCTGTTTCGTATTGACGATGCGGCGTTACACCGACAAAGCTAGCATTGATACCGGCATTGTAACTACCATCAATAAGCGCCTGTGTCCAAGCAGAAGCTTCTGGGGTTGATACACTGGCATCAATACCCACTTCCTGTAGGCCCTCAACAGCAATTTGCACGGTGTTAACCCAATCAGTCCAGCCATTAGGTACAATGATATCGAACTTAATCGCGCTGCCATCAGCGTTTTGCAACTTTCCGTCTTTGTTTATATCTTTGAAGCCATTCTCAGCGAGTAGAGCCTTGGCATTTTCGATGTTAAGTTGCGAATATTGACCAAATTCAGTTTGTGCTTTTTCGTTATTCCAAGCGTGATAACCACGACCTAGTGCTGAAGCGTAATCATTTAAGGTTGGGTATCCATAGCCTGCAACATTAACCATTGCATCGCGGTCCATCGCCATCGACATTGCACGACGGAAAGACAGATTGTTGAATGCTTGCTTGTTGCCTGCATGTTTTGATTCTAAGTTGAAGTTGAATGCAACCATTGATCCGCCTGGAAACCAGTATTTATGGTTATCGGTATCTTTGGACACATAAGTTTTTTCAATGTCAGGTAGGAAAGACCCAAACCAATCTAACTCTCCTTTTTGGGCTGCAGCCAACGTTTGATCGTTATTACCCAGCTGCGGAAGCTTCAAACAATCAACGGCTAAATTTTCGTTATCCCAGTAATGCGGGTTGCGACACTGTTGATAAACTTGCGCAGTGAAGCGTTTAACCACCGTCATAGGGCCTGTTCCAACAGGGTTTTCATTCTTAAATACAACAGGATCTTTAACGTCTTTCCAAATGTGCTCAGCAACGATAGGTGCCTTTACAATTTTAAAAGCAGCAGCGGCGTTGGCTGATGATAAATTAAATTTAATGGTATGTGAATCAACTACTTCATAACCATCTATCAACCCCCAAACAGATCGGATATCGAGTTCTTTGTGCTTTTTAACCAGGTCCATAGAGAACGCAACGTCCTCTGCATTAAAAGCTTCACCATCTGACCACTTAACACCTTCACGCAGCTTAAAGGTCAACGTTTTTAAATCGTCAGAGTAGCTGTGGTCAACCGCCAGACGATAATAAGGCTCTCCACCTTTCATCGCATTGAATATAACCAGCGGTTCATAGGCGAATTCTTGGGTAGTCGGTAATCGAGTGGTTTGGTTAAAGGGGTTAAAGTTTCTCACCCAAGCGGTTACTTGGCGAGGTACGATCACTAAATCGGCACTTTCAGAGGCGAGCGCCGCTGTAGATACGGTAACACTGCTAACCATAGCAGCCCCTATTGCACTTGCTAATAAAAACTTTTTCATCAATTTTCCTTTTATATTTTTTATATGCACGCTTAGATTGATTTTAATGTTCTTTAAAGACTGCGTTAAAGCTAACAGCTTTATGACCTATTAATTAACCCTTTTCTTCTGTTGATTTCGTTAAACAAAAGTAAAACTCACGTCAATTAGAGAATATTATTATTATAAATCAGCAGCTTAACTAAAACCCTCAAACCTGCCTAGAAAACTTAACATAGTGTGAGCACTTGCTTGTTAAAATAAACAAATCGCTGTTTGATGTCATTGGATATGAAAATTCAGACAGCAGTGAATAAATACCCAAACAATCTCTGCGGGTAAATAAGAGGTAAGATCACAGACAAGAAGGTCTTGTCGAAGTGCCAGCTCTTTACAATCTTTCTGGCGAAGCTAAAGTAGATAAAACAATATTTCATCTCTAATAGCCTCGCTGTTTGCTTTAGATAACGGAGCGCTCTTCAAGTCGTTTAGAGTTTGTGCAGTGTTTCTTCTCAGCTCCCTGCTCTAACTTCTTTAACCTAGATTCAGCGATTGAGCGCGAAAAAGCAGTGCACGAGATTAGTGTGCATAGGTAATCAGAAAAATTAGTGGTCGCCTTATTGGTGATGAGAACTTTTTTTGATTTTCTAGGTGCATCAAGAACTTGTGCTTACTTTCGTGATTCAACTGCCGAATTTAGGTTTAACGATACTGTTCCAATATTTTCCAAACCTCTTGCATCGTCGCTGCTGGGTCAGGATCGATATTCTTTTGAATAGCAAGTAATTGCGCTTTGGCATACTCAAGCTTGGTTAAGCTATCAGCAGACAATGACTGCAAACCTTTGTGCCACTCTAACCACTCACTGGCTTCGCCATGGCACGACAGCACAAGATCAACGCCGGCATTTTGTACTTGCTGGCAACGCTCTGCAATTGGACCGTTCAAGCTTTCCATGTAAACACAATCAGAAATGAGCACACCTTTAAAACCAATACGCTCGCGAATTATCTTATCGACAACGGCCTTAGAAATGGTCGCAGGCAGTGGGTCACATGCGCTATACACGACATGTGAAGCCATCGCGAATGGGCAGTCTTTTAAAATAGCAAAAGGTGCAAAATCTGTTTTATCGAGTTGAGCTAAACTGTGCTCTACTATTGGCCTGGTTTCATGGCTATCTTCTAATGCACGCCCGTGACCTGGAATGTGTTTCATCATGGGCATAACACCGCTCTCCATGAATCCAGCGACTATTTCGGCACCCATTTGAGCAACTATCACAGGGTCTTCACCAAAACTTCTATCTGAAATAACATCTGATGCACCGGCGAAACATAAATCTAACACAGGTCCACAGTTGGCATTAAAACCAGCATTTGCCATATCCGATGCCAATGCTCTAGAGGCGCGACGCATAGTTTCTCTTGCCAGCTCTAGATCTTGTTTTATGAGTTGACTGAATTGCTTGTAAATTGGATATACAGGCCAGTCAGGGCCTTCCAAATGCTGAATTCTACCGCCTTCTTGATCGGTCGTAATTAGGGCATCATCACGCCCTACAGCCTCACGAAACTGATTATTTAATTTGTGAATTTGCTCTCTAGATAACACGTTACGCCGCATCACCATTAACCCGTAGGGGTTGATATCTTTAAATGCCTGCAATTGATCTTTAGTAAACTCGGTGCCTTGGAAACCTATGACTAATGGCGATATTTCACTCATTGAATGTACCTTTATCTCATTTAACGACCTAATTGCGTACGCTAGGAGCTTGAACAAAAACAGACTAATTTCGTTTTCTTGTAAAGATCAGTCAGCACAACAAGCTTCTAGTACAAAGGTCTTGGTTGAATTTACGGGAAAACAATGGTGTTATCCTTCAATCCACTGTTCATTAGTTGCATCTATATACGCAAATTTTTCACGGAGGGGTCAAGAAAATTCATCTGTAAAATCTGCAATTTAAGTGTCAATATCGTTAAAATAGTCAAGGCACATACCTAGGGGTTATGATCAACTCAACAACTTGCAGCACGGTGCTCAAATTGGAGCTAATAGCACTATAAAGCAACACTAAATGACTATATATTAAAGACCAATAAGCGCAGATTTTTTGGTTTCTGTCATCGGTGTACACTCAATATAAAAATAAATGAGCCTTTTGAATTTATGTTTAATATACTCTCCAACATGCGTTATAGAGCTAAACTCTGCCTTGCCTTTTTTCTATTAACGATTATCCCTATTGCGGGTTTGGGAAGTTTCTTTCACATTTCCTTCTCTCAGAACATAGAAGAACATGTTTTCGACAAGCTCGTCTCCATAAGAGACAGTAAAAAAAGCGAGTTAATCCAGCATTTAAATAGCCTGAGCAGTAATGCAAAACTTTTTTCTACCACTAGTCATGTGCGTTATAGTATTAGTCGTTATTTTGGTTTTTCATACGCCTTCGACTTTATAGACAAAGACCCTAAAATAGCAGCAGAAAAACTCGCAAAGGCCAAACTCACTGATAAAAACTTTTATGACTTATCACCAGATGAGCACCAGCAGCACGATGGTTATGCCGGTGTGCACTTTCGGTTTGACGGTGGGTTTCAAGATTTTAGTGCCTCCCCTGATTACGCCAATATTTTATTGATAACGCCCAGTAGCCAAGTTGTTTACAGTACCCAAAAAGCCGCTTACTTTGCCTACAATCTCAATGATAGCAATCTAAAAAACAGCCCTGTCAGCCAAGTATTTTCTAAACTTTTATCGACGATTGATAAAGGTACTCCACTCAAGCAAGCGGTGGCTTTTTATGATTTTTCATGGGACAAAAACACCCAGCAGGAAGTCGCCTACATCGCCTACCCTATCATTCAACACAATCGCTTTAGCGGTGTTATTGTGTTTGCGATTCCAACAACATCACTGACCAACATCACCGAGCGCAAAGATGGCCTTGGTGCAACCGGCGAAGCTTTCTTGGTAGGCCAAGACTTGCTACCGCGCAGTCGACTTGCCTATACCCGCTCTGACGCTCAGCGCTACAGTTTAAAATCATTGACACAATCACGACAAACCCTTTCTACAAAAGCCACCAGGCGAGCTATTGAAGGAAACACAGGCTTTTTAAAAGCGCCTAATTATAGTGGTTTAGCAAGTTTAACCGCCTACGACTCCATTGATTTTCTCGACGCTAGATGGTCGATTTTAGTGGCTATGAGCGCCTCTGAAGCTCTTGAAAAAAGTGTTTATTTTACTAACTTGATTGCCGCTATTGGCATTTTTTTAGTACTGCTGATTGGTATTATTATCTACTATTTATCGGCATCCATGACGAAACCGCTTCACTCGCTAATGCAAGCGACCGAAAGGGTATCAAAGGGCAATTTAGACCTCCCTATATTAGGCAGCTCCCGGCGCGATGAACTGGGCCGATTAGCGCGCAGTTTTGTCTTAATGCAGCAATCTATAAAGCGCCAAATCACTGAAATCAGAGAAGTTAACATAGAGCTTAAAGACAAAGTTGAGACTATAGAAATACAAAACACAGAGTTACAGACCGCTGATAAACTAAAAGATGATTTTTTGGCCAATACATCCCATGAACTGCGCACTCCGCTGCACGGTATCATTGGCATTGTTGAATCTTTAAGTGATGGTGCTGCCGGTGATTTAACCGCGCCTCAACAAACACAACTAAAAATGGTCGCCTCCTCTGCAAATAGATTATCGCTATTGGTTGACGACTTATTAGATTTTCATAAAATCCGTCACAAACAATTAAGAGTTAACCCCACGTCTATCAATTGTCACAGTGCAATCAATTACATTATTGATTTGTCTGAGCACTTAATTGTTAATAAACCCATCAGTATTGTGCAAAAAATCCCAAATGACTTACCAAATATCATTGCTGATCCCGTGCGTTTTGAACAAGTTCTATTCAATTTAGTCGGTAATTCAATTAAATACACGAAACAAGGGGTGATCGAAATTTCTGCTTCTTCTGAAGGGGAGCAAGTCATCTTCAATGTCAAAGATACGGGCATTGGCGTGGCCAGTGAAGATTTAGAGAATATATTCAAACCCTTTGAACAAGCCGACGGCGGCATTACTCGTAAACAGGGAGGCAGCGGACTAGGCTTGTCGATAAGCAAACAGCTAGTGGAGCTAATGCAAGGCACTATGGCCGTTGAATCAATCGTGGATCAAGGCTCTACCTTTTCTTTTAGCCTCCCGTTTGATGACCAACCTAAGAATGCGGTTTCCTACCCACAGCTAGGGACAAGTTTAACCACTGATACAAGTACAGACCAACCGCATTTTGAAAACCTAGACAATACAACGACTGTGTCAGTGTGCCACCTTGAGGAGCAGACCCAACAAGTGACATCCGGCGATACTATTTTGGTAGTCGATGACGAAGAGATAAACCTGCAAATTTTGCATAACCACTTGAGTTTAGATGGGCACAAAGTCTTGCTGGCTAAAAATGCTCAAGAAACCTTCGACTTGCTAGAGAAAGAGCAACCTTCTCTTATCATTCTCGATGTTATGTTACCGGATGTCAGTGGTTTTGAAATATCCCGTAAAATTCGCGAACGTTTTGATTTATACGTTTTACCAATATTAATGTTAACCGCCCGCTCGCAAACGAGCGATTTAGTAGAGGGCTTTAACAGTGGCGCCAACGATTATGTCGTTAAACCTTTTTTAAAGGATGAGCTAATCTCGCGCGTCACCACCTTGCTACAGGCGCGGCAATCTGTTGCCCGACTAAACGAAAACTTACTGTTGAAGCAAGAAGTTGCTCGCCGACTAGAAACGGAAGAGGCGCTGCGTCACTCGCAGCGAGGCATGATACGCATGCTAGATAGTATAGAAGACGCTATCATCACTTTTAACAGCTTTGATCAAGTGGCCTACTACAATCAAGCGGCAAAGTTAAAGCTGGGCTTTGAGGAAACGACCATGATCGGCCAGAGCATTGAACAGCTGATTAGCCAAAGTATTATCAGTCAAATTCGTCAAGATTTAAAAGTTCGGGATCGCCAACAAATGGACCTAGTCATTAATACAGCGGCAGAGCAAACCATCAAAGTACAAGCATTTGTCGCTCAAGTAGGAGGTTTCAGATCTGCCGATATTGCAATTATTCTGCATCAAATCAGCGATAATGCCGACCAGCTCCCGGCAATTACTCAGGCGTTAACTTCAAGTCAGGCTATGATAGAAACCGAAGTATTTAAAGCGCTTTCAGTCAATAGTACCGCTGATGAAGAGCCCAGCTGCGAGCAAGACTCCGCTTTAGATACCGACACCAATAAACAACAAACCTATCGACGCTTATTAGTCGACAGTATGAATGATTCTATAGAGTTATGGACGCAGGCTACAGGCCTTGGAAAAATTGATTTTGCTGAACAAAGTAGTATTTGGCGGGTGTATATGGACAGATCTTCGCTGCAGACTCGCACCCTAGATAAGTATTTCTTAGAGGAGACATTACCTGCTAAGCCGCGTTGGCGCGATGTCTTGAGAACTGGAAACTATATTATTAAGCACATAAATAGCCTGCTAGATGAGCGACTGAAAGAGCGCTTAATTGAGAATCCGCACTACACGAGACTACAAGAAAATTTATTAAAATTGAAATTCCATGTGAAATAGCGACCAATACATTGGTATTGACCTCTGCACGTTGTAGCGACAAAACGAGTTTTCAGAAGATGCGTACGGTGTAAATGTACGCAAAACCTAAGTTCGAACAACATAGGAATTTTTGGGACAGCCCTGTCGTCTCTTTTTAAAAGTTGAAATTAAATTTCATACCCGCATTAACATATTCTTCATCATCTTTTGATGACCCTATTTCGATGTCCGCCATAAAAGCCATATTTTCACTTTCAACGATCCGGATGTTTGCTCCCGCATAAATACCATATATTGAACTCTCACCTTGAGTTTTATATTCAAATTTAGCGCCATTTAGAGTGGCATTTACATGATCATCATCAATATGTCGCGTGTTAATTCCTAGCCTAATTTCAGCTTTTCCCTTGGAATTAAAATTATTGGTTACTGCTAATTGTACTTTTGAAGATAGTCCCTGCAAGTATCTATCCTCTATATTGAGGTTCGATGCACTGCTACCAGATTCCTTATAATCATCAATATAAGCGGCGTGATAAGTTAAGTTTACTGAAGGTCGCACCTCATAGCTACTACCTATCTCATAACTTGTCATCAGGTTAATCGATGGGCTAATAAAGAGGCTATCGGTCGCGGAAACAGCAGTCTCTAATCCATTGATATTATCCAGAATATATCTCTTATTATCACTGTCTGTATATCCTGCTAATAAATTGGTAGACAGCTTCAGCTTTCCAAAATTAAACACTCCGTAGCCTCCTATAAACGCATGACTTGAATTATATTCAAATGATTCTAAATCGGATTCTGATTTTGAACTTGCCACACCGGCTACAACTCCTACCGTTGCATGATTATAATCCCATTCATAACCGGTGTTGACGCCATAGAATTTATATTCATAGCCAGTATTTTCATCCGTTTCGCCAAATTTTCTTATTTCACCAAATGTACTGATCCAAGCTTGCGGTTTTTGCGCTTGATATAAAGCATCTGTAGATACCTTTGTCTGAAATTTAGCATTGCTTCTTTGATCGATAGTGTTGTGGATTGAACTGCTTAATGATGACAAGCCTACACTGACAGACTTTTCAAAGGTTGCGTCCACAGTAGTGACGGTATCCCCTATGATGACACCTGAGGCATATAAATTTATTGCCTCGGCATTGTTAATAGTGATACTCGCAGGCAAGCTCTTACCTCCTCCATATACATTGACGGTATCTGTATCTCCACCATTGTTACCTAAATCTATGGCACCTAGTATTCTAGATCCATTATTTAAGTTAAGCGTGGTATCAGTAACGTCTACATCATCATTATATATTGCAAAACTACCGGTATTAATTGCCTCTATATAACCACTATTATTAATCACCATAGTGCCATCATTGTTCGACCCGATAGCGTATGAATTAATACCTGTTACTTTTATTTCCCCAGTATTATTAATGACATTATTATTCCCAGAGAAACTAATACCATTGGATGAATCACCCGCTGCGGTAATTTCCCCTGAATTTACAATGGTATTATCAGATCTAGCAAAGATTGCATCAGAGCTATTATCAACGGTGGATATAATCCCTGAGTTAATAACATTATTATTATTATCAATATCAATTCCATCGGAATTCGTTTCTGATGTTTTTATGACACCAGAGTTAACAATCGTAATAAAATCACCGACAGAGAGAATCCCCTCGGAAGTTGTTTCTATTAAGCCACTGTTATATATTTTTGAGTTGTTATCTACTCTTACACCTTCAGAACCTGATCCAGAGGTAGTGATAGTACCTGAGTTTGTAACAATACCATTTTGCCGAACCAGAATAGCATCTGAATTGGAGTCTAGCGTTTGAATGGTCCCACTGTTATTAACGACTGCATTATCATCAAGATCGATACCATAGGCACTGCTGCCTGTTGTACTGATAACTCCGGTGTTTGTGATGGTTGTTTGGTTAAGACCTACTACAGCTTTAGATGAGTCACCTGTAGTGCTGATTGTGCCATCGATAACAATCGTTATGTTATCGCCTGTCATATTGATTGCTGGATCTGAATTTGTATTGGTAGAGATAGATCCATTACTGGTAATCGTTATAGAATCATCTCCATCCAAAACATTTCCATCATTTTGCGTTGTTGATGCAGAATCTACGCTGTAATCAGCGGCATAAACAGGTTTGTGAAATGCGAATATCATGCATAAAGACACCATCGCTGTATAAAATATTTTATTCAAAACCTTTCCCTAGTAAGCAACTAAATACGTTAAATTCATATTCGCTTGATGTACCAATACAAATTTTTTTGTTTGGTAGCTGCGATAAATACAGACTTGAAGCCTCTAGCACTAAGCGGATAAAAAAGGGAATTCATTTGAAAATTAACGCACATTATCACCCCACCTTATACTAGATAAGCAAAGGCATAATAGAGGTAAATAAGTTGATTCTGTATAGGGTGATCACCCTATTTATGAGTCTTTTTCGAAATAGAGGGAACAGCAATGGGGTGACTTTATGGATGCTAAGTTAAGTTAATTAAGGCGCTACTTTATGCTTACAGCATCTATATGCCCTCGTAAATAAAAAGGCAGTTAAGCGATTTCTTTCACTTAACTGCCTTTAGCTTTTTACTTACTAACAATTAGCTGTTCTCTTTATCCCTTTGCAGGCCTTGGAGCATAAGCTAAAACATCTGACACTAACTGTGATTCTTGCATGCCTCTGCTCTCACAGGCATCAAGTAATGCATAAACCATTGCAGGCGATCCGCTGGCTAACATTTTCACGTTTTCAAAGTCTGAAAAATCCTGTAGCACTGCAGCGGGTAATAAATCCGTACGCCCAGTCCACTCACACTCATCCGTTGGTTCAGAAATTACTGGGTGAAAGGTGATATTTGTGTGCTTAGCAGCCCATTGTTCAGGGAGTAAGCTCCAGTATAAATCGCTGGCCACTCGCACGCCCCAATAGATATGAATCTCGTTTGTGACTCCTTGCGCTAACAAGTGTTCAACGACACTTTTTACTTGCGAAAAGCCGGTGCTGGCCGCTGCCAAAATAACGGTATCTTCGCTATTAAGCGCACTCGCTTGAATCGTAGCTTCACCTTTACCCACTTCAACATCAATACTTGGCTTATTTTTTAAGTGCTCAATGATCGCATTGGACATGTCACTTTCAGGGTTATGTCTGATGTGTAATTCAAGGGCTAAGCCCGCCTCAGGTGCAGATCCGATGGAAAAAGAGGCACTTTTAGCATTAGGCAAATATAAATCTAAATACTGACCAGCAGTATAGCTCACCTCTTGAGCGCTTTGTGGAAGCAATAGTTTTACCTGATAGACATCATGGTTTAACTTTTCGATACTGACAATATTACATGTATGTTTATTCACGGGTGTTTCTCCTGAGCGCTATCACTCATTTATCCAATGCTGCAGCCAACTTTAAGCGTACTCAATATTGTTCATACAAAGTTGCCTAATCGCGCAAACAGTGGATACTTAGCTGCTTCTAAAAATATATATAACCAAATTATAGCTTAATCTTTGATTATTCAACAGATTAGTTATCAATCCCTAAGCTTTCCCAAATTTCATCAATATGCTCACTGACACTTACATCCATAACAATAGGTTCACCCCATTCACGCGTTGTCTCACCTGGCCATTTATTGGTGGCATCCATACCCATTTTAGAACCTAACCCCGACACCGGTGATGCAAAGTCTAAATAGTCTATTGGCGTATTATCGATCAACGTGGTATCTCGGGTTGGATCCATGCGGGTCGTTATCGCCCAAATGACATCTTCCCAATCTCGTGCGTTCACATCATCGTCGCAGACAATGACAAATTTGGTGTACATGAATTGCCTGAGGTAAGACCAAACACCCAGCATGATGCGCTTAGCGTGTCCTGGGTACTGCTTCTTAATTGTCACTATCGCCATGCGATAAGAACAGCCCTCAGGAGGTAAATAAAAATCCACTATTTCCGGAAATTGCTTTTGCAGTATAGGGACAAATACTTCGTTGAGTGCAACCCCTAAAATAGCCGGCTCATCAGGTGGTCTACCCGTATAAGTGCTGTGATAGATAGGGTTTTCACGATGGGTGATCGTCTCTACTGTAAACACCGGGAATTGATCTACTTCGTTGTAATATCCCGTGTGATCGCCAAAGGGACCTTCATCGGCCATTTCATCTGGATAGATAAAGCCTTCTAAAATAAATTCCGCACTGGCCGGTACTTGTAAATCGCTACTTAATGCATTGACTACTTCTGTTTTAGAGCCGCGTAATAGCCCTGCAAAAGCGTATTCAGACAAGGTATCAGGCACGGGGGTAACGGCCCCTAGAATAGTCGCAGGATCAGCCCCAAGTGCTACTGCGACGGGATAGGGTTTACCTGGATTTTGTTGCTGCCACTCTCTAAAATCAAGCGCACCCCCGCGGTGGGATAACCAGCGCATGATCAGTTTATTTTTACCGATTAATTGCTGGCGATAAATACCTAAGTTTTGACGCTCTTTATGCGGCCCGCGGGTAATCACTAACGGCCATGTCACTAAAGGAGCAACATCCCCTGGCCAGCAAGTTTGAATCGGTAGCTTAGTGAGATCAACATCATCACCTTTAATCACAAATTCTTGGCAAGGGGCTTTTTTAACTAATTTTGGCCCCATGTTGAGTACTTGCTTGTAGATAGGCAATTTATCCCAAGCATCGCGCATGCCTTTTGGGGGTTCAGGCTCTTTTAGCGCCGCCAGCACCGTACCTACTTCGCGCAGGGCGCTGACATCTTTTTGCCCCATACCTAAAGCGACCCGCTCAGGGGTCCCAAAAAGATTGGTTAGTACGGGAAAGTCATAACCTTTGGGGTTTTCAAATAACAGCGCTGGACCCTTTGCTTTCAAAGTGCGATCACTGATCTCAGTCATCTCTAAATTGGGGTCTATCTCCCGCTTAATGCGCACTAATTCACCGCGCTCTTCAAGCATCGCCATGAACTCTCTTAAGTCTTTATATTTTTCTTGGGCCATTGCTTTATCTCTATTCTCTTTTCACAAAACAGCAGACATAAAAAAGGGCGAACTTAAGTTCACCCTATTTGATTACTTCACTTAAGCGCTTACTTGCGGCGCATCGACAAGAAGAACTCGTCGTTAGTCTTAAAGTCTTTTAGTTTGTCCAATACAAATTCAATCGCTGCTGTATCTTCCATTGGATCAAGTAACTTACGTAGAATCCACATACGCTGCAACTCTTCTTCTGTGGTCAACAAGTCTTCACGACGTGTACCAGAGCGACGAATATTAATCGCAGGGTAAACACGCTTTTCAGCAACACGGCGATCTAAGTGTATTTCAGAGTTACCAGTGCCTTTGAATTCTTCAAAGATAACCTCATCCATTTTAGAGCCCGTATCAATTAACGCAGTTGCGATAATTGTTAAGCTTCCACCTTCCTCTATATTACGTGCAGCACCAAAGAAACGCTTAGGACGCTCAAGAGCGTGTGCATCAACACCCCCTGTTAATACTTTACCTGATGAGGGAATAACGGTGTTGTAAGCACGCGCGAGACGCGTAATAGAATCTAATAAAATGACAACGTCTTTTTTGTGCTCAGTCAAACGTTTCGCTTTTTCGATAACCATTTCAGCTACTTGTACGTGACGCGCTGGTGGCTCATCAAAAGTAGAGGCAACAACTTCACCACGAACGGTACGCTGCATCTCTGTTACTTCTTCTGGACGCTCATCGATTAGCAATACAATCAAATGACACTCAGGGCTATTTTTTGTGATGCTGTTAGCAATATTTTGCAGCATCAATGTCTTACCGGCTTTGGGTGGTGATACCACCAAGGCACGTTGACCTTTACCAATAGGCGACATCAAGTCGATAACACGTGCTGTAAGATCTTCTGTACTGCCGTTACCCATTTCTAGCGGTAAACGATCTTGAGCAAATAGCGGAGTAAGGTTTTCAAAGAGTACTTTGTTTTTAGCATTCTCAGGACGATCGTAGTTAATTTCATTAACTTTCAATAGTGCGAAGTAACGCTCACTGTCTTTTGGCGGACGGATTTTACCGGCAACAGTGTCACCAGTACGCAAGTTAAAGCGTCTGATTTGACTTGGCGATACGTAAATATCATCTGGGCCTGCAAGGTATGACGCATCTGCTGAGCGCAAGAAACCGTAGCCGTCTTGCAGAATCTCTAGCACACCATCGCCATAGATATCTTCGCCACCTTTAGCATGTTTCTTTAGTATTGCGAAAATAACATCTTGTTTGCGTGAACGACCTAAGTTTTCTAGGCCCATTTCTTTTGCCGTTTCGATGAGATCGTGAACGTTCTTTGTTTTTAATTGGGTAAGATTCATATAATTCGGAGTGATGGCCCTTTTGGGCGAAGCTTTAGAATAATTTAATAGTTGGTAACAACTAAATGACGTGGAGATTGGAAATAATTTTGAGTTTTTCTATGATACTTCCACTACCTTGTAGTTATCTGGCGTAGTGAAATCACGTTAAATATAGAAGGTTGGTCGTTAACTGTCCAGTAAAATAAAGGTAGAAAGCAATTTTTTTGCCTCTACCTTCAATAAAATTGATCTAGATTCAAGTTTATCTATGCAAGGAGCTTGTCAGACTAAATAACAACCTGCTGCGAAAAATCAGAATATCTATCTCAAATCTGCTTTTTCTCGCTACGATAGGTCTTGCCAGACAACCTCCTAGCGTTGAGTGTTAACTTGCTGATAAATTAGCCAAAGCCTCATTCATCTTTTATTAACAAAACGGCATTTCAAGGGCAGAAAATCAAACTCATTATGATTTAGGCTACGCCTAATTCATCTCTATTAAAGGTTTTCGTCAATGAAAGCCGCTAATTGAGATTTAGAGAGAGCACCAACTTTCGTCGCCTCTAAGTTACCACCTTTGAACAGCATTAGCGTAGGTATTCCGCGAATACCGAACTTAGGGGGCGTCTCACTGTTTTCATCGATGTTCAGTTTACAAACAGTTAAACCTTTTTCGGCGTAATCTTTAGCGATTTCTTCAAGTACTGGTGCAATCATTTTGCAAGGGCCACACCATTCAGCCCAGTAATCAACAAGTACTGCGCCTTGCGCATTTAATACTTGCTCTTCAAAAGAGGCATCTGTCACATTGATAATGTTTTCGCTCATTAAATCTCTCCTAATTGCCCATACTCATTACCGGTAAGGCAGGGCCTTACGTTAAATAAGTCTATATACTTTAAGATATTAATGGTGACATTTAGCCCATTTTCAACTGTAGGCACCAATTTAACAGACAAAGCCTGCTAAATTGATTTACATCGCCTTTACTTAAGGCTTGGACCCGCGGCAATAATGTCTGCAGATACACCATCAAACTTAGTGAAGTTATTAGTGAATTTTTCGATTAGCTTAGCTGCTTCTTCATCATAAGCACTCGCATCAGACCAAGTGTTACGCGGCTGTAGCAAAGCACTATCAACACCAGGAACACTTAAAGGCACATCTAAATTCAAACCATCCAAATGCGCTGTTGGTGCACCCACTAATGCGCCTGATTGAATCGCTGCAATAATACCGCGCGTTGTCGGGATATTAAAACGTGAACCGGTACCGTAAGCACCCCCTGTCCAACCGGTATTCACTAAGTAAACTTGCGAGCCAAACTCTTCAACACGTTTGATTAACAAATCAGCATATACACTGGCTGCACGCGGGAAGAAAGGCGCACCAAAACACGTAGAGAAAGTCGATTTAATACCGCCACCTGAACCCATCTCAGTTGAGCCCACTAGTGCCGTGTACCCTGACAAGAAGTGATAAGCCGCCGCTTCATTCGATAAAACAGAAACCGGTGGTAAAACGCCGGTTAAATCACAGGTTAAGAAGATAATAGCCTTAGGTTCGCCGCCTAAATTGTGCTCGGTAATTTTTTCTACGTGCTCCAGTGGGTATGCACAACGACCGTTTTCAGTATGACTAGTATCATCGTAATCTGCTGTTTTAGCGTCATCTAATACAACATTTTCAACAATAGCGCCAAAGCGAATCGCATCCCAAATGATCGGCTCATTTTTTTGCGATAAATTAATCGTTTTAGCGTAGCAACCGCCCTCTAAGTTAAACACTACGCCCTTGCCCCAACCGTGCTCATCATCGCCAATAAGGTAGCGCGCAGGATCTGCAGAAAGAGTCGTTTTGCCGGTGCCTGACAACCCAAAGAATAACGTTGTATCGCCATCTTCGCCAACGTTGGCAGAACAGTGCATTGGCAATACGTCTTTCTCTGGAAGCAAAAAGTTTTGTACCGAGAACATCGCTTTCTTCATTTCACCTGCATAGCGCATACCAGCAAGTAATACTTTGCGTTTGGCAAAGTTCAAAATGACGCAACCATCGCTGTTAGTGCCATCACGCTCTGGTACACATTCAAAGTCAGCGGCGTTAATGATCTGCCACTCTTCTTTCGATTTTGGATTGTACTCTTTAGGTAATATAAAGAGGTTTTGACCAAACAGATTTTGCCACGCTGTTTGCGTTGACATTTTAACGGGTAGATAGTGATTGATATCAGAACCGACATGAACAGTCGATACAAAGTGCTCTTTATCAGCGAGATAAGTCTCTACTCTATCCCATAAAGCATCAAACTTATCAGCATCGAATGGACGATTCACTCCGCCCCAATCGATCACATCTGATGTGCTTGGCTCATCGACAATAAAGCGATCTAAAGGTGACCGCCCTGTTCTAGCACCGGTATTGATAACAAGAGCGCCAGTATCGGCAAGCTCGCCTTCGTTGCGTTTAATAGCTTGCTGAACAAGCTCTGCACGGCTTAAATTAATATGCAGCGTATCTGTTTTATTGGTCATTGCTAAATCCTTTGGCTGTTAGCCAAACTCCACCTGTAAGCGAAAAATTAAATTAATGTATTTAATAATTATTTTTCACGTCTGTGCGTGAATTTATGATCCAAGAATATGACTTGAGCGCTTAACTTTACGGCTCAATGCCTTAATCTTAGATAGTGCTCATTATCTCTGCGATAATTTTATCGCTAGCGATATGGCTCAAGGTTTTATTAACAGTATGGTTTAGCATACCGCTTCTATTACCTTGACTATTTAAAACCCGAATAAAACTTAGATAAAAGTCTCAAAGTAATATAGCTACTTAAATTCTCAACCTGAGTATTGTTCAAGCCACGGGGTCCATCCTTTATAGGTTGGTAGCCCGCTTTCCTCATCCATGTTTTTCTTTAATATTTCTATTTAAGAGCCTATCGGACTAGACACTAATCTACTGCGAAAAATCAGAATTTGGTCATACCTGCATCTTCTCGCAACATTGGTCAAGCCCAACAGACTCCTAGTGTAAATCTTTTTTCTTACTGTCTTTCTCACGACAAATTTGTTCTACATCACTGGCATCAAAACTGTATTTTGAATTGCAGAACTGACAATCGATATCAATACTTCCACGCTCGCTTATGATTTCACGTAACTCTTCGTTATCAATAAGCTTTAACGCACCTTCACTGCGCGCTCTTGAGCACTGACATTTAAAAGAGATGCTCTCACCAGGGAATAAACGACATTTCTCTTCGTGAAATAATCTAAACAGCAGTGTTTCATTGTCTAAGGTAAGTAGTTCGGTGGTTTTTAGTGTGGTAGCGAGCATAGATAAGCGCTGGTAGTCTTCACTACCACTTTGGGCAGCGGGCAGTACTTGTAGCATTAAGCCACGTGCCATCACCCCATCACAAGCTAAAGTGAATTGTGTATCTAGCTGCTCAGAACGCTGGAAGTAATCCGCTAAACATTGCGCCAAAGTTTCATTTTCTAAGGGCACAAATCCCTGGTAACGTTGGCCTACTTCAGGCTCTATGGTGAGCACTAGATGACCTGCTTCAAGCATTTGGCGAAAGCTTAAATCTGGGGCTATATTTTCATCAAATTGCGCAATGGCTCTACATTCATTGAGGTGATTACACTCTGCCATTAAAGCAGAAACACTCCCTTCACCTTTGGCTTGGAGTATTAATTTACCATTGAATTTTAAATTCGTACTTAAGATGGTCACTGCCGCCAGCATTTGCCCGAGGATTTGTTCTATCACTGGTGGGTAGTTATGCAAAGCGATAATGTCTTGATAGCTTTGCTCTAAACTTGTTACTACCCCACGGACATCAATATCATCAAATAGTATTCGCTGGATTTGGTCTTTGTTGTCCATTTTCTCTAATCTGCCGCACTGTGAAACAAGCACTACTAATGAGCCTTGAATTTTTGTTTAAAATAAAACCTTACGCCTATTAGAACTGTAATCCAGGCCGATATTAACGCCTTTTAAGCGTGTTGTTCGCTACAAAAAGCTCTAAAGCTTAAGCTGCGCGCGAAATTCTAACATAAACAGATGTAAAATCATTACTGTCAGGTTTAATTTTTAGTGATTTATAGTGGATAGATTTCAAGCATTATGACGAAGCCAAAAGTTAGTAATATTACAACTTTTAACCTATTAAAAATGCGCCTTCATTCTTCAGGTAATAGTAGCTCTTTAGCTTTTTGAATTTGTCGACGACTGCGTTTATCAGGTTTTCCAGCAGGGGTTAAATCGGTGACTTTTAATATTTTTCGCTGCAGTGCATCATCCTCACGCTTTTTAATGCTTATTGCTGTTTCACTGTACAATAGTGCTGCTTGTGGAGCCCCGGCACGTTTATCTGACAGTGCTAGAATTTCAACAACTCGTTCATCCCAGCCCTGACGTATTTTTAAAGTCGCGCCTACTTCAACCACTTTACTACTTTTAGCGCGCTGACCTTCATACTGTACTTTTCCGCCTTCAATCGCTTTCTTCGCTAAGGCACGAGTTTTAAAAAAACGTCCAGCCCACAACCATTTATCCAGACGTACTTTACTCTCTTGAATCATTGTTTATCCTGCTTATCAACAAGCTTTTCTAAGCTTGAATTCACCTCTGAAAAACACGCAATTTGCGCAAAGTGCGTTTGCAGTTTACGTGCTCTATTAGAATCTGGCTGGGAGATCGCCGCTAAGTGTTTTATGCCATAACGCTCTGCAGATTCTAAGACAGCTAAAGTATCATCGACAAATAAAGTTCGACGGGGATCGAAAGGCTCTACTTGCTGCATTTGATGCCAAAAACGTTGCTCCTCTTTGGAGACTGAAAAATCATGAGAGACCACTATTGCATCTAAATATTGATCCAACCCCGTTATTGCCAACTTCATTTCTAGCCCTGAACGATGATCATTTGTCACTAATACAACCCGCAGATCTGAGCGTTTTAGTAACGCCAAAAACGCTTCGGCAAAAGGCCGGTAAGCGACATTATGTGAGACTTCCGCTCGCAGCGCCGCGATATCTACTTTTAATCGATTGCTCCAGTGATCAACGCAGTACCACTCGATACTGCCACGATTTTTTGATAATTCTTCAAGCAAATAAGCACGCGCCTCGTTTAAGTCCCGCTGATGGATCTGGGAAAAACGTATTGGAAGGTGTTCTAACCAAAAAAAGCTGTCAAAGTGTAGATCTAATAAAGTACCATCCATATCTAATAGAACAGTATCTATTTGCGACCAGGCAATAGTATTTTCTTGTGACAAAAAAGTGACCTTCTAGAGATTCCAGCATAACGATAACAGTTTCGACGTTTTACTGAGCTCTTCTCATTGTTTAGGATATCTGCAGTATGCCAATTAAACCTGAAGTTTTGAAGATAAAAGCCAGTGCAAAGAGCCGTTTATTTCTGATTGAGGAATTACAATTGCGCTTTAGCAATGGCGTTGAGCGTACTTATGAACGTTTAGCCAGTCGCGGTAACGGTGCTGTGATGATGATCCCGATCGATTCTGATGACAATATTCTGCTAGTACGGGAGTATGCTGGTGGTATTGAAGATTACACGCTATCACTGCCAAAAGGTGCTGTAGATCTAGGTGAAAGCATGTTTGAAGCGGCTGATCGTGAGCTAAAAGAGGAAGTCGGTTTCGGTGCAAAGCGCATCGAATTCTTAAAAGAACTAACGACAGCACCTAACTATATGGGTCATAAGTTACAGGCAATGCTGGTCAGAGACTTGTACCCTTGTCGACTAGAGGGAGACGAGCCAGAGCCTCTAGAAGTGGTGAAGTGGCCATTGAGTGATATCGATAATTTAGTGGCAAACCCTGAGTTCACTGAAGGGCGCGCAATTGCTGGTCTTTATTTGGCACGTCATTTTGTGCAACAAAACCCTTAAGTTACACACAAACACTAGCCCGCGCTCTGCTGTGAGTAACTCGTTCTCATCCAGAAACATGGCCGTAGCGAGAGCGACTCAATGGCTCAAGATGTGTGCTAATAAATATGGGCGTTTAGTTGTTCTAAATAACTCTATCTAATGGTGCGCAGATTGAGTCATTGAGGCGTTCGCAGTAGGCATCTGTTTCTGGGTGGGAACTAGCTAACTACAAGTCATCAAACATACTGCGCAAGCTGTTAAGCGTCGCTTTACCGCGGGCTTTATTGACATTCGGGTCTTTTTCACCGTTACCTTCAATCAGTAAATCATCTTGCGGTAACTCAGCCAAAAAGCGACTAGGTGTGCAGTCAATTAGCTCACCAAATTGCTTACGCTGACGTGCCAATGTAATGGTCAGCGTCACTTTTGCACGGGTAACACCGACATACATTAAACGACGTTCCTCTTCGATATCGCCGTTTTCGATGCTATTGCGGTGCGGTAATATTTCCTCTTCCAGACCGATCATTAATACATGCGGAAATTCTAGTCCTTTAGAGGCGTGTAAGGTCATTAACTGGACTTTGTTTTCATCTTCTTCCTGTTCTTGCCTATCCATCAAGTCGATCAAAATAAGTCGGTTTATCGCCTCTTCTACATTGGCGTCCGGATTATCTTCCTGCAAACGTTCAATGGTATTGCGGATAGAGTCGACTAAAAAGAACACATTTTGCATGCGCTTTTCAGCCGTTGCTTCACTGGCGCTGTTCTGATGAATCCAACCTTCATAGTCAATATCAAAAATAAGTTCACGAATGGTTTGTATCGGGTCGCCTTCAATACACTGGCGATACTTTGCCGATAACCAAGCAGTGAATGTACGCAAACGCTCAACTTGCGCAGGCTTCATTACCTGTTCAAGCCCTAGCTCATCACAGGCATCAAACATGCTAATTTCACGTTTGGATGCATATTCGCCTAATATTTTTAGTGTACTTGGGCCTATTTCTCGACGCGGTAAATTAATCACCCGTAGAAAGGCATTATCATCGTCGGTGTTGATCAGCACTTTGAGATAGCACATTAGATCTTTGATTTCTGCTCTGGCAAAAAACGAAGTCCCACCGGATAATTTATACGGAATCTGGAATGCTTGAAATTTAAGCTCTAATAACCTCGCTTGATGGTTACCGCGATAGAGTACCGCAAAATCTTTAAAGTCTGTTTTATTGCGTACATGACGATCGAGAATTTCGGTAGCTACACGCTCACACTCTGCATCTTCATTGCGTGTATGAATAACACGAATTGGATCCCCAGGGGCCATATCTGACCAAAGTGTTTTAGTCATCTCATGGGGGTTATTTGCTATAACCACGTTAGCGGCGTTCAAAATCAGCCGTGTAGAGCGATAGTTTTGCTCAAGCTTCACCAGTTTCAGACTGGGATAATCCAGTTTTAACAATGCCAAATTTTCCGGTCGTGCCCCACGCCACGAGTAGATCGACTGATCATCATCACCTACCACTGTCAATGCACCACGAGTACCGACGATCTGCTTCACCAACTTGTATTGACTCATGTTGGTATCTTGATACTCATCCACCAGCAGGTAGCGGATCTTGTTTTGCCACTTTTCAAGGATTTGCGGGTGATTACTGAAAAGCTTTACCGGCGTCCAGATCAAATCATCAAAGTCGACCGCGTTATACGCCTGCAGTGTTGTTTGGTACAGCTCATAAGCTCTGGCTGATAAAACATCATCCGGGCCCTGCGCGGCAAGTAGCGCTTGATCCGGCTCGATCATTTCGTTTTTCCAATAGGATATTTTATTGCGCACCATATCAACACTATCGGAATCTTCATCATTATTGAGCAGCAAATCTTTAATGAGCGCTTTGGTATCAGTATCGTCAAAAATAGAGAATGTCGATTTAAGTTTGAGCGCTTTATGCTCTTTACGGATGATATTCATCCCTAAATTATGGAAAGTAGAAACAGTTAAGCCCCGCCCTTTGCCATCAGGTAACAAACCTAGCACACGCTCTTTCATCTCTCTGGCAGATTTATTGGTAAAAGTAAGCGCCGCTATATGGCGTGCTTCAATCCCGCAGCTATTAACCAAGTAAGAGATTTTACGGGTAATAACACTGGTTTTACCAGAGCCTGCACCGGCGAGGACCAACATGGGACCACTGATGTAATCTACCGCTTCACGCTGCCTTGGGTTTAACTTACTCATTGTGGTACAGACTCTACTTTGGGGAATTTAGCGATTGGCATTTTCTACCAATAAAATGAGCGGGCATTATAGCTAGTTCCCATCCAGAAACAAATGCCTACTGCGGTTGCTCCACAGGCCCAATCGGAGCGCCACTAGATAAGGTTATTTAGAATAACTAAACGTCCATATCTAGTAGCACTCGTCTCAGACCATTGGTTCAACCTCGCTACGGCCTTGTTTCAGGATAAGAGCTAGCTAAAAATCGGTGACTAACACGGCTCTCATAAAAAACAAACCTTCAGCTTAGCTGATTAATAGGCGGCGACAGGCGCTGCCATTTGTCGATAGCTTAGCGCTTCTAATAAATGTTTTCTCTCAATAGCTGCACAGCAATCCAAATCAGCGATTGAGCGGCTCACTTTTAAAATACGGGTGCAAGCGCGGGCTGAAAATTGCATTTTTGTCGCAGCCTTGACCAACAGTTGTTGTAGCTCAAGTGTTAGTGCACAATGCTTCTTCAACGCCTCTCCCTGTAACAGAGCGTTACGACACTGTTGACGCTTAAGTTGACGCTCCACACTTTGCGCCACGCGCCGCGCCACTTGCACCGAGTTCTCTTGTTCCTGCTGCTCTTTTTGCTCAATGCCTGCCAAAAATAACGCCGCTGGAATCGGATTGACTTGAATGTGTATATCAATACGATCAAGCAGAGGCCCCGAAAGTTTGCCTTGATAGCGTCGAACTTGATCAGGTGTACAGCGACAACGTCCATCACTTTCTAATGCATAGCCACATGGACAGGGGTTCATTGCAGCTATCAGCTGAAATTGAGCCGGAAAACTTAATTTCTGCGCCGCTCTTGATATGTGAATGCACCCAGCTTCAAGTGGCTCACGTAAGACTTCAAGCACCGATCTTGAAAACTCCACCACTTCATCGAGAAACAGCACGCCATTGTGCGCAAGAGACACCTCGCCCGGTTGTGGATAACTACCACCCCCGACTAATGATACCGCTGAAGCGGTATGATGGGGTGAGCGAAATGGCCTAACACCTTGACATACTTGAGTAGTATCTAAGCCTGCCACCGAATGTACCGCCGCAGATTCTATACTTTCATTGGCACTCAATTTTGGCAGTAACCCTGCAAGCCTGGCAGCCAACATGCTTTTTCCACTCCCTGGAGAGCCACTCATAAGTAGATGATGCCCTCCACAGGCGGCTATTTCCAATGCTCTTTTTGCTTGAAATTGCCCTTTAACATCCGCCAAATCCAAAAATGGCTTGTCTTCTGCTTGGATTTTAGGCCCAATCTTGAACGCTTCTAACTGTCCGCTGAGCAGCTGGCACACGTGTAATAAGTTATCGGCAGGGGCCAGCTCTAAGTCGCTCACCAACACAGCCTCATCGAGACACTGTCTTGGTAAGCACAACTGCCTATTTGCCTGCGCCGTGCCAATGGCCACAGGCAGTACGCCCTTTACTGGCCGCAAGTCACCCGATAGTGATAACTCTCCTATAAATTCCCATTGATCTAACAATTTATCAGGTACTTGTTTTGACGCTGCTAGAATGCCAACTGCTATGGCTAAATCGTAGCGCCCCCCCTCTTTGGGTAAATCCGCTGGCGCTAAATTCACTGTAATGCGGCTCATTGGAAAATTGAAACCTAAATTTAGCAGAGCACTGCGCACTCGCTCTTTCGACTCTCGCACCGCCGCTTCAGGTAATCCGACCAATTGAAAGGCGGGCAAGCCTGCTGATAGATGAACCTCTACTTCAACCGGCGGGGCTGTAATACCTTGCTGAGCTCTAGTATATACTTTAGCCAAAGACATCAATGTTCTCCTGTATGACGTATAGCAACCTGCAATTAGGCGCAAAGTACCTAAACTTCATCAACTTCGGAAAATAAGTAACAGAAAATATTTGCACTGACTGGCATGTTACTTAGCCCTCTTGCGAATATTAATGTAAAATAACTGCTGCGTGACAGTGTGCAATGTATGCTTGGCTTTTAAAACAAGATTTATTCGTATAGTTTGTTAAATAAACTTATTATTGTTATAAATTGACACTTTTGTAATGCTTGCTGTCAAAGCTCTTAACTTTTATATGATTAGGTGATTTATGAATATTTTTTCAAAACTCTGTATTGCTTTCACAACACTGTTGTTACTAACAGGCTGTGCTAGTAACTTAACGGGGGATAACTACTCAGCCTCTGAAGCAAAGAAAATCCAAGAGGTTTCATTTGGCCGAGTTATTTCCGAGCGACCTGTTGTCATTGACGGTCGTCAAAATGGCGTAATTGGCACAGCGGCAGGCGGAGTACTTGGCGGTGTTATAGCACACAATGTAGGTGGTGGATCAGGGCGCGATGTCGCCGCGGGGATTGGCGCCATTATCGGTGGGATTTTAGGCCAACAAGTGGAAGAGAAGGCAACCCGTAAGCAAGGTCAAGAAATCACCATTACCCTTGACTCTGGTAAGACTATTTCAGTGGTACAACAAATCAGCCAAGAAAACTTCTTTGCTGTTAATGACAGAGTCAAAGTACTGCAACAAGGCGATACTGTCAGAGTAAGCTATTAATACATCTTTTAGCTAGGAGCTTTTAGTTCTTAGCTACTATTTTTAGCCATAAAATTTTCCAGGGCTTCTATTCTAAAGGGCCCTGTCTGCATCCCTAGTAATTTGCCTTTAGGATTGTAAAGTAAAAAACGGGGAGTTCCGCGAAATCCTTCGCCCGTTATTCGATAGCAATCAGCGGCGAGTGATGCCAGCTCTGCTATGTAACTGTTAAACTCCATAGCACTTTCTTGCATAAACACTTCTGCCTTATGTTTGTTTTTCGCGCCGGCAGATACCACAGCTGTCGCTCCAAAAAACCACCACAGTCCATTTACCTTTACCTCTATATTCATTTAAATTAGCCGATTTTTCCAGAAAATTCGTTGAATGCCATCCCATTGACGCTTTGAGAGAACAACAGCCAAAAAAAGAGCGAAAAACTGACTTTTCAGACTTTCATAATCGTACCTCTTACATTTTAACTGCGGGATTTAGAGAAAATGTGCGCTAATTGTAATTACTTTCCTGAGTCGAAAATTGCTATTTTAATTGTTTTATTAGTACTTTTAGCTGGTGCACTTCTGGTATAGTCACTGATGCTTTAGCGTAAATTTGTGCTTCAACTACAGTGGCAATTTCACCGTAGGCCCTAGCATATTTAGGGTGTTTAACAGCTGCCCTCGCTAAGAACTCACTCAACGTTTCTCGATGAGCGCGATGTAAATCATGTTTCTTTAATTTATTGTCCAACAATTGTAATGCCTGCAGTAAAGGATCACTGATTGTTTTGTTTTTTCCTCGATAAAAGCTAATTACAAACGGCAACATTGCTAAACAAAAAACCAGCAACATAAACATTCCTATTCGCACAGTGCTTACCTCGCCTAACAGAGCTTTAACCAGAGAAAATTGCCTTTGTGCACTGTAATCAATCACCCAGCGATGCCATTGATAGTTAAAACTATCGAGGCTTAAACGCCACTGATTGAGCCAAGAACTGTTATTGAGCTGACGAAACAAGTTCGTATTGCTCAGTTGCTGAGAAAAATCATTCACGCCTTGCGTAATTCTTTGCGGGGATACATAAATAGTAGGATCCCATCTTATCCAACCTGATTGCGTATCCCAATACTCTAGCCAGGCATGTGCTTGGGATTGAGTCACCAATAAGTATTCATTATCTGCGCTCCACTTCCCACCTTGATACCCCGTCACGATTCTTGCAGGCACCCCTGCTGCGCGTAATAAAAACGCACCGGCGCTGGCAAAGTGCTCACAATAACCGAGTTTACCATTAAACAGAAAATCATCGATCGCATCTTCAGTCGCTGATTTTCCCGGCACAAGAGTATAGCTAAAAGCCTGTCGAAAGTGACTCGACAGCTTTGCTACAAAATCTTGCGTTGAAGCCGATTGATTACGTATTTGTCGAGCAAACGCCCTTGCCTTTGGGTTTTGTGTGCTAGGAAGAGCAGTGTAATACTGGAATCTTTGTGCGTTTAATACACTTTGATCTACATAATAGACAGGTGAGGTTAGCCCGTATTGAAAACGTTGCTCCAGTGACTGTTGGCGAGTAATAGTATAGTCTTGCCACTGTTTTAATGAGACATTATTTGCCAGAGCAGTGTTTAGCCCATACAGCCAAGAACGTCCACTGGCTTCCAGCATTATTTGATAGTTAAAAGACTTCACACTGACGGCGTTTTGCAGCTGTTTGCGTAGCTTAGGGGTCTGTAAACTTAAGTTTTTATCACGACTCCAGGTGCTGCCATCAAAATGGCTTAAGCTGAGTCCGCGCCAATACATTTGTGACATTGTCGGTACTGTTTGAGAATCAAATGTCACCCGCATTGCCACAGAGTAGTCTTGATTGAGCTTGGCGATATCACCTGCGCGTAATGTATCAGACACTCCTGTTTTAGCGACGCCACTATTGACCGGCACTGCCCATAAACTGCCTATTCTTGGCATTACAATAAAGAGCGCTATTGCTATAGGTAAAGCCTGTATAAAAATTATCGACATCTTTAAAAAAGCCGTTTTATGAACATCAAAAAACGATCTAACGCTGAGGCTCTGAGTGTTGACCAAAACGTTAGAAAAAGATGCAACTAATGTGACATGCAATAATAGTAGAGAAAACAAAGCATAGGAAAAGCTTAACAGGGTGTTTGAAAATAACAGCTGGCAAGCCGCGATTAAACAACCGAGGAAAACCAACAGTAAATAGTCTCTTTTTGTCACTAATTCCAACAGTTTCAAAGCAGCCGTCAACACTAATAAACTGACAAAACCTTGCAGTGAAAAAAGGCGAGATACGCTTAATAAGAGCAATAACAAACTGCTAACAACCGCTAGTATTTTTATCCATTTGGACAGAGGTCCCGCCTGTCGTTTTATCGCTTTTAAGCGCCAAATGTAGATGCCTACGGCGAAGGGTAATATCCAAATGGGAAGTTCACTCAACAGCGGTACTAATGCAACTATTAGCCCTAAAGCTAATAGATAGAGCTGTTTGGATTCTAATACTTGATTAGCCATGCCCACTCCCTGCACGCAAAGCATCTCTATCCTCACAGTTTGCTAAGGCTGTGAGTACTGCTTGTAAATGCGCTGGGCCAGATGCCGGTGCTAGGTAAATATTGGGTAGCTGCAAACTGTATTCTTGGGTCTGTTCAAGCTGCAGTGCATCAAAACACAAATACTGTAATTTCTGCTCATTATTCGCTGTAGGGTAATCACTATACTTTAAATCTATGCAGGGCTGTAAATGGCTTTGGTAATGTTTCTTATACAGCACACCGCGACGTGCATATTGTTTCCACGCAATTAAGTTAACGCTGTCACCCTGCACATAGCGATGTAAATCTGCCAGCTCCATATCATCACTTTGCCGATCGTGAGTCCTATCGCTAAGCGCTGCTGCCCCCTCATTTGATATGATGGAGTGTTTGATACCCTGCACTGCTTTTGGGTAAACCACTACTTGCTCATCTAGTGATAGTAGCGTCCAACAGCGCAGTAATCCTAGTGGATAATAGCTGCGAAGCTCAACTCTTGGCACTTGCAGCAAACCGCGTTTATTGGTTTTTAAAGCCAAAGTAATACTTGTGTGCTGTTTTGAAGCCCATTGCACTTGGGTAAGTTCTTCACCACTAAAAGCAACAGTGAGACCCTGGCGATAATGCTTATTGGTATTCACTAAGTTTAAGCTAATCATCGCTAATTCTTCGCAAAATACCGGTTCGCTTTTTAACACTTGTACCTTTAGTGCGAGCATATTGAAATAACAATGGAAGATACTGACCAACATCATACACAGCTGCAAATAACACAATGCCAGTAGTAAATTATTTTGATAATTGGTCCCTAACAGCCACAACAATAAGGTAAAAAACAGGTAAAAAAAACCGAGCCTTGAAGGAAAAATATACAGATTTTTGCGGGTGAGCTGATGTTGCTTGCGCGGTAAGCTTTTGCCGCTAATAAACGCGGTAAATTTAATTCTCAGCCATTTCCTCAACAGCATTGCAGTGGCATTTTGATTATATTCATCCGTATAAAACATCGACTTTCGACAAAATATACGCAGCTAATGCCTCTTGCTTTTTCACCGATCCGACTGCGCTAATTCGATGGGCAATAACGCCGATAAAAACAGCTTGAATATCTTCGGGTAGTAAGTAATTCCTACGCTCCATAATGGCCCAAGCTTTAGCGGCATTTAGCAGCGCAATAGCTCCGCGTGGTGACACGCCATAAGGGATACTGGCATCCATTCGAGAAAAAGCAATCAGCCGCTGTAGATAATCAAGTAACTGCTCACTAACATTTACTTCACTGGCTTCAAGCTGCAGTTTCTCAAGCGTCTGCTCATCCAATAATGCCGGGAGTTTATCCCTAGAGTCTTGATTGCGTTTAACAGGAGTACTCAAGCGCTTAAGCATTACTCGCTCAGCTTGGGCGCTCGGATAACCTAACTCAATTCTCATACTAAAGCGGTCTAATTGAGATTCAGGCAGCGGATAAGTACCGCTGTGGTAAGAAGGGTTTTGCGTGGCTATAACAAAAAAGCTTGGCGCTAAAGAGCGCGTCTTTCCTTCAATACTCACCTGTCGCTCTTCCATCGCCTCTAGTAAAGCGCTCTGAGTCTTAGGGGTTGAACGATTAATTTCATCGGCCAATAATAACTGGGTAAAAATTGGTCCTGGGTGAAATTGAAAGCTAGCATCACGCTTATCAAAAATGGAAACGCCTAGCAAATCCGCAGGCAATAAATCACTGGTAAATTGTACGCGATTGTAACTAAGCCCCAATACATCTGCGATTGCCTGTGCCAAGGTTGTTTTTCCCATCCCCGGTAAGTCTTCAATTAATATATGACCACCGGACAGCAGCGCACAAAGCAGCAGTTTGATTTTCTCTTGTTTACCTAACAGTACTTGCCCGACACTTGCCTGAACTTGATCTAGCAAATGAGCATTTACTGGGGGTTTAACTTCTACGATACTCAATTATCTCTCCTTTTTTAATGGGAAAGCAGCAAACAGTCCCAGACGCTCCTGGCGCACAGGATTTTTCATGATTGAGGCAATGCTTACAGGCGGGCTGGTTGCCAACATGGATGTTGGTACTTAGACTTTGCATAGAGCTATAAGTCTGTGCCCGGCAAAAAGCATTAACAATGAGCATGTACTATCCTGTGCGCCCCGAAGGGTGGAGAACATTCTGTGACTTATTCGCTACTTCCCGAGAGATTAGTGTCTCACTAATACCTCTTTAAGCTGCTCAATAGGTACCGGCTTACCAAATAAATAACCTTGTCCTATATCGCAATTTTGCTCTATTAAAAATTTGCGCTGGCTGTCTGTCTCTATTCCCTCTGCCACCACCTTTAAATTTAAACTATGCGCCATAGATATAATAGCAGAGGTTATTTTCATATCGCCTTCACTAAGAGGGATATCTTTGACAAAAGTTCTATCGACTTTCAATACATCAATAGGTAGGCTCTTGAGATAGGCAAATGATGAGAATCCCGTACCAAAGTCATCAATGGCAACACTGATACCCAGCTTTTTTATTCTCTGTAAAGTCAAAATAGCTTTTTCAACATCTTCCATTAGTAGAGATTCGGTAATCTCCACTTCAATCAAACGCGGTTCAATTTGATTGTCACGCATCGATTTTTCCATCACTCCTAATAAAGTAGGGTCGCGGAACTGGCGAAGAGAGATATTTATCGCACAAGATATATTCGCAAACCCTGCTTCGCGTATTTTTTTCATGTTGCGGCACGCTTCGGCAAACACCCAATTACCTAATGGCACAATAAAGCCCGTATCTTCAGCAATTGAAATAAAATCAAGAGGAGAAATTAAACCGAGTTCTGGATGTTCCCAGCGAACAAGCGCTTCAACTCCTACTATCTGATTGGCTTGCAAGTTCACTTTAGGTTGAAATGCTAATCTGAATTGCCCTTGCCTTAAGGCAACTGGCATCTCTTTTGAGAAACGAATATAGCGCTGTACTTGCTCGTTAAGTTGTTGGGTAAACTGACGATATTGGTTGCGTCCCATCTCTTTGGCTTGATGCATTGCCAAATCGGCATTTTTCAAGATGGTGTCCGGTAAGCGCCCATCTTTAGGCAACCAAGATAGCCCAATACTGGTACTGATCTTTATTTCCGTTCCTTCTATGAGATAAGGCTTAGAAATAACTTTTAAGAAGTTTTGAGCAATAGTGTTGATTTGATCAACATCCTTTACTTCGTTGATCAGCATCGCGAACTCATCACCGCCTAAACGCGCTACAACGCTATCCTCAGGCAGATTTTGCTCTAATCGATTAGCGACTTCAATCAGTAATTTATCACCCACAGCATGGCCTTGAGCATCATTAATGCTCTTGAAACCGTCCAAATCAAATAACATCACCACTGATGGCGAATCCATTACACTGGATCTAAACAGCTTTTTTAGTTCTCTAGAAAACAACCGTCGATTAGGTAGTCCTGTCAAACCATCATAAAGCGCTAATTGCATCACTTTTTCTTTGGCATCTTTTAACTCTGATATATCTTCAACCAAAATAACAAAATTTGTCAGTTCTTCAAATTCATTATTAATGGGGGAAATAACGACATTAGACCAATAAAAGCTACCATCCTTACGAATACTCTCTAAATCGCCGCGCCAACTTTTACCACTGAGAATATCTTGCCACATACTATCGTACTGCGCTTGTGCCAAACACTCTCTAGATAGCATAACGGAAGGGCTACCTTCTAATTCTGCGACCTCAAAGCCACCACTTTGCGCATATCTAGGGTTAACGTATTCAATCGTGCCTATCACGTCAGTAATCATCATCCCTGAATTACTGGCAGTAATAGCACTGGAGAATTTTCTTAGCAATGCCTCAACTTTTTTTTGCTCACTAATATCTTGGCAGGTTCCGATCATTAATAAACGACCGTCTTTATGACGTTGTACGTTTGCCAATAAGTGAATATATTTCACATGACCATCTATCGACAATCTGAATTCGCTGGATATATTGGCCCCAGCTTTAAAATTGTTACGAAAATTATTCAGCAATTTTTTCTTATCGGCTGAGTGCACTTGCTGTAGAAAATCATCGACTCTCACTTCATTCTTAAGACCATTTAAACCCAGTGTTTCTTTTAAACTCTCAGAGAACCAAACTTTATCTGCTTTTATCTCCCATTCCCAATTACCAATACTCGCGACTTTATGCGCTTCATTTAATCGCTGCTCTGTGACTCTGTGATCGGCGACCAAAGAAAGAAGACGCTGCTCTGTCACGTTATGAATGCCTGCTTGCACTTTCATTTTGCGGTGCATAACATCAACTGATACGCGTAAGTTCTCGAAGGCACTGGTCATTTCAACAAGAGCAGACTGGGGTTGAACTTTTGGCAAGGGCTGCGAATAATCGCCCTTAGCTAACGCTCTAACTGCTTGCGTAATTTTTTCTAGGCTAGCGAATAATTTTTTTCGCCGCGCGCTGATGAGCGTGACAATTAACGTGAGTAATGCGACAAAAGAGAATTCAAATAAACGATAAATAAAACTTTTTTCTTGAACGAGCTCGCTAGGACTAAACCATAACCCATAAGCATAGTTAGATTGTGGCATGCGCTGTAATAATAACTGCCTTTTTATATCTATTTTTGCTTGCTGACGTAACTCTATTTCAGGAGCAAAAACAATTTGTTGCCACCCCTGAGAGGCTGCTTTTTGGTTCAATTGCTGAAGAAAAGCCGCGCGCGCTTGATCCGAACTCTGTTTATCCGCAAGACGGCTAGAGACTTGAAGCACCAGCTGAAAATGATTGATTTGTTTCTCAAGTTCAACTTCTATTCGGCTAGGTAGCCAAATAGATTCGATGAAGACCACAACAGCAACAATTGCTATCAGCCAAATTCGAAACAAAAATGATAACGCAAACTTCCCTTTTCTTTTCCCTACATCCACTTGTTGCAGCTTTTCACCCAAAAAATCACCTAAAACCCTGAACGCAAATAGTAGTCATACCCATAAATAGTTGTGATTATAGTGCTTTCATAACTTGATCGGCCCAATTGATACTATGGCGATAGGCCATCTGATAAAAATTACTTCCCATTGAACCTCGTACAGCATCAAAATCACCATGCTGATAATATTTTACATCCCCAAGGATCTCCCCCATCATGCCTTCATGTGCCAAAATTGCAGTGGTTATTTTATCTGTCAGTGGCATTTGAATTAATAACTCCTCCATTTCAATATCAAGTAGCGTATCTATTTGAGAGAGTAACCCCACCATAAAATAACTAATAGGATCTTGCTCTCCAGACATCTCAGACAAGAGCTCACACATTCTCCCACGTACCAACATGTTATTGACGAGATCATCCGGTGATTTTTGCTCACCTTCAGTCATAAAAATAATGATCCAGCGTCTAATCTGACTCATGCCTAACAACGTAATTGCATGGGATAACGAGACGATTTCTTTCGGCGTGCCAAAAGCAGCTGAATTCACAACTTTCAGAATTTTAAAGGTAAGCGCAGGATCGTTGAGTGCGATTTCTTCAATACTACTTGCCGTTGCCTGAGGTTTATCTATTTCAGCAAGCATCTGCAAAAGCACTAACTTATTACCGCGAATTTTCTTGCCCTTAGTGGTGGCAGGTTCACTTAAAAAGAAGCCTTGATAGAGTGAAAAACCCATCTCAACACAACTTAAAAACTGCTCTTTAGACTCAACTTTATCGGCCAGCAGTTCCAAATGAAAAGGTTTTAGCTTCGACATTAGCCCAGGCATGTTTTCCATACCGATTCGACGTATATCTAATTTTAAAATGTGCACGATATTTAGCAGCACATCAAAACGCCTTTCTTTAGGATCATAATCGGCTAAAGCTAACCTTACACCTTGCTTACCAAGTTCTTTTAACTTTTCGACTAGCTCTGGAGTAATGGTTGAACGCCCCAATAGCTCTAATACAAAACGCCCTTTAGGCAGATCTGGTAACTTACCATTGAGCAGTAATTCATCAGTGACTTTAATGAAACATGGGACCGTTCTTACTTCACCATCACTGACAACGTTTGAATAATTATTAGTAATAACTTCGAAGGTCGCATCTTCATCGTTAATATTGGAGTCGAACGTATTGTCTTTATTGCGAAAGAGGAGTTCGTAATACTCTACATCCCTATTTTTGCTGTAGATAGAGTGTCTAGCAAAGAGAATATCCGAACCTTTTTCATCACTTGGCATTTGCATTTGACTAACCACTAACTACTCCAAAATATATGACTGACAGAACAGTGAAATTGTTGCTTATAGAGGCACAAAAATCAATTTAAGATTAAGCGTTAGAACAAACTAACGCGCATATGTCACTGAGACCAGCAATATCAACCAAATATTAATATTAAATTAACAAGAATTAGTGATTTCAGTTACAAATCAACCAATTCCCTTTATTTTATAAGACTATTTAGTTTTGCAAACGAAGATGTCGATACCTCTAGGTTCGAGTAATTTTTTAATCCCAGCAGGAATTATTGCATCTGTCACTAGTGCATCAATTTGAGTAATATTCGCTTGTTTGACCATCGCGTTACGACCAAATTTAGAGTGGTCGGCACAAAGTACGACTTTGCTAGAATTAGCAATAATGGCTTGGGCCACTTTTACTTCACGAAAATCGTAATCTAATAGAGAACCGTCAATACCTATACCACTAATACCGATAATGCCGATATCCATATTAAATTGACAGATAAAGTCACAGGTGGCCTCACCGACAATGCCACCATCACTATGACGTACTTCACCGGCTGCAATAATCACCTGAAATCCGGCATTTGCAGAGAGAATAGAGGCGACGTGAATATTATTGGTGACGACTTTTAGGTCTTCGTGATTGAGTAGCGCTCTGGCAACAAGCTCTGTTGAAGTCCCTATATTTATAAACACAGACGCACCGTTTGGCACCATCTTAGCCACTTGTTCAGCCATGGCTTTCTTAGCGTCTAAATGATTAATTTTTCTGCTTTGATAATCTTCATTCTCTGTGCTAGATTCTCTTTGGGCTCCACCGTGGTGGCGGCGAATTTTGCCACAATCAGCCATCGCATTTAAATCGCGACGAATGGTTTGCGGGGTCACTTTAAAACGCTCAACTAATTGGTCTATGCTGACAAAACCGCTGTCATTAATAAGTGTAAGAATCTTACTCTGTCGCTGCTGGCTGGTCATGTCGTCTCTTAAATAATAAATAACTCTAAAGGAATATGCGAATAAGTCCAAATTTTCTCAGCGGGCTTAAAACGGCTTAATACGCGAAAGGTAGCGCAGTGGAATGACATGTCCTTTCCGAGCTGCCTGACAAAGTAGATGAAACAAGTTTCATCTCTGTAAGCCGTTTTAAAGCCCGCCCTTCGGGGCGTACTGAGCATCTCAAGCTCGTTGTTATCGATATTTAGAGGGCTAAGCCCGCCTATAATCGATGCCTAGATCTCGAAATGCTCTGTACGCCTGAAATGTTTTGGGCTTGTTAGCATGTTCCTAAGGTTATTGCTCAATCAATACAATAGCAAGGTGTCAAATAATGAAATCATATATTCTTTCCATCGATCAAGGCACCACGAGCTCAAGAGCGATAATTTTCGATGAAAATGCACAGCTGATCTGTCAAGAACAGCAGGAATTTGAGCAAATTTTCCCAAACGATGGCTGGGTTGAACATCGCCCGCAAGATATTCTCGATTCAACTTTGGCGACTTGTAAACAAGCACTGGCAACAGCCAACCTATCAGCGAGCCAAATCAGTGCCATCGGCATCACCAATCAGCGTGAAACCACCATTGTCTGGGATAAAAACACCGGCGATCCAATCTACAACGCCATTGTCTGGCAAGATCGTCGCACTCATGAGTTCTGCTCTGAACTGGTTAAGCAGGGACACGCTGAAAATATCACCGCTAAAACAGGCTTGCTCATTGATGCCTATTTTTCTGCCAGTAAAGTTGCTTGGATACTCAACAATGTTGCAGGTGCTAGAGCGCGCGCGCAAGCAGGCGAACTCCTCTTCGGCACCGTCGATTGCTACTTACTTTGGCACTTAACAGGAGGGGTTAGTCATGCGAGCGATGCAACAAATGCCTCGCGTACTATGCTGTTTAATATCCACACTCAAGAGTGGGATAAAGAACTGTTAGCGCTTTTTGACATCCCGGCAAGCATGTTGCCTGAAGTAAAAGACTGTTCAGCCGATTTTGGCGATAGTGTGGCAAGTATATTTGGCGCACCTATCAAAATCGCTGGTATTGCCGGTGATCAACAAGCGGCACTATTTGGCCAAGCTTGTTTTAATACCGGTATGGCAAAAAGTACCTACGGCACAGGTTGCTTCCTGATCATCAATACTGGAGATAAAGCGGTTAAATCTAAGCACCGCTTATTAACCACGATAGGCTACCGTCTCAACGGTAAAGTCAGCTACGCACTGGAGGGTAGTATTTTTATCGCGGGGGCAGCAGTACAGTGGCTGCGAGATGGCATTAAAATCATTGAAGATGCCAAGCAGGTAGAGGCTCTAGCGCGTGAGGCCAACAGTGATTCGCAAGTCGTGATGGTGCCGGCATTTACCGGCTTAGGAGCACCGCACTGGGACCCAAATGCGCGTGGCGCTATCTTTGGCCTGACCCGTGATACGGGCATTCCGGATATTGTAGCCGCTGCTTTAAAAGCAGTTTGCTATCAGACCAAAGACTTAATCAGTGCTATTGAAGATGAAGATATTGAATTGGGTAAACTGCGTGTTGATGGCGGCATGGCCAACAACGACTGGATGTTGCAGTTCCTCAGTGACTTAACTGCCGTTGATGTACAGCGCCCAAGTTTAGTCGAAACAACGGCATTAGGCGCTGCTTACTTAGCGGGCTTACAAGTAGGGGTCTTTAAATCTCTAGAAGACATCACTGAACGCTGGCAAATGCAGGCGCAGTTTAGCAGTAGCTGGAATGATGAACAGCGCAGCAGCCACCAGCAATTATGGCAGCGCAGTGTTGAAAAAGTACTGACATAATTACTCTAAACAACGGCGTCTAGCACTTGCTGCACGCCGTTTTTATTGACCATACTTCTCTGGGTAGATTTTATAGAGACACGACTAACGGATGTGCTCTTTTAGGATGGGGGATGACCTCAACATCAATACCATAAAGCTTAGATATTTTATCCGGGGTCAATATTTCCTCAACCGACCCTTGAGCGACGACCTTACCATCACCTAACAATAGCAGTCTATCGGCATATTGTGCCGCCAAATTGAGATCGTGTAAAATACTCAACACACCAACACCTTGTGCGGCAAGTTCTTTCGCAAGCGATAAAGTATGGTGCTGGTGCGCCAAATCCAAAGCGGAGGTCGGTTCATCCAACAGTATATAGCGGCTTTGCCCTGGCACCTCATCCCAGATCTGGCACAATACTCGCGCCAATTGCACCCGTTGCTTTTCACCGCCAGAGAGCGACGGATACAGCGCTTGTGCCAAATGACTAACATCTGCTTGCTCCATGGCTCGGTAGGCAATTTCACGATCCTTGATACGACCACTACTGTGAGGTAAGCGTCCTAACATGACGACTTCATAAGTCGTAAATGCGAAGCTCAGTTGTGACGATTGCGGCAGCACTCCGACAAGACTAGCGCGCCTTCGCCCTTCATACTCTTCAAATGCTTTGTCATTTAAAATCATACTGCCACTGTAATGCTGATATTCTCCCGCCATCACTTTAAATAACGTCGACTTACCGGCACCATTGGGGCCTAACACGGCTAAAAATTCGCCAGGAGCAACAGTCAGACTCACATCTGATATCAGCGTTTTACTCCCCATTGACAAGCTAACACTCTTTATTTGAAAACTCACAAAGCATTACTCCGTGCTCTATAGATCACCATATAGATGAAAAATGGTCCGCCTATTATGGTTGTAATCAATCCAATAGGGAGTTCCGCAGGGGCGATAATAGTGCGCGAAACCATATCGGCTATTAACAAAAATAATGCCCCAAGCGCTGCACTCGCTGCCAGTAAATAGCGGTGATCAGGTCCCAGCGTTAAACGAATAATATGCGGCACTATAAGACCGACAAAACCTATCATGCCTGAAACGGCAACACTGGCGCCGACACCAATGGCTGCCAGCATAATGATTTGACGTTTTACTCGCTCGACATTTACTCCTAAATGCCTTGCTTCGGATTCGCCGAGCAATAACGCATTGAGATTTTTTGCCTGCCTTGGCATGAAAACCAGAGTAATGCCAATTAAAGAACCCGCTGCCAATACAGTGCTCCAGCTCGCCCCACCCAAACTACCCATCGCCCAGAAAGTCAGAGTACGCAGCTGCGTATCATCGGCGACAAAGGTGAGCACACCGACAGCAGCTCCTGTCACAATACCGATCGCGATGCCCGCGAGTAGCATGCTAGTGACAGATGTACCAAACTGCGTTGTCGCAACCTTAGAAACCAGCATAGTCGTGGCAAACGCCCCGCAAAAAGCCGCTACCATTAACGCGTAGTCACCAAATATGGCATACAGAAAACTAAAACTAGTGCCTCCTAAAACTATCAGTAAAACGGCCGCTAACGATGCGCCACCTGTGACCCCAATAAGCCCAGGGTCAGCCAGCGGGTTGCGAAATAGACCTTGCATAGCGGCACCTGAAACCGCTAGAGCTGCGCCAACCAAAATAGCTAATAGTGATCTTGGCAATCTAATCGAGCCTACAATGCTCTGTACACCCTGCGATGCGCTGCTTTCTATCAAACCGACTTTGGACAAAATCACAGAGAAAGAATCAAGCATACTGATTTGCATCGGCCCAATTGTGACAGATAAAATCAGGCAAAGTAGCAGTGAGAGCGCTAAACTAATAATGCTCCATTTAATTCTTATTTCACGTGAGCTTAGCTTTTCAGAGGTACTGTTATTCATTATTGACTAGCACTGTTTAGCTGTGGATAAAAAGCGCTTACTAACCCTGTCAGTGCCTCGCCAATTCGCGGCCCAAAGCCCAGCATCAACATACCATTCATTTTGACCAAGCGTTTATCTTTTGCGGCTGGGGTCAAATTAAATCCTACACGGTCAAATATCTCATCACCCGCACCGTGATCTCCCCCTCTGTCCATCATTAAGATCACATCAGGCGCTGCGCTTATAATAGATTCAACCGACATAGGTTTGTAGCCACTAAAGCCTTGTACAGCGTTGTTAGCGCCGGCGAGAGAAATCACCGCATCAGCCATAGTATCACTGCCTGAAACTAAGACACTGCCATTGCGAGCACTGAGTACAAACATGACATTAACGGGCGTTTTCACACTCAATAATTTTGCCCTTGCCACTGCCACATCAGCCGCTACTTTATGCCACAACTGCTTACCTGCTGGCTCAACACCTAACAGCTTTGCCACCCCCATAATTTTATCTTGAACCACATCGAGCCCAGGTTTAGCACTAAAACGCGCTATCGTGACCCCAGCTTCTTCTATTTGCGATAAAATGCTATCAGGACCTGAGTCTTGTGTAGCTATCAATACTTGCGGTGAGAGTGAAAGCACTCCCTCCGCTGAGATATTCCGCTTATAGCCTATCTGCGGTAACTTGGTCGCAGCCATTGGATAATCAGAGGTGGTATCAACACCGACTAAGGTATGCTCCTGCTTTAGCGCATAAACAATTTCTGTCAACGAGCCATCCGCTGACACTATGGCTTTAGGCGCGCCCTGTAATGCTGTTGCCAAAGTACTTAAGCATAAAACACCAGTGCTTAAATACTTTTTCATAACACTGAAGCTCATACGACAGTTTCCTCAACCAACAGTGATTCAACCATGGTACGCCACTGTGGGTTTTCAGTTTCCCCTTCATTGCGTTGACCGAAGAACTGCGCAATAGTCACGCCTTTTTCATCATAGAGCTCTAGAGAAGTCACATCGCCATCGACTGTTGGCTTTTTAACAAGCCAAGCATTAGCGACATTATCTTCCAGTAAATGCAGATTGAATTCAGGGTCTAAAATATTTAGCCAAGGCCCCACTTTCTTTACTGTCTCGATAGCACCAGTATGAATTTGAATGTTGCCGTAATTACCCACAAAACACATAATCGACAGATCGCTTTGCGCAATTTTTGCCAAAAAATCAGCCATTTGTCTTGGATCAACTGGTTGAGCTAAAGGCGCGCCGACAATTTCAAAAGCCTGCTCGCGGCTGATTTGGTATTTTTTCAGCATACCAAAAAATTGATGTACATTAGTCATGCCCTGCCATTCGTCTATCAGCGCCTGTTTGTCTACTTGAATAGAATCGACTGTATCCGGTTCTGCCGGCAAATCACTAAAGCTTAAAGGCGCAGAATCTGCATCGTTAAATTGATTAATTAGCGTCGCAAAGGCTTGTGCATCACTGCTAGGCTGCAGATAGATTTTTTGAATAGCAGTGCCTGCGCAATCAAAGAACTGTAAGCTGTATCTATAACCGTCCTTCATGGATTCTTGTACGGCAAAACCACTGGCCCAGCGACTGACAATAATACGTAAATCAATTTTTCTATCTTCAGAAATCACTAGCCCCATAGGTCCTCTGACACTGACATTACTATAAACGCCTTTGCGCTCATGTACTGCACTGTCATTGCGAGTGAGTGTCATGATGTAACCTAGGGAAGGCAATGCCTTAATAATATCGGCAAAGCTCGTCGATAAGCGCACACTCGTGACGCCACAGTGCTGATCAATCAATGCAGCTTCTGATACTTGTAAGTATTGCGCCTGTTCTCTGCGGCGCAGTTTTGGTTGCTCTACGCTTAACAGTTTGAAACGCTGCTTGAGTGCACTATCTGTTTCTGAGTCGCTAAAAAAAGCGCGTAAATTTTCCACGTCCTTCTCCTAATAATTGGTTTTTTATCTACTAATAAATGGCAATTGAGCCTAATGTTCAACTGCCGTACTGATTAAAAACTGCCAGTAATTGCCACGCGAAACTCACGACCTGCATGAATCGCATCTGATTTATCAAATACTTTTTTGTCGTTAATATTCATGATATTTGCACTGAGCTCATAATTTTCAGAGAAGCTTTTCACTACCCCTAGATTAATTATCCCGTATCCTGGTATTTTGTCGGTATTGTCAGCATTAGTATATTGCGCACTCACCCCTTGTAATGACGCGGATACTGTTGCATCAATAAAGGCTATTTTTTGGCTATAATTCAAATTGGCGATATGCTTTGGTCTATCTATGATTTGATTACCATCATTGGCGCTACCATCACGATTAACGGCATCGGTATAAGTGTAGTTAAATGACAGCGTTTTACCCTTTTGTAGCTGCCAAGACACACTGCTTTCTAGTCCTCTGATTTCAGCTTTATCCACGTTAGAATAGAGATTAATTTGATTACCGCTACCGTCAACTCCACCGTCTGCAGTGGTAATCATGTTCTCAATATCTGAGGCAAAAACACTCACCCCTGCCGACAAATTATCACCGATGTAATCAAAACCTAGCTCAGCCGTTTGGCTCTCTTCAGGCTTTAAATCATCATTACCCATATAGACACGCCCCGGCCCACCTGAAATCACATAGTTAGATGACCCCTCACGTATAGCAGGTGACATACGTCCTTCTGCATAGCCTACTTTTACTGACCATTGATCGTTTAGCTCAGTATTCCAATAAATTTTAGGGCTTAATTCATCGCCATACTTGTTGTGATCTTCGTAAGAAAAACCCAAAGTCAGGGTGTTATTTTCATTTAAATCAATGGCATTTTGACCATACATAGAGGCTGATTTAAAGGTATCTTCGAAATCTCTATTAGGTCTTCTAACATTCTCTTCGCGATAGCCTAACCCGGCAGTCAGATATTGATTTTCACTCAAAGCACCATCAATAGACCAACTGGCATTTTTATCTTTGATGAACCAATCAGTTCCAGAGTCATCAATATCATTAATGGCATTAGATAGAGAAAGAGTTGAGTTGAAATCAGCTATTTTAAAAATATAATCTAAGCCAAAGAGTATTTTACTCTGATCAAGTTCATCGACAGACAAAGCTCCACGACTAATACTCTGGTTAGTCGACTCCTCGCGACCATTGATATAACTTAACTCAATTCTATCTTCCTCATTAATCTGCATTCCCAGTTTTAACTGTGCATTTGTCACCTCACTATCGGGATGACCTGAGGTACTATCACTATTGAGGAAACCATCGTTCAACTGCCTATCAATATTTAAGCTCAGATCAAAACGCTCGCCTATTTTTCCGCCTGTTGAGAAATTGATGCCCTTTCCATCACCGCCAGCACCAATTATGTTTTTTGCAGAAACTGTCATGCTACTGCGCCATTGCTCGCTAGGCTTTTTAGTGATGATGTTAATCACCCCAGAAAGCGCATCGGTGCCATACAGACTAGAAGCCGCTCCGCGGATAACCTCGATACGATCGATATTCTGGATCGCGACCCAATTAGTACGATTACTTGGACTACCTGAAATATTCCTTTCAGCGTTAGCTATACGCTTACCATCTATCAATACCAAACTGTACTCAGAAGCCATCCCGCGGATACGTATTTCACTGCCTGCTGTACCACCTCCTGCACCCACTGATATACCCGGCAATTTAGAGAGCGCCTCTTCGACACTGCGCGAACCACTGGCTTTAATTTCCTCTGCAGTAACGACACTTACCGCCCCTGAAAACTCTTGCGCAGCGATTGGTGCTTTGGCGGAAATAAAGATAGTATCATCGGTTTGGGCAGCGTTAATTAACGGAGTATTCGCTAGTAAAAGCGCAGCACTTAGTACTGTTAGAGGGGACTTCATATTACAACCTATAGATTAAAAATAGCCGATTGGCTGGGACGATTTTTAGTTGCTCTATTTGGCTGCCGGAAATGGATAGGTGGCTATGCTAGGCAAGGGGAAATGGGTATCTTGAAAATTATTTAGTGAGTATCAACTTTCCGTTACGCGTTATACGTAACATATAACGCTGATCATTATGAGTAATGACCAATTCTTTTTTACCTTGCATTAATTCATGCGTCGTAACGTTTTGTGTGACAACAGAGGATGGTGGAGTTATAACGGACATTTGAACGCCTAGTAATCTAAATGATAATGATTTAGATTTAATCATTTATCATCAAACTATTCAAGCTTTTACCGCTATAATTAAAAAAAATAGTCGCTTATGACTCAAAATAGCGACAGTGCATTTAGATTCTAGCCATATCTTTTAGCTCTGTTTAGAAAGTCTTCAATACATCAAAGAACGAATACTCAGGTTAGATACAGTATTTTTACTCTACGCTTAAGTCTTATTAAGGCAGTACCAGGAGCCTGTCGGATTTAACACTCATCTACTGCGAAAAATCAGAATCTGACCACTTTCCCCGCTCTTTCTCGTTAAATAGAAAGAGCCATTATTCAGCACACCCCTATGCTTCACTCTTTCGGGGCTGACATGATAAAATGCTCCAGATCATTTGTTCGACTCAAAAGGTCGAGTAAACTGTCTCAAATCTGCTTTTTCTCGCTACGATCGGTCAAGCCCGCCAGGCTCCTTGCTAATACATGGTTAGGATCCAATTGTAATACCCTAGAAAAATGCATATTAGCACGCGCTACTTGCTGTAAATGCAGCGAGCTAAGCGCCATTAACATTTCAATTTGTATTATGTGACCCGCTCCCATTTCAGGCACTTTCTGTGCGTTACTATAAGCCATTTGCCACTGTCTGTTCTGATAATAAAGTTGGGCGAGCTGTTGGTGATTTTGAACACTTGGCGCATTTTGCTCCAGCACCACAATCGCTTTAGTAAACATCTTTGCTAAGCGATAAAAATGTATCAAAAACCGTGCGCCTTCTTCACTTTGTAGATATTGCCGCTCAATTGCATGCTCTATCACTTTGCTTGCCGCAGCGGGATTGCCATGTTGTGACAAACCACTCGCCAGCCATTTAATATGCTCTGAGCTTCGTAACACGTCATTTTTAAAAGCACTGTACAGCAGTGCCGTTGCATCCTCTTTATTACCTTTTTTTTCATAAAGCTTCGCCAGCGCTAACCAATACGATTGCTGTTGCGGTGCAAGCTCAAGCAATTGTTTTAGAACCTTTATCTGCCCAGAATCATTATCTAACCCACGCTCTATAGCGAGCAAAGTTTGATACCAACTGAGTTTTTGCACAGCCATCTTCGACTGCGCTTTTAAGAGCATTTTCTTAGCCGCTTGCCATTGCTTTAGTGACATGTAACTCAAACTGGCACGCAGATAATCTTTCGCAGTAAAGGATGGGCGACGACCTTTGACCAACACTTCTTGCCACAACATCCAGTGATCAATACTGCTCTGCCAATCTTTCAGCTGATAGCTCGCCTGCATCAATTTGGCGTGAATATTTTGTTGATCTTTTTTCGGCAGCACCCTAAAAGACAACGCTTGCTGATAATGCTGCCTGGCCTGAGTCCAATTGCTTTCATTCAACGCTAAATTACCCAGCATCTGCCAACTCAGTGCGTGTGCATATTGACTGTGCTTTTGCTGCGTAAAATCCTGCAATATCTGTAAAGCTTGTTGCACTTGCCCTGTATCGATATTTTTATTCGCAAAAGAAAGCACCTTATGCTCAGCGCTTGACAGCACTAGCGTCGCTTTCGCCTGACAAACACCGCTGAACAAGAGCAGACAAAATATAGCTATATAAATCCGATTCATCGCATTATTTATCCAATTTAAAAACCAGTCGCTGAGTATTTCTATAAGCGCGAGCTGCCTTGGAAAATTTCCACCTAGCCACGGCCTTTAAAACCGCTTTATTGAATATTTTGGCCGGTCTCGCACTGGTTATCCTTAAACTGCTTTTATCAACCGAGCCATTGGCATTCACCAGAAAACTGACCACAACCTCGCCTTCTATCCCCCGCCTTCTCGCTCTTTTAGGATATGCTGGTCGCACTCTTGAAATTGGCTTAGATGACGCACGGCCATTTTGAGTGATTGCTCCTGCTTTAGTTGATGCTGTACTGCCCCCCGTTACATTATCGACCGTCGATTTCGATGAACCCGTTTTAGAGGAGGACAGTTTCTTGGACGATTTAAACACTTTAACGGGCGGCTTTTGCGCAACCTTTTTCACGCTCTTTTTTACGGGCTTTTTTACCACTTTTTTAGGCTGCGCCTTGATTTTTTTAACCGGCGGTTTGGCGGATACTATCGCTTTAGCAATAACAGGCTTGGGGATCTCCACCAAGCCATTTTCCATGGGTTCAATTAATTCTTCAAATACAACATCTTCAACCTGTGGGTCTATTAACGTAAAATCCAGCTCTGGTTCGACAAAGTCTAATGCCAGCGTTAGTTCGGGAATTTCTGCTTGAGTATGCACAGGCTCCGGCAGTGTAACAGGATCAAACTCGCTAACACTCAAAGCTGCTGTCGGGCTAAAATCAATCTCACTCATATTAAAACTGGCAGGTGCTTGCATTGACGGTATCGCTATTTGCTTAATTCCCCCTAAGCCCGCCAATTGCACCATCAACAACAACAGCATTAAAACGACTAACCCAGACACAGGCCCTAGAACAATATGCTTCATTGCGACTTCTTCGTAGCAACCGCCACTTGCTGCACTCCCAGCCCCCTAATTTCATCAAGCATGTGAATAAGATCACCTGTCGGGGTATTTTCATCGGCTTTAATCAAGACAGATAAATCTGTTTTTTCGGCCAATTTAGTCACCAATGTATTGGCCATTTGCGCCTGGGATATTTCTTTTTGGTCATACCAAACTCGCCCTTCCTCATCTATAGCCATAATAATGCCTTTAGTTTTTGGCTCACTGCCTAAAGACGAGCTAGGAGTATTAATTTCAACGCCTTGCTCTTGCACAAAAGTAGTTGATACGATGAAAAAAATTAACATAATAAACACCACATCCAACATCGGCGTCATATCGATACTCGCCTCTTCAGCAGCACTTGTTAAATTGATACGAGATCTCATCAGCGCACCTCACCTGCGTGCCTTGATGCAGCTTTAACGGCCATTAACTGGAGCGACAACCGTTCTAACAACAGATGCTTAGCCGCCACTAAACGCTGCAGGTATACAAACAAAAACATTGCACAGATAGCGATAACCATGCCCGCCATTGTCGGCAATATGGCACGCGCGACAGCAGCGGCCATTATTTGTGCATTCGCCACTCCGCTATAACTAATCACGTCAAAAATATCTATCATGCCAACCACTGTTCCTGTTAACCCCAACAAAGGGCAGACATTAATGGTTGTGCGTATTAACCCCATTGAATGATTTAACAGCATCTTTGCTTGCAACAATTTTTGTGTGAATTGGTTTTGGCTCATGTTCTGCTGTGCCACTTGCAGCAACTTGGGAAATTCAATTTTTAAAACCCACACTTTTACCAACAACATGCTACACAGCACAAAAGCAGTGATCGCTAACGCAATTAACACCACACCTCCTGCTGCAAACAGCTGCTGTACAGATGACAGATCAATCAAAGATAGGATTATCTCAAGCAAGAGCAGCGCCCTCTAGCGTTATATTCGTGCGCCCCTTTTCTGTATCCGCCGCAAATGCAACACCCGATTTTTTACTCTCAGGCTCATTAAAAGCGTTTCTATTCGCAAAATACTCACTGAGCAGCCCTAAACTCTGTTGCTGAATCAATTGCAAAATAGCCTGGGACTTAGATGAGATAAAACTGTGACAAAACAATAGCGGAATAGCCACACACAACCCCATGACAGTCGTGATTAATGCCTGCGAAATGCCACCGGCCATTAATTTGGGATCACTGGTCCCCAATAAAGTAATGCTCTGGAAAGTCTCTATCATGCCGGTAACCGTCCCTAACAAGCCTAGCAAAGGTGCGACTGCTGCTAAGAGCTTAACCAGGGAATGACAGCGTTCCAACTTGGGAATTTCAGACAACATGGCTTTATCAATCAACAATTCTGCGCGCTCTACAGATTCCACGCCTTCAACCGCTTTAAGCACTCTCCCTAGAGGATTATTGCTCGCCATGTTTTGCTGTTTTAGTGCGCACTGAATCCTGCGGCTCACCCAAGTCATATAAAATACACGCCACAGCGCAATCATCGCCCCTAAGGCGCCTAAACCCAAAATAATACGACCGACTAACCCACCTTGCTCTATTCTCTGACGAAGGCTGGGGATACGGCTTTGTTGATCAAGCAACTGACCTTTTAAAGGATCAATGGTTAATTGATTACTCGTGCCATTTAAAAACGCTCTCGCCTGTTGTTTTAGTGCCTCACTGACACCCATTCTCACTTGCAGCAATCCCGTTTTAGCATGGGGAGCGAGATAGTTACCTTGCGTATCTATGGCATTAAATGCACCTATTTGCACAATCTGGGTAGCCACTGTTTCACCCTTTTCATTAATCACTTTTCCATCAAAACGACTGACGCCTGCCTTGGCGATCATCTCCTGCATCAGTATCAACCACAACATTTTCAAATCTTGCAATTGAGGTACATCAGCTTTATTGGCAAAAGCGAGAGACTGTTGATGTTCGGGAAAACGCGCGCGAGAAAAGCTGCTATCTAGTTTGTCTGAAGCCTGTTTAGCGTACTTTTTAGCAAAGGCAAATAGCGCACTTAGCTGTGTACTACGTAGAACTAATTCGTCGCTTTTTTGCGCGTTCTGCTCGTTCAACGTTGTAAATTCAGTTAGAAGCTGTTGTTGCTGCTGCTTTTTAAGCGAAATTTTGTCGCGCAGCATTTGTAACTGTAATTGCCTATCAGTACCACTTTTAACGAAATCAGCTAATCGCTGATCTTCTTGCGATTGATGTTGAGCTAATGAGCTTTTAACATTTTTAAGTACATCAGCCATATTATCGCTAGCATTAGTTAAGCCGCTAAAACATATCAGTAGAGCGACAAACACTGGCCATCGTAAAACACTCACTGTGGAGCCCTCCCTAAATTAAAATTAACCAGTTTAGGAACTGCTACATCACTCGCCATATTTATCGCCACATTTAATTGTGCATTGCTTTCATCATCAAGCTTATTCCAATGTCCGCTGGTTCTATCTAAAAGCGACGAACTACTCCCATCTAAACGCTGGTAATACAAAGCGACCCTGCCTAAACGTAAAAAATTAACTTGCGTCTCTAAACCATCAATTTTGACACTGCCAGCATAGCTTTGCATGTGCTGCGCGTATTGATCTTCTTCAAAAAACGCTTCTAATATTTTTTTATATTTAACACTGACACTAAAGCTGGGGTTGCCAATATCTTCGCCCAAGCGCTGGATTTGGCTCGCTCTATGCTCTTTCAAAAAAGGAATATCAGCCGCGACAAACGCCGCCAAACTTTGATGCATCTGGGCCATTAATGGTGTTATTTCACGATCAATATTGGCGACAGAATCCAACTGTAGAGAAAGATTGCGTGAATTTATCTGCGATAGGTCTATTTTCGCCACCAAAGCTGCATTATAAGAATCAATATCTTCGAGCTGGCGTGTTAATTGGAGGAACGTTTGATCGAAGGATTTTTGCTCAAGGCTTAGCTGGTCTATTTCTGTTTGCACTTGTGCTGATTGAGCTCGGGCTCTACTCACTTGTTTTTTGACATCATCAATAGAGGCTGCCAACAATGCAGGTGTTGAATTAAGTAGTCCAGTAGCAACGATAACGAATAAAGTAATATATTTCATTTTTTAATCTAAATGATAGTGATTGGCATTACAGTATACTAAAAGATATTCATTCTCATATGCAACCTTTTTTATACATATACGCCTAGGACTTCGCTGAAACACAAGAAATTGCAGAAGATTTTATAGCTAGTTCTCACCCAGAAACGGGGGAGCTAGATAAATAGAAATTATCGTTTCGTCCGAGAAAAATAAATCTGGAAAAAATAACAGTCGAGGTATGCCAATACCTCGACGGCTTGAATTCAAAAAAGCACACACCTAAGTGAGCAATGTACCGCCTTCCACATCCACAATTGTGCCAGTGGTATAGCTATTAGTCATCGCAAACACAACGCCTTGCGCAACTTCTTCTGGCTTGCCTGCCCGTCCCATTGGAATATGTGCGGTCATATCGGCAAGTTTTTGGGCTTTTTCTGCACCCATTGCATCCCACATCGCTGTATCGATTAAGCCAGGTGAAACGCCATTAATACGCTTAGGAGCAATCTCTACGCTCAACGCTTTGATAAATGCTTCAACCGCTCCTCCAGTACAGCTAAGTGATGACATGCCCGGCTTATATTTACGAGCAGGCGTGCCACTGACTAGCGTAATCGAGCCGGTAGCTTTGACAAAAGGTTCACCATTTCTAACCACATTGGTGTAACCCCAAAACTTTTGAAAAGCGGCAGAAAATTGCTCCGCGGTTTGCTCTGTGAAAGGGGCTATCGTACGATCAGCGCCAGTCGCTGCTGACACTAAATAATCAATCTCGCCCGCCTCTTCAAAAAGCGTTTTGAGGCTCGCTTCGTCATGTGTATCTGCCAGACGAAAATTCACTGTTGCGTCACATTGGCTTTTAGCTTTCTCAATGTTCTCTTGCGACCTTCCTGCAGCGTACACAACAGCTCCTAATGCTGATACCGCTTGCACAACAGCTAAACCAATTCCTGAAGTACCACCTATTACAACGACTACTTTTTCTTGTAAATTTTGCATTTATAGCTCCGTAATTACGGGAAACACCGAACAAGTCCCAGACGCTCCTGGCGTACAGGATTGTTTGTGATTGAGGCAATGGCTACAGACGGGCTGGTTGCCCGGCGAAAACCATTAACATAGAGCACGAACTATCCTGTACGCCCCGAAGGGTACTTACTTTCACAAAGAAAGCTAAGCGCTCAACAGAGATGAAATCTTGTTTCATCGGGTTTAAGAAATGAAATCTTGTTTCATCGGGTTCCTTAGTCAGAACGCTTATATAGGACTCGCCATTCATTTCGCATTCTTTCGCGGTAACCGCTTAGACTTTCCTAACCCAAAAAAGCACAGGAAACATCTGGGGACTTATTCGCTACTTCCTTAGTTAGTTTCACCCAGAAACATGGCCCTAGAGAGCACGATTCAATCTCTCGATATGAGCACAATTAAATTGTGGACGTTTGGTTATTCAAAGCAACTAAATCTAGTGGAGTTCAGATTGAATGAGTAAGTCGCTTGCAGTAGACGCCTATTTCTGGATGGAAACTAGTTATTGATAATAAATTCCTGAAGATTCTAGCAAGAGTACAAGATGAGCCGCAACCTCATCTCTTCATTTTATATCGAGGAGCTGCAGGGAATTTGGCAAACGCTGGGAAAAAGCATATTTCAGACAGGCTTCCCCCTTTGAGGCATAACCTGCTGTTTAAAAAACAGCAGCTAATACAGCCCCTATTATAAATTCCGACTATAGACGCCTAATCGCGCACTAGTTTCCTCCCATAAAAGCTGATCTTGCTTCACCACCCACTACTTTAAGACTTTTTATCATCCAAAATTAAGACCGCTGTATCAGGATAAGAACGACTTACTAAGTAAAGCTATCGCTGCAAGGGCTGCTCTAAAGCCTTTAACACCACTGCAAATGCATTGCCCAAGCTGCATTACTTGTATGCTTAACTCTACGTCATAACAAGTGAGCGTATATATGGGTAAAACCTTTTCCCACTCAGAGAAAGGAAGTTAACCCTGATAACACCGCTAAAAGAGCGTGCAGTGAATGCCAATAAACATGACCAAGCAAACAGGATTTAGGGACTGCCATCACTGCAAGAGCGATCAAAACGTACCGCTGGATTAAACGTGCACGCTTAGCAGATAACCCCCGCTAAAACATCCTTTATTTGAGCATTAACACCTATCGGGAAAATAGCCCATTATTTGGATCTTTTTTTGTAGATTTCCCCATACAAAACAGGTACTAATACTGTCGATTTTTACCATCAAATCATCACATCGATCCGCGATCATTTTCCACCAAACACCAATCGCGTTTTTATCGCGGGCTATGAGGCAACACACTAATGACGAACAGAGAAATCAAATTTTCAAGTGAACAACAGCTTGTTTCCATCACTGATTTACAAGGCAAGATACTTTACGTCAATGATGAATTTTGCAAGATTAGCGGCTTCGCAATTGATGAATTAATCGGAAGCGATCACAATATCGTCCGCCATCCAGACATGCCTAAAGCGGCTTTCGCCGATCTTTGGAGCAAGCTCAAGCAAGAGCAACCGTGGCGAGGCTTAGTTAAAAACCGCTGTAAAAATGGTGATTTTTATTGGGTTGACGCTTATGTCACTCCACTTTACGAAAACAACAAAGTAACCGGCTATCAATCAGTACGAGTAAAACCCAGCCAGAAAAACTGCGATGCAGCCACTAACTTGTATGCACAGATCAACAAATCAAAGTCTGCCTTTGATTTTCATGCCAATTCAGCGGCTAAATACACGCTATTTGGCGCACTTATATTGCTCTCTATCATCGCACAATTCTATTTCGATAATACTATTGCGAGCATTGGGATCCAGCTAGTATCTATTGCCAGTATGTTCATTGTTTTTTCTGAAGAGCTGATTACTTTCCCCTCTTTTGCAAAGAAGCTAACGCAAAAAATTGATAGCCCATCAAGATTGGTCATTTGCGGTAAAGGTTCCACTGCAATTATCCGCTACCAGGCTGAACTTCTGCAATCAAGGATAACCGCCGTACTCGGCAGAGGCGTCGATATAGGCACACGCCTGACTATCATCTCCCAACAGCTAAACCAATCAGCCGACCTATCTCTTGAAGGTATTGAGCGGGAAAAATATAACCTTACAGAATTGTCACTCGCCATCTCTGAGTTCAACAGTACTATCCTTTCTGTTAACAACAATATAGCCCAAACGCATGAACAGGTTGAAGAGGTTTACAGTGAATGCAAAACAGCCACCACGGTCATTCAAACAACTCAACAAACCATCGTAAAGTTATCTGATAACGTAGGAGCAGCTGCGCTAACCGCAACAGGAATGATCGAGAATGCCAACGACATTAGTCTGACGATGGCAGAGATCAATGGCATAGCGGCGCAAACCAACTTGCTTGCTTTAAATGCCGCCATTGAAGCGGCACGTGCCGGCGAACAAGGCAGAGGTTTTGCCGTTGTTGCCGATGAAGTGAGAAACCTGTCAAAGCGGACTCAGCAAGCAGCTAGTAGCATTCAAGAGTCAATAGTACAGCTGCAAGAAGTATTGGGCGGTTTTAGTGAAACGATGGCGCACAGTAAAGAACAAGCCCAGAACTGCGCCGATGAAAGCAATACGACCCGTGCATCTATCGATAATATCACTCAATTAATGAGCTTAGTCAGCAGCAAAACTTTAGAGGTAAGCTCAGCAACTAACCAGCAGCAAACAGCGACAAGCCAATTTATTGAAAGTCTAAAAGAAATTGAGGATATTTCCAGACAAAACGCTGACTTATCATTAACCGTTAAAGAGAATGGCATCGATGTACACAGTAAAACTGTAGCGATTAACGAGCTGAGTAAAACATTTAAATAGCACCTTTGGGCAATGCAAAAGCATGGTTTGAATAGCGATGATTTATATTTCGCATAATCCATCGCTATTTAACATTCCCCTCGCACTCGAAAGTGGTCATAATTTAAACTTTGGATATCCGCCACCTTCTAAATACGAATAGTGGGGGGTATGTTCACTTCATCTAGACCACTTGCATTTATATTATTGAGAGAAACATGTCACTGGCACTAATCACACTGTTCATACCCACGTTCTTTTTTGTCTCTATCACTCCAGGCATGTGCATGATATTGGCCCTGACAATGGGCATGTCGATAGGTGTACGTCAAACGATGTACATGATGTGGGGCGAGCTGCTTGGCGTCGCTATTGTAGCTGGCTGCGCAGCTTTAGGCGTTGCAGCGCTTATGCTGAAACTCCCGCAAGCTTTTATCGTATTGAAGCTGGTAGGGGGTGCTTACCTCGTATGGCTGGGCTATCAAATGTGGTGTTCAAGAGGCAAACTTGTATTAAGTGATGCATCCCAAAGCGCTCCAAAACGACCTGCCAAAGAGCTGGCATTTAACGGTTTTATCACAGCGATAGCCAACCCCAAAGGCTGGGCATTTTTCATTACATTACTCCCCTCTTTCTTGATCGCTGATCAGCCTTTGCTCCCGCAACTATCGGTAATGATCGCCATCATTTTAGTATTGGAGTTTGCGTGCTTAATGCTATACGCAACCGGTGGTAAAGCCTTACGACATCTGCTAATGAATAAAAACAACGTTAAATTGCTCAATCGTATTTCAGGTAGTTTAATGATTGTTGTCGGCTGCTGGCTCGCACTGAGTTAGTTTTAGGCAACTATTTTTATACCGCAGAGGATATATTGTACTCAAGAGCATTCACCTCAAGCTTGAGTTCTGGTAATCTATGAGCGTGGTGCCTCGAGGATTTTTAAACCTTCCTCAAACTATTCTCAGACCGACCTAGTGTAGTTTTTTACTCTACTTGAAAAGATCAGGCCTCTGTAATGGGTACTGAAGTGACAAGTTGGATAAAAAAGGTTAAATGGGAAGTGAGACAGTCAGTTTTTGATTATGCCTTCGCTGCCCCCGCAACGGTATGGTTCGTTAAACGCTAAAGTTTACGAGCAAGAGCCCGGAACCAGCCACAGAACACTGTTAGAGGTTTTAATACGTCATAACGAATTTATTCGTTATATTTCTTATTATCTAAAAGCCTCACCGAAGAACTATTTTAATCTTTTATAAGTACACGGGGATGTGTACCGGAGACTCTATATGCAAAACGCTCAACAAGTTACCACTCAAACAGCTGACGTTACTCTATCAAGCACCAAACAAATTCTAGCCGCCCTCTTTTTAGGTGTAGCATTGGTATTGTTGGTAGGTTTCGCTCCCATGGAAGTTATTCATAACGCGGCTCACGATGCCCGTCATGCTTTTGCATTTCCCTGCCACTAAGTATCTGTCGGGATAAGCGCTAAGCTACTGCAAAAATCTGAGTGTGGCCATATTTCCTGCTATGTCTGGTTTGATAGCACGTTATCGGCCTAAATAGAGCAGAAGCACTGTCTCTTATCTGTTTATTCTCGTAGTGATAACCCAACCGCTACAAGCCTTGATAAACAAGTCAGAAAATCCAAACATCATTTTCAATATTGCCCATAAATTCATACGCTAAGCGTGGCTATTGATTTGATTGTATAACTAATATTTCGAGATGTAGTAATGACTCTACGCAATCTAATATTATCGGCATTAATGGTCGGTATTCTTTCAGGATTGGGTTACGGCCTTTTCCAGCAGTTACAAATCAACCCTATTATCTATGCCGCCGAAGCGTTTGAAGTTGCTGAACCTGCCGGTGGTGATGGCCACTCCCACGATCACTCGCAAGCTTGGGCCCCTGAAGACGGTATGCCAAGGATTATATCGACATTAATTGCTAATATCAGTATCGCTTTTGCACTAGCGTTAATTATGATTTCACTGATGGCACTGCATAATCAGAAGTCGCAAAAACCGAAAGTGAGCATATTTAATGGCGTGATTTGGGGCGTCGCGGCGCTGTATAGTTTCTTTGCAGCACCCGCATTATTGGGCTTGCACCCTGAAGTACCCGGTACCAACGCCGCCGCTTTAGAGAATCGTCAAATGTGGTGGCTGTTCTGCACTTTGGCCAGCGCATCAGGTATCGCTATTGCTTACTATGGCGCTAAGTTTTATAAATTAGCAGGGATATTCTTTATTGCATTACCGCATGTCATTGGCGCACCTATGCCGAGCGAACACGGCTTTGCCAATACCACTCCTGCAGCTGTTCAAGCGTTGAGCGAATTAACCGGTCAGTTTTATTTGATGACATCTATTGGAATGGTCATTCTATTTGTAATGATGGGTGCTCTTTCCAGCTTCTCTTTGAGAAAATTTGTAGACCGCCCTCAATAATTTAAATGCTAAAAGCAGAGTTAATCAGCGCGCTTTTTATCCTTTTCCAACAAGGGGATAAAAAGCTAATTTCCCAGCTTAAACTTCAATACCCTAACGCTGTGGTAAATACCCAGTGGCATTTTCAAATCACTCATCTATGGCAGTTTTATCTACACTTCTACCAGTTTACGGGGATTAGTTATCACGAGTTTCGAAAATTTTTATTCAACTCCCCAATAAACCATCAATTAAAAGCTCATCAATTGAGTATTAAAATTGCTATTTCAGCGTCTCATATAGATGATAGTGAATACTATCTTACCGGCCAATAAAGCCCCTGAGTAAGCCCACTTATTTTGTGAAGCGGGGAATTAAACCTATGATGACTTCGGCTCCGCCTAATTGATCTCTGTTAAAGAATGTTAATCATTCTTTAACAGAGAGATCGCCTCCGCAACGGGTAGTGGCTTATAATACAAAAAGCCCTGCACTACCTTCATACCAAGTTTAGCCAGAATATCACGTTGCTTTTCTGTCTCGACCCCCTCTATTACAATATCTTTATTCAGTTTACCCAGAATCTCTAAAATACCTTCTAGTAAAATAAGAGAGGCGGGCTGATCGACAATGTCAGCAACAAAACTTCTATCAATTTTTATCGTATGTAATGGCAATCGCAACAGATAAGCTAAAGATGAAAACCCCGCACCAAAATCATCCAACCCTATTTTAAAACCGGCGTTATACAACGCGCTTATCCTCGATATGGCTTGCTCTGAATGGATAAGTGCATTCTCAGTAACTTCTATTTCCACTCTGGAAAAATCTATTTTCTCCTCGATAAACACATTTTTTAGTTCGTACACAAAACTATCATGGTTCAATGAGTTTGCCGATATATTAAAAGAGACCGGTACGTTCAAATCCGGATGTTTATTCAGTATTTTGCACAGCGCTCTGGCGACATATAAATCAAGCTCGTAATACATACCTGACTTTTCCACAGAGGGAATAAAAGCACCCGGCGGAATCAGCTTTTTACTCGGGTGCATCCAGCGGATTAACGCCTCGTAACCTATAACTTTATCAACACTGATATCAACTTTAGGCTGCAATACTAAAAAGAGTTCTTCTCTTGTGACACCGCCTCTAAAGTCACTCAGTAACATCATGCTTTGATAGGACTCTTGTTCATAGGCTTTATCATAAACTTCACCAGAGCCTCTTTTATGCTCTTTGGCGACATGTAATGCCATCTCAGCACGCGAAATCAATTTGGAGATATCGTCTATATAATCCTCACCATCTCGGGTCAACGCCATCCCAACGGTTAAACCCATTCGAATAGACTGCCCTTCGATGACCACGGGGCGAGAACATTTTGCAGCGACCTCTCGCGCTTCCAACTTTGAGTTCACAACTAGCACTGCAAACACATCTGAATGTAGTCGAGCAATAATAGTGCCTTCACCAAATAAATGTACTAATGTCACCGCCATCTTTTTTAAGATGAGATTACCAAATTCATAACCCAAGGACGTGATGACTTGATGAAAATAATCAATATCCAACAAATACAGCGAATGCTGTCTTAATTTTGGCTTTAGCTGGAGTGAGGCATGCTCTATAAAGCCGACTCTATTTTTTAAACCGGTGAGATCATCTTTATAGGCCGCTTTATTTAAGTGGTTAAAATATTTGGCATTTTCTAAACCCATTGCAACATTTAGACAGAATATTTGCAGGAACTCTTCATCTATATCCTGTAATTCACTACCCTGGTCTACAATAATTACGCCCTCCCAACCTGAAGGCGTGGAAAAATACAGACAACCATAATCACTGTTAAATACATGTTCCTTAGATTCAAATACTAAACTTGCCTGAATAAAAATAGCTTTATCGAGGCTATCTATCGCTCTATTTACGTATTTTGAATAACTTTGTGTGGCCGCTAAAACGCTTATATTTTGATCGCTGACACTTAAAGATACCGGACCATTGAGCGGCATTTTAGAAACACAAAAAACACATTCATTGGTTATTTCGAACAAAGTGGTAAATTGCGTTAAAACTTCATTTGAAAAATCATTCACTGAGCGCTGCTGCAAAAAACAGCCCGAGGCCTGAATCAAACCTCTCAAGCCATTTCGGCTGTTATTCATTGCATCTAAAAGCTTAAAGCTACGCAACCCAGATGCGACAGACGTGAATAATTTACTACGTGTCAGCTCGTTTTTTGTTTTATAGGAATTAATTTCGTAGCGGGTAATCAAGTCTTCTTCGGGGGTGTCGCCGGGCTGACCGGTGCGTAAAATAATTTGTATTAAGTGGTTACCAAGCTCATTGCGAATGCGATCAACCAATATTAACCCACTGTTATCTTGCTCCATCACCACATCGAGGAGCACCAACGCCATATTGGGATGATCTTTTATAAGCTGATAACCTTCACGTCCATTAAAAGCGCTGACAAAGCTTAAAGGCCGGCCGCCAATTTCAATTCCTTGCAACGCAAAACTCGTTGCTTGATGGACTAGTGGTTCATCATCAATAATTCCAATAATCCAAGGGGCTAATTGAACATCTTGACTTGCTACTTCATCATCAATTAAAAACCCTAAGTTCTCTTCATCCATATCACCATCCTGAATTGAATATCATGAGACTACGAACATATGTAGCGTAAACAAATTAAGTAGCTACAACCAACATCCTACTCACTAAATATAGCAGTCTAAACACACTCTAACAATTTTTCATTATTTTACTTAGACAAAAACAGTCATAAAACAGCGACGCTAATATAATTTTGAGAGAAACCGATCAATTTGTTTGCTCATCTAAATCACTTTTTACCGAATATTTAGAAACAAACCTAAAAACAGGGACAACATTCGCTCACCTCTTTTGCCGAACAGATCGAATCATTGTCAACATCTGCTCCATTTGAAGTGTCATTTGCTGATTCTCTTGCTCAAAATCTCGCAGTCGTTTTTGCAGCATTAAACGAGACTTAGCGCTAGCATTGTCATCGATAGGTTTTTGCGATGATGCAGCTATTCTGGAGTAGGAAACATACTCTGAATATTGTTTCTGGCACTGCTCTATGCTGCATAAAACCAGCTTAAACTGAGTATAGGCTTTGACAATTTGCAACCTCAATGCGCTGTGTTTAAGTGCTTTTAAGTCTTCAAATCCGCTGTTGTAAACAAAAAAATCTGTGCCGCTTATAGCACAATCTAATCTAACTGAGTCTTCAATAGATTGATATGAAAATGCCGCAATATCTGATTGATAGCGTTCAAAAATGAGCTTTGACTCTACTAACAATAATTGCAAAAACACATCACTGCTGTGGTCTACATTCTTTTTTGCGCTATCAACAGTTTCAAGTAAAGGCACCGAGCTGGCTTTTCTTCTAAATAAAAAAGCTGAAATGACACATAACAGCAAAACAATCACCGCAATTACCCAAAATTCATACTGGGCAGAAATACTGAGCACTTCTTCCTCTTTAAACCAAAAACTGACCCGCTCTTGCACGTTATCTAAAAAACCTGTTACATCCATTACCACACCCCATCTGATTAGAACCATCTTAACACTCAATCGGGGATCTTTTCATAAACTTAGCAGTGATTATCAAACACAACGCTATAAAGCCAAAGGTTTTATGTGACTAGTAATTAAGAGATCTTAGCTTAAAATCTCGCGGCATCAAATGCTGATATATCTAGCTTACTAGGGCGCTGTGCAACTAAATCAGCCACTATCTCTGCTGTCGCAGGTGCACAAGTTAAACCTAAGTGCTGATGCCCAAATGCGTAGATGATCCGTGCGCTATTGGGCGCAGTGCTGATTACTGGCATACTATCCGTTAGGGTAGGCCTGAATCCCAGCCAATGACTGGCATCACTTGTATCTAATCCAGGGAGCATGTCCTGGGCTGATTGTTGCAATACCTCTAGCCTGTTTTGGCTGGGCTTTGCATCCAAGCCTGCAAATTCAACCATGCCCGCTGCGCGACATCCATTGCTCATAGGTGTAATAAAGAACTTTCGATCACCATCCATCATGGGTCGGGAAATCTTCACTTTAGGTGATGGGCTGCTAACATGATATCCACGTTCCGTTTCTAAAGGAATTGTCACTCCAGTGAGTGCAATTAATCGCGCTGAAAAAGCACCGGCTGCTATTACCAGCTTATCGCTGCTGTATCGCTGGTTTTCAATCACTATTTGGCAGTCTTTATCTCCCCCTTCAATATTTGCAACACTGCCTTGAACAAATTGCCCACCCAAGTTTTTAAAGCAGTGAAAGAGCGCTGTAACAAGTGCTTGAGGGTCTTTAACATAACCGTGATCGCGGATCAAAAAGCCGCTGATAAACTCATTGGATAGAGCCGGCTCAAGGCGCTGAATATCCGCTGCATCTAGCAGGTCGATATTAAAGCCCATTTCTTGGCGCCAACGCATGTCTGAATCACTCTTCTCTCTGGCTTTTACGCTTCGATAGATCTGCATATAATCCGTTTTCTCAATCAGCTCTTCACATTTTGCTAACTGTGCCAATACTTGATATTGATGCAGCGAACTCGCGGTTAAAGCCTTTAACGCCTCTCCTCTGGCACGGTAATCTTTGCGAAAGCCTGCTGTTAAATACGCCATCAGCCAAGGCAACATTTTTAATATATAGCGCCAGTGAATACTCAGTGGCCCGCGAGGGTTTAACAACCAAGCGGGTGCTTGAAGTAATGAGCTGGGAGAAGAGAGAGGCGCAAAAGAAGATCGCGCCAAAACACCTGCGTTGCCAAATGAACAGCCACTGCCCGGTAGATCTTTATCCACTAAAGTGACGACATGCCCCTCGCGCTGTAACTGTAAAGCACTTAACACGCCAATGATGCCCGCACCTATGACGATGACTGATTGAGGTTTGGCTAATTTCATTAAAACACCCTGCATTCAACTTATTCATTTTTTTGATGCAGCTAACAGCCGCTAAATTACAATATTAAATGGGAATGTAGCATGTAAAACAGCCGTTGTCCGATCAAAAAATACTACCTAGTTTCCACCCAGAAACAGCAGCCTACTGGGAATGTCTCACTCATCCAATCTGAGCAACACTAGATTTAGTTGGTTGGAACAACCTAACGCCCGCATTTTCCCGCATCTAGCAGTGCCATTTTGAACGATTGAATCGCTCTTGCTAAGGCCTTGTTTCTGGGCGAAAAACAGCGAAATAACTTACTGGCTTTTAGATATTGAACCGCTTAGGAGAGAAAGCGGATGCATCGACATGTGATGGTTGGCCTGTCATTAAATCAGCCAGCATTTCGCCACTGCCAGGGCCGGTTGAAAATCCTATATGTTGATGCCCGGTATTTAACCACAGACCTCGCATTTGGCATTCACCAATCACTGGCAGACTATCCGGCATAGTAGGTCTAGCGCCTTGCCATTGGCTCGTTTTCTTATTGGGAATATGGAGAACTTGCCTGGCACTTTTCTCAATCGTATTCAGCTGGTTATCCAAGTATTGCGCATTTTGCGCATTAAGCTCTACCCCACAACATACCCTTAAACCATTATGAATAGGCGTTGCTACAAAAGCAGCTTGTACATCATGAATAGGACGCGTCAGATGCTGTTGTGCTGGCGTGTTTTCATCATAGTGAAATTCACGGTGGGCGCCACGCTCAAAAATCATCGGGATTTTTAAATTCACTTTAGCTAATAGCGCCTTTGACCAAGGTCCTGCTGCGACCACTACCTGGTTGCAAATGACATCACTTTTACCTTCTGCCCGCAACACCCATCTAGCACCTTGTTGAGCTAAACTATCGACATCAAGTGTTAATAGCTTTCCGCCTGCTTTCACAAACTCATCATAATAGGCTTTGGTTAAAGCACTAGGGCTAGCAACACTTAACGCTCCTTTGATAAGCACACCTTTGTGAAAAGTATTATTAAGATACGCCATCTCTTGTTGCAACTGTGCCTTATCAAAGCTTTTAGTGTCTATACCGTATTGCTGATATATATCCAATTCGTATTGCGCGCTTTGATAGGAAGCTTTACTTCGATAAAGTTTCAACCAGCCCAGATCGCGCAAGCTAGCAACTCCTGTTTCAGCTTGTTGCCACTGTTTGTGCAAATGCATAGAGCGCTCAATCAATGCATGTAAATGATTGATACGCTGACTGGTCGATTGAGGTGTCGCAGCTGCCAAAAACTTAAACAGCGCCGGTAATTCAGACATCAAATAGCCAGTGCTGTATTGAAATCCATCACTTTTATTACTTAAAAATTTTGGCAGCTGCTTAAAGATGTTTGGATTATTAAAGGGAATTAATGAACTCGGGGTAATCATGCCAGCATTGCCAAAGGAGGTCTCCCCCCCGACTTCAAGCCTTTCAACTAAGGTGACTTCTAGTCCTTTGCGCTGTAGCGCTAGCGCAGAACAAACCCCCACCATACCAGCGCCAAGCACCACAATCTCTTTATCTATCATTGTATTTATGGCCTTGAGCGCATCTGTTCAGGTAGCCAAGTCGCTATTTCAGGTACACCGATAAGCAAGAAGATCATTAGCAGCATGATTAAAAACATAGGCACAGCAGTGCGTGCAATATAACCAATCTGATGGCCTGTCATACCTTGCAATACAAATAAATTAAAGCCAATAGGTGGGGTTATCTGCGCCATTTCCACAACTACCACAATAAAGATACCAAACCAAATAATATCAATACCTGCTTGGCGAATCATAGGTTCGACAATAGCGATTGTTAATACCACCGCTGAAATACCGTCGAGAAAACAGCCGATAATAATATAAAACACTAACAGCGCCATCAGTAACTCAAAGCGTGACAACTCCAATGTTGCTATCCACTGCGCTAAATCTCTCGGCAGGCCTGTAAAGCCCATAGAAAGAGAAAGGAACGAAGCCCCCATTAAGATTAATGCGATCATTGCTGACGTGCTAACGGCCCCTAAAATACTTGCTTTAAAAGTATCTAGTGTCATTGATCCCTGACTGATCGCTAAAATAAAGGCGCCTATTACGCCAAAAGAAGCCGCCTCTGTTGCGGTCGCTATCCCTGAATACATTGATCCTATAACAAACAAAACCAATAACAGCACGGGAATAAGAAAACGCGAGGCCACTAATTTTTCTTTAAATGATTTAGCACCATCAACAATGATATCGTTGCGATTATTGAGTAGCGAATAAACCACCACATACAGCATAAATAAGCTGGCTAAAATAAGGCCAGGAACAATCCCCGCTAAGAATAGCTTGGAAATGGACTCGTTGATCGTTACGCCGTAGACAATCAGCGTTAGCGAAGGCGGAATCATCAACCCTAAAGTTGCTGCACCAGCCAGCGTACCGATAATTAAATGGCGCGGGTAATTGCGTTTTTCCAGCTCGGGTATCGACATTTTACCAACGGTAGTCAAGGTTGCCGCAGATGAGCCCGAAACGGCGGCAAAAATAGTACAACCGACAATATTGGTATGAATAAGCCCGCCTGGTAGATTTGACATCCAAGGGGATAGGCCTTTAAATAAATCTTGCGAGAGCTTAGTTCGAAATAGAATTTCACCCATCCAGATGAACAGCGGCAAGGCCGTTAATGACCAGCTGGTCGAAGAAGCCCAAATCGCAGTGAGCATCGCATCACCTGAGGGGCGCGATGTAAATAATTCGATACCAACAATGGCCACGCCCATTAAGGCGAAACCTACCCAAACACCTGTTCCCAATAGCAAAAACAGTACGAACAGGAATATCCCGATCAGTTCAATATGTTCCATATTACCTTCTTATTCGTGACCGGCCGTAGCATTTATAGGGTTCATTGGGTCATCCTTTACAAACAGCAATAAATACAAACGCTCTAAAAACACTAACGCTAAAATACTCGTGCCTATAGCGCTCACCAACTGCGGTACCCATAGAGCAGTGGCGTCTTGCCCTTGGGAGACATCGTGGAATTTGTGCGACCAATAAATCATCTTCATGGCATAAAAACTAAAGTAAAAAGTTAAACCTAGCGCAATCAAATGGCACCATAGTTCAAGTACAAAGCGAAATTTATTGGATAAATTAAGGAACAGCGAGACCCGGATATGACTGTTTTTATGCATGCCATAGCTGAGACCAAAAAAAGAGGCCCCCGCCATACAATAGCCGGCATAATTGGTAATACCCGGTGTTGGATAGCCCACATAGCGGCCAATAACCTGCACCACAATCAATACTAAAATAGCAATTAAAAAAACCGCGGCAATCACACCGCAAGCTTCAAATAGTTTATGTAGCATCGATCTTACTTTCATGCAGGACTACCCTTAATTAGCGTTCAGTTATTTTTTATAGTTAGACAAAATGCTCACAGCACTATCGCCAGCGGCTTCTTGCCACTCGCCTGCCATGGTCTTACCAATATCTTGTAAATCTGACAATAACTGGCCTTGTGCTGGCGCTGTCTTCATACCATTGGCTGCTAGTTGAGAGATATACCAATCAGATAACTGCTGCGCTTTAGCGGTACCTGCTTGCTCTGCTAACATCGACATACCTTTTACAATACTTTGGGTCGATTCATCTAAAGAATCCCAAGCCTCTTTGTTAACAAAGATATAGTTACGCGGTAACCAAGCATTTACATCATAAAAATGCGTGAGCTGTTCCCACACTTTTTTATCATAACCGGTTGAACCCGACGAAATCATTGATTCAACCACACCGGTTGCCAGAGCTTGAGATAACTCCGCAGCCTCCACTTGTACTGGCTGCATGCCCATTAATGATGACAAGCGTGCAGTGGCTGCATTATAAGAGCGGAACTTCACCCCTTTAGTATCGCCTTTACTATCCACTGGCTTTTTAAAGTAAAGCCCCTGTCCCGGCCAAGGCACTGAGTACAACAGCACTAGATTGTCTTTCGCCAATACTTTTTCAAGCTCGGGTTTTGCCGCCTGCCACAATTTCACTGATTCATCAAAAGAGGTGGCTAAAAACGGCACAGAGTCAAAACCGTACACTGCGTTTTCATTAGCATGCGCTGATAGTAACCGCTCACCAATTTGCGCTTGACCGGTTTGAATAGCACGCTTAATTTCTTTACCACCGAACAGTGACCCACCGCCGTGTACGACAATATCTAATTTTCCCTGCGTCGCCACTTTAACCGCTTGCGCGAACAAATTAGCATTTTGGGTGTGGTAGTTGGTATTAGAATACGCCATTGGCATATCCCATTTTTCAGCGTGAACCATGGGTGATAGAAGCGCACTAGTAACTGCGCTAGCGACAAGTAATTTCTGCAGTTTGCCAAGCATAGGACTTTCCTTGTATTAGAATTATTTGAAAAAGCGAATATCAATATAAGATACTTTGAATTGCATAGCAATACTTTGTATTGGGAAACTTTAATGTCATAATGGCACCCTACTCACTAGATAAATGCAAATGTCCACTATTAAAAAAGATGCACTCTACGTTCAAAGCGTTGAAAAAGCCTTCACAGTACTCGCTATATTTAACGCCCAAAATAGAGCATTATCGCTTTCTGATGTCACTAAATTAACCGGCTACAGTAAATCCAGTGCCCAGCGTTTTTGTTATACATTGGAGAAACTTGGCTTTCTTAGGCGCTCTTTTCATAGTAGTGATTATGAGCTCAGCGCTAAAACCACCGAAATTGGCGCGCGCTTTATCGAGTCTAATCATTTAGTACGTCGCGCTAGACCCTATTTACACAATCTAAGCCTGAAGACCCAAGGTTCAACCACGCTGTCAATACTCGACGGAAACGAAGTGGTGTTTGTCTCGCGTTTTTTAGGCAAAGATGTATTAGACACGACAGTAACAGTGGGTAGCCGGCTGCCAATATACTGCACGGCATCAGGGCGTGCAGCTGTTTCGCAGTTGGAAGAAGAGCAGCTCGATAATATTTTAGATGCACAGAGCTGGCAGCAGCGTACAGCGCACACAGAGGTTAATCTATCTAAGGTAAAGGACGCTATCTTGGCGGCGAAAGAGCAAGGTTATGCTTTGGTAAAAGATCAATACGTGATGTCAGATCTTTCAATCGCAGTGCCTATTTTTGACTCGCAGAGCCAAATATTTGCCGCGATCAATTTAGCGGTATCATCAGCTAATTTTTCATCCGAGCAATTAGTGGCTGAATATTTAGCGCTGTTGCAAAGTACAGCACGGGCTATAAACGGTTAATCCCCACACACTGTGCATTTGCTAGCCAATGCACAGCATCCACTAAATCAAAGACCGGCAGCGCAAAGTGATGGCGCAGTGCATTTTTATAAGGCGATAAATTGGTGCATTCCAGCAGCAGGCAACTGGGGGCGTGATGTAGGATGTGTTGCACAGCAGCTTTAACATCTTTTAACGCCAGATCTTCATCCAACTCAGCCCTCCCCTCTTTTATCACTGCGTGTAACTCCTGACCGTTCTCAATACCACTAATCAACAACTGCTCATCGTAATGACCATTAAAGTGCGCAGGGCTCAATGTTTTACTGTCAAAAGTAATCACCCCCATCGGACTATTAGGTCCAAAACACTGGCGCAGAAAAGGTAATAAGCACAGGGAGCTTGCAATAAATGGCAGGCCTAGTTCATGCTGAACCCGCGCTTGTATCGGCGCTAAAAAGCCGCAACTGGTGGTCAGAATATTACAGCCTTGCGCGACTAACTTTTTGCCCGCCGCTATCACTTCAAGAATAATATCTTCACTTAAAGACTGACTCACCACATTGGCGACATTGGCCTGGCTTAACTTAAATATCCGTGCAGGATATTGATAGCTGGCAGTATTACCGATATCACCTACAGGTCTTGGGAAATCCGTATTGAGCATAATTATGCCAATTTTCACGCCGTTTTCTGTCACTTGTTCATCCTTCATTTAAAGACCGAGCAGGTTAGTTAAACTCTTTTAGTTGCTCAAGCGTATACGTTCGCTCAACAGGTTCTAAGACACTTTCATCAAAATTGGGATCCGCTAACACACAATTTCTGTCACAGACCATTCTCGCAATATCATCAATCGTATCTATGTGCCAAATTCGCCCGCCAGGGGTGGCAATAAAGCCGTCTACGTCTTCCTCTATATCGGCTTGCATATCTTCTAAGGAAGGTAATTCTGAGTCCGCATCGACCGAGAACGCACCGTGTGTATGGTATGAGCCAACATAATTAAAATCTTCTGGGGGTTCTTGTGGGGTACATGAGTTTTCTTCACCGCGATGTGGAGCCGTCGCCATAAAACCCCCATGCTGGTCTAATCCAATGTAACCACAAAACTCACGATTTTCAGCAAAGCTCATCGGTTGGATTTTATTAAAGAAGTTGATAAAAAAGCCCAGTTCTTCATTTGATAGTTTTTCAGCGAGACTGACTTGACTAAAACTAAGTAGCAAGATGAGCGTTGAAAGCAGTTTCATGGCCATAAATCCTCATTGATAATGACGGGGATTATGCCTACAACTAGACACTGAAAGCAAATTTCACGGCCTGAGACTGTATCGGATATTTCAATAGATGTCGTCTAAGAGCACCTTACAGTGCACACAACTCATTGCGCGCTCTGCGCTGATACTAACAAAGGCGTTGCAGAAACAGCACTAATCACTACACACTTGTGATTAGGAGGCTGTTTGTAACAAGCAGGTGAAGACTAAGCTTTAGATTTATCTGCTGCAATGATCCACTCATGATCGGGATCATTATGGAAAATCCAGTTGCGCGAAGGCCCAGCCATAACATTTAAGTAATAAGACTCATAGCCGTGTGGTACTCCAACAGGGTGATACCCTTCAGGCACCATCACTACGCCGTGGTTCTCGATACTCATAGTCTCGTCTAAGCTGCGATCATCGGTGTAAACTCTTTGAAATACAAACCCTTGTTCTGGGTTAATACGGTGGTAATAGGTTTCCTCCAACAAGGTCTCAGAGGGCGCATTATCACTGTCATGCTTATGCGGTGGATAGCTTGACCAGTTTCCACTAGGCGTAGACACTTCACAGACCAACAAACTTTCAGCCTCTAAGTTGTCAAACAGCACGTTACATACATGACGTGTATTTGTCGCAACGCCACGTGTTTGCTGTCCACACATTTTCGGCGTGATTAAACGCACCGGGAATTTACCCGTAGCCGGCGCTTGGCAAATGGCCAATTCCACATCCGTGACAGCGGTTATTTTTGCATCAACTTTAGGAGGAACGTACACAGAATAAGGCGCCTTCCCTTCAAACAAGCTCATACGATCGCCAATTTTCTGCCAGGATTCATCCCCTGCTTGCACATCAGCGAGACCTGTGACGAGTACTAAGCAAGCTTCTTTATCTAAAGATAAATGACTGAGACTTTCGCCTGCGCCTAGCTTGTACATCTCAAAACCAACATATTTCCAATTCGCTGATTCAGGGGTGATTTTCTGGATACAACCTTTTTCATCAGGCGCACTGGCCCGAGATAATAAATGTGACATTGAGCTTCCTTCATGGAGCATTTAGGAGCCTAACCAAAAACAGACCCATCTACGTGACGATCAACATTCTCAGCCAAGTTCCTATGCGCAAATTATTTTTGTTTTAGAGGGGGTCGTAAAAGGTAGCGAGCGACAACAAGGCAAGGAAAAAATCTGCGAAATAGCGGAGTCAGCGTACCCCTGTCGATGGGTATTACTGAAGTAAATGAGCATATTGAGCAGATTTTTGACGCCGTATTATTGAGCGCAGTAATTTTAAGACACCCTCTTTAGAGGGATACTGCCTTCCCTGTACGCAGAGATTCAACCGCTGCTTCGGCCAGCAATAGCGATTGTAAGCCTTCATTACCACCGGCAACGGGGGTCGCGTCCCCCTTAATGCAGGCAATAAAATTATCGAGTTCTAAACGGTAGGCATCGTTATAGCGCTCTAAAAAGAAATACTCAGGTTTAGCGCTGACAGTGCCCTGCTCATTGGTAATGCTTAAAGCCGATTCAGTCAGGTTGGCAACTTGTGCCATGCCTTTAGATCCAAAGGCCTCAACACGCTGATCATAGCCATAACAAGCGCGACGACTATTACTAATTTGGCATAACTTTCCACTGACTGTTTTCAAAGTCACCAGCGCCGTATCGACATCGCCAGCATTGCCAATTTCAGGATCTACCTGGCAGCTGGCTGTAGCAAATACTTCTACGATTTCATCATCAAGCAACCAGCTCGCCATATCAAAATCGTGAATCATCATGTCACGAAATAGCCCGCCTGATACTTCAATATATTCAACCGGCGGCGGTGAAGGGTCGCGACTAGTGATAGTCAGCATTTCTAAATTACCCACTGTACCCGCTTCAATCGCCTGCTTTAACGCACTAAATTGCGGATCGTAACGACGATTAAAACCAATAGAGCAAATTGCGCCGGACTCAGCGACGCTCGCCAAACATTCACGCACGCGTGCAACGCTTAAATCAACCGGCTTTTCACAGAAAATAGCCTTGCCAGCGCTCGCTGATAACTCCATTAAATTGGCATGGGTATTAGTCGAACTGGCGATAATGACGCCATGCACTTCTGAGTCAGCAAGGGCCTGCTCGACACTGACGACCTGCGCATCGTAAAGCGCTGCCATTTTTTTCGCCGCAGGCTCATACGCATCAACGACGTAGCGAATATTAACTTCATTGTTTCTAGCAACATTAGCAGCGTGTACCGCACCGATACGTCCTGCTCCAAAAAGACACAAATTGATCATTCTCAAACTTCTCCAAATACCACACTAAGGGGTCATAAATAAATAATGGCATTAATGATCAGTTTAAAAACTGTTCATAAATACCTTAATCTGCTTGTTGGTTTTCTAATCTATACGCCAGTCCAATAGACAACGATTGTGCCAAACATAAAGAGGAAGAGAGTGAGCGAAAACGGTTTACCTCTGCTTCTTTAACAACAAAGCACACGGCTGCTTCACTGGCTAATGGACTTAATAAACTATCGGTAATCAGGATTAATGGTACTTTTTTCTTCACCGCCACCTCTGCCACAGCGCGTGTTTCCTCTGCATAAGGGGTAAAACTGATGGCGATCATCGCATCTTCGCTCTGTATAGTACTCGCTTGTTCTTTGTACATACCGCCTACGCCATCAACTAAATATGCGCGTCTGTCGATATGACGCAAAGCGTATGAAAAGTAAGTAGATACTACAAACGCACGCCGAACGCCCACTATGTAAGTTGCTTTAGCGGCTGCAAGTATATCGATAGCTTTTTCCATATCATGGCTAGCGATGGTATCTACCAGTTGTTCAAGTGCCTGAGTGTTAGCATTTACGAATTGATTTAATAACGGTGCATCTTTATTTACATCAGCTTCTTGTTGCGACTGACGAATTCGCTCTTGATAGCTCGGTGTCTCTTGTAATAACTCTTGCTGAAACAGTCTCTGCATTTCGCTGAAGCCGCTATAGCCAAAAGTATTTGCAAAACGTACCAATGTTGATGGGTGTACTCCTGCATCTTTAGAGATGACCGCTACTGTTCCAAAGGCTATCTCGTTAGGATGATCTAACAGAAACTGTGCCACCTGACTTAATCTCTTACTTAAATTAGGGTATTGCTCGCTGATAACAACGGTTAGTTCGTCCAGAGTTTTTGGGGTGCTCAACATGTAGATACTCATTATTAGATGATATACAGGTAATATAAATTCAGCGCGCATCTTAACACTCACATGTCGATGCGTCTAAAAACAGAATTTATTAATCACTCCACTATTTTTCTTTAGCTGTCCAAAACATGCCACATAGCTATACCGTACATCCTGTACATGCGCTCTTTGGCATTGCTTACATGGATGTAAGTACTTAGAAATTGTCAGGAACAAATTTCTGCCATGCCACCGCACTATACCGTACATCCTGTACATGCGCTCTTTGGCATCCATGCCACCGCACTATACCGTACATCCTGTACATGCGCTCTTTGGCATCCATGCCACCGCACTATACCGTACATCCTGTACATAAAAGGCTCTTTCGAGCCTTTGCGTTTATTCTGTGTTTAACGGATTTCGCCAGCTAACTTCTCAACTTGAGAGATATTAGCTTTAGTGATAAAGCCAGGGCCAGAGTTGATGTTGTTAGAAGGTGTTATGCCGTAACGGCTATATAGGGATAACACAACAACTGGCATATAACCTTGTAAGTACGGCTGTTGGTCTATAGCAAAATTGATAGTGTCAGCTTTAATCGCTTTAGAGATTTCAGTACTTACGTCAAACGTACCAAAAAAGATTTTACCCGCTTGCTTAGTCTTGTTTAAAGCGCGAATAGTTGGGTGCGCTGAGGTAGGTCCTAAAGTAAGAATGGCTTCAGTACCCGAATTCTTACGAAGGTAAGCTTGTACTTTCTTCTCGATATCTAATGGATCTTTACCCACATCGATCATGCTGCCTTTTAGGTCTGTACCGATTGCATCGGCAAAACCCTGACAACGCTCAACAGAGGCTGGGTTTTCAATGTAGTGGTTAACACATACAAAGCTTTTGACACCGTTTGTTTTAGCTTTTTTGCCTGCGCCAAAACCTGCATCGTACTCTGGTTGACCGACGTGTAGTAAAGCGCCTAACTTCTCGCTTTGCTCTACGGTGCCTGAATTAATAGTTACAACTGGAATGCCTTTTTTAATCGCCTTATTGATAGGGCCTTTCAACACATCATAATCGGCAATTGTCACGATAATTCCGTCTGGGTTAGATGCTACAGCTTGCTCTACAATTCGTGCCATATCAGCCAAATCACCGGTTGGCGGATTACGGTATTCTACTTTAGCATCAACGGCACTACCCGCTTCTTTGATGGCATTTTTGATAGTGTTCCACCAAGAATCGGCATCATCTGCATGACTAATTAATACAAAGCGTTCTCCAGCAGCTTGCGCCATGCTAGGAGCCAACATTGCACTAGCTGTCACAACGCCAGCAAACAATATTGAACTAGTCGTTTTTATTATCTTTTTCATTATTTACTCCAGTATTGAGGATGCAGATTAGCAAACCTCACCTTTACTATATTTACTCACCCCATTGCAAAAGACTTAACTCTTACAAATGCGACCAACGAGTATTAGATTTTGTTGAAAACAAGCATATATGAGAATAAAATTCTAAATCACAAAATAATAGAACAATTATTCTATTTATAAAATGTTCCAGATTGAAAACTTTGTCAACCTTTTATATCTGTATGAGTAGAATTAGATTTTAATTATCCTATAAAATAATAAATACATTCTAAGTCTTGATAAAATAGAATTTATATTCTATCTTGTTTTACCCTTTAACCCAAATCCGTTATCTAGCGCTCAAGTTAAAGAACGAAGTGATTTACTAAAACAATAAAAGTAATTTTATTAGTTAGCTTAAATTTCACCGTTTATGGCTATAGATAAAATTACAATTAGATAGGTTAATACTATGTCTACAGCAGTCAAAACAAACGATTCTCCTGTGATTGAAATATCATCGGATGAAAGGGTACGCAAAGAATCCATTGTCAAAAAAATGCTTACCAGACCCGAGTTAGGCTCAGTTTCTGGTGCCATTTTAGTTTTCATCTTTTTCGCTATAGTTGCAGGCGATTCAGGTATGTTCAACGCCGATGGCATACTTAACTGGAGCACTGTTTCAGCACAATTAGGTATTATTGCGATTGGTGCATGCCTACTGATGATTTCTGGCGAATTTGACCTATCTATTGGCTCAATGATCGGTTTTGCTGGCATGATGATTTCTATACCAGCACTATATTGGGGCTGGCCTGTATGGACATGTATCTTGTTTGCTTTTGCAGGCGCCATGTTTATTGGTTTTTTAAACGGTTACATCGTAGTAAAAACGGGCTTACCTTCCTTTATTGTCTCTTTGGCATTCCTGTTCATTTTACGTGGTTTAACCATTGCGCTGTCCATCCTGTTTACCAACAAAACGATTGTCTCCGGCGTCTCTGAAGTTGCGGATGGTGATATTTTTGCCGCTGCTTTTGGCGGTGAAATAGGTACAAGCTTTTTTAATTGGCTAGCACAGGCAGACTTAATCGATACTTATGTCGATGGCAGCCCGATAGTTACCGGTATTCCTATGGTAATTGTATGGTTCCTATTACTCGCTAGTGTTGCTTCTTTTGTACTGTTACGCACCCGTTACGGCAACTGGATATTTGCCTCTGGTGGTGATGAAAAAGCAGCCAAGAATATCGGTGTACCTACTGATAAAGTAAAAATATCACTGTTCATGTTCACCGCTTTCTGCGCTACCGTTTTTGCCGCTTGCCAAGTATTTGAATTCGGATCAGCTGCTGCTGACCGTGGCCTGCTAAAAGAATTTGAAGCGATTATCGCTGTAGTCATTGGCGGCGCACTTCTCACCGGTGGTTACGGATCAGTGATTGGTGCTTGTTTTGGCGCACTTATCTTTGGCGTTGTTCAAATGGGTATTTTCTTCACTGGAGCCGACTCAGATTGGTTCAGAGTATTTTTAGGCATCATGTTATTAGCAGCAGTACTGTTCAATAACTTTATTCGCAAACGTGTCACAGGTTCGCATTAATTGCTGATCCATACCGTCCCTAAAAACATCTATTTGGAGCAACATTCATGAGCGAATATATTTTAGAATTAAAAAACGTTAGCCGTTACTTCGGCTCCGTTATCGCACTCAAAGATATTAATATGAAGATCAAGTTAGGCGAAGTACATTGCCTACTTGGAGACAACGGTGCTGGCAAGTCAACCTTAATCAAAACATTAGCTGGCGTACACAAACCTTCAGAAGGCGATTTTTTACTGGATGGCCAGCCCACTGGCTTTGAGTCTCCAAGAGATGCTCTAGATGCAGGTATCGCCACTGTTTATCAAGATTTGGCACTGGTCAACTTAATGAGCGTTACGCGCAACTTCTTTATGGGCCGAGAGCTCACGAAAAAATGGGGGCCTTTTAACGTATTTGACACCAAAAAAGCCAATGAAATAGCCCGTGCTGGTCTTGCTGAAATGGGCATCGATGTACGTGACCCTGAACACCCAATCGGTACCATGTCCGGTGGTGAAAAACAGTGTCTTGCGATTGCTCGCGCGATTCACTTTGGCGCAAAAGTTCTGATTTTAGATGAACCAACAGCCGCGTTAGGCGTTAAGCAATCAGCCAATGTATTAAAAGTAGTCGCTAGAGCAAGGGCGCGCGGTCTAGCGGTCATCTTGATTACTCATAACGTGCATCATGCCTATCCTGTTGCAGATCGTTTCACACTACTTAACCGTGGTAAAAGTTTAGGCAGCTGGTTGAAATCAGAAGTTAGCCGTGAAGAAATTTTAGAAATGATGGCAGGCGGCCAAGAGCTCGCTGACTTAGAAGCGGAACTTGCAGAGTTTGACCGCTTAGACACTAAAGCAATTTAAAAACTTATAAGAGTACCTTGAGATGAAGCCTCAATTAAGAATTGGACTAATCGGCACCGGCTACATGGGCAAAGCCCACGCCATCGCATTTAAAACTGCTAGCGCAGTATTCCCTTTAAGCGCTGAAATCGTCTGTGAAATGGTTGCAGAAGTTAATCCAGAACTCGCTGCTCAAAAAGCTCAAGAGTATGGCTTTAATCGCTCTACGGGTGATTGGTTAGAATTAGTTAATGATCCAAATATCGACGTTGTGGATATCTGTGCGCCTAACTTTTTACATAAAGAAATGGCGTTGGCAGCGATTGCCGCTGGTAAGCACGTTTACTCAGAAAAGCCATTGGCACTTAATGCTCCCGATGCACTACAAATGACACAAGCTGCTGAAAAGGCGGGTGTTAAAACGTTAGTAGGATTTAATTACATTAAGAACCCTACGGTTCAACTTGCTAAAGAAATCATCGATCGCGGTGAAATTGGCGATGTTGTACATTTTCGCGGTACTTTCAATGAAGATTACTTAGCCGATGCCCAGCTGCCTTTCAGCTGGCGCTTAAAGCGCGAATTTTCAGGTTCAGGCACACTGGGGGATATGGGCTCACACATCATCAATATCGCTCAACACTTAGTTTCACCTATTAAGCAAGTTTGTGCTGATTTACAAACAGTGCACGTACAGCGACCTATTCCTGATAGCGACAAAACTGGCACCGTTGAAAACGATGACCAAGTACATATGATGGTACGTTTTGAAAATGGCGCCATCGGCACACTGGAGTCTTCAAGAATTGCATGGGGGCGTAAAAACGGTCTGTGGTTTGAAGTGACAGGAACCAAAGGTACGCTTATTTTTGATCAGGAACGCCTCTCAGAACTACAGCTTTACACGGCAACTGATGCCAGCAATCGTCAAGGATTTCGTACTATTCTGACAGGGCCTGAACACCCTGATTACATGAATTTTTGTGTATCAGCAGGTCACGGCCTAGGTTATAACGATATGAAAGCTGTTGAAGTACGTGATCTAGTAGAAGGCATCATTAATGACACTCCTATGTGGCCTGATTTTAGAGCGGCATACGAAGTGAACAAAATGCAAGATGCGGTTGAATTATCGCATAAAGACGGTTGCTGGATTGATCTTTAATCTATTACTGGATGAATAACACACTGTGCCGGCGGATTTCCCGGCCATATATTTAAACTAGTGCGGCACCTAAGCCCACCAGTATTACCCATTTTCATAACATAGCTACCACTAGCACAGCTGAGTTTACGCTGTTAGCCATTATGTGGAGTACAGAGGAGTTTTGCAGTGACCACTCAAAGAACACTCGATGTCATATGCCTTGGACGCGCCGCAGTTGATTTATACGGCGAGCAAATTGGCAGCCCATTACAAGACATGTCCAGTTTCGCTAAGTACTTAGGCGGTTCCTCCGGTAATATCGCATTTGGTACTGCAAGACTTGGCCTTAAATCAGCAATGCTCACCCGTGTAGGCAACGAACACATGGGCACCTTTGTACGCGAGGAACTCGCCCGTGCGGGTGTCGATGTTTCTCAAGTAATAACAGACGCTGAGCGCCTCACGGGATTAGTGGTTTTGGGTATTAAAGACAAAGAAACCTTCCCACTGATTTTTTATCGCAACGATTGTGCTGACATGGCCATCTGTGAAGCGGACATTAGCCCAGAATTTATTGCCTCTAGCAAGTCTTTACTCATTACCGGTACGCACTTTTCTACTCCACAAACCTATGCAGCTAGCACCACGGCTATCCAATATGCGAAAGCTGCTGGCACTAAGGTCATTGTAGATATCGATTACCGCCCTGTGCTTTGGGGACTGACGAGTGTTGGAGATGGCGAGACACGTTTTATCTCCTCTCAAGGTGTTTCTGAACATCTGCAAACTATTTTACCAGATTGTGATTTACTGGTCGGTACCGAAGAGGAAGTGCATATTGCTGGAGGCACTACAGATACTATTGCAGCGCTTAATAAAATTCGCTCTTTAACGGATGCTAGTATCGTCCTTAAATTAGGGCCTTTAGGTTGCACAGTGATTGACGATGACATCCCTCAGAGCATGGATGAGATTGTACCTTTCACTGGGGTGCGCGTTGAAGTACTTAACGTTCTCGGTGCAGGCGATGCATTCTTATCAGGCTTTTTACGCGGCTACTTACAAGATATGGATCACACCACCAGCGCAGGTTACGCTAATGCCTGTGGTGCTTTAGTTGTATCTCGTCACGGTTGTGCCCCTGCCATCCCATCCGCAGAAGAGCTAGATTATTACATTGCTAACAGCGATAGCATTGCGCGTCCGGATTTAGATGAAGAGCTTAACTATTTACACCGCGTAACCACTCGTGGGCCTAAGCAATGGGATGAAGTTTGTGGATTGGCTTTTGATCACCGCAAGCAGTTTTTTGATATGGCAGCATCAGTAGGTGCAGACCCTGCGCGCATTAAAAAACTTAAACAGCTATTAGTAAAAGCTGTCGAGAAAGGAGCAGAGCAAGCGGGACTTGATGGCAATATCGGCGTCTTGATTGATGATACTTACGGTCAAGATGCGCTCAATGACATCACCGGTAAAGGGTGGTGGATAGGGCGCCCTGTTGAATCACCTTCTTCACGCCCGATTGAGCTAGAAGGCGGACGTTCTATAGGTGACAGACTAAAAAACTGGCCGCGTGAGCACATAGTTAAGTGCTTAGTGTTTTATCATCCGAATGACCCTCTTGCGCTTATTTTACAGCAAGAGCGCCAAATAAAAGAGCTTTACAGCGCATGCTGTACTTCTGGTCATGAGCTATTGCTTGAAATCATCCCCCCTGTTGATTCAGTGGTTGAAGATGACACCTTAGGTCGTGCTATTCGCAGAATTTATAACTTAGGTGTACGTCCTGACTGGTGGAAACTGCCAGGCATGAGCCGTAACAGCTGGCAGCAAGTAAGTGATATTATCGCTGAGCGCGCGCCACATTGTCGCGGTGTAGTAATGTTGGGGCTAGACGCACCTAGCGCAGAACTACAGCAGAGTTTTAATCACAGCGCCGGCTTTGATATTTGTAAGGGCTTTACCGTAGGTCGTACTATTTTCTCTAAGCCGAGCCGTGAATGGCTAGCACACAGCATTGATGATCAACAGCTTATCGATACTGCTGCTGCCAACTACCTCGAACTCATTGGCTACTGGCGTAACCGCTCTGCGCTATAAAGGATAACAGCATGAAAACTATTAGACTGACTATGTCTCAGGCGCTGGTTAAATTTTTAATCGCGCAAAAGATCGAGATTAACGGCGAAGTACAACCGGTATTCGCAGGTATGTTTGCGATTTTTGGTCACGGTAACGTTGCAGGTATCGGTGAAGCGCTGTACCAGGTAAAAGAGCAGCTACCTACGCTGCGCGCTCACAACGAACAGGGCATGGCACACGCCGCTATCGCCTATGCTAAAGCGAATAACCGTCAGCGCATGATGGCCTGTACTACTTCTATTGGCCCTGGTGCCGCCAACATGATAACGGCTGCTGCATTGGCACACGCCAATCGGCTGCCTGTGTTGCTGCTACCGGGTGACACCTTCGCTAACCGTACGCCTGATCCAGTACTGCAACAGCTTGAGCACTTTAACGATCCAACCATTAGTACTAACGATTGCTTTCGCCCAGTGAGTCGCTACTTTGACCGTATTACGCGTCCTGAGCAAATCATCAACAGCTTACCTGTTGCTATGCAAACACTACTAGATGCAGAAATATGCGGGCCGGTAACTATCGCGCTATGCCAAGATGTACAGGCAGAAGCGTACGATTACCCAGAGAGCTTCTTTGCCGAGACAATACACCGTCAGCGCCGCCAAAGTGCAGATGAGTATGAATTACAGCGCGCAGTAGAGTTACTACAAAAAGCTGAGCGTCCGCTATTAATCAGCGGTGGCGGAGTGCATTACTCCAACGCGACACAACAGCTATTAGATTTTGCTAAAGCTACGGGTATTCCCGTTGCAGAAACACAAGCAGGTAAAGGCTCTATGCCTTGGAATCACCCTAATTATGTGGGATCAATTGGCGTAACCGGTAGCCATGCGGCAAATTTGTTAGCAGAGCAAGCCGACTTGGTATTAGCCGTTGGAACCCGCTTACAAGACTTCACTACCGCTTCACGTACTTTATTTGAACGTGAAGGCACAACCTTAATTCAGCTCAATGTCGCGCGCTTTGACACTATCAAGCACGGAGCTGTGCCTTTGTTAGTCGATGCCAAGCTTGGTCTTAACGCGCTACAGAAAAACTTATCTAGCTGGAATATAGACGACGTTTGGCAGCAGCTTGGTCGTGATGCTATAGCAAAGTGGAACCAGTACTACGAAGTCGTGACCTGCGGCGAACAGCAACAGACACCGACGGGCTTACCCACTGATGCGCAAGTACTAGGTGCAGTTAAGCGTAACACTGCTGCCGATGATGTTATCGTTTGCGCAGCGGGTGGATTACCTGGCGAGCTACATAAACTATGGCGCACCGATCACTCTAAGGCATACCATGTTGAATACGGCTACTCGTGCATGGGTTATGAAATTGCCGGAGGACTGGGTGTTAAAATGGCCACACCTCACAGCGATGTCATTGTTGTTGTCGGCGATGGCTCTTACATGATGCTCAACTCGGAGCTTGCCACCAGTGTAATGTTAGGTTACAAAATAATTTTAGTGGTACTTGATAACCGTGGTTATGGTTGTATCAATCGTTTGCAAAAAGGTACTGGTGGAGCTGCATTTAACAACCTGCTAGAAAATTGCCAAAGCATTGAAGCGGGCGCACCTAAGTTAGATTTCGCCGCACACGGTGCTGCCATGGGCGCGCTTAGCGAAAAAGTGGCCAACATTGCGGAACTTGAACAGGCAATCGTTCGTGCTAAAGCTGCAGATCGCTCGTACTTAATCACCCTAGATACCGACCCATCTATTACCAGTGATGGCGGTTGTTGGTGGGATGTAGCCGTCGCGCAAACCTCTGTACGCGATGAAACAACACAAGCACATACACACTATGTTAGTGGCAAACAAAAGCAGCCTTACTAATTGTAGAAAAACACTGCGCACACTCTAAATTTAAAATTTTGGAGGGGGCCAAGAACACTTTTAACATTGGAATATATTATGACTATTCGCATCGGCATCAACCCTCTAACGTGGACTAATGATGACCTACCTTCCCTAGGTGCAAACACGCCATTAGAAACTTGCCTCAGTGAAGGCAAACAAGCGGGATTTGCAGGCTTTGAACTGGGTAACAAATTTCCAAGACAAGCCTCTGTATTAGGTCCTATTTTAGACACCCACCAGCTGAAATTAATTTCAGGATGGTTTAGCGGACAGCTACTAGAGCGTAGCGTAGAACAAGAAATTGAAGCGATTCAGGATCACTTAACATTATTAAAAGAGCTCGGCGCTACAGTCATGGTTTACTGTGAAGTAGGCGGTTGCATCCACGGAGCCCAAGATACAGCACTATCACAGCGCCCTGTTATGCAAGACGATCAATGGCCAGAGTTTGGCAAGAAACTCAGCGCTGTTGCACAGTACTGTCAAGATCAGGGAGTACAGTTAGCTTATCATCACCATATGGGCACTGTTGTTCAATCGGAAGAAGATATCGACAAGCTGATGGAACACACCACTGATGCATTAGGCTTGTTATTAGATACAGGGCACATCACTTATGCAGGCGGCGATCCTTTAGTGGTACAAAAACGTCATGTTAAGCGTATCAATCATGTTCATTGTAAAGATATTCGCCGCAGTGTATTAGACGATTCATTAAACCGTAACATCAGTTTCTTAGACTCGGTATTAAACGGTGTATTCACAGTACCTGGAGATGGCTGTATAGACTACGCTACATTATTTAGCGCACTAAAAGACAGCAATTACAAAGGTTGGCTAGTAGTGGAGGCTGAGCAAGACCCTGCTATTGCCAACCCACTTGAATACGCAACTTTAGGCGCAAATAACTTGCAACAGCTATGTGCTGATGCGGGGATTACCTTAAGTGCATAACAGTTAAACCCTGTAAGCTATCTCAGCTTTTTGCCCAGTATCCCACTGGGCTTTTTTGTTTTATCAGCATTGAAGGAGTTTAACCGCTGCGTGGCGCGTTTGTGTGTGCAACGTTGTTTAACTGCGTGAGTCATCATTAGCTGTTATACATGCTGGTGTATTTGTAAATTACAGCAACAAAAATCTCCCTCCTATCCTCTTAGCGAATTTCTCCTCTGGTCCATGAAAAATAAGCGCCGCAGAGAGCGTAGCCAGCGCATAAACTGATACTAATTCTAATAATTAAAAACAAATCAGGAAATTGCTCAGCGTTTATAGTGTTATATCCTAAAAAGTAATTAAAAAGAACCACCACAATAGCGGTGCTAAACATATTACCGCCAGTGCGTCCTAAGTTTAACAGTGCCGCCGCTACGCCTAGTTTCTTGGGGTTTATGGCACCCATGGCAGCGTTGTTATTAGGCGAAGAGAATAAACCAAAGCCAATGCCTAATACTATTAGCCCCATTTGTACTTGCGCTAAGCTAGAGAGTGCATCAATAGTTGCCAACATTAGCGCTCCGCCAGCGAATATTAAAGTCCCTATAGTTGCGATGATACGTGGCTCATACTTATCGGATAAGCGACCCGCAAAAGGGGCCACTAGTGCCATAAACAGCGCCTGTAACAAAATGACTTGTCCCGCCTGTTCCGGTGTCATCTGCTGAATATATTGTAGGTAGACACTCATGATAAACAAAATTGGAAAACTAGCACTGTACATACAAAAGCTAGCGGCGAGTGAACGAATAAAAGTGCGATTTTGCATCAGTAAATCAATACGAACGAGAGGCTGCTTTGCAATACGTTGCTGTTGTAAAAAAATCCAGCTCAGTCCACAACCTGTCAGTAGCAGTACAGCATATTGCCACTGTGTAACACCTGCTAAGCCGAAAAAAATACAGCTAGTTGCCAGTGCAAACAAACCACTACCCGTTAAATCAAGTCTCTGATACCAAATTAATTGTTTACTGTTCAGCCCTTTTTCTGATTCCTCAACAAAATAAGCAATGAGCACAATCGCCGCTAAAATAGCCAGCACCGGCACCCAAAACACGCTCCGCCAACCGTACCAATGTGTTAACCAACCACCAACAACGGGCCCTAGTGTCAAACCTAGATAAACGCAAGTAGAAACAATACCTAAAAACATTCCTCGATGTTTTGTGCCCGCCAGTGTTGTCACCATCGCTAAGGAGGTAGCAAAAATAAATGAGCTTGCGATCCCCTGGAAAATCCGCAGTACCAGTAATTGGTTCACATGATCGACAGCAACCACAATAATAGATGTTAAGGAGAAGAGCGTCAGACCTATTAAATGTAATCGCTTGCGCCCCCAAATATCGGCGGCCCTTGCGATAGGCAGCATAAAAATCACACTGCCCCATAAAGGTATACTCGCCAACCAACTCAAGCGTACCGCATCGGCCTTTAAATCTAATGCTATTGATGGCAGTGCCAAATTGACTGCCGACATCGCCATAGGTGTAATAAAAGCGGCGAGGCATAAACTGAATAACGCAATCCAATTTGCAGCGGGAGTTGTGTTATTGGTTGCTGTATTAATGTTGATTGACTGCTTATTGACAGACATTGGTATCCTTGATGAACATTTCATCGTTGGTGAATTAAGCGCTTGGTTTATTGTTAGTGTGACCACGTTTGTAGCAGATAGTAAATTTTATGAATTCGAATATAGACCTTAATCCTCTACAAGGCCATGTGACTTACGACGATACATACAAAGTGTGCTTGTCCCCTAAATCATTGAATTCATAGTTTCTGGCAGCTAAGCGTGCCCAGTGGTGATTTTTCATATCATAGCATCCCAGATAATAATGTTGACTGGATCATAAATACTAATGATTTTTAAAATAATGTGGTCATTCCTCCATCTTTATCATGGACCCCATATTTGCGCTGTATAGGCGGAATTTTTACGCATTTCCACATTTTAATCAGTCCTAAAAAAGGGCATGACTTATTGAAATTAAATGTTAATATTAGATTAATTTGAAATAATCAAAACATAATAATCGGAAATTTCCGTGTTTAAACGCGGCATATTTTTTCATAATAAGCTGCTAAGCTCACAAGGAGTATCGATGTCAATTAGAAAGATTAACTCAGAAGATTTACGCAGTGTCAGTTCTATATGTATTGATGCTTTCATGGGGGCTGTTGCACCAACGCTCGAAGAAGAAGGTATTAAAACATTTCAGAGTATTGCATCTATAAGCAGTTTGGAAAGTCGAATGGAAGCAGATAATGAAATGCTTGTTTATGAAGAAAATCATCAAGTGGTAGGTTTTCTTGAACTTAAAGAAGGCCGTCATATTGCCATGTTATTTGTATCTCCAAACTCTCAGAAAAATGGTGTAGGCAAATCACTCATTTCAGAGATACTTACATATGCAAAGAATGATGTAATTACTGTGAGCGCATCACTAACATCAGTTCCGGCCTATCTGCATTATGGATTTGAGTATGCTGGAGACGCTGCTGAATCATCAGGGCTAAAGTACCAGCCTATGCAAATAGAACTTAGTAAGTCAAAGCTCGTAAAATTGTAATTCCTGTCACCTTTTTTTAAAAAACACTCAACAATACCGCCATCATTCACAATCCAGTGTTTGAGGTGTTAGAGCAGCATAGGATCGAGCATGGATGCAGACGAAAAAGAACTGATTAACCTGGAATTAAAGCTTCACACCCGTAAAGCTCAGTCTTCTAGAGAAACTCTAGATAAACTAATAGCCGATGAGTTTCGAGAAATCGGCGCCAGTGGTGCGTATTTTGGTAA
>Ga0209291_1000099_pt1 | contig 85481 bp, 74 predicted proteins | sample GOMGulsemesocosm_FD_184633 | JGI IMG/M metagenome (GOLD analysis project Ga0209291, IMG submission 184633) | Methane-oxidizing microbial communities from mesocosms in the Gulf of Mexico - GOM9B Gulf of Mexico (SPAdes) (version 2) | ecosystem: Environmental > Aquatic > Marine > Cold seeps... | reverse complement strand
TTTCTCCGGTAACCAATACAGAAATATCCGTAGGAGCAACTCGAATTGCTTTTTCGAGCGCTCTATTCAGTTTAGGGTCGTTCCCTATTATTCCGAAACGTTGTTTGGTAGATTGAATGTTTTCCATAGTGTCTAATTCGTAATTAACAGTTATTAATTACGAATTGTTTTTTAATTATTATCAGAGTACCCAACAGCTTCTCCTAAAAAGGTAGCTGTAGTACAATCGTTTATTTTTACGTTTACAAAATCACCTATTTTGTAGTCTTCTTTAGGAAAAACAATCATATTACTCTGAGTGTTTCTTCCTGCCCAGTGTTTGTCTGATTTTTTTGAAGCTTTTTCAATTAAAACTTCTTCGGTTTTTCCTAAGTGTTTTTTTAACTGTTCGTGTCCTATGGCACGTTGCACATCAATCACTTCTTGTAAACGGCGTTTTTTTATTTCAAATGGCACATCGTCTTCTAATTTTCGTCCAGCAAGTGTTCCTGGTCGTTCAGAGTATGAAAACATAAACCCATAATCGTATTTTACGTATTTGATTAAGTCTAGCGTGTCCTGATGATCTTCTTCAGTTTCTGTAGGGAAGCCAATTATCATGTCTTGTGATAGTGCAATTTCAGGAATAATAGTATAGATGTTGTCAATCATCTCCATGTACTCTTCACGAGTATGTTGACGATTCATTTCTTTTAAAATTCTATTACTCCCACTTTGTACTGGTAAATGTAAATGCTTGCAAATGTTTTTATGTTTTGCCATGGTGTGGATTACCTCCAAACTCATGTCCTGTGGGTTAGAAGTAGAAAAACGAATGCGCAACTTTGGATTTGCTAATGCAACCATGTCCAATAGTTTAGCAAAATCGATAGCAGTAGCTTTTTGTATTTCGGTAGCGTTTTTAAAATCTTTTTTAAGTCCACCACCGTACCATAAGTAGCTGTCCACGTTTTGTCCTAATAAGGTGACTTCTTTGTAGCCTTTAGCTACTAAATCGGTTATTTCACTTAAAATAGATTGTGTGTCTCTACTTCGTTCTCGTCCTCTGGTAAAAGGAACTACGCAGAAAGTACACATATTATCACAACCTCTAGTTATAGATACGAAAGCAGTCACTCCATTACTTTGTAATCTTACGGGTGAAATATCTGCATAGGTTTCTTCTTTTGAAAGTAGTACGTTCACTGCGTTTCTTCCGTCATCAACATCAGCAATAAGATTCGGTAAATCTTTATACGCATCAGGTCCAACAACCAGGTCAACAATTTTTTCTTCTTCTAAAAACTTTTCTTTTAAACGTTCGGCCATACATCCTAAAACACCAACCTTCATATTTGGGTTAATATCCCTTTTTATTGCATTGTATTTTTGTAAACGTTTGCGAACAGTTTGCTCAGCTTTGTCGCGAATAGAACAAGTGTTTACTAATACAAGATCTGCTTCTTCTAATTTGTTAGTAGTGTTAAATCCATCTTGAGCTAAAATAGAAGCAACTACCTCACTATCGGAAAAATTCATTTGACAGCCGTAACTTTCAATAAAAAGTTTGCGTGAATTCCCTTGTTTGTTGATAGTGATTAATTGTTCTCCTTGTTTACTTTCGTCTAATATCTTCTCCATCTAGTATGTTTCTCTCGGATTATAACGCAAAGATAATGCTAAAATAAACTTCTGACAAAGTGGCAGGATTTTTTTATTTATATTAGCCGGAACTAACAAAACTTTTAAAAATGAATTTTACTGAATTAGAACAAAAAATTAATGAAAATAAACTTCTTGACTTTGGAGATGTTTTTAGTAAATCGATAGAGCTATTTAAGAAGGTTTGGTTGCAAGGATTGATACAATATATATTAACAGGGGTGCTAATGATTCCTATTGTATTAATGTTTTATATTCCAATGGTGATAGTGATGATTCCTTTAGGATTCATGAATGGTGATATTGAGTCTTTTGAAGAGTTGAGTTTAGGGCTAGGAATTGTAGCTGGGGTAGGGGTGTTTGTTCTTTATGTAATTGCAATTGTATTAATGTTTAGTGTGCAATTAATTATGCGAGCAGCATTTTATAAAATATGTAAGGATAAGGATGCTAATCCTAATGCTTCATCGGACGAGTATTTCTTTTATTTTAAAAAGGAATACCTGAAAAAAATAATAATATTGTCTTCCATTTCTATAGGAGCTATTGTTTTAGGTATGATATGTTTTGTGATTCCAGCATTAATTTTAATGGTTCCATTATCTTACCTACCAATTGTTTTTGCTTTTAATCCAGATTTATCAGCTAAAGAAATTTTCAAAACTTCTTTGAAACTTGGAATGAAGAAATGGTGGATAACCTTATTGTTGCTATTTGTAGCGTGGTTATTGGCGGTGTTTGTCGGTTTTTTAGCTTGTTTTATTGGGGTCTATGTAACTTATTCCTTTATTTACATCCCTGCGTATTTTGTGTATAAGGACACTGTTGGTTTTGGTGAAAACTCAGGCGATTTTCAAGAAATTGAAGAAATAGGAAAGTAATGAATTTTAGTTTAATGTTAAGATGAGAAGTCTGCTTTTACTGATGTTTTACGGTTAAAAGCAGATTTTTTTTTAGGAATAGTTTTTTTTGATATACTTTTGCAAAATCTAAAAGGGGAATAAATGGCAAAGAATTTAGTTATAGTTGAGTCACCTGCAAAGGCGAAAACAATTGAGAAGTTTTTAGGAAAAGACTTTAAAGTAGAATCTAGTTATGGACATATAGCAGATTTACCGTCAAAAGAATTAGGAGTAGATGTTGAGGGGGATTTTGATCCTAAATACATTGTTTCTGACGATAAAAAAGCGGTGGTTAAAAAACTAAAAACTTTAGCTAAAAAAGCAGAAACTGTATGGCTGGCTTCGGATGAGGATCGCGAGGGAGAAGCGATAGCATGGCATTTATCAGAAACTTTAAAGTTAGATAAGGACAAAACGAAAAGAATTGTTTTTAACTCAATAACTAAAAAAGCGGTAACAACTGCAATTGAGAACCCTAGGGAGATTGATTATAACTTGGTGAACGCGCAACAAGCACGTAGGGTTTTAGATAGGTTAGTAGGTTATGAGTTGTCTCCAGTATTATGGAGAAAAGTAAAAAGAGGATTGTCGGCAGGTAGAGTACAATCAGTATCTGTTCGATTAATTGTAGAGAAGGAAAGAAGTATTCAGGAATTCAATACAAAAGCATCATATAAAGTAGTTGCAGAATTTAGTACTGAAGCTGGGAAGAAATTCAAAGCAAAGGTGTCAAAAGATTTTTCTACAAAAGCAGAAGCGCAAGCATTTTTAGAAAAAAATAAAGGAGCTGATTTTAGTGTAGCTGATTTAACAAAAAAGCCAGCTAAAAAATCACCAGCAGCACCATTTACTACTTCTACAATTCAGCAAGAAGCATCACGTAAATTATATTTCTCGGTAAGTAAAACAATGCAAGTTGCTCAGCGTTTGTATGAACAAGGGTTGATTACATATATGAGAACTGATAGTGTAAGTCTTTCTGGAGAGGCATTAGAAGCGGCTAAAACAGAAATAGAAAATTACTATGGTAAGGAATACGCGCAAACAAGAAACTTTGCTAACAAAAGCAAAGGAGCTCAGGAGGCACATGAGGCAATAAGGCCTACAAATATGGATGTACATACGGTTGATTTGGAAAGAGATCAATCTCGTTTGTATGAATTAATATGGAAACGTACGTTGGCATCGCAAATGAGTGATGCGCAATTAGAAAATACAAATGTCAAAATTGCTGCTTCAACACATAAGCAACAATTTTCTGCAAGCGGACAGGTCGTAAAGTTTGAAGGTTTCTTGAAAGTATATTTGGAAGGAAACGATAATGAAGAAGAAGAAGATGACGGAATTTTGCCTGCAATGAAGGTGAGTGACGCTGTTTCTAACCATTATATCACTGCTACGGAACGTTTCACAAGGCCACCATATCGTTTTACGGAAGCTTCTTTGGTAAAGAGGTTGGAAGAATTGGGTATTGGTCGTCCGTCTACTTACGCACCAACAATTTCAACTATTCAAAACAGAAATTACGTTGAAAAAGGTCAAATAGAAGGAGTAGAGCGTAATTATTGTCAATTACTTTTAGAAAATGATAATTTAAAGGATACAACTTTAACAGAAAAAGTTGGATCGGATAAGGGGAAGTTAATTCCTACTGATGTGGGGATTATTGTAAATGACTTTTTGGTAACAAATTTCAAAAGTATTTTAGAATATAGCTTTACTGCTAATGTGGAAGAAACATTTGATTTAATTGCTTCTGGTGATAAAGACTGGAAAGTAATGATGAAAGACTTTTATAAGGAATTTCATCCGCAAGTATTAGATGTACAGGAAAATGCAGAACGTGGAAACGGAGAACGAATTTTAGGAGTTCATCCTGAATCCGGTCGTCGTGTAAGTGTTCGTCTTGGGCGTTTTGGTGCGATGGTGCAAATTGGAGTTGTTGAAGATGAGGAAAAACCATTGTTTGCAAGTTTAACTGAAAACCAAAGTTTAGGATCTATTACTTTTGAAGAAGCGATGGATTTATTCAAGTTGCCTAAAAATCTTGGTGATTATGATGGAGAAGAAGTAATAGTAAGTAATGGACGTTTTGGTCCGTATATTAAATTTGGTGAAAAGTATGTGTCTCTTGAAAAAGGAGAAAACGCTATGGATGTTGATTTTGATCGTGCAGTGGTATTGATTGAAGCAAAGAAAAAAGCAGATGCGCCAATTCATCATTACGAAGGTCATGAGGTTACAAAAGGTGTTGGTCGTTTCGGTCCGTTCATCAAATGGAATGGTATCTTCATTAATGTAAATAAAAAATACGATTACGATAATTTATCAATTGCTGATTTAGAAGAGTTAATAGAAGTAAAGAAGCAAAAAGAAATTGATAAATTAATTGTTAATTGGGAAGAGGAAGGAATTAGAATTGAAAAAGCACGTTGGGGACGTTTTAATGTAATCCAAGGTAAGTTTAAGGTGGAATTGGCTAAGACAGTTGATGTTTCTAAGATAACTTTAGAAGAGGCTCAAGATATGATAGAGGCTAAGAAGCCTAAGAAGAAGAAAAAGGCTGCTGCTAAAAAGAAGCCAGCGGCAAAGAAAAAACCAGCGGCTAAAAAAACGGCTAAAAAATGATAATAGATTTTCTAACACCAGTAGCTGATGCGGTTATAGCACATGCAATATTACAAGACAAGCAATCTTTAGGTAGCTCCATTTCTTTTTATAAAGAAGAAGAGGTGTTTCCGGACATACAAAAAGGAGCAATTGTTTTAGTAGGTGTTTTAGAAAATAGAAATGATATAAATTACTTGGGAGAAGCACTCTCGTTTGATGAAACTCGTAAAGCTTTTTGTGAGTTGTTTCCAGGTAATTGGTCTGCGCCTATAGTTGATATAGGTGATATCCGTTCTGGAGAATCGGTATCAGACACCTATTTTGCGTTGAGAAAAGTGGTTTCAGCTATAGTGAAGTTAGGAGCTATTCCGGTAGTAATAGGAGGCTCTCATGATTTAACCTATGCTATGTATCGTGCATACGACGATTTAGATCAAATGGTAAGTTTGGTTTGTGTGGATGGTAAATTCGATTTAAAAGATCCGTCTGAAGGGATAAAGAATAACAATTACATGAATAGTGTAGTTGTAGAAGAGCCTAATAATTTGATTAATTTTTCAAATATTGGTTTTCAAACCTACTATAACTCTCAAGAAGAAATTGATTTACTAGAAAAGCTTTATTTTGAAACCTATCGATTAGGTGAAATAACCAATGATTTAGGTTTGGTTGAGCCAATTACTAGAGATGCTGATATAGTTAGTTTTGATATTACGTCAATACAGGCTTCTGAAATAGCAAAAGGTTCGGGGTATAGGTCTCCAAATGGGTTTAACGGTAAAGAAGCTTGTACAATTGCACGTTATGCAGGTGTGAGTAATACAGTTTCTAGTTTCGGCTTGTTTGAGTTAAATACTAAATTGTCGGCGTCAGGAGTGATGCTTTCTGCTCAAATGATTTGGTATTTTGTTGAAGGAGTGCATTGTAGAATTACGGAGCCTTCATTGAATTCGGAATCAGGTTATAAAAAATATATCGTTCCATCTCAGGATTACGATTTAGTGTTTTACGAAAGTTTAATTAGTAAAAGATGGTGGGTAAAACTACCAGATAATGAGTTTGAAAGTAATAAAACCAAAAAACACTCGTTATTATCTTGCACGCAAGAAGATTATTTGATAGCTTGTGACCAGCAAATACCTAAGAGAATATATAAGGCGTTTAGAAAAAATTTAATTTAACGTGTTTTTAGCTTAATCCTCGATTAAAAGTCGACTAATGAAGTTAAAATACATGTTTTTTTTTCTGACTTAGGTAAATATTTTTTCATTTAAAAGTTGTTTTTTTGAAAATATATGGATATGTTTACGCCTTTGAAAATAATAAGATATTAATATAAGACAGCGATTCTATGAAGAAGTTTATGCTATTAGCCATGATTTTTACCTTAATTACAAGTTGTGGTAATAAAAACTCAGGGGAACTTGTAGGAAAAAGCGGACAGAAGTGGCACCCGGAGAAGCCTTACGGGATGAGTTTGGTTCCAGGAGGTTCGTTTACGATGGGTAAGTCTGATGAGGATAGACCTGCTGTGCAAGATGCTCCAGCTAAAACTGTAACAGTACGTTCATTTTATATGGATGAAACTGAGATTACTAACAACGAGTACAGACAGTTTGTTTTTTGGGTTAGAGATTCTATCGTAAGAACTAAGTTAGCAATTCTAGCGGATGAACTAGGAGAAACTGGATTAGATGCTGATGGTAAAAAGACTAAAGGAGGAGGAATTGGTGATTATGCATTTAAGGATGCTGATACAACTGATATGTCTGCTTGGGATAAGTATATGCTTGATAACTATTATAGTTTGATGGATGGTTATGAAGGAAGAAAGTTGAATAATGATATCGAGCTTAAAACGGATACACAAGATTATCCAGATGAGTATTATTCTGAAGTAATGGATACAATGTATTTACCAATTGATGAAGCATTTAATGGAAACCGTCCTTGGGATGTGAAGAAGTTTGTGTATAGATACAAGTGGTTAGATATTGAAGAGGCTGCAAAAGCTAAAAACAAAGGGAAAAGAAGAAGAGATTTTATTAAAACAGATACTGTTGAGGTATATCCTGATACAACAGCATGGATTAGAGATTTTGCATATTCTTATAATGAGCCAATGCATAATGATTATTTCTGGCATGACGCTTATGGGATGTATCCAGTAGTTGGAGTTTCTTGGGCACAAGCAAAAGCTTTTTGTGACTGGAGAACATTGAATAAAAATGCAACAATCAAAAAAGGTCAAGCTCATGTAAACGGGTTTAGATTACCTTCTGAAGCGGAGTGGGAATATGCTGCTCGTGGAGGTTTGCAAGGTGGTACTTACCCTTGGGGTGGACCATATGCTAAAAACGACAGAGGTTGTTTCTTGGCAAACTTTAAGCCTTTAAGAGGTGATTATGCAGCTGATCAAGCATTATATACCGTTGAGGCGGATGCGTATCAACCAAATGATTATAACTTGTTTAACATGGCAGGGAATGTTTCAGAATGGACAGCTTCTTCTTATGAAGCAAATGCATACGAATATATGTCTACAATGAATCCTAGTGTTTCTGATAAAAAGAATATGCGTAAAGTAATACGTGGAGGGTCATGGAAGGATGTGGCGTTCTTTTTACAAGTAAGTTCACGTGATTACGAGTACGCTGATTCAGCACGTAGTTATGTAGGGTTTAGAACTGTACAAGATTATATGGGTACGGATGTAACTCCTTCAAAAAATTCAGCACGATAATTATAACAATTAACAATACCAACAAATTTATATTAACTTAACTTAAACTAAAAACTATTTATTATGGCACAATCAAAAGGATACAAAAGATTTATGGCAATGGCTTACGGACTAGGAGCTGCAGTTGTAATTTTAGGAGCACTATTCAAGTTAATGCACTGGCCTGGAGCAAGCGCAATGCTTATTATCGGATTAGGAGCAGAAGCAATTATTTTCGCATTATCTGCATTTGAACCATTAGGAGAAGATTTAGACTGGTCATTGGTTTATCCAGAATTAGCTGGAGGACAAGTAATGGGTGGTAAAAAATCTAAAGAAGTAAAAGGTGATGCTCAAGGTATGTTATCTCAAAAATTAGATGATATGTTAAAAGATGCTAAATTAGATGCTAACTTAATGTCTTCTTTAAGTACTTCAATTCAAAACTTTAAAGGTGCAGCTGATAGTATTCAACCAGCAGTTGATTCTATGGCAGCAACTAAAAAATATTCTGAGCAAATGTCATTAGCAGCTGGACAAATGGAGTCTTTAAACTCTCTTTACAAAGTTCAAATGGAATCTGCTGCACGTCAAGCAGAAGCTAATAAAATGGCTGCTGACAACGCTGAAGGATTAAAAGCTCAAATGGAATCGTTGACATCTAACTTATCTTCTTTAAACGGAGTATATGGTGGAATGTTATCTGCAATGACAAACAAATAATTAGTTTTTTAAACTAAATCATTAATTTATTAATTTAAAAACTAATTAGAATATGGCGAGTGGAAAATTGTCCCCAAGGCAGAAGATGATTAACCTAATGTACTTAGTGTTAATTGCTATGTTAGCACTGAATATGTCAAAAGAAGTATTGACAGCATTTGGTATCATGAATGATCAATTTGTAGACGGTAATAAAACTGCTACAGTTAAAAATAATCAGTTCTCAGCAACTCTTGCTCAAAAAGCAACAGATGAGCCTGAACAGTATGCTGTAATTAACTCTAGAGCTAAGAATATTTCAAAAACTTCTAATGAATTCTATGAATTCTTAAACGGTGTTAAGACTAAAATTGAGGCTCCTTACATTGAGGATAAAGTTGACGGAAAGTTACCTTATGAATCAATGGATAAAGGTGATCATGTTGATGAAATATGGTTTAATGGAGATAAATTATCAAAAGGAGGTGACGAAGTTGTTGCAGCTTTTGATAAGTATAGAAAAGAGATGTTTAAATCTTTAGATAACAAGAATGAGAAAACTGGTAAGCAAGCGAACCAATCTCTTATTGATCTTGTTAATACAAAGTTTAATACTGATCCAATTAAAGCTAAAGATGGAGCAAATAAATTATGGTTGGACTATAACTTTAAAGGTTTTCCTTCAATCGCTTCTTTAGCAAAAGTATCTTCTATGCAATCTGATATTAAAGCAATAGAATCTGAGGTTTTATCAAGATTATTATCAGGACAACAAGAATCTGCATTATCTTTTAGTAACTACCAAGCGTTTGTTATACCTGAAAAAACAGCTTTCTTTTCTGGAGAAAACTTTAAAGGTAGAATCGTATTAGGACGTTATGATAGTGCTACAAAGCCTAATAAGGTAGTTCTTAACGGAAATGATGTAGATGCAAAAAACTTTAAGGATGGTGGAGTTGTATTAGACTTCCCTGCTGGAGCAGTTGGAGAAAGAGACTTGAAAGGTAAATTCGTATTCATGGAAAACGGAAAGCCTATTGAAGTGCCAATTGAAAGTGGTTATGCAGTAGTGCCTAAGCCAAACTCAGCTACTATTTCGGCTGATAAAATGAATGTTGTGTACCGTGGTATACCTAACCCAATGACAATTTCATTTGCAGGTATTTCTGCTGATAAAGTAAACGCATCAGCACCTGGTTTAAGAAAATCTGGGAAAGGATTTGTAATGACACCTTCAAAAGGTAGAGAAGTTTCAATTAATGTTACTGGTACTTTGCCTGATGGATCTAAAGTTTCTGATAAAAAGAAATTTAGAATTAAAGATGTTCCTCGTCCTGCTGCGGCAGTATCTGGGCAAGCTGGAGTAACAAAAAAGAGTAAAAATTCTTTAAAAAGTGCAACAGTTTCTGCGATGTTAGAAGATTTTGTTTTTGACTTGAAATTAAAAGTAAATTCATTTAAGTTTAAAGTTCCTGGTCAGCCAACAATTGTTTGTCAAGGAAGAAAGTTAAATGCAAGAGCTCAAAGTGCTTTAGCAAGAGCTAAACGTGGAGATCAAGTAACAATATTTGGTTTAAAAGCTTCTGTAGTAGGGAGTTCTATTAAATTAAAAGATGCTTCTCCTGTTATTGTTGAGCTTACTAACTAAGCAATATAATTAGAGTATAATACTACATTCAAAACAGTTTAGTTAGTCTGAACTGTTTTGGGTGAATTACACTAAGTTGTAGTAAAAATAAAAATTGAAAAAATGAATTGGAGAAATTTTTTATTAACGATTACATTGGTTGCATTAACTCAAGGAGTTTTTGCTCAATACAACCTTTTAAATGCAAATACTCCTGAAGAGATTGGTGTTAAAACTGAAGCTCAAAAAGAGTATGATAATGCAAAGCCTTTAGAGTACGGATTTATCGATGATAAGGATGTGCTTTGGTCTAAAATGGTATGGGAAAAAATTGTTCTTGATGAAAGAATTAATTTCCCTTTATACTACCCTGTAGATACCATGAATATAGGTAAAGAAAGAAGAAGTTTGTACGATGTTTTATTCAAAAACATTAAAAATGGTAAAATAGCAAATTTATACACAGATTCATATTTTACTGACAAAGTAGATTTTGCTCAAGTTCAAGAAGGTTTGGTTAAAATTGACACATTGGATTTAGGGTATGAGCAATATAATGCTGGAGAGCCTATTTCTCCTGAATATATTGATACTACTGCAATTACAGCTTATCATGTTAAGGAGTACCGTACTAAAGGATTATGGTATTTTGATAAACGTCAAGGTGAATTAAAGTATAGATTAATTGCTTTAGCGCCAATTGTACCAGATGTTTATTTCTTAGATTCTGATGAGCCGGATTTAGTAGAGTCATTTTGGATTTTCTTTCCAGATGTTAGAGATGTCTTAAATGAGGCTATGTGTTTTAATAACAAAAATACTGCAATGCCAATATCTTTTGACCACATGTTAAACTCAAGAAGATTTAACGCTAATATGTATAAAGAAGAAAATGTTTATCAGGATAGAAAAATTGATGAATACATTCCTAATAATGCATTAATGCAATTATTAGAGTCTGATAGAATTAGAACAAAAATTAGAGACTTTGAGTTAGATCAATGGCAATACTAATAAATTTCTCCAATTTATTATAGAATATAAAAAGGCTGTCTGAAAAGACAGCCTTTTTATATTCTATAAACTATTTTTGTATCAGGCTAATCTTGTAGAGTTCTTTTAAAATTTTAAAATATGTTAGATTATATCATAGTAGGTTTTGGATTGGCAGGAATGTCACTTTCTGAGCAACTTCGAAAAAAAAGTAAGTCTTTTGTAGTTATAACCCAAGAGGATAAATCATCATCAGTGGTTGCGGGCGGAATGTATAATCCCGTTATATTAAAACGTTTTACATCTCCTTGGGATGCTATTTCTCAATTGGAATATGCAATACCGTTTTATAATAAAATGCAAGCCAGATTAAACGTACAAGTAGTGAGTCCACTACCAGTATTAAGAGTGTTTACGGCTGTTGAAGAACAGAATAATTGGTTGATTGCTTCTGATAAGCCAAATTTAGCACCTTTCTTGTCTCCAAAATTTATCAAGAATGATAATACCGCTATTTATGCCGACAATAATTTTGGAGTGGTTAATAAGGCCGGGAGACTACAAGTTGCTAAGTTATTACGAGCATATAAGCAAGAGTTGTTAAATACTAAGAGTTATTTAAAAGAGGCGTTTTTACATAGTGACTTGGAAATAATGGATGATCATTTTGTTTATCATGGGGTAAAAGCAAAACATATTGTTTTTTCAGAAGGGTATGGAATGAAAGAAAACCCATACTTCAAATACTTACCGTTAAACGGCACTAAAGGGGAAGTTTTGATAATAAAGTCAGTAAACCTAAAGTTAGATTCCATCGTAAAAGCTGGGGTGTTTATAATCCCGTTAGAAGAACAAGATTGTTATTTAGTTGGGGCAACTTATCATTGGACAGATAAATCTTGGGAAGCTACAGAAGAAGCTAAAATTGAACTCAGAAACAAACTTAACTTATTGATAAATTGCGATTATACAATCATTGATCAACTTGCAGGTATACGTCCTACTGTTAAAGATAGAAGGCCTTTAGTAGGAAGACATCCTATGCATAAAAACATGTATGTGTTAAATGGTATGGGAACTCGTGGTGTAATGGTTGCTCCTATAGTAAGTAGTCAATTGTACAATTATATTGAAAATGGAGATGAATTAGCTTCTGAAATTGATATACAACGTTTTAATTCTGATTATAAGGAAATTGATATATAAGTAGAGTCCTTTTTCCTAGAGGATAAAGTTAAGATGAGGTGTTTTCATGTTTTTTTAAAACATCTTTGTCATAGTTCACAAAAAAGTTAATCCATACGTTTCTAGCCAAACGAGCGATTACTGGTAAACAAAGAATTAAAGTGCCAGTTATAGCAAAAAAAGTTATTAATAAGGACGCTTTGCATAGTACATGGCTTATTATAAATGGGGGGACAGTAAAAGCGATACCAATAGGGTAACTTACATACATCGATCCGTAAAAAAAAGAGGGCTCAATTTGGTATTTTAAGCCACACGAACTGCATTTGACATTCAATTTTAAGGTTGTGGACATTTTATATGGATTTTTAGTTGTGTACATGCTTTCTTCATGACATCTAGGACATTTCCCGAGTAAAACACTATATAATTTGTATCCTTTTTTAAGCATTTATTTTGTGTACTTTTGCAAATTCATAATTAGTACAAATTTAGTCTTTATTGTTTTAATGCTAAATAAACATTTGTTACTAAAAGCAATTTAATCCATACTACATGCTTAACATACATAATTTAACGGTTTCCTTTCAAGGAGAAGATTTATTTAAAGAAATAACCTTCCGATTAGGTGCGGGTGACCGTGCGGGTTTAATTGGTAAAAACGGTGCAGGAAAGTCAACAATGCTAAAAGTTATTTCTGGTGATCAGGAATATGATGGTGGGCAAATTGCACTAGCTAAAGATATTCAGATCGGTTTTTTACGTCAGGATATTGATTTTATCCCTGGAAGAAGTGTTTTGGAGGAATCTTACCAGGCTTTTGAGCTTATTAAAAAGTTGGAGTTTCAAATTTCCGAGTTAAATGAAGAGCTTACAACACGAACAGATTATGAAAGTGACGGGTATGCCAAAGTAATTGAAGATGTAACAGAGTTACAACATCAATATGAAATACATGGAGGGTATAACTATCAAGGTGAGACGGAACGAATTTTAGTTGGATTAGGTTTTAAAAGAGAAGATTTTGATAAGCTTACGGAAACTTTTTCTGGAGGTTGGAGAATGCGAATTGAATTAGCGAAGTTATTACTACAAAAAAATGAAATTCTATTATTGGATGAGCCAACAAACCATTTAGATATAGAATCAATTATTTGGTTAGAGTCATTTTTAAAAAATTATGCAGGTGCTGTTGTGATTGTATCGCATGATAAAATGTTTTTGGATAATGTAACCAATAGAACTATTGAGATATCTTTAGGAAGGATTTATGATTATAATAAACCTTATTCTCAATACTTGGTTTTAAGAAGCGAAATTAGGGAGCAGCAAGCTGCTGCCCAAAAAAATCAGCAAAAACAAATTGAGCATACCGAGAAGCTTATTGAAAAGTTTAGAGCAAAAGCCAATAAAGCTACTATGGCACAATCTTTAATTAAGAAGATTGATAAAATAGAGCGTATAGAAGTAGATGAAGAGGATAATGGGGTAATGACTTTAAATTTCCCAGTATCTATTGTTCCAGGGAAAATTGTGGTAGAGGCAACCGATCTTTCAAAAAGTTATGATAATAAGTTAGTCTTAAGTAATATTGATTTATTAATAGAGAGGGGGAGTAAAATTGCTTTTGTTGGTCAAAACGGACAAGGTAAATCTACCTTGGCTAAAATGATGGTCAACGAAATTCCTTTTCAGGGAAATTTAAAAATAGGTCATAATGTTCAAATAGGATATTTTGCTCAAAATCAAGCGGAGTATTTGGACGGTAACAAAACCGTTGAAGATACTATGATTGATGCTGCTAATGAGAAAACAAGGAGTAAAGTAAGAGATATACTGGGTTCTTTTTTGTTTAGAGGTGAAGAGGTAGATAAAAAAGTAAAAGTACTATCAGGAGGTGAGCGTAACCGATTAGCATTGGCAAAAATGTTATTGCAGCCACTTAATGTGTTAATCATGGATGAGCCTACAAATCACTTGGATATCAAATCTAAAAATGTTTTGAAAGAGGCTTTGCGTAAATTTGAAGGAACATTGATATTGGTTTCTCACGACAGGGATTTCCTTCAAGGGCTTACCAGTACAGTATATGAATTTAAAGATCATGTAATACGTGAGTATTTAGGAGATATTGATTATTATTTGGCAGAACGAAAAGTAGAAAACTTACGTGAAGTTGAGAAGCGAGACGTGGTAAAAAAAGAAGCTCCTAAGGATAACAAGAAACAATCCTATGAGGAGCAGAAAAAAATAAAAGCGCTACATAATAAATTAAGTAAGGTTGAAGCTAATATTAATAAGTTAGAGCGAGAGATAAAAGTTATCGATGTAGATTTAGAAATAAATTATGAAGCAACCGTAGCGAAAACAAATTTCTTTGATGATTATCAAGGAAAGAAAAATACGCTTGAAGAACTAATGGAGGAATGGGAGTTAGTTCAGGAAGAGATAGATTTGCTTTCTTAAGAGGTTAAAAATTAGGCAAGTGTACAATTTACGAAATTTATTTTGAAAAAAGGCTTGTAAAAGAAGAAAACAGTCGTATATTTGCACTCACAGCGCGGGATAGAGCAGTAGGTAGCTCGTCGGGCTCATAACCCGAAGGTCACTGGTTCGAGTCCAGTTCCCGCTACTAAGTAAAGCTTGTAAGATACTGATTTTCGGTTAATTACAAGCTTTTTTGCTTTTAGTATTCCCGACATATTCCCGATAATTTACTCCACATCATATGTTTCTGGATTGTACTCTTGTCTATTTTTTAATAAGGTATAGAGTTCATCAAATCCATCAGCTAATTCTTTGATTGTTTCATTATTGTCAAATTCACCTTTAAAATATGCTTGAATACAGGCCTTTATAAAGACTTTTTTATAATCTTCTTTTCTCTTAATATAATCCTGAGTTATGTATGAGTACATATTTTCTAGAATAATATCATTTGGTAATGTATTATTTGATATTTGCCTTTCAAACTTCAAAGTGTTAAAATAGATGAATTTGCTTGCTTCTTTTCCTATTCCATCATTTGTGCCCCATTCTTTAAAAGTCAAATTCATGAATTTGACAATTTCATTACTAGTAGTTATTGTAGCTTTATTTGAATCCATTTTTTTTAAGATATTTATTTTATTCAAATTTAAATAAAAAAACCACAACGCGTCCGATAGTCCGCGATTAATTGTAGGTGAAGATTTTCCTTTGTTACATGACTGATATCAATAAAAGGATTTGTAATTATATAACAAAGGAGTGGTTAAAAGAAAGTAAGTCTAATAGAAGCTTTGCGATTGATCATAATATTGATGAAAAAACGGTACGGAAAATTCTTCAAAAAGATGGATATCGAATGCCTGTTAAAACTTTACAGAAAATTTGTGAGTCTAGAGAAATACAGCTATCGCATTTCTTCAAGCTAATTAATTCTTAAAATTTAAAATAAATAATTTCTTTTTTAACAGTTATAAAATTATTGAATAAACGAGTTATTTCATCATTTTCTAAATTCATAAACTCTAATTCATATTTTAAATTAAATTCATTATTTATAATAATTGAAAGCGTCTTTTGATAAGATTCTTTGTAGCTTTGATAGCTATCTGTTAATTCTCCATAAAGAGCTATTAAATTATTCAAAGAAGTATCTTTAGCAAACTCAGGCAAAAAGTCAAGACTCTCAATAGTAGCATTAATAAATTCTGGTGCCCACTTTCCTATTCCATAATTTGAATTCCATTCAGGAAAAGCAAGATCCATAAAGTGAATTATTTCTTTATAAATTTCTGAAGAACTATAAATATCAGTTAGCTCTTTGTAAAGAAGAAATTCTTCCGAGTTAACGTCTATCTGTTCTGTGATATTCCTCATTGGATTAAATATTTACTCTAAGTTAGCAAATGACTTTTACAAAAACGACTAATTGTTAATAACTTTTATGAGAAATAAAAACACTCAAGACAAAACTTAAGGAGCTAAAAACAAGGGTGTTAAATAACCTGAAAAACAGAGGTTTTACACTTAAAAGTTCATTTCGAATTTTATATTTAATCAGGGTCTTTTCATTTTTTTTAAGTTGGAATAATTATTCATATAATTGAACTAATATATTATTTGTACCCGTAAAATAATTTTAATTACTAATCCACTTAAAATAGTAAATACATATATGAAAATTTATAAGTTATATCATGAAGAAATCGATCTGGAGTTATTTGATTATCCGAATGTTTTGAGCAGAGGAGTTTATCAAGAAGGCTTAAATACGGTTATATTTAGTTATGATGGTTTAGATCAAATTATTTCAATGATGGCAACAGCTAACATTTTAGATATAAATTATAGACAGGTGATCCCTTTATTTAATTTTGATAATCCAATTGTAAACATTACAAGGGAATATATGTTATTAGTGGTTAGTGCTAAAAACAATATTATGTTTGAGGAGTATGAAAGGCTGATTGTTAAGAAATTTGATAAAAACAATTTTCTTCAAAATAGCGAATTACTTGAATATGTTAACACTAACGTAGTACCAGATGTATTAATGCTTAGGAGATGGGATTATGGTTATTATTGTTTAAAAAGGTTTTCAGAGGAATTATTTAATAACATTCCCCCTAAAAAATATAAAAACTTTCTAAGGCTAAATGAAAGCTCAAAACAAATGACTATCGAACAACTTCACGATAAAGTAAAGAAAGCTTTAGGAAAGGAGTTTGAAGAAATGGACAATATTAATTATGAAGTACTGCTTCTCGTTTTTAACTACAGAATAAAAAGGGAGAACATATCGCTAACAACTGCATTAGACTTTTCTTTTGTCGTAATAAGCAACAGTCATTATTTATTGAAAAATTGGAAGGGTTTAAAAATGCAGGTTGAAAAAATAATAGATAGTGGACTTGATTTAAATAAGAGTAAGAAAAATAAAATAAAAATGTAATGGTAGATAAGGATTTTATAAAAATGAAACATATTTATTTTGGTGAATCAAGTTTTAGAAAATTTGGAAATGATGAATATATAAAAAGTGAAGATATTAATGAGATGTTTCGAGAGTATTTACAAAAAGTAAAAATTGAAGATTTACGTAAAAAAAGTAAAATACCTATGCGCACAGGTATGATAATTATTCTAGAAGAAGAAATTAAGTTTTTTAAAAAAGATAGAAGTCAGTGTGATTATGACGATGTATATAAAAAAGGTGGAAAAAAATTTTATTACTCAAGAAGAGATAAAAAAGATTATTTAGAATTAGATGACGTTCATCCAGAAAACCCCTTTATTAAATATGAAGATAATAATGATAGGATGAGTAAATATTATAGCTCTATAAATCATATTATAATCAATTCTTATTGGTTGTTAGATTATGAGGAAGTTTATGAATCATTAGATTTTTTACATGAGGATTTAAAAAGAAATTTAAATAAATAACCGTACATAAATTATGTACGGTTAGCTTTATATCATTTTACAAGTCTATATAAATTGCTATCAAATAATAGAAACACTATTTGATATGAAAATTTTAATTATTGACAAGGACGGGGTAAAAGAATTTATCCCATCTAATCCAAATCAACAATCAGAAAATCAACCTGATTTTTCTTTACAACTATTAAAAGATAGTTTGCTAAAAAAAACAAACTCTTCAGATTCTTCAGAGTTAAGTTTGTATACAATTTCAAAGCTCGTAAAGCTCTTTTCTACAACTCGTCCTACAATTTATTCATGGATTGGAAAAGGTTTTTTAAAACCTATTAAATTAGGTGGTAGGGTTTATTTTAATCACAAAGATATTGAGTCACTGTTAGAGTCAGGATCTAGAGAGTGAGAAAGCCATACCGGTAATATTATTTTCCTATTGTTAAACTACAATCAAATTATTATTTGATTTAGCAAGTTGTGTTTTCGTACGCACGCTTCTCAAACATACTTGCTATTCGCTAAAGCTCATAGAACAAATGAAAGATAAAAGAATATACATTAGAGTGTCCTCAGAAACAAAAACTAAGATTGAAAATAAAGCATCAAACTATAAAACGACTATTAGTAATTATATTGTTTCGTTGCTATTGAATAGATCTGTAAAAGTACAAATGTTACCAGATGAAAATGCTTTGTTTCTGAAAAGAGAACTAGCAGTTATTGGTAAAAATTTATGGACTTTAATTCGGTACAATAAAACATTAAAACTCAAGGATAAAATTCATTTGGAAAATTTAGTGAGTGAACTTAAAAAGGTATCTAATTCTATTACAAAATATTATGATTGCAAAAATAGTAATGGGGAGTAATGTAAATGGATTAATACATTATTTGACAAATAAGAAGCATAAAGTATTAACTACTAATAATCTATTTCCAGATGCAAATGTAAAATATATTTCATCAGAATTCAGGCAAATTCAGGACTTAAATCAACGTTGTAAAAAGAACATTATACATGTAACTTTAGCTTTTCCAAAAGATGAAGATGTAGATACTGAAAAGATTAAAATAATAACTGAAGATTTTCTAAATAAGTTTGGGGCAAATGAAAATCAATGGTTAAGTATTCAACATTTCGATACGGAACATAAACATTGTCATACGATAATTAATAGAGTAAAAATCGATGGGAAATTATTGTCAGATTCCTTTTCATACATAAAAGCTAAACGAATTTGTAGAGAGCTAGAGTTAAAATATAACTTGAAGAGTTTATCAAGTCTAAAATCAGAAAACAAAAACATAAGTATTAGTGACTTGAAATATATTATTGACCAAGCTATTCTTGAGTGTAAAACGTTTGACGAATTTAAAAGGTTAATTGATAAAAAAGGATACAAAGTTTTAAAAGGAAGAGGCATTTCATTTGTAAATAAAAATAACGGACATAAAATAAAAGGAAGTGATATAGGAAGGTCTTATAGTTTAATGAATATAAATGAACAATTATCAGGGCCTCATAATTCGAATGATTTTAAAAGGAGTCTTGATAAAGAACAAGTAGAGATTAACGAGTTAATAATGTCAGAAACCGAAGAGGTATATACCTATGAAAGCATTGCTGATATTTTAATTGGTGATATGAATAACTCACAGTTAAATCATAAGAAGAAAAAGAAAAAAGTAATCAAAAAAAGAAAATTATAATGGAAAATCAACAGCTAAATATTATAATAGAACATTTAGAGCAACAAGAAGAAATACTAAGTCAATTTCTAAAAAAGAAACCTTTAAAAGAGGAAAAGAGTTTGATTTATGGATATTTGGAAACTTCAAAAAAATATTATCATAATTTTATTCTATGCTTAACGGATAAAAGTGATGAGTTAAAAATCGAGTTAGAAAATACCAATGAGAATCTTCTTCAATTAAATAGGAAACTTCCTGTAAAAATTAATAACACTTATCACTTTGATAGAAATAGTAGAAATGAATTATGGCTTGGGGCAATTGGAATTATTTTTTTTATTGTTATTGGTCTGGTAAGTATAAATCATTTCAGAGACAATACAAATTACAAAAAAGCATGGGGAGAATTAATGGATAAAAAAATGACTGCAGAACAGCGTTTATACTTTAATTCAATTTTAAAAGAAGTAGAATAATAGTTGCCTTTTTTATTACTTGAAATTCAATCATTTCAGTAGAAAAACCTAACTGCTGAAGCTACTGAATACCTCCTTTGAAATCTTTCATATTCTCTAAATAAGAGCACATATTTGTATAAAATTTTATACAGATGAAACTCATTTCAGAAGAAAAAAATACCATTAGAGCAGCCTATCTTCAATTAAAAAAAATATTGAAGTGGCGACTAGATAATCCTGAAGCTGATTATGATACTATTCAAAATAATTATCCTTCAGAATTATTTTCAAACACACCTACTGGAAATTACATTTTTAAAAACGAGTTAGATTCTAGAGAAATTACGGTGCTGCTTTTGGCATTAAGCCCTTATTTATATCCAACGCTGTTAAGAGAGGTGTCTTTAGAAAACAAGAGCAATATTTTATGTGATTTTTCTGAAATAAGAGCGAACCAAATAAACACTGATCCAACAGGAGAAACTGTACAATATGTATTAGGTGGGGCTTCTATAGAGCAGTGTTTGCAAACATTGTTTTATTTTAGGGAGGAGCATTTTTTTACTAAAAAGCACATTCTGTATTTAGATGTTACCCCAAAGGGAGTACCATTTACAAGGGGGAAATTACAAGTATATCAAGATGCTTTTCAGGAAATAGTATTTGGATCTACTCGTACACCAAAACTAAGCGAAGAATTTCCTGCACAGGAAATTGCTACGGCATTAAATTGGGGCGATTTAATACTACCTAATAAAACTTTATTGAGTATTCAAGGTATGCATAGGTGGTTACAACATAATGACACCTTGTTAGATGAGCTCAACATGGGTAAAAAGTTTAAGCCAGGATATCGTGTATTGTTTCATGGTCCTCCTGGAACCGGAAAAACACTAGCTGCTAGTTTATTAGGGAAACACACCAACAAGCCCGTGTTTAGAGTAGATTTATCGGTTTTGGTATCAAAATATATTGGAGAAACAGAAAAGCATTTGGCTAATTTGTTTAACAAAGCTCAAGATAAAAATTGGATTTTATTTTTTGATGAGGCCGATTCTATTTTCGGAAAACGTACCAATGTAAAAGACTCACATGATAAGTATGCCAACCAAGGCGTATCCTATTTACTACAAAAAATAGAATCCTTTCCAGGAATGGTTATTCTAGCTTCTAACTACAAAGAAAATATAGATAATGCTTTTATGAGGCGTTTTCAGTCTATTATTAAGTTTGAGTTGCCAAGAGCTCCAGAGCGTATAAAAATATGGGAAAGAAACTTACCTAAACAATTACAATTGTCGGGCTGTGTTGATTTACAAAAAGTAGCTCATAAATACATATTAAACGGTTCTAATATCATGAATTGTATTCATGATGTAAGCTTAGAAGCACTTGCTAATACAGACCGAGTAATTACCCAAGAAATGCTGTTACAAAGCATTAAAAAAGAATACGAAAAAGAAGATAAAATATTTTAATCCCTTTTTAAAGGGAGTAATCCTCAATAGGTTTTAATCTATTGAGGATTGCGGTGTTTCTTATTAAGAACACACTAATAACTAATAAAAATATAGTGACATGCGCGCATTTAAACCAACAAACCCCAAACCAGTACAGTCAAAGGTGCTAAAACCGAAGCCTAAAATCACTCCTAAAATACAGCCAAAACCTGTAGAGAAAAAAGTAGTGCCAAAAACAGTGGTAACAAATAAGGTAACGCAAGCACCAGAAAAAGAGGCGACAAGAAAAGCAGTTGCACCAGAGGAAACTCAAGCACTAGCAGTTAAACAAACGGTAAAAAATACTGAAGAAGTAATTAAAAAACAGTTTGTAAAAACAACTGCTGGGCTTCAAGACGATACTACTACACCAGAAAAAAAAACAGGGACAGAGGGAGATGCTTTTCAGCAACAAATGGCTAACGATCCGTTTGCTCAAATGCAAGCAAGTGATCCATTGAAACAGCAAATGGCTAGTGACCCGTTTACACAATTGGTTAACCAGCCTAGAGTAGTAAACGAGGAAGCTTCAGAAGAAAAAACAGCAACGGATACCTCAGCTCCCAAAACAGGAAAAGTTGCAGGAAATTCGGTTACTGCCATAGCTGCTAAAAACACAACTGCTCAACAAAATGAAGGAGAGGAGCAGGTAGCTACAAGCTCACCAGAAGTAGTCATAGGTAGTATAACTAAAACGCAGCCCTTACAAATGTTTGGCAAAATGAAAACAGCGACTACTGCTGTTGGACAAGCGCAACAAAGCCAATTAACGGCTGCACAAGAGGGAATGGAAGAAATAACCATTCCTACAGGGATAAATGCAGCTTCAGAAGTAACAACACCAACCATAAAACCATTTTCTAAAGGAAAATTACCAACTTTAAAAACCCCAAGTGCTGCTAAAAAAGTAACCGCAGATACAACAGCCAAAGCAGTGGATATGGCAACTAAAAATGCGCCAATTACAGCAGTAAGTACTGCTAAAGGAGCATTTGTGAGTTCCATACAACAATCAAGAGGGGATTTAAGCAATGTGCAATCGGCAGCTCAGTCTGATTTAGGAGAACAACCAACCGCTAGTTTGGATGCTACTGCTTCCCCAGCACAAATACAAGCTAACAGCATACAAGCACAACAAAGTGTGGGGAGTGAATTAGGTACAGCACAACAGGCAACTGTCCAAGATTTTGGAGAAAGTGGCATGTTCCCAGAACAAGCATATAAAAAGGCGAAAATTAGCTTAAAGACTGAGCTGACAGAGCAACGTGAAAGCTTACTTACGGAAGATATGACAGTGCCTGAATTTAGTGCTCAAGAAACAGAAAATGTTAACCAGCAATTAGAAGCGCGTTATCAAAACAAAATACTAGCCGCAGAGCAAGACATGCTGTTAGCAGGTGAAAAGAAGGATCAAGGAGTAGCTACAGAAAAAAATCAGCATGAACAAGAAATGGCTACCACTACAGAGGGAGCTAAAGCTAGCCAACGTATTGAACGTAGTAAGGGGCAACAAGATGTAGCTAACCAAAAGGAAAATTGGAAAACAGAAAACCAAAAAATTAAGTTTGATGCCGAAGCACAGTTGACTCAAGAACAATTGAAAAATGAAGCAGCTATTACTAAAAAACAAGCAGAAGGAAACCATCAAATAGCCGATACTTATGCTAAGGCAGATAAGGATATAGATGCTAAAACCAAAGAAGCAGATAAACAAGTAGCCGAAAAAGAAAAAGAAGGTGCTCAGAAAGAAGAAAAAGGTTGGTTGGATAGTGCTATTGACTGGGTAAGTGAACAGTTTGATAAAATTAAAAAAGCTGTAAATACTATTTTTAATGTATTGCGTGCCGCAGTAAAAACGGTGGTGAATTGGGCTAAAGAAAAAGCCTCAAGTATTATTAATGCCGTTAGAGATTTTGCAGTAAAAACCATACAGGTGTTTGGCGAAATAGCCAAAAAAGCAGTAAGTACAGCGTTGTTTATGTTTCCAGAAACTGCTAAAAAATTCAATGTATTTATCAATAAGCAAGTAGCACGCGTTACTATGGTTATTAATAAAATAGCACAAGTACTAGAGCAAACAATACACATGCTACTAGATGTTGTAGGTAAAGTGATAGATACTGTATTAATGGTATATCAAAAAGCTATAAATCTTGTTTTAGATGTATTAGAAACTATTACTGTTGGGATATTGAAAATACTAAAGTTCATGGCTAATATTAGTAAGCATTATGAGCAATTTCAGAAGGTGATAGATGGTATAAAAGAAGTTTGGGACAACCCAGAAATATTAGAAAATTATGTAATTAGTTTTTTACAACCGTTTATAGATAAAATACCAGGAGAGGCAAACAGCCAGTTGAAAAAGTATTTTGGACAACAAGGAAGTTCTTTTGCGAAACATTCTACTGGTGTATGGAGACACTTACAACCTATATTGGCACATATGGCAGCCAATTGGTGGACAGAAATAAAAAATATGGCATGGTACCTTATTTGGCCATTTGCTGAAGGAAGCCCTGTGTATGAAGAAGCTCCTAAATTATGGAATTTAATACCCCAAATGTGGAACGATGTATGGGACGGAAACTATAGTAAAGTTATGGATGCCAGACTAGAATGGTGGCGTGCAATGAATGCTGTTTTGGGTACTTTTTATGGTTGGATTGCCATAGGAAGTGTATTAGTAGGAGCAATTATTGGAGCTTTCTTTGGAGGAGCAGGAGCAATACCAGGGGCAATGCTTGGGCTGGAAGTAGCATTTGCTATAGGAGAAGGACTGCTAATAAGTACTATAGCTGGAGAAGCCAGCATACTCGTAAAAGCTATTTTTGATTTATACGTAACTGAAGACGATTATATTGATGGGGAAGCGGTATTAAAAAAAGAAGCAGAGCAAGCTGCCTCAGGAGCCGATGAGGAAGAAACAGAAGGGGGAACAAGCCCGAAACAATATGTAAGTGGCGACATAGAAACAGGACACGACCGTGTAGAGTACGCATATCAGCGTATAGCCAATAGTGGGTTTATGTTAGCTATTATGGCAGTATTTATATTGTTAGGTGCTTTAGGTAGTAATATTGCCAAGGCATTAAAACCTAGAATACGCTTGGCTAAAATGAAATTCAGAAAAACCAAAGCGGGTAAAGTATATGCTAAAGCAAAACAAAAAATTGGTAATAGTAAAGTTGGCCAAACTTATACAAAAGCTAAAAATAAAATAAACGAATACGGACATAAAAGTACTGATGTTAGAGAGCAGTTTAAGGAAAAAGAACTGCCTAAAAAACAAGAATTTAACCCAGAGCAGCATGCCGAGTTTATTGATACCCCAGAGAATATAGGACTCAATAGGCGTCAAAATATGACCTCTGAGCTTATTATGAATGATAAAATTAAGAGTTTTTTAACGAATAAAGAACTGCTTAATTTTGAAAACTATTTAAGAAATGCCGATATTCGTGTAATAGATGTTATTGCGCTGGGAGATGTTGATTTAAGTTTGTTGGCAAAGGCATTTAAGGACAATCCAGTTGCTTTTGGTAATGCCGTTGGAAGTGTTGATAGTTTTATAGGCGATTTTGGATGGTATACACATTGGAAAAGATGGCCAAGTAAGAAAAAATCTATACAGGATGTGAATGCATTGAAAAAAGAGAATGCATTGTTGCCTACTGGAGAAGCAACTATTAATGAGTTGGCATCTGTTAATTCTTTTACGGTAGAAGGAGGATTTCTCAACACACCTATGCGATTTAGAAATGATTGGATAGGACAAATACATACTGAAGAACTAGCAACACTAAGGAGTGGGTTGCAAAAACTATTTAAAGTAAAAGAAAGAGCAGTTGTTAAAAAAGATGTTTATAGTGGTAGGACGGTTTCGCAGAATGAATTTGATAATGTATTAATGAGTGGCCAAGGAACAGAAGTTGCATTTGATGGTATGGTATCCTCTTCATTTAATGAAAATATTGCTAGAGAATTTATAAAATTATCGAGTAAAAACGTTGAGAATAATGGTGGAAAGGTAGGGGTTATTCGAAAAATTAAAACCAAAGAAGGAGTGTATATTGATGATTTATCTGACTGGGGTAAAACCATGGGGCCTAAGCGACACGCTGATCAGCCTAAGGTAATGATTCAACAAGAAGTGTTAATGAATGAAGGTTATTTTTTACAAACATCAAATCCAAAAGCAATTATAGAAAATGGAAAACATTTAGAAATAAACGGAGTAAAATATTATGAAATAACATATAAAGAATTGGTAAAACCTTTAAAGAAATAGGAATGAAATATTTATTTACAGATTTAGAAGAAAACCTAGACGGTTATGATCTTGAAGTTTTACTTCACGCGTATGATTTAAATCCAGTTGGTTATGAAGAGGTAGTGCCCCTTATTACAAAAGAGCAAAAAGAACAATTTGAACAATTTGAAAAGACAGATGAAGCATCAAACATCAGGGCATTAAGAGCAAAAAAATTACCGGTAATAGATTTTGATACTTTACCAGAAAATCTTGACTCTGATATGTTAGATAAATTGGTTTTATATTCTAATTATAGTAATGGACGTGTTTGGGATGCTGTTTCAGGATTATTAACAGACTGGCAAGAAGGACATGTAATTGGAAGAAGACATACAAACATGGATAAGAAGGAAGAAGAAAGAATTGCTGCTATGTCTGATGAAGAACGACAGCGTTATATAGATGCAGAAAAGTATCGAGAAAATAACCCAACTGAATTTTATGGTAATATGTTTGAGCCAGAAAATTTGGTTGAATTAAAAAACAAATATGGTCATCTACCTAAAGATTTAGAAAACTGGAAAAATGAAAAGAAAGGTAAATAGTTTATGAATAGTAAAATAGTTTTTTAGGGTAATCTAAAAAACTGTTTTATTTTTACCTTAAATGGCAAAATGCAAAGATTAGAAAAAATTACTAAAGTTAAATTGTTAGACGGTTTAGAAGAAGAAGTTTTAACTCAATATTTTTCAATTGTTCTTGAAAAAGAATATAATATTACGCCATCAGATTTTTACGATAGTCCATTAAAATTGGATAGTCTAAATGATATTGTGAGTATAGACGAGTTTGATAAAATAGTTTTGGAAAGAAATTATGAAAGCGTACAAATAACATCCTCATATAAATGTATAGATGGGTTATTTGTGTATTTTTTAATTAAGGATAACTTATTGTTTTTATTTTCCTTAGGAGAAATTCAAAGTAGTAGGTTTAGGGTAGATATAGATAGTGTTTGGGAGTTAACGGTTTAATTATGATACTACTTTATTATTGATTTTAATTGGTAATACCTAAAAAGGAAAAAAATGGAAATGAAATATTTATTTAGAGATATAGAAGGAGATTTAGATGCTTATGACCTTGAAATTTTACTTCATATATATGATTTAAACAAAGTAGGGTTTGAAGAAGTAATGAGCCTTATTACTAAAGAGCAAAAAATTCAATTTGAGCAATTTGAAAAAACTGATGAAGCATCAAATATCAGAGCATTAAGAGTGAAAATTTTGCCAGTTATTGATTTTAAAACCTTACCCGAAAACCTAGATTCTGATATGCTAGATAAGTTGGTGCTTTATTCTAAGTATAATCATGGGCGTATTTGGGATGCTGTTTCAGGATTATTAACAGTTGATCAAAGAGGACACGTGTCTGGTAGACAATATGATAATATGGTAAAAAGACAAGAAGAAAAAGAAGCTGCTATGTCTGAAGAAGAACGACAAAAATTAATTGCATCTAGAAAATATATGGAAAATAACCCAACTGAATTTTACGGTAATATGTTTGAGCCGGAAAATTTGGTTGAATTAAAAAATAAATATGGTCATCTGCCTAAAGATTTAGAAAACTGGAAAAATGAAAAGGAAGGTAAATAGTTTATAGTAAATATAAATTCAAATAAGCCGCTTTTTAGATTATTCTAAAAAGCGGTTTGTTTTTTGAGAAATACTATACATTGTTTTTATAAAAGGATACTACACCGTTAGTAACAGTATTGGTATTTATAAAAGAGGTGTTTTCTGTATCAAAAATAATTTTAAAATCGCAACTGTAATTTAGGATTTCAAAAAAAGAACCATCACCAAAAACTTCAATTCCGAGGTTCTTTTTTAGGTAATTAATACAGTTGTTACAAATGAGTTCATTAGCACTTAAAAATAAGTGGTAGCTCTTTTTTAAGGTTTTAAAAGTGACTTTGTAAATTTCAGATTCAAATAATGCTTTAGAAATCTTCTGATTGTAAATAGAATAGGAATTACTTAAGTCTATACAATTATTAACACATGTAATGTTTAAAAAGCGTTGTATAGGTTTACCATTAGTATTGTTTTGGGGGGTGTTAGACATAGGTTAGTTTTAAGTTAGTTTGTTTTTATAAGACCATTGTTTAGTATAAATGTTGCATAATTTTAAAAAAAGCATGTATAATTCATTACTGTACTCACTTTAGAGATTGTATAAATGAGTACTATTAAAATATAGACTTTATGATAAAAGGAAGCGTTAAAATATTAATCAGGTAGTTTTTTGTAGATCATGGTAAAAGTTAAGTTAGTTTGGTAATTTTATTTTTTAGAGGGGTTCATAAACATGTTCTTAAAAGTACTATTTATTACCCGCAGTAATTAGGTGTAATTAGTGTGGTGCTTATTTGACTGAGTTAATACCCTCGTTTTTAACGTGAAACCTCACACAATTATTATACTATGCATTTTTTTAGTGGTTGAAATTATAAAAGAAACCGCTTAACTAATAGTTGATTAAGACTTTTTTAACTGTTAAAAAAAATGTAATACGCTAATGTTTTTTACCTGAGTTAATCGATATGGTAAATTAAAATAGGTGCTATTTTACTTGAATGTATAGGAGTAAATGAAACATAATTGTAGTACAGTTAATAAATTGTTTTTTTGATGAAATGAATCCATAAAATACCAAGTGTTAGTTATTTTATGGGCATTTCTAATTTAGTATATTGCTGAGGTAAATACATATTATGGAAAGATGTATTTGAATACAAAATTTAATTTAAACAACTAAAAATGATAAGAAAAAATATTTTTACAGCATTGATGTTTTTTGTGATTGGAGGGGCTTATGCGCAATCAGTATATTATGATGGGTCTATGATTGGTGAAATTCAATCAGATGGCGATGTGTATTTAAATGGGAGTAGGATTGGTGAAATTCAACCAGATGGGGATGTGTATTTTAAAGGGAGTAGAATAGGAGAGGTACAATCAGATGGTGATATTTATTATAAAGGGAGTAGAATTGGAGAAATCCAATCAGATGGGGATGTGTATTACAAAGGAAGTAGAATAGGAGAAATTCAGTCGGATGGCGATGTGTATTACAAAGGAAGTAGAATAGGAAAAGTATCTGGAGTAGCACCAGAAAAAGTAGCCGTTTTTTTCTTTTTCTTTAAAGAGATTTACAATCAATAAAAAATAAAATAATTTTTAATGCCTATGTTCTTATAAAAAAATAAGGCATTAAAAAAAAGCCGCCATCTTTAGTTAAAGATGGTGGCTTTTGCATTTTTAGGATTTACTGAAACTACTGATTCCTAAGGGCTGAAAATTTCCGAATATCGCTTTTGAATACTAGTTTTGTCGGCTATAAAAATACCATTTAAGTATATGCCTCAACGCAAAATATTGAATATTTATAGGCAACACACACTTCATTGTAGAGCACTTATTTCAATACATAAATTGGTATAGTAAATGTATAAACACATTTTAAAAAATAAATAAATGAAACAAACAAAAGCAACATTAAAAACCTATTTTGAAACTGGAGATAGGCCAACATCACCCCAATTTGGCGATTTAATAGATAGTTTATGGGCAGATGAGGATTTTGTTCATGCTGCTCAACAGAAATATTCTTTTGAGTCGTTAACATCATTAGTTCAGCAAGAAAAATTGGTCCTAGGTCAAAAATATACCTTGTCAGGGTATAAAACACAGTATTATGTTGAAGGGACAAACACTACTAATAAAGTAAAAGAAATAACAAATACGGCTACTGTTAACGGGTATGGCTTTTATGATCCAGGATTAACAGATTTAGAAGTAGGTACTTCAGTAGAGGTAGTGAAATTACCTGCTGGTTATTCGGGAGCAATAAAAACAGGAGATCTTACTAATGTGACTATTTCTGTATTTGGGTTCTATATAAAGTTTGCTAACGGTTTACATGCTGTTAACGGAGCCCGCTTTAAATATTCTTTGCAACGTTATAGTAATATCACGCCTGATGATAAAGTTTTAGATGCTAATTTAAAAATAATGATGCAGCCTAACGGAGTAATCAATACTGAGGTACATGATGGTACACCGTATATGCAAATGACAGCTACAGAAAATAGAGTAGTACCAGAAGAAGAAATTGTATTAACAGCTATTTCTAAAAATCAATTTTCTACCCAAGCAGAAAGTTTAACCTTTTCGGGAGAATTATTAGAATATGATTTTACTGATACTGAAATTAAAAATGAAGATGATATAGTTATTGGAACCAGAAAAGGGCTTATTACAAGAAGAATTTCTGCAGATAAAAAAATAGATATTAATAAAGATTGGCGAGTACAACGTTATAGAAGATATAAGTTGGAAGCTGAGCACTGGGACAATTTTGTATTAAATAACGCGGTAGACCATTCAGTTTATAACTTAGGAACTAGTAATGCTGTAACTGCAGCAAATGTTGGATTAACAGATGAACATAAATATGTGCTTCCGTTTGTTGAGGTAAAACAATTTTATCAGGACTTTTCTAATATTGGTAAAATAGAAAATGTGTTTTTAGATGGAGTAGATAATGCACCAGGGATAGCATATGGGTACAGAATGGAAACTCAAGAGGATGATATCTATAAAATTGATGCGGTAGCTATTACAGCAAATAATGGTAAGGACTTTTTTATATTACCATTAGATGAGCTATCAAACCCTACTGACAAGGTACAGGCAGTAATAGTGAAAAATTTAGAAAATACCTTGTTTTTAAACAATAGTAGCCAATTTGCAAAAGAGAATGTAATTGAAGTAAAAATTACCGATGGAATTGCTGATTCTACTTTTATTGCTGGTGGTAAGATATTATCAGCCTCAGAAAATAGAGTTGATGGTTTGTCTAGAATTACGGCGGTAGATAATATTAAGCTAACTAATAAAGGAAAGATTGCCAACTTATTAATTACAGCAACCGGAGTTATAAATAACAACGGAGAATTGAATTACCTTACTTTCGGAGGTATGCCTAGTAACTTAGGCGGAGTAGGAGTTACTTATATTAATGTGAGTTTTGACGACTTGTGTAGGATTAGAAACACAATGATTGGAGGAAAACGAGTAGATAGTTTGTTTTTCAATAATGTACAAACAAATAAGTGTTTACTAGCATTTAATATAGGGCAGTACTTAAAATTCTCTGACAGTATTCTGTTTTTAACAGCGATAAAACATCCAGGAAACTTTTATACGAACAATTTAAGTATTGATACCATTGATAAAAATATTAAAAAGAACAAGTACGGGTTTTATTACGATGAAATTAGTAATGCCGTAGGTAAAAATATTTTTACAAATAGTCTAGGAGATTTATTGTATCAAACAATAGATGCAGCTAATAACAATACTACTGCATTAATAACAGTAGCAAAATCTAAATAATTATGACACCAGAAGAAGAAGTAAGATTAGAAGTATTACAATCAGAATTAAACATGTGCGCTAACGGTAATGCTATGGAACATATGGGGATGGCCAAATTAGAAGAACTATTAGGGTTATTGATTAAAAAAACAAGCTAATTAGAGCTAAAAACAATCAAAAAAAGAGCGTAATGATAAACCATTACGCTCTTTTTATATCAGATAATTATTTTGTTTAACGGGAACTACCAATTGGCGTACATAAAATCTTTTTTCCAAGGCAGTTTAATTAATCCAATTCCCCAACTAAGACTATTAAATAAAATATCTTGTGTTTTATGTTCTACTGTAATTGTGGTGTTCTCATTTTTGAACACCATTTTTCCGGGTCGTTGTAAAAACTCATGTTGTAGTAATGCAGTAGTAGATTTTTTCATTGCGGGCCAATTATCATTGATAGCATTTAAAAGCTGGTTGGCTTGATTTATATGTTCATCAGTAATAATTACATGCCTGTTAATACTTTGTGTTAATGGTATGTTGCATAAAAATTTTTCAAAAACCATATCGCTTTCTGCTTGTTGAGTTTTTCCGGTAGCAATATAATGTAGTAAATGAGCGCATAATTCGGGGTTAATGAGTTCATTGTTTTTATCTAATAACTTACAATGTGTAAAGAAATGTTTTAAAAATGGGTGTGCTAATACGAGTCCTGCATTATTGATATGGTGTCCTTCTGGGTCGTTGTACGTACTGTTGTCTTCTGGTGAATCTATGGTGTACTTATTCTTTTTGGTAATAGACTTTAAAACCTTTTTAAGGTCACTTTGGGTTCTGTTAGTATCAGTTACAAGTTTTGACGAATGTTTTTTAGAGTTGTCTTTACTTACTGAAGAACTGTTTTTTTTGTCTAAAGCTCTAGTTTCATGAATAGCATTATTCTTATTTGATATTCCTTTCTCAGAAGAAGTTATTGTAAACTCCTCTTTCAAAAGAATTTTAAGCATCTGCTTACTAAAGATATCGTTAATTAGGGTGTTATCTATTGCTCGTTGCGTTACTAAAGTACGAACTATAAACATCCAGATAACTTTACGCTCTAGAGCGTTTAAAGAGGTAATTTTATGAAGTATTTCTGGACTAAGGTTTACCGTTGTTTTATGTTGTTTAGCAATTTTAGTGCATATTTTATGAATATCGGTATCTGTAAATTGATTGATAAAACGTTCTAGTACTTCAGCATTAGGAATAATAGTAAGAAACTGTTTTGAAAATGTTGGAGTAGCAATAATTTCATTTAAAATTTTTGGAGTAAATAGAAAAGAAATAGACTCGTTTGTATTCCACCAAGGAGTAGTACCATTTTTTAAAAAGTAAGTAAATGTATTTAAGTAATGATCCTCCTTATTAAGTGTTTTGAGTTGTTTTTTTAAAGGCTCACTTTTCATATCATCTCCTTGTTCTATAACTTCTAGTGCTTCTTTAAAATTAGAAATAATGCCTTCTTTTAAACCATTGTTTAAACTAATAGAGCTCTCAGAAATGTTTAAGGTTAATTTATCTATTTGAACGGCATAGCTTGCTGATTTTGAGTCTAGGGTGTTTAGTTGTTCTTCTAATGAAGGAAAAACTTCTGATGAAAGAAAACTACTAATATTGTCTTTAATTTCATAAGCTTGCGTTTTGCTTTTAGTGTTTAGTTCTATAAAAACTTTATGAATAGTATGCTTTTTTTTCATGTAATACTGTTTAATACAATTGATTATCTATTAAAATTCACCTCCCCAAAATCCTGCGGGACAAATACTGTCTTTAGATTTTTGTTTGGCACTTAATCGGCAACCACAACCACGTATAAACCCTTCTTTGGAGTGCTTAGATACTTCTAATTTTTTAGGATGTATCCATCTGCTAGAATCACAACTGTTATTTACTTTAATAGGGCATTCACCACAAATATTTTCACGAAGGGTAAAAATGCTTTTTTCTGTTTTGGTAGCTAATCCAGCTACTGTTTTTAATTCATTAATATGTCCATTAATGATTTCTGTTCGGTTGTTATAAATCTCTTTTAAATCCATAGAATAGTATAATTATTTATGAGCAAATAACTGGCTATAAATTGACATAGAAGAAGAAAAATGAGTTTGCAATCAGTCTGTTCAGTAAGTAGTTTTTTTAACATATAAAGCATGGTAATAAAAATATGCAAAATAATATTCTGTATAAAGTTGGACTTACTAGGGAAGTGAAATTATATAGAGCTCTGTGGGTTAATTGATTAGCATTTTTTTTACTGAAGCTACGGTTTTGTACTCTTTGTTTTCTGTATTTTGTTTGAATTTGGTTGTAAGTTTGCATTGTGCTTTTACGGATACGGTATATGTAGTATAGCTGCACTATTAAATAGAAGCCAATTATAATAGTAAGTAATCAAAAAATTTATAAAAAGTAACACTATGATTTATGATGTATTAAAAATATTAGAAACGGAAGCTTCTAATTATCTAGAAGTTGTTGATTCGGCTAATGCTACGCCAGTAGTTATAGAGAATATAGGGAATACAGATACAGTAGCTGTGGATAAAATGAAGGATAAAATAACCGCTTCACTATTCAATGTTAGCGAAGAACAAACCTTAAAAAACACACCAAGGCATGAAAGAGTAAACGGAGAAATGATTTATAAAAGTAATCCAGCTTATTTGAATTTATATGTGATGTTTTCGGCAAACCGAACCAATTATGAAGTATCTCTTAAAAATATTTCAAGCATCATAGAGTTTTTTCAAGATAAACCAGTGTTTACCAATACCAATACAGATATAACTATTACAGATGTAGATGAATTTAAGTTTAAGGTAGACTTGTATTCGCTCCAGCCAGAACAACTAAGTTATACATGGGGGGTATTAGGAGGAAAAGTATTGCCTTCAGCCTTATATAAAGTAAGTGTAATCAAACTACAGAAGCAAGCCATTACAGCAACTGCTCCATTAATTACGGGGATACAAGAAATGGCTTTTAATAAAACTAAAAATCATAATCCATCATAACAATGAGTAATTCAATAACATACAAACAGTTATTTAACTTAAATGTTTTTCATAACTATTTTTTAGATAACAGTACTCCGCCATTTGATAACACAAAGCTTCCAGAAGTTTTTTCAGGCCATAATGTTAAAAACTATCTTCACTTAAAACCAAGTTTTACTACTGAAAAGTTGCTAAGCCAAAACAAGCTATTGTTTAAAGCAACAACTTCTGGAGCTACTTGTTTGATTTCTGTAGATGAAGATGCAAAACCTAAAAGAGATCTTTCAGGAGTATTTGTAGATTTTTTAATTTATACAACAGATCCCTTATTTGGGAAGTATACAGAAGGTATAAACAATTTAAAAGATGTTTATTATTTCTCAAATCATGCTGAAGCTGGTATAATAAAGTTAGATGAAGACTTGAGTAGATTAAATATACTAAGTGAAAATGCAACGTCTTTAGATGCTTATAAAGTAGCGTATGATGTAACGAAAGATAGTGCTTATGAAAAATTAACGGCAACACTCACTCCAGAAGAACAACAAGGATTATTAGGAGTTGTGTCTATAAAGTTGGAAGATCTTTTAGATGCTAATAAAGTACCAACAGATGCTAAAGAATTCAAAATACTGTTTAGTAACAGAAAAACCTCTTGGGTGTATGTAAATCAAAGTGGAGTAGAACAATTTAGAGTATTAGCACAACCATTTGTAAAAAAAGGAAAAATTAGTATTACAAATGCAGATACAAGTTACCGTATGGCAACTCCTTCAGATCAAATGTTTTTCCCGGAAGGAAACCCAATAGAAACAAAAATTTACATTTAATTAATATTTTAAAAATCAATAAATTATGTCGACACAATTGAAAACACCAGGTGTATACGTTGAGGAAATTTCAAAATTACCTCCGTCAGTAGCGCAAGTCGAAACTGCTATTCCTGCATTTGTAGGCTATACCGAAAAAGCAACAAATAAAGTAGATGGAGACCTGAGTTTGGTTCCAACTAGAATTAGTTCTTTGTTAGAGTATGAAGCTATTTTTGGAGCTGCTAAAAAGCATCAAATTAAATTAACAGATACTGCAGAAGGTTTATCTCTTGAAAAACCTAATGTATCTTATTTAATGTACTATTCATTACAAATGTATTTTGCTAATGGTGGCGGACCTTGTTATGTAGTCTCTGCTGGAGGTTATAATGATCCTATTGCTTTAGGTGATGAAAATACAGGCTTAAAAGCTGCTTTAAATACCTTAGAAAAAGAAGACGAACCAACTTTATTAGTATTCCCAGATGCAGTTTCTTTAACAGATGAGAGTAAGTTTTACGCTTTATATCAAGCAGCTTTAGATCAGGCTAACGAAATGGGAGACCGTTTTGTAATTATGGATACTTTTTTAGGAAATGCTGATGATACAACAACAATAGGAACAACCCCGAATGATGTTACAGAAAACACCATCAAGCAATTTAGAAATAATGTGCCTTCTGATAAATACGGAGCAGTATATTTTCCACATTTAACTACGGTATTAAATTATGCTTTTGAAGAAGATAGTAATGATTTAAAAATTAGTCATACAGGAACAACAACAATTAATTATACAGATCAACAAGGAGCATTAATTGCACTTAAATCTTTAGATGAAGCTGACTTAGTTGAAGAAAAAATACAAGCGCTAATTATTATTGAAGAGGTAAATGAAACTATAGATGATAAAATCTCATCTGCTCTTATTGCTCCTTTTAATAGTGGTGGAGATAAAACTGCTACTGATCTTGCTATAGATACCGTGGTGAGTCATATTGCTAGTAATAATGTAGATCTTTTAGGAGAAGCAAATGCTAAAAAATTAATTGATTTAAAAGGAACAGCATTATATGCAGAGATCAAACAATTAATACAAGCGATTCCAGTAGTATTACCTCCGTCGGCAACTATGGCAGGAGTATATGCTACGGTAGACAGTAATAGAGGTGTACACAAAGCACCAGCAAATGTAGGTTTAAACTATGTAATTGCACCAACAGAAAAAATTTCTGATGCAGAGCAAGAAGGAATGAATGTGCATGCTGATGGAGGAAAATCAATCAATGCTATTAGAACTTTTGCAGGAAAAGGAACTTTAGTTTGGGGAGCAAGAACCTTAGACGGAAATAGTAACGAATGGCGTTATGTACCAGTACGTAGGTTTTTTAACATGGTAGAAGAGTCTGTACAAAATGCAACAGAGCGTTTTGTTTTCGAACCAAATACAGCAAATACTTGGGCGAGAGTACAAGGAATGATCGAAAACTTCTTAACCCAACAATGGAAAGCAGGAGCTTTAGCAGGAGCTACTCCAGAACAAGCATTTTATGTTAGTGTTGGGTTAAACCAAACAATGAGTGCTCAAGATATTTTAGAGGGGAAAATGCATATCGAAATCGGTATGGCAGCGGTACGTCCAGCAGAATTTATTGTATTAAAATTTTCTCACAAATTACAAGAAGCATAATAGTTAAGGTATAACAATTAAAAATAGAAATAATGACTAATTATCCATTATCAAAGTTTCATTTCCAAGTAAACTGGGGAGGAACACAAATAGGTTTCAGTGAAGTATCTGGATTAGATATTGAAAACGAAATTATAGAATACCGTCAAGGAGCGAGCCCAGATTTCAGTAAAATTAAGATGCCTGGTATGATGAAGTACCCAAACATTACTTTAAAAAGAGGAATGTTTCAAGGGGATAACGAATATTACGAGTGGTTAAACACAATTCAGTTAAATACTGCTGAGCGTAGAGACATTACTATTTCATTATTAAATGAAGATCATGAACCAGTAGTGGTGTGGAAGGTAAGACAAGCTTGGGCAGCAAAAATTTCTGGAACGGATTTAAAAGCAGACGGAAACGAAGTTGCTATTGAAACTTTAGAAATTGCTCACGAAGGCTTAACAATCGATAATAAATAAGCCCCCCAAATTAAATTTAGTATATAAAAATTGAGTAGTAAAACGTGTATGTATTCGTTTTTACTGAGCATCCCTTTGTCTAAAACGTAAAGAATAGATTGATCTTATTAAGTTGAAAAACAGTTACATGTGGTGTTTTTCTACTCAATTTAAATATAAATAACAAACAATTAAATAAATAAAAAAACAAACATTATGGTACACAAAACACCAGGAGTTTATGTAGAAGAAATTTCAAAATTTCCACCTTCAGTAGCACAGGTAGAAACGGCTATTCCAGCATTTGTAGGATATACAGAAAAAGGATCATCAGAGCCAACCAGAATTAGCTCTATGTTAGAGTATGAAACACTTTTTGGAAAGGCAGATAAAGAAACTGCAATTGCAGTATCGATTGTTGATGGAGCTGTATCTGCAACATTAGCTGACGGAAGTGAATCTAAATATAAAATGTACTACGCTATGCAAATGTTTTTTGCCAATGGCGGAGGACCATGTTATATCGTTTCTGTAGATCAAGGGTACACTAATGCTCCAGAGTTAGGGGACGATGCCTCAGGATTAATATCAGGATTAAAGAAGTTAGTAAAAGAAGACGAGCCTACTTTATTAGTATTCCCAGATGCAGTTTCTTTAGATGAAGCTAATGCAAAGGCTTTACATGAGCAAGCTTTAGCACAGTGTAGTGATTTACAAGACCGTTTTGTGATCATGGATACGGTTAAAGATACCGATGCTTCAGTAGAAGAATTACGCAAAGTAACAGGAGACTTAAAATATGGAGCTGCCTATTACCCACATTTAGAAACAGTATTGAGTTATGCATATAAAGATGCAGATGTAGTTATTGTAGCTAACCCAACAGAACTAAATGCATTAGGGAATTCAGTAGTTATTGCTGATGTAAGTACTATGGCAGACTTAAAAACTAAAAGGTCGGCATTATACAATCAAGCTAAAGCAGCAGTTACAGGTATTCGTGTAGTAGTAGCCCCTTCAGGAGCTATGGCAGGAATTTATGCAAGAGTTGATAGTGATAGAGGAGTGCACAAAGCACCAGCAAACGTAGGGTTAAACTATGTAATTGCACCAACAGTAAAAATTTCTCACAAAGAACAAGAAGGATTAAATGTAGATGCTACTGCAGGAAAATCAGTCAATGCTATTAGAACTTTTACCGGTAAAGGAACTTTAGTTTGGGGAGCAAGAACTTTAGATGGTAACAGTAACGAATGGCGTTATGTGCCAGTACGTAGATTCTTTAACATGGTTGAAGAGTCTGTAAAAAAGGCTACCTCTCGTTTTGTTTTTGAACCTAACACAGCAAATACATGGGTACGTGTACAAGGAATGATTGAAAACTTCTTAACGCAACAATGGAAAGCAGGTGCTTTAGCAGGATCTAAGCCAGAAGAAGCATTTTATGTTAGAATTGGTTTAAATCAAACAATGACTGCTCAAGATATTTTAGAAGGAAGAATGATTATCGAAATCGGTATGGCAGCGGTTCGTCCAGCAGAATTTATTGTATTAAGATTTTCTCACAAATTGCAAGAAGCATAACAGTTAACGTATAACATTAAAAAACATAAATAATGACTAATTATCCATTATCAAAGTTTCATTTCCAAGTAAACTGGGGAGGAACACAAATAGGTTTCAGTGAAGTATCTGGATTAGATATTGAAAACGAAATTATAGAATACCGTCAAGGAGCGAGCCCAGATTTCAGTAAAATTAAGATGCCTGGTATGATGAAGTACCCAAATATTACTTTAAAAAGAGGGATGTTTCAAGGGGATAACGAATATTACGAGTGGTTAAACACAATTCAGTTAAATACTGCTGAGCGTAGAGACATTACTATTTCATTATTAAATGAAGATCATGAGCCAGTAGTGGTGTGGAAAGTAAGACAAGCTTGGGCAGCAAAAATTTCTGGAACTGATTTAAAGGCTGACGGAAATGAAGTAGCAATTGAAACATTAGAAATTGCTCACGAAGGGTTAACAATTCAAAATAATTAATTATGGGCATTTTATATCCTCCAACTAGTTTCTCTTTTATTGTTAATGGAATTTCTACTCTAGAGGGTATAGACTCTCGGTTTCAATCAGTGTCGGGACTTTCGACAGAGGTTGAAACTGAAGAGTACGCTGAAGGAGGTGAAAACAGATTTGTTCATCAACTGCCAAAGCGTGCAAAATACCCTAATTTAATATTAAATAGAGGATTAATAGTTAACTCAGGACTTATTAAATGGTGCAGAGATGGTATGGAAAATTTCGAATTTGAAACTAGAGATTTAATCATATCATTATATGGAGGAGAAACTTCTTCAGCACCTTTAATGGTTTGGAATATTGTAGGTGCTTACCCAGTAAAATGGGCGGTATCTGATTTTAATGCAGAAGAGAGTAAGTTGGCTATAGAAACTATGGAATTAAAGTACAAGTACTTTACCATCCCAACCAATAATCTGAATTCGTTACTATAACCTGTTTTTAACAGAATACATATAGAGGTATTTAAAACAGGGTTAGTCGAAAGTTAAAACAATCATTTTTTTGAGTAGTAAGTAGGATTGATGACTTCTATGTTATAGAAGTTGTTAGTCCTTACTTCTAACATCATTAAGTGTTTTAAAACGTTTACATCAGCAATGATTTTTTAACTGGGCAAAAAGAATAATAAAGAGTACTAAAAACACAGCATATGCCTATAGAAATTAAAGAGTTGCACATTAAAATTAATGTGGATGAAAAACAAACAACAGCATCAACATCTTCTGAAATAAATAAAGCCTCAAGTGAAAGGCTATTAAAAGAATGTGTAGAACAAGTAATGAATATAGAAACCCGTAAAAACGAACGATAATGAAAAACATTTTTAAAAGTCAAAGCGGAAAGATACAGAAGTTGACAATAACACCTTATAAAGATGTTAAGTTTAAAACGAAAGCAACAGTTAACCTTAAACCTGAAGGAGCACCTGCAGAGTTTTCAGTGTTAGCAAATCCTGAAAAATATAACCTTGATTTTAAGGTTGAACGAAATGAAACTGGAGCTATAGGAGAAAGTAGAAAAAATGTCAAGTATCTTAGAACTGGAGCTCAAGTTATAGAACTAAAATTTTTGCTTGATGGTACAGGATTATTGGATTCATCATCTAAAAATTTAAAAATTGTAGATGCAATAAAAGGGACATCAGTAAGTAAGGTAACAGTTGAAGATCAGGTATATAATTTAAAAGAAGTAGCGTTTAATTTTAACGGAGAAACCCACCAACCTCACTATTTAGAAATTGCTTGGGGAGCTTTATTGTTTAAAGGTGTATTGATCGATTTGAATATTGAATATACGTTGTTTAGTTCTGATGGGATGCCGCTTAGAGCAATAGCAACTGCTAAATTTGAAGATACTATAGCAGATGATTTAAGAGTCGCAGAAGAAAATAAAAGTTCACCAGATTTAAGTCATGTAAGAACAGTAAAGGCAGGAGATACTTTATCTGTTATGACAGAAAGAATCTATGGAGATCCTAAGTATTATTTAGAAGTAGCCAAAGCGAATAACTTAATAAATTTTAGAAACTTAACTCCGGGGCAAGAAATTTTCTTTCCACCACTTGAAAAAACCTCTTAGCTATGAATAACAGTGGATATATAAAAACTAGCAAAGACGCTAGTTTAATTACCTATAAAATAATGGTTGATGGTAGTGAGTTATCATCAGTGTATGGCGTTACAAATATTGTAGTTGCCAAAGAAGTAAATAGAATTCCGTATGCACAAATAACGCTATTAGATGGAGATGTTCCCAAACAAGACTTTGAATTGAGTAGCAAGGATTTATTAATCCCGGGTACAGAAATTGAAATTACGGCTGGGTATCATTCTGACGAAGAAACCATATTTAAAGGAATAATTGTAAAGCATAGCATAAAAATACGAAGTGGAGCTTCTTATTTAATGTTGGAATGTAAGGACAAAGCTGTAAAAATGTCAATAGGGAAGAAGAGCACTTATTTCTATGACGGTAAGGACAGTGATATTATAGAGGGATTGATCGGGAATTCAGACGTGGAAGCAGATGTGGAAGCAACAGTAACTACTCATAAAGAATTGGTGCAATACCGAGTGTCTGATTGGGATTTTATGGTTACAAGAGCACAAGCAAATGGTAAATTATGTTTTGTAGATGATGGGACTGTTAAAATAGCTAAGCCTGACTTTAGTGCTGAAGCAATAGAAACGGTTGTTTTCGGATCGTCTATTCATGAATTTGATGGTGAAATTGATGCTAGAGATCAGTTTAGTAAAGTAACTTCTTATTCTTGGAACCCTTCTGATCAAGAGTTATTAGAATCCGAAGCAGAAGATCCTAGCGTAGCACTTAATGGTGATTTGGCTTCAGGTGATTTGGCTGATGTTTTAGGAGTAGAAAATATAGAGTTAAGACACGGAGGAAACATTACTCAAGATGAACTGCAAGATTGGAGTGATGCAAAAGCATTATATCAGCAACTAGCTAAAACAAGGGGTAGAGTAAAGTTCCAAGGAATACCAGCAGTGAAGCCAGGGGTTACATTGGCTTTAGAAGGAGTAGGGAACCGTTTTAATGGAAAAATATATGTTACAGGTGTTCGTCATGAAATAGCAGATGGGAATTGGTTAGTAGATGCCCAATTTGGATTAAATCCTAATTGGTTTTCTGAAACCTATGATGTTAATGATATGCCAGGTTCTGGTATTATGCCAGCCATTAGCGGATTGCACATAGGGATAGTAACTCAGCTAGAAGCTGACCCTGATGGAGAAGATAGAATATTAGTGCAAATTCCCATCATTAATAATGAAGAGCAAGGAATTTGGGCTCGTGTAGCCACATTAGATGCAGGAGAAAATAGAGGTTCGTTTTTTAGGCCTGAAATAGAAGATGAGGTTATTATAGGGTTTATAAACGATGACCCTAATGATGCAATTGTTTTAGGAATGCTACATAGTAGTGCAAAACCAGCACCTTTATCAGCAACAGATGATAATCATGAAAAAGGATTTGTAACGCGTAGTGAAATGAAAATGCTTTTTAATGATGATAAAATATCCTACACATTAGAAACACCAGCAGGAAAGAAAGTGATTTTAGATGAAGATGCAGGTGTAATAACAATTGAAGATGAAAACTCAAATGTACTCACCTTAGATAGTGATGGAATTACTATGGAGAGTGCAGGAGATATTAATATAAAGGCTTCTGGAGATTTAAATTTAGAAGGAGCTAATATAAATATAAAAGCACAAGCACAATTAACAGCAGAAGGTAGTTCGGGATCCGAAATATCATCAGGAGCAGTTACCGTGATAAAAGGCTCTCAAGTTCAAATTAATTAATAAAAATAATATAAATGAAACCTGCAGCAAGAATAACAGATATGCACACCTGCCCCATGGTAACAGGAACTACTCCTCATGTAGGAGGTCCTATTTTACCAGCAGGAGAACCAACGGTATTAATCGGGGGGATGCCAGCAGCAAGAGTAGGCGATAAAGCAGTATGTACTGGTCCTCCAGACACCATAGCATCAGGATCAGGAAGTGTGCTAATAGGGGGTAACCCAGCCGCTAGAATGGGAGATTCTACAGCGCATGGAGGAACAATAACAGCAGGTGAACCAACAGTTTTAATAGGAGGATAATTATGAAAAAACACACAGATTTTTTAGGCCGAGGCTGGAGTTTTCCTCCAGAGTTTAATAAAAAGCAAGGCGAAGTAGCAATGACAACAGACACAGAAGACATTAACAATAGTTTAATGATTTTATTGTCTACTCGTTTAGGAGAACGTGTCATGCTTCCTGAGTATGGTTGTAATCTAGAAGAGATGCTTTTTAAGCCATTAGATTTAACATTGGTTACTCAAATGAAAGATATCGTCAAAAAAGCCATCCTGTATCATGAACCAAGAATTAATATTCTGGCTATAGATATAGATCAGACAGAAGAGTTAGTAGGAGAAGTTTTGATTGAAATAAATTACGAGATCAGAAATACAAATACAAGAAGTAATATGGTTTTTCCTTTTTATAAAGGAGAAGCATCAGCAATCTAAAAAACATGGAAAAGAATATAGATACATTTTTGCATTATACTGAGGGTAAGGCACAGTCAAAACGGTTTTTAAAGGAGTTGGATCCATCAAGCTTCAATCTGCATGATTTTAATGTGGTTGATTGGTTGTTGTTTGCATACAATTTTGCAAAGCATATTAATTATTTCGATAAAGGAAATAATGCAGCTCCAGAAGGAGATTGGCAAGCATTTATAGATTATTTTGAAATTCAAGAATTAATAAATGGGCTTGAGTTAGATGATCCAGAAAAATTACCAAGAAAAGAAAGTTTAGGGTATAAGAAATTAGAGAAAAGCATTTTAGAGAAACTTTCTGGATTTGAAGGAGAGCAGAATTTAGCGCCTCATTTAGGTTTGTTTGTGAGTTTTGTGAAATTATTAGATTTCTCTAAAGAGAAGTTCAATAACTTAACGAAAAGACATCTTGACTTTTATTACGAAGAGATTTTAAAAATTGAGAAGAGAACAGCTACACCAGATAAGGCCTATGTTATTTTTGAGTTAGCTAAAAAAGCAGTGCAGGAAAGAATACCAGAAGGAACATTACTAAATGCACAAAAAGATGCTAATGGTAAAAAATTAGTGTATAAAACAGATAAGGAGCTTATAGCAAACCAATCAAAAGTGGTAAGCTTAAAAAGTTTTTTCAATGATGGGAACTTACAAGAGTTAAAAATAGCAGAAAAAGCAAATACACTAGATGGTTTAGAAGAAGAGTTGCCAGAAGAAAGTAACTATTGGTGGCCGTTTGGATACAATTCTGAAGAGTTGAACTATAAAGAATTACCAAATGCAGATTTAGGGTTTTCTATAGCATCATCATTATTAAACTTGAAAGAAGGGAAACGTACGGTAACGGTAGCTATAGAATATCAAACAATTTCTAAAGGAAAACTAGAAGGGCTTTCGGAACAGGATATTAAGGATAATTTAGAAATACATTGTAGTGGAGAAAAGGAATGGTTGAAAGATGTAGTATTAAGCAAAGTGTCAAATACAGATACTGCGTTAGTATTGTCTTTTGAATTAGCAAAAGATTTTCCTGCTGTTGTTGGCTATAACGCTGCAACTTTGTTAGAATCCTTTGATACAGAATTTCCAATAGTTCGGTTTTTAATTAAAGGAGCAAAACGATATGAAGTATATAATGCATTTGCTGAAAAAACAATTAAGAATATAGAAATAGAGGTTAATGTTGAAGGAATAACATCAGCATTGTTAGAGAACGATAACAGCAAGTTAAATTCAGAAAAGCCATTTTTTCCATTTACGGCACAACCTATAAAAGGAGCTAATTTTGATATCAGATACCCAGAATTATTTTCTAAAAAATGGGAAAATGTTGAAGTGAAAATTGATTGGAAAAACACACCTGATTCAATTAAAGATTTATATGAAGCGTATACATTAAATCCGAACCAAAGAATTACAAAAGAAGATTTCGATGCGTCTACAGCAACTTCAATAGTGTCAAGCGATGCTTACTTTAAAGCGAGGGCATTCTTGTTAGACAGTGAAGAATGGAGATTAAAAAGTCCTAATGTTGTTTTGTTTAATAAAACCAATGATGGGTACCAAACTGCTTTATCAATATCAAATAGCGGTAGTACTCCAAGCAGTGCAGAAGCGATAAGATTATCTTTAAATCAAACTGGCTTACAAGATGTATACCCTAAACTATATACGTTGGCTTTAATAAATGCAGGAGGAACTAAATCGATTCCTAATGAACCTTATGACTTTAAGGCGGAAAAAATGGAGTTGAGTTATACAGCAAAAGATACGGCATACTCTTATCTAGATCCGAAAAGAGGTCCGGTGAAAAACGAAGGAACTCAGCTGTTTTATGAAGATGTTTTTGGTCAGTATGAAAAGGAGGAAACTTCTAGTGATTTAGTACCAGTACATGCTGAAGGTGGTGAATTTTATATAGGGATAGATGCAACGGTAGGACAAGATGTTTCGTTGTTAATACAAACATTAGAAGGAAGTGAAAACCCCCTTGCAGAAACATTTCTAGATAATGAGAAAGTAGCATGGGAAATCCTTTCTAATAATAAGTGGCTAGATTTATCGGATAACATTTTAACTGATGAGACTAGTAATTTTTTAAAGTCAGGAATTGTAAAGTTTAAAATACCAAAAACGGTAGATACTAACAATACTCGTTTGTCTAAAAACCTTATATGGGTGAAGGCAAAAATCAATAAAGGTTATGATGCCGTTTGTAAATTACAAGGTGTTTTTGCTCAGGCTATGGTAGTCACTTTTGAAGATAATGGCAATGATTTAGCTCATTTGAAAGACGGCTTAAATGCTGAAACAATATCAAAGTTAATTACTAGAATTCCGCAAATTAAATCGCTAAGTCAAAAGTATAATTCGTTTGATGGAGTATATGAAGAAACGGATATAGAGTATTACAGAAGAATAAGTGAGCGTTTAAGACATAAGAACAGAGCTATTACACAATGGGATTATGAGCAATTGGTTTTGCAAGAGTTTCCCGAGGTATATAAAGCAAAATGTTTAAAACATACTTCAGAAGAATCATTTATGTCTCCGGGGGATGTTACGCTAATTGTAGTGCCAAATACAAAAAACAAAAATGCTTTTGATATATACCAGCCACGAGTAAGTAGAGCAACGCTTAAAGCTATTAAAATATTTATTAATGAGTTAAACAGTTTACATGTAAACACAATAGTTAAAAACCCAGATTATCAAGAGATACAAGTGGATATTGTTGTAAAGTTCTTTGATGAGTATGATGAGAGTTTTTATAAAAAACAATTAGATCTAGATATTAAAAAATATATCTCTCCATGGGCTTTTGATACAGAAATTGAGATGGATGCAGACATTAACATAAACAGCAATTTATTGGTGAATTATATAGAACATTTACCATATGTAGATTATATAGAAAACTTAAGCATGAATAAAGACGGCGAAAAACAAGGCAAGTCTTTAACAAAAGCAGACCCTAAATCTATTTTAGTTTCGGCAAAACAGCATAAAGTAACTATAGCAGAACATAATTGTATTTACAAATAATAAGATAATTAAAGTATAAAGATATGTTAGAAAATCAGCACATCAAGATTCCTAAAAAGATAGAAACTAAAGATAATTTAGATTTTCAATTCTTAAGAAAAAAAGGAGTCGAGTATATAGAAGGGTTAAGTAATAAACTATGGACCGATTACAATTCGCATGATCCAGGAATTACAACATTAGAGGTGTTAAGTTATGCTATTACCGATTTAGGGATGAGAATGGATTTGAATATGGAAGATATTTTAGCCTCAAATGAAGAGGAGAAGAAACTTCATAAACAATTCATAAAAGCATCAGACATTTTACCTTCAAGACCTGTAAACGAATTGGATTACAGAAAACTTTTTATGGATATAGAGCTTTGCAAAAATGTGGAGTCAAAGGAAAGTAAAGTAATAGATAGTTGTTCGATTATTGACTCTTGTAATGAGAAAAAGGGAGAAATAAAAATAAGCAGACCAATAAACAACTGTTGGTTGTCTGTTTATGAAGAAAAAATTCATGTCGATTGTAAAACTGGAAATTTAGCTTTTACAGAAGACGAATTAGAGGCAGATAAAACAGATTCTTTTGAGGTAAAAGGATTGTATAAAATCTTTATTGACTTTAAGAAAGGTTTAGAAGATTGTGATAAGACAGTTGTAAAAACAGAGATATTAAAACGCTTTCATGCCAATAGAAATTTGTGTGAAGATATAGTAGAAATTAATGAGGTTGAAACACAACAGATAGCTGTTTGTGCAGATATTGAGGTAGAGAAAAATGCTGATGAAGAGTTCGTACATGCCAAAGTAACAAGAAGCATTAATGAATATTTATCTCCAGCAGTACATTTTTATTCTCTACAACAGCAGTTAGAAAAAGGAATTGCGACAGATGAAGTTTTTGACGGTCCTGTACTGTGTAATGGTTTTATAACTAATGAAGAGTTAAAAAATAGCCAACTAAAAAAAGAAGTACGTGTTTCTGATTTGATTAAAGAAATCATGAAACTAGAAGGAGTTAAGCAAATAAAAGATATTTCTATTGCTAACTGCAATGCAACAAATAATGGTGATTGGTTAATTTGTATTGAGCCAGGTAAAAAGCCAGCGTTATGTGATTTGAGTTCATTTAATTATAGTAAGGGGAGTTTTCCTTTAAATATAGATGAAACTAAAGTAGCGGAATATCTTGATTCATTAAAGGCTGAAGAAGAATTAACAAGAGATAATGCTAAATTAAAAAAGCAGTTAGAATTTCCTCAAGGAACCGATTTGGACATAGATAGTTATGCTACCATACTAAATGAATTTCCAGATACTTATGGAGTAGGAGAGAATGGAATTATCGATAACCCAACACCAGAAAGGCAAGCACTTGTAAAACAGTTAAAAGGGTATTTGCTGTTTTTTGATAATATGTTGGCTAGTTACTTTAAACACTTAGGTAAAGTAAGAGATTTATTAAGTGTTAATGGTGACTTAAAACGCACCTATTTTACACAAGCCCTGACGGGAATTAATGAATTTGATGAGTTGGTAAACAACTATAGCGAAAACGATGATGAATTAACGGATGCACTTTATAAAGAAATAGATAATAGTGTAGAAAGAAGAAATCAAATTTTAGATCATTTAATAGCTCGTTTTTCTGAAGAGTTTAATGAGTATACCTTTTTAATGAAAACCTTATATGGTAAATCTGCAGACGAGGTAGTTTTAAATAATAAAGAAGCTTTTTTAAGTGAATATAAGGAAATAAGTTCAGCAAGAGGGATAGGATATAATTATACAGAAACGGATGATAATTTATGGGATACCAATAATATTTCTGGTGCACAAAAGAGGATAGCACGATTATTAGGAATTAAGAATTATGATAGAAGAAACATATCATCTTCTCCTGCAGAAATTATTCAAACAGGAAGTGTTTATACATGGAAAGCTAAAAATGAATTGGGTAATATTATTTTCTCGTCTGTAAATGATCATTTGTCAGAATATGCAGCCTCTCAGGAATTGTACGAATCTATTTATCAAAGCATACAAATTGATTTAGAAGATTTAGAAGGCGCATTTAAAAAAACGCTAGTAGATGGTGATTATATCGGAAATATTAAAATAAGAAAAACAGTTGACAATACTAAGTTTTATTTTGAAATAGTAGATAATACAGCAGAAAAAAAGATTATAGCCAGAAAGAATAGTCAATACGATACTCAAGATGAATTAAGAGATATTGTTATAGAAATGACTAGGTATTTTAAATATGATTTTACTGAAGAAGGAGTCTTTTTAGTTGAAAATTTGTTACTAAAGCCATCTGGAAAAGAAGTGAATAATTCTGGTATAGGTTGTATGATTGTTGGAGACACCTTACAAGTTAAGAGTGAAGAACAAACTGAGGAAGATACATTTATGACCTCTTGTGAAGAAGGGTGTGAAATAGACATTGTTGATCCATATTCATACCGTGTAAGTGTTGTTTTACCAGGCTATACCTATCGTTTTTCGAACCCAGATTTCAGAAAATATGCGGAGACTGTTATTAGAGAAGAACTTCCTGCTCATGTATTAGCAAAAATTTGCTGGGTAGGAGATAGAAAAAGTGGCATTGTAAACGCTTCTAGAGACTTGATGGATTTTGAAGTGGCATATAAAAACTTTTTGATTGATAAATCAAGAAAAGACAAAGCTGATTTACCAGCGAGTACCGCATCATTAATAGCAGCATTAACCAACTTAAATAATATTTATAGACCAGGTGTACTTTTTGATTGTGCTCAAGATGATAGTGATAATAAAAGCACACTAATTACAGGAAAGTCTAATCTTTAAAAAATAAATAATGAATACTAAATTATCAAATATAACAACACAGTACAGACAGTTTAACGATAATCAAGCGTTAACAGAAAATCAACTGAATGAGTTTCTAGATTACTTTGAAGATCAAGACCGTTTGTCTAGAACACAATTAAGCGGTACGGGTATTGTATGTGGTTTTAAAACAAATATAACTCAAAGAAAAGTAGCATTAGGACCTAATATAACAGGTACAGGGACTTTTTTTAATATAAGCCAAGGTGTAGGGATTACTACAGATGGAGACCTTATTAGCTTGCAAAATACGATAGAAGGCAGTAAAGATATTTCTATAAATTTTGAAAGTAAAGAATACACACATTATAGAAAATATATTGATTTAGCAAAGTACAGTAATTTTTCTCCATTAGGAGAACAAGTTCTGATATTAGAGTTAAGAAACGAAAAAGACATATTAGAAGGAGAGGCAAGTGAATTTAAGCCCTTGGATCTTGGAGAGGTACAAAAAAAAGTTGTTGTTTTATATTTAGAGAGTTATGAAGAAGAACTAGCTTGTGATGCTGTAAATTGCGATGAGCAGGGTATAAAGCAGGTAGCGAATCTTAGAGTGCTTTTAATGTCTGCAGCAGATGCAGAACGTGTAATAGCGAGTAAACCACAAGATACCATATATACTAAACATAATAAGTATGAAGAGGTATATAGTAACTTGCCAAACATAGAGGTTGCTAGAACAATTTTAACTTCAGATATTCAAGCTGAGGCTGAACTTAATTTAAAGTTTAACGAGGCAATTGCAAAGGATGGAATTATAAATAAACTAGACACTGGTTTTAAAGCAATGTCTAGCTTGTTTGGAGTGAATTTAAGTTTTGGAGGAGCAACTTTGTTGAGTAAATTAACAACATTATCTAGTGTAACTTCTACAAAAGATTTTCAGTATCGTTATGATTTATTAAAAGATTTAGTAGCAACCTATAACGAAATGAAAGAGTTATTGTTGTACTTAAAATCAGAATGTTGCCCAAATATCGATTCATACCGTAAACACTTATTCTTAGGTTTTGCAGGAGCTTCATTAGAGTTAGGGGAAGAGACACCTTTTCGTCATGATTTTTATAAATCGCCAATTACAACAAATGAGGATGGTAATTATGAAAAAGTAGTTTTATTAGCCAACCGATTTGTTCAGTTAGTAAACAATTTTCAAACTTTTAATGGTGCTATAAAAGTAACGCCATCAAGATATAGTGCAGACTTAGGAGAAAAAGCAATTCCTTTTTACTATGATGTAACTACTAGTTTACTGAAAAATTGGAGTTTTGATAAAACTCAAAATGAGAAAGAGAATTATAACCTAAGTTATCACAACACTAATTTATCAAGCGCAGCTTTTATTCAGAATCCTTTAGATTACAATATTGAGAATAGTGATTTTTATAGAATTGAAGGACATTTAGGATTGCCATATGAAATGGCATATAAGAATATCGATGCTATTAGAAGTGACCATGGGTTACCGTTTAATATTAAAACAATATTCCTAAAAGAAACAGTTTCATCAAGTGAAGGAGAGGTGACAAAACCACTTTCGTTTAAGGAATTAAGAGAGCAATTGTTTGAAATAACAAACAACATTAGCGATAAAAAGGTAGATTTAGGTAAAGCATATAAAGCTATATCTTCTTTAGATAATAAGATAGAATTAATGTCTAAATACCCTGGATGGATAGACCCTAGAGGTCCTGTACTTTTGGATCCAGGAACGGGAACAGGAACAGGAACGGGAACAGGAACAGGAACAGGAACGGGAACAGGAACGGGAACAGGAACGGGAACGGGAACGGGAACAGGAACGGGAACAGGAACAGGAACGGGAACGGGAACGGGAACAGCAGCAACGACACCTAAGGAGGATAAAATAGAAAGTGTTTTGTTAAGTGACTTTATGGAGTTACACTCAGGAATGGAGCATTATGCAGGAGTACAGCCAGGAGGAACATTTATTATGGTGTATGAGTCAGAAGATAATGACCAGGTTTTGGCAGATTTTGCTTTGCCATATGTATGCTGTGCTAAAGAAGATCCTATTCTACTAACACTTCCAGCAACTAAGTTATGCGAAAATGATGCACCAGTAGCCATTGCTTTAGCTCCACTAAATGGAGTAATAAAAACATTTGTTTCGGGAACTGAAATTCCAGCAATAGTAAAACAAGGTACTCAAAATTTATTCGACCCTAGTAAAGTAACATTTGCAACAGGAGTAGTTAATAACACAGTTACTTTTACAGTAAATGATGAGCCAGTAGAAACAACCATAGAGGTGTTTAAACAAACAGCTATTAGTGTTTCAATTGCTAATGTAGTCTATACAGAAGGAACAGCTACCGTAGACTTTGCAGTAACAGCTTTAAATGGTGGATCATTAGAAGATATTGATACTTTCCATTGGAAATTCGGAAATGGTAAAGAAATAATAAAGGACCCTGTAGGAGGAATACATACGTATCCATATACTTTAGTAGAAGGTCAGGAAGTTACATATACACCAGAATTAATAGTTACCAATAAAAATGGATGTAGTACTAGCGTAACTATAGAGCCGGTATCACTAAAGTTAACAATAAATAAAGACACAAAAATACACATCTATTTTGACGCATCAGGGTCTATGAGGAGTACAGAAACACCTTTAGAGTATATGCGAGATACATTATTAAAAACAGAGTTATTACCATTATATGGAGGAGATTTAGATGCATATAATAAAAATGTAAAAGTGACAAGGTTTACAGATGAAAGAACATTTAAAACATTGAACTTGAATGGAGATACTCCTGAAGGAAATGTAATTACGTTAGTATTTCAAGATGAAGCAAATTCTACATACCATAACTCTTCGTCAATTAGTACTAGAACGACTAATTTTAATAATGACATAACTGCTTTTAGAGCTAGGTTGGCAAATAATTTCGGGACAGGAAATCCTAATTATTATAGAGGGGTTGTTTTCCAGGTAGATGCAAATGGAAATAATTTAACCTTCCAGAACTTAATGAAAGCGGTAGAAAACGGAACCACTCCATACACTGGAGCATATACCTTAAATGGTTCTCCGTATGAAGAAAAAATGAAGTTTGTGTATAATGTTACCGATGGTGGTACTGCAAGTTATTACATGGGCTTAGTTAAACAAGCTTTAATAGGTTTAGGTTACACACTTTAATTAATCATTCCCAAGGCACCAAAAATGCCTTGGGAATTTTAAAGTATTATTAATTCATAAAAGCACAAGTAAAAATGAGCAATCAATTAGATAAAATAACAACACAATATAGAAAATTCAAGAAAGGGCAAGCTGTAGAGCATACCCAGTTCAATGAATTTTTAACGTACTTTGAAGACCAAGAGCGCTTGTCAAGAACTCAACTGAGGGGGGTTGGAGTAGTTTGCGGATTTGAGGCAACAGTAATTAAAAGAAAAATAGCATTAGGCCCAAGCAAAGATGGGTTGCAAACGCTTATTGAAATAACCCAAGGAGCGGGAGTAACTACAGACGGAGATTTAGTAAACTTGCATACAACCGCTAAAAAGAGTACCGTATTAGGGTTAAGCGATTTAAAAACCATAGCCTTTTCAGATAAAAAGTATTCGCATTTTAAAACCTATGACAATTATAAGGTGAATTATAATCATTTTATAAAAAAAGAAAATAATAGACCTGATAAACAAATTGAACTTTGGGAGTTAGCTACTGCAGATGAATCAGGAACAGGTTATCAGACTTTAGATCAATTAGATAGTTTAGACGATAAGTACTTAGTTTTTTATGTAGAGTCGTATGAAAAAGAAGTAAAACCTTGTAGAGGAGTCGATTGTGACAATCATGGGGTACAGCAAATAGCCAATGTAAAAGTATTGTTAACCAATAAAGAGGGTATAGATAACATAGCCAATTTAGATGTAATATACCAAACCAAAGACGTTCATAATTTATATGCTAATTTGCCAGAGGTAAACACTAAGAGAATTGTTTTAGGAGAGGAAAGTAATTCGATTTCTGATATAAAAAACCTATATACTACTGCAATTTTTAATGAAGGAGTATTAGATAATATTGAAAAAGGATTTGCTAGTATTGCAAAGCAATTTGCAATATCAAATAGTTTTAATAAAGAAGAGCAAACTAAAATTTTAAAAGAATTGTTAAGTGCTCCTTATGGTTTTCAATATGGGTATGATTTTATAAAAGAATTAGCTGCTACCTATAATGAAATAAAAGGATTGTTGCCAAAATTAAATGCCATTTGTTTTCCAAATGTAGCTGCTTTCCCGAAGCATTTAATGGGAGGGAAATTGATTGAAGAAAAGGGAGAGAAGTTTAGACATCAATTTTACGGATCCCCTATTTTAGATGAGGCACAAATAGAGACTAAAATAAGGTTGTTAATAGAACGATTTAATTTACAAGTAAGAGCCTTTAAGAGTTTTAACGAAATAGAGAAAGAAAGTGGTGATGTGAAAACAGGATTGCGTATAACACCTTCTCAAGAAATTGCTCCGTTGGGTAAAAAAGCTATTCCGTTTTATTATAAATTAGATAGTACATTTTTAAAGAAATGGAACTTTACTAAAACAAGAAATAGAATTGATAATACCAATTTAAGTTACGGATCTACAGCTACTATTTTTTCTAATGATTTGTATATTCAAGAAGCTATAGATTTTAATTTGCAAAATAAATCGTTTTATAGAATAGAAGGGCATCAAGGGAAAAAATATAACGAAGCATTAATCATTTTAAACAAAGAAAAGGAAACACATCAATTACCTTTTGATGTTATGGTGCTTTCACTAGAAGAGTTAAAAAGTAACAAAGATTTATCTAAAGCGTATTATGATGATTATTTAGAAAAACATTCTGGTTTGCAACACCAAGCTGGAGTAGTACCTGGAGGTACCTTTGTAATGGTATATGAATCTGAGGAAAAAAATACAGTTTTCGCAGATTTTTCATTACCATATTTCTGTTGTGGAAAACTAGAAAAAACAGCTATATCATTACCTATAAATACAATTTGCGAAAATGATAATCCTTTCGCAATCACTATTGAGCCATTAAGCGGTGTTGTAAAAACATTTGTAATGGTTGAAGAAACTAAAACAGAGCTTACAGGAGTAATTACACCACAAGGGAGTCAAAATATGTTTAATCCAAGTTTGGTTCCAGCGGCATATCATGGTCAAACGATTACATTTACCGTAAACGATCAACCATCAGATATAGAGCTTACGGTTTATGCGCAAACCGAAGTAACTGTTACGATAGCAGATATTGAGTATGATGAACTTAATGAATTTGTAACTGTTCAATTTGGCGTAAATGCTGTTAATGGAGGCGATTTAGCAGATATAGTATCATACCACTGGAATTATGGGGATGATAACTCGGAACTTAATGATGTGCCAGATGCTAATGGAATTGTATTGCATACTTATGATTTGAGGCTTATTAAAAAAGAACAGTTTAATCCTGAACTAATTGTTACTAATGGAAACGGATGTAGTACTGAGGTAACTATTCCGAAGGTTGTTATAGAAGATAGTATCCGTACATTTCCTTGTGATGTAGGAAAAGGATTTAGGTATAGCGGACAAGAAGCGTATTCATTCTTTGTAGATTATAAAGATACGATAGGAGTTGCTGGTATAACATTTAATTGTGATGTAAATACAGTGCATGCTGTTAGTATTGAATGGAATGGAAATACAGTTGTAAAAGAAATAGGTACTGGAACTGGAGGAGAAATATTTTTCAATAAAAGTGTGGCAGCTCCTAATGTAGCAAAAGTAACTATTACTCCAAAAGTTAGAGCAACAGCAGTATGTTACATGAATTTTATGTGTGCAACTAGCAAACAAAGTTATCCAGTGCAAATTGCAGAGGGTAAATGTGGAGAAGCTATTTCAGAGTCTGCATGGAAAAATGTATTCATGAGCCATAATACAGCTCCTAAAGACGGCGATATCGTGTACCAAGACAATTTATTGTTAACACCATACGAAAACCAGAGTAAAGTACAAGTGCATAGAATGCGACCTCTTAATGGAGTAATATATAATCCAAGCTTTTATATTAGTACTGCTAGTAGCAACAAAGGAGCCGTTAATATAGTTGAAGACTGTTCAGTACCAAGAACATTAAAAATTACAGATGTACAATCAAGTCTTAAACCTTATTGTGATTTAACAGGTGGTAAAAAGCAGTTTAAAATAACTGGTGGAACCGCAAAACAAGTAGTAAAATACCAAGTAGTATTGTCTGATGTAAATACCACTAAAGATGGTGGATCGGTAAGAATAAGTGAAGATAATTTATTGTTATTAAATGAACCGTTGGCTAATGGTGAAACTAATGTTACAAAAACAGGAGAAATCACTTTAGATGATTTCGGTACTGCAAATGTTTCGTTGGACGTATGCGCTAATTTAAATAGGGCAAAAACAGCTATCAATAAAGTAAAAGCAGTGTTTACCTTATTTGAAAGTGATAATACAACGTTGTCAGGTCAAATAGTAGAAGTTGAAGCACAAAGTATAGGTGTCTTGACACATCCTGAGCTTTAAAGTTAATTTCCTCTGAGCAAGCTCTTAAGATATGTATTAACGTTATTATTTTACGGGCTAGGTAAGCCTCGGAGTTATTAAACCCACTGGTGGGAAAAAACTCTTTAAAGTTGATTTTTTAACAAAAACCACTCCTGATTTTTCAGGGGTGGTTTTGTTGTTTTAATAAGTTTAAAACCCACTGAAACTACTGATTTACAGTTCTTAAAAAATTTATTTTTCATAGAGTTAGCCGCATCTTTGCAGACTAGTTTTTTCAGAAACAAGAGGCCGTTCTTATAGCCAATTCACTTCTAAAAAACATTTTTAATCTCGTAAAAACAAGTGCCAATGTATGCCTTAAAACCTATAGAATCCAAGCCAGTACAACAGCAAAGGATTCAACAGCCAAAACCGAAAGAACAACCAGTACCAGTAGTAGAAAAAGCTGCGCCAGAAGTGGAGCAGCAGCTGGATACGCAAACTACAGAAGCAACACCTGTTACTGATGGTTTACTTACAAGCGGAACATCTAGTGCAGAAGCGGCGGCTGCAAAGATTACTCCTGGTTCACAAGGAGTAGCTTTTAAAGAGCAATTAGCTAACGATCCGTTTAAACAATTAATTGTAAACCATCCGTTCAAGCAATTGATTAATAAAGCCAAGTTGCCTGTAAAAACATTACCTGCAGAAATACAAGAAAAACAAGCAACAGCAAAAGAAGTGGTTACTACACCACGTAGTGCTCAGGAAGATCCTAATTTTATAGCGCTCACTGCTCAAGTATCGGCAACTGCTCAAGGGCAGCAACAACATGCAAGTGCAGCAAGTGAAGCAACAGTAGCTCAAGCGGCAGCTCCAGTACCTACTAACGAACGTGAAAGTAGAGCACAAGCAAACCAAGTTGAGATAATGGATGCTGCAAAAGCACCAGATTTAAGTGCAGCAGCTATAAAAGCACAATTAGCAGGACGCATTGCAGAAATGGAAATGCCGAAAAATCCTGAGGAAGCAGAGGATTTTGAAGCCAATAGTAATATTACAGAAATTAACAAACAGGCAGTAGGCGATGTTACTGCGGCCAAAAATAATTCAGCAGGACAAATAGAGCAAGCCAATACTGCTACCCCAGATACTTCTAAAGTAGCTGTAAGCAAAGCAACACCTATGCCAGTTGCTATGCCTGGGAAAACTCCTGGGGCGCCTAAAACAGCAGCTGCTATGCCTCCTAAAAGGAGCGGAGCTGCTGTAGAACAAGTGGTTGCTACAGAGACCAATACCATAGATACTAAAATGGATGAAAGCGGTGTTAGTGATCAATTTTTAGCAACTTCTAATGAGCCTACTTATGTAGCCGCTTTAGGTGAAAAAAATGCTGCTAAAACAGGGAGTCAAGAGGCCACTCAGAATTTTAGAAACCAAGAAAACCAAGAGCAAAGTCAAGCGCAACAAAAAGCACAACAACAAGCTGAAAGTGGTGTAGGAGCGATGAGTCAGGCTAGAGGAACTGCTATGAATGAAGTTGTGGGAAAACAGCAGGGCAGTGCAAGCAGTCATGCTACTGCGCGTGAAACCATTGCCAACAAAATTGAAAGTAAGTTTACTGACGCACAAACCAAAGTAAATAAAATACTTGACGCATTAGATAAAAGTGTAGGGGATAAATTTGAAGCTGCCGCTACTAGAGCAAAACAAAAGTTTGAGGACTATGTGGAAGATAAAATGGATCGTTATAAGAACGAGCGTTATTCTGGTTTAAGTGGTGCAGCACTTTGGGTTAAAGATAAATTTATGGACTTGCCTGAAGCCGTAAACCAATTTTTTGTAGATGGCCGTGAGGTGTACCTAAAAGAAATGGATACGGAACTAACTACCATAGCACAATTTGTAGCAGATGAGCTTAAAAAAGCAAAAGCAGAAATAGCTAAAGGTAAAGCAGCAGTACAGGAATATTTAAAAACACTTAACCCTGAAGAACGCAAATTAGCGAAGGAAGCTACAGCAGCGATACAAGAAAAGTTTGCAGGATTAGAAGAAGATGTTAATGCTAAAAAAGATGCATTAGTAGATTCATTAGCCGATCAATATGCTGAAAGCTTAGCTACCGTAGATGAACGCATTGAAGAAATGAAAGCAGCTACTAAAGGATTGGTAAGCAGGGCTATGGATGCGGTAAACGGAATTATTGAATTTGTAATGCAAATGAAAGCCTTGTTTGACACCTTATTGTCTAACATTGCTGAAGCCGGACAAGCCATTATGGACGACCCAATAGGGTTCTTCAGCAACCTAGCTTCTGGTGTAGGGCAAGGAATTAGTAATTTTATGACCAATGTTACCAAGCATTTACAAACCGGATTATTAGGTTGGCTTACGGGTGCCATGGGCTCGATGAGCATTACCATGCCAGAAAACCTATTCACGTTTAAAGGAGCCTTCTCTCTGGCTTCTCAAGTACTTGGATTTGGCTGGGAGAGTATTCGTGCTATAGGGTCTAGAATTATAGGAGAGCCGGTAATGGCCGCCTTAGAAACCGGTTTTGAAATGGTAAATATTTTAAAAACGGAAGGAATTAGCGGACTGTGGGAACACATAAAAGAACAATTAGGGAATTTAAAAGAGCAAGTAATTGGTGGTATTCAGGAAATGTTAACCACTACCGTTATTAATGCTGGTTTAAAATGGTTGTTAAGCTTATTAAACCCAGCAGCAGCGTTAGTAAAAGCGGTAATGGCTATTATTGATGTAGTGAAGTTCTTTGTAGAACGTGCCGCACAAATTATAGACTTGGTACAAGCCTTTGTAGAATCTATAGGGGCTATTGCTAAAGGAAATGTTGGTGCAGTAGCCAAATCAATAGAAACGGCTTTATCTAGAGGGATCCCATTACTTATTGGGGTATTCGCTTCCATATTAGGATTAGGAGGAATTACCAAAAAAGTACAGAAAATTATTCAAAAAGTACGTAAGCCTATTGTTAAAGGAATCAAGAAACTATGGTATAAAATTAAAAAGAAAGCCAGTAAGTTCTTGAAGAAGTTTAAGAAGAAAGGAAAGAGAAAAGATGGAAAACCAAAACAAAAGGGATTAAACAAAGGCTTGGAAGTTGGAGAATTAGTCGAATTTAAAGCAGGAAAAGAAAATCACGAATTATGGTTTAATGAAAAAGGAAAAGGTGTTACACTATGGGTAGCTTCTGAAGACCCAAAACCCGTTTTAAAAAGATTAAAAGACTGGGAAGCTAAAATAGGAAATGATGATAGTAAAGAAAGTCAAGAAAAGAGAACAATAATAACTGATGTAAGAAATAGAGCAAAAGAGATAGAGGTTGATGGAGCTAAAGTAGAAAAATTAGTTACAAGCCAAGAAAAATCGCCGAAAAGAAAAGATAATCCTAATAAAAACAAAGAAATTGAAGCTTTAAATGAACCTATAAGAAAAGAAGAATTAAAGATTAGTCAAGGTTTAACACGCCTTTTTGAACTCTTTGGTGAGCAAGATCAAATAGGAGGACATATGCCAACTATAGGGAAGCATCCGATGAAAAAAGAAAAGAAAAAAATTGGAGATGCAGGTAAATATCGAGAATCTCATCATGTAGCAGAAAATGGCTTTATGAAAGAAATGAAAAATTTCTATGGTACTGTTGGAGCTGAGTTAGTTGATCAACCAGGTTTTGAAAGTGTTGGGAGTAAGCTAGTTGCAAGAGAAGCTGAAATTGCAACAGATTTTAAGGGAGGAAAGAATTTATCTGCTATTTTATTGCATAGAGAAACTCATAGACTGGCTAAAAATAAAGCTGTTCATAGTAAAGGCTTGCAAAAAGAAGTGCTTGAAAATATAGAAAATGAAGTAAATGAAACGACCAAAAAAGTAACTATTGTGGGTATAGATCCTACTACTGGTGTAAAGAGACCACAAATGCAAAAAGGTGCTTGGAGGAGTTTTATTAAAGAAGTATATTTGATAGCTAAAGGAAAAGGATTCAGCATAACGGATAATGAAGAAGGACTAGTAATTAAGTCTGAAGATAATAATGAAAATGCTTTAAAAGATATTACTAAAGGTATTAGCTCAGAAATTAATAAAAATGGAAAATTAAGTAGTAGGAATTTAAGAATTAAACAAAAAGAAATTCTTAAGCAGATAAATGACACTGCTGAAAACGCTTATGAAAGTGCATTAATTTCGGGATTACAAACGGTTAAAACCTCCTTAAGTAAAAGTACTTTTGATGGCGAAACAAAAACACATGCTACTGCTATAAAAAATTTAAAGAAATTAGCCAATGATATCTGGCGTAAAAACATTATAAAGAGAATAAAGTAATATGAAATTAAATACCATCCATCAAGATTTAAAAGAGTTATATAAAGACAAAAAAGGAGTAGATGATTTATTAACTTTTGATTTTACTTGTGATAATGAAAAAGAACGGGTAATGAATGTTTTTAGGAGTGGCTATTGGTCGGTAATGCCTTTTGCTTTTGGCATGTACAATAATTTCGCCATTAAATTACACCCCAAAAACAAAATTAACAATTCTAGTATCGTTCAAATTAATAATTCAGACGGAGTAACTGTAGGGGCTAATTTAAAAACATTTTTACCCTTAGTAAACTTAGATTTTTTAAATGATATAAAAATAATTAAGGAAGACTTTATAGATAATCGAAAAGAGATTGAAGAAATGTCTCTACCTTTTAGAAAATATACCAATGGGTTAGATTCTTTAGATTTTTTTTATGAGTATATTACCAATCCTGAAAACTTAGATCGAATAGAAAAGGAAGGTGAAAACTACCACAACCAAACCTATTTGGATTTTTGGAATCACTATAACAATACTCAAGAGCAAAAAAAATATTCCGTTTTAATTGCCAAATTAGATGCTGATGAAGAGTTTTATCCTAAATATCAAGAGATAGATTACGGATTATGGAACAATAGAGCTTATAATGTTTTAGGCCAGAGAGCCTATGGTGATTTAAATTCAGAATTTAAAAACATTGAAAAACATGTTTGGCAAAATTTAACACAAACACATGGTTTTGATGCTTTAGATGTAGATTTTGATATTATACCAGATCCTAGCTCAAATTCTTCAAGCTCTTTAAGAACAATTATTGATGAGTTTGACCCAAATCCAGATTTGGGCAATAGTTTTTCAAAAGAAATAGTAGAACATCCGTTATATGAAGCTATACAAGATTTACGAGTTCGTCAAAGCGGCTATATGGGAGAAAAGCATATAGAAGCTGCTGCCATATTGGATATGGAACATAATGATCCCTATGCTGCTTGGGATGCCTTAGTAACTGCTAGTTATTGGGCAGGACAAGCAGGTAGTAAAGCTATAGAGCCTATGTGGGAAGCTGCTATATATTTAGCAGAAAAACACAACTGGACAGAAATACATGAAGTTTTAGTACAACAATATGAGTATTATAATTTTTATAAAGACAAAGTGTAATTAAAGGGTTTACCTCTCACTACCGCTCGTCTGTAATGGGTGGCAAGTATGAGTAGGTAAGAAAAATACTAAATATAATGCAGAAGCTACATTAATATAAACTAGTGTAGCTTCTGTATTTTGATGGAATAAGGTATTAGTTTTAAATAAAATAGAGCAAGTATTCTAATTTTGTAATATTACAGAAATTAAAAAGTTATGCTTGGTAAATAGGAGTTTATTTTCTATAAGTAGGTGAAAAGGGCTAGTAAATTTAAGAGAATGTTCTTTATTTTAGGTGAAGATATATTATAGTTTATTAACGGCAAGTATTGTTTTGTTATAAAGCTCTTCTAGTTCAAATAATTTTGCTTCCATAGTGTTTATTTGCTCATAAATATTAATAGGGTCTGGCATTTGCCTAGAAGCGTACATGCTAGCATACCATACCTCAATAATATCTTCTGCATTTATAGAGAACATAGGATAGTTTCCGTCTTTATTATCAGATTTTAAAATAAGCTTACCGCTTTCTTTAATTCTGTTAAGAACTCTTTTTACTACAACACCATCATTTTTACTAACAACAACATAAATACGTCCGTCAAGAATATGGTCAAAATCATCAATGTATTTACCAAAAAGTAAATCTCCGTCATATATTGTAGTAGACATTGAGTTTCCCTTTACTTCAAAACACCTATAGGTGCCGTTGTTAAGCATAGGCATACTAAATGACGGTAGTTGTTCAATATACTCTGGGTCACCATAACCATTTAAATAGCCTGCTCGTGCCTGAGCACCAATAAATTGGATATTCTCTTCTCCTTTTTCATTAACACTAATAACCTTTGGTAAAGATAGACCTGTGGTAGCCCTGTTTTCATTGATGAAAACAGCATCACTACTGCCAAATAAATAATCGGAGTTAATATTACATTTTTTTATAATATTATTAAGCAAATCAAAACCAGGCTTTGTTTTTTTTCTATTGCCATCAGCTTGTAATCGTCCATTTGTAATACTATCTATTGTAGTACTAGTAACCCCAATTAATTTAGCAAAAGAATTGTTGTTTAATTCTAAACGATCTATGATATGTTTGATTCTATTATGTATTTCCATAGGGGTATTCATTCTGTTAACGATACAAAATTATGTAAAATGTTTTGTTTTTATACTGTAATAAACAATAATATGCTGAAAAAGATAAGTATTAAACTCAGTAAACACATGTTTATTTTCATTTTTTAGATAAAAGCTAACAATCAATCGATTAACGGTCTATTTGTTGATCTCAAAGCACATGGTTTTAAAACATATTGCTGAAGCTACGGTAAAAGGTTGCTAAATAGTATTGTTAAATCAAAACATATGTTTGATATTTGTCAAAAACAATTCAACATATGATTTTGACTAACTTTTTTTCAAGGAAAATAAATACGCTAATAAAGGAACTGAGTTTTGTTGGTGTAGCCAATATTACAGTTTATACAGAAGAACAAGTTGCTATAGCTGTTCAGGAACCTCGTGTATTGATTGAGTGTAATTCAAACCCAACATCATTAAATAATTTATTTAAGGTGTATATAGTGTTTCTAAATACTGATGAGCATGCTTTAGACACTTCAAGTGAAATGTTTCAAGTAATGAATGTAGTAGATAAGGTATTGATGTTTAGTAAAGAGAATAGTGGAATGTATAAAGTGAAGCAACAAAGAATGATAGGAGATAATGTTGTATGGGAAATGAGTTACAATAAATCAGTCAATACTATAAATAGAGATGCTTTTAAATACAGTAGTACCCATACGGGTAATAGCGGTTTAAGGCTAAGTTATTAGTAGATAAAGAAATAAACATAGAAGCAAGTAATTAAAAAATAGGGGATAAAAATGAGAAGAAGCAAGAGTTTACTGGATAGAAGAAGAAGTTTTGTGATGAATTATATCAATTCTAATCAAGCTAAACAAATGAAGGTTGTGGTACTAGAGCTTTCTGAAAAGCTTTTTATAACAGAAAGAACAATATATAAAATAATAAATGAAGGACTTTCATTAACTAATGAGAGCTAATTAACCTCATACATTGTCTTAAGGTGCTACTTTTTAAAACTTACTTTTATTTTCTTTCGGTAGCATCTTCTAGGCAATAGCTAGTTAACAATGTCCTTGTAACAAATTAACCAAATGGAAAAAAATAAAAAAAATAAAAAAACAATTATTAAAAATGAGTTGTTAGATGATGCTTTAACAGCGGCTAAAGCTGCATTTAAAGAAGATATAAGTAATAGTGAGGGGGAGTTAATGAAGAATCCTTTTTGCACTATTGATAATGATGAAACTTTATTTTCTGATTTGTTTGTAGATGACTTTATAATTGAATAAAATAATAAAAAGACTAATTAAATGAAACAATCATTAGAAACATTAAAGTCCTATTTTGAAACTGGAGATAGGCCAACAGCAGCAGAGTTTGGAGCAGTATTAGATAGTTATGTACATAAGAATGACGGGTATTTAATTAAAAGTATTGTAGTTAATGAACAAGAAAGTATCGTTTTAACTTTTACAGATGATAGTACATATGTAATCCCAAAACAAGTACAGCCAGATGTAATGCCAATAAGTTTTATTACTGGCTTACAAACAGCTTTAGATAGTAAAACCAATACAGGTGGATATGCTGGTACAGCACAAGATTTACTTAGTTTAATTCAAGCTATAAAAACGCTGTATGGTTCAGACGGAACTTTAAAAGAAAAAAGAATTGTTGATGGAGCTAGCAAGGCAGGTAGTTTAGTTTTTGATAATTTAAAGGATTTAGAGGTAATCAATACAGATAATTTTACGGTTAATAACGGTACAACATCGTTTACTTCAGATGTTTTTGAAGCTGATGTAAAGAATAAGATAGACCTATCTGTACCAACTGCAAATGCAAGAATCGTTTTAGAAAACGGATTAGCGATACAAAACGGTACACAAGCAGCTGGAAGATACTTACAATCTACTGATGCTAATGGAAAAACAATTTGGAAGGATTTGGAAGTTTCTGATTTATCTGGAATCGCCGAAATGGTACAGGATATAATTGCAAATACAGGAGCTTTAGATAAGATAGCTAGTGTAAAGGCTATAGAAGATTTTATAGCAATAAAATTAGCCGCATTAATTGATAACTCACCAGAAGCTTTAGATACATTAAATGAACTTTCTAATGCATTGGGTGATGACGCTAATTTTGCAGCTAATATTACTGCCTCAATAGCAGGGAAATTAGCTTCAGGAACTTATATAGGAACAGCATCAGATTTAGATACGGCAAAACGTGATAAAACAGCGCAAGCAAAATCGATTACTGATAACGCTGGTAATTTAGAACTGATAGGTGATGTGGATGCCCCTGTAGCTGATGCCTTTTATGGTACCGATGCTACTGGAAGTAAAACTTATGTCAAAGCACTTGATGTATTAAATTTTTTAACATTCAAAAGAGAAGAATATAGTACTTCAGAGTTTGATTTTAGTGGCTTAGTATCAATGCCTACAAATTATTTAGATCAAAGTTTGACATTTGAAAGAGGTGGCCAGTATGCTTTTATGTGTACAATAAGTGCTTCGTCAGATTCTACATTTTCAAATTTTGTAGCTAAAATAATGTTAGATGATGCTTTGGAATTAGATTTGTTAAGTGAAGAGTTTGTTGATGATAAATTGGAACAACGACATAAAAGAACATTATTTGGTATCACAAATGTTACTCCTGGGGCTCATAATTTCAAACTAATATTTAATGACTCTCTATTCCGTACTGCTGAGTTACATAAAGCAGAGGTCTTGATTTTTAAAATAGCAGATAACATCTAAAAATAGTAATATGGAAAATATAATATATGATAAAGGAGATATCATTTTAGAAGAGTTAATAATTCTTTTAAAAGCAGATGATATTAAACTAGATAAGTTAAAAATAGAAAAAGATAAATTAATTGTTACCCCTAATGTCAATACAGACACAACTGCTTTAACAGCAATAGTAAACGGGTATGTCAAAAATGCTAAAAGACACTTGTTGCGTTCACTTTGTGTTGACAGTGTTAAAAATAAAGATCTTACAGCTATTAACTATAAAACAGAACTGGCCTCTGGAATACGTTTAGATGCTGAGGTGAGTTTAACTAATGACGGACTTATAAAAGACACTACTTATTTTTATGAAAAAGAGAGTACGAAAAAAGCCGTAATTAAGGTAACAGAGACCTATGAGTACCATAGTTCAGATATGGCTTTTAATCCTACTGAAAGAGGAATGTATTCTCAAGAGAAAAAATGGCAATACTATTTTGAAGATGGAACTTTAGATGCTGCAGTTGAAAACACTAAAACGAAATTTAAAATATATAAAACCAATAGACAAATTTTAGAGGTAGGACATAATAGAAGAAGTAATGTAGTGGCTAGAGCTTCTACCACAATGGGGAGTATACTAGTTATTTTAGGATTTTTTATAGATGATGAAATAAGTACAGGAAAGAAGAAAGCTTATGATGCCTTACGCAGTTTATCTAGGAAATATTCAACTGATTTTACCGAATACAAAACATACGGAACAATTGATTTATATAGTTCACTAGCAAATGACACCGAATTTACTTGGTTAAATGTAAATGTACCAACAGAAGCACAATTAGTAGCTTCAGGTAAAACTGCTGCTGAAGGAACTACTTATCAAGGCTATGTTGATGCTTTAGGGCTTAATGGTATGCAAAACAAAACGATAAGAACTTACTTCATTGAAAAATTAAAGGGATTAGTCAAATAAGAGCTCTCTTTTAGATACTACACTCGATAAAAATTTAGCTGAATTAGCCATTACTACAAAATATCGAGTGTAGTTATTCCTACATCAAAAAATTAAAAAATATAAAATAATGAAAACTGTAAAATTTATTTTCACGGTCATGGCATTGCTATGGCTTTTAATAACCACATTGGTCATGCTACCAATAGCAATTGTATTGTTGTTAACACTATTAGTGTCAAAAAAGCATTACGCAGAATGGATTCTGTTTTTATTTGCTTCCATAGCTGCTTTAGGAATTTATCCTATTAGTTTCTGTTACCGAATTATAAAATGGAAAGGTTTTATTGGGTATTTAAGACAATTGAGCTTAAGTATTGATATAAGCGGAAATATAGTTGCTGGAGAATTGCTAAATGACAATTTCATTACTAAAAAATCCAAACACAAATTTGGGGCAGTACAGGAAACTATTAGTGATAACCTAGGAGAGAATGAAAGAGATGAGACACTTTCGAATTTTGGCAAAAGATTTACAAATCTATTAGGAGTAATAGATTTTAATCACGCTCAAAAATCTATTGTAGACGATTAAAATTGAATGATTCATGAAAAATAAAATAGTAGAATATTCAAATGAATTTAAATTATTGTTTTACGGCGTTTTTATGTACTTAGAAATGGAGATAGAAATTGTAAAAGTATTGTTTTTTTTAATGGTAATAGACACCTTTTTAGGGGTAACCAAAACAATAGTTTTAAACAATGCGTTTAGTTTTAAAAAACTAGCCTTAGGGTTTGTTTCTAAGTTAGCCTTATTGGTAGTTCCTATGGCTTTAGCGCTAATGAGTAAAGGATTAAACTATAATTTTAAATGGTTTGTCACTATAGTAATGGATTTACTTATAGTTAGCGATGGGATATCAATCATTAGTAATGTTATAGCTATTAAGACAAAGAAAGAAGTAGAGAATTTTGATGCCATGACGCGAATGCTTAAAGCTATTAGAAACGGCTTAATACAATTGTTTAAAAGGTTCTTGAGTACAATAGACCAAAAAATATAATAAAACCCCATACATAACTTGTAAAATTCATAAGTCCGGTAAGCACAAACTTGTCGGACAATTAAAACACGCTTTAAATGAAAAAACATGTAGAAGTAGCTTTTAACCAATACGGTATTAAAGAATTAAAAGGAGAAAAAGATAACCCAGAGATATTAAAGTATTTCAATGAAATAGGGTACAATGGTAGTGTGCTCAAAGATGAAACCGCTTGGTGCTCTGCCTTTGTAAATTGGGTGCTAAAAATAAGTAATGCTCCGTATACTGGTAAATTAAATGCTAGAAGTTGGTTAAAAATTGGCACGGAAACTAATTGTCCGCAAATGGGTGATGTTGTTATTTTTTGGAGAGGTAGTAAAAGCAGTTGGAAAGGTCATGTGGGCTTTTTTATAAACGCTATTGGTGACGAGATTTTTGTTTTAGGAGGAAATCAAAACAACCAAGTTAAAATTTCAAGTTACCCAAAAGAGCGTTTGTTGGGGTATAGAATTGTTGAGTAACCAATATATATGATATGAAAATTAGGGACATAAAAATTGAACACATAATAATTTTAATCTTAGTACTCTTACTCTTTGCTAATAAATTTAGAAGAACGTCAGCTAACACGGTTACTACTAGAGTAGAAAAGGATACAGTGATGATTCATAAAATGGATAGCATACATAAATTATTTAAAGCATATAAAAATGTAAAACCTAAAATAGTATATGTTAAAACAGGAGAAGATATTTTAAAAAGGATTACTGAAAATCAAGCTCGTTTAGATGCTCTTAAACCAGGAGAGGAAGTCCTACAATTAAACGAGTATAAAGATACCTTACAGAGTAAAGATATTACCATTTATAGTACTGTGTTAACAGATGGAAAGGTATATGAAAACAAATTAAAATATGATTTTAAATACCCTTTAGTTACTGAAACTACTATTGAAAAAGTGAAAGTGCCTAAAAGCGGAATGTTTATATACTCAGGAGTTGGAGGGAATAGTACGGAATTAAGTGCTATTAATGTAGGAGTGCAATATGTACATAAAAACAATTGGTTTGTTGGATATGGAGTTAATTTAAAAAATACTCCTAACCCTTCACATCAAATTCTATTTGGAGTTAAGTTGTTTTAAATGAAAATGTAAGAGTTTTTACATTTTGGGAAATTTAACTAACAGACGTCCTCATAACACTAAATTTTTAATTTATTTAGGGTAACAAAAATTTAAGTTTAAGAACATTATAGGGAAGATATAACAATAGTTGGTGTTTAGTATGTATCCCATACTTCTTTATACCGAAACCTTAACCTAAACCTATGAAGAAAAAACAATCTCATGAAGAGACTTATGTGGCAAAACGAATTTTCAATTTAAAAAGAGTAAAAAATACAATAGACCTATCTGAATCCTATTCAATAATAAACGGAAAAGGCTCAAAAGAATTATTTGAGTCAGAAATTTACAAACTCTCCTTTGCTGCTCAAAAACAGGGTAATATACACAGCGTAGATTTATACCTGTCAAGTAATGAAATGATATGTGATGATGAAGCTGCAACGTTAAAAGAACAATTAGGAATAGAAATTTCAGGTGATGGCTCTTTTCTAGAAATAGTAGATTATCAGGCTAATTTCACCATGCAGTTTGATCAAGAAAACAGTTTGTTTATAGCATCAGATGAGGTGAAAAACGGTTGTGTAGTATTTAAAAAATAAGCTAATCCCCAAAAAAGCTTACTTTTAAATACTCACTTTTTTTTAGCAAACTGTACAATAAAACTTGCCCTAAAGTGTGTAATAATTGAAATTTTCAGTTGTTACATTAGACGCCTCCTATTGGTAAAGGAATTACGGAAGTAAATTCATTTTTTTTTTTTTTTTTTTTTTTTTTTGATTCTCAGTGTGATATACGTTTTGTACGTCATCTTAATAGTGAAATACCTTTAGTATATATAGCTTTATTTTTTATTGCCCTGCCGAATGGGTCGCTATTCATTGCTTTTATCAATTTGTAAATCAATTAATTTACTTAGTATTAACATACATCTAATTAAAGTAAGGCATAATATAGAAAAGCCAAAAGTGTTAAAAATAAACAAAATTAAATTTTGAGATGAACTTGAAAATAGTTTTAATATAAAACCTAATAAAGAAATTAATACTAAGGATTTAATACAATCTTTAAGTAGGTCTACAGTCATTTTATAGAGTTTAGTAGAAAAAAAAACTTGAAATACTGAACCAGAATCATCAATCTTATCAGATCTCTTGTCGTACCCTCTAAAAGTTATAAGTACAGTTAATAGTGTCAATATAAAACCAGTACTTGTTAAGCTTATGTTTGATATATCAGTGGTAATAGAAATCACATTATCCAATGATGGTAACGGAATGATTTTAAAATGTAGTAATGAAAAAATTAAACTTGACATTATTATTGAAATAAAGCAGTCCCAAAAAATTGGTCGCTCAAAATATTTCTCTAGTATCATTACTTTTGATTATTAATGTATTCAAGAAAATCAGTTCTTACTAGTTCATAACTTTCTTTTACAGATAATTGTTTTTTTAAAGGTATTTTATAAACTTCTTCTTTCTTGCCTTTAATTGTACTGAAAAAAACATCTTCACCTTTTTTATTTTCATATTTAACTGTAAAATTATCGAAAAATTCAACATCTAGTGGTTTAGATTTAAAAACTTTTAATGTATTTGTAAACACTGAGTTAGCATAGTTATTTAACTCTTTACTTTTTATTGAGGTCCCAGGTATTTCATACATAAATTCAACTTTAAGAAACCTTGGTTTATATAAATCAGTAAGCTGCTTGTGTCCGGAATAGTAACTTTTTATACTTTTATCAAGTTCAGATATGTTTTTAGGCTTAATTTTCACATCAAATTTCAATACGTTTTTAAAATTCTCTAAGGCATCTTTAATAGTTGTATCCATAATGATTTCTATTTCTGTAGATCTTGCCAATTGTAGTTCATCTCTAGCAATACTTCTGAAATAGTATTCAATATCGGAAGCTCTTGCTCCTTCGAAATTGTATTCAAGACATATAGTTGGGATGTCATTTCTGAAATCCACAAAAAAATGAGTTTCCTCTGCGATAGAACCCATTTCCGTAATGGTCATAAGTTTGTATTTATCTCTAGGTTTTAGTTTAGGAAGTTTACCAGATCTTAACCTTGCAAGTGTAAACCTAATAATTCCATCTTTAGGGACATATGTATGAGTTGTCATAAATAACTCTCTCGGGTTATTGTCGTTTCTTTCATTTCTATCAATTAAATGCGCTAATCCATTTGTTCTTTGGTTATTTAAATAACTAACTATTTCTTTTAGTATAGAATTAGAATCATGAACGTCACTTACATTAGCGAGCGGTTTAAATTTTAACTTAAGAAAGTTATAAGTCACCTCTCTTAATTTTACTGATTTAGGATTATTTAATGTCATTAAATATATAATAAGTTTGTTTAGTTTATTCTTTCGTTCACTTCACTCATATCGATAAAAGAAAGTAATTCAATTATTTTTACAGCAAGTTTTTCTTCAGCATCTTTTCTTTTGACAGAGCCATCAGTAGTGTAAACATTTTCACCTTCATGAGTAAACATATTGTCATGCCCAAGGACATAGTAAGATTCCCATTTTCCGTTTTCAATTGGATCTATATTAGAAGATATTATTCCAAGTTTACAGAAGAAGTTATCCATATATTGGATGAAGCTTGCTAGATTACTTTTTTCAAACTCTTTATTTAAAAGCTTCTTAAAATCTGTGTCGTTTGCTTTAAAGTACTCAATTAGGTTTTTGTTGTATGTAATCATTTTCTTTCATTTCAAATTAAACACCGCACAGACAAATATTATGGCTGATTCATCCATACGGTGTTCGCTAGTTTAACTCATTCTAAAAAGAAACTATTGGTTAGTGTGTTTTTAAATTAATGCCCCGAATCTAAAACAATTTTCACTTTCACTATTTTTAACTACCTCTACATCACTAGTGTAAGGGGTGTTCCAATCGCTAATATTGATGACTTCTAAAGTGTTTTCAAAACTTCAAAAAAATGAATAGCATTTATTTTACAACACCAAAAAATTAAGGGCTTTGTAATCTAGTTTTAACCATTTTTTCTGCCAAGAAATATAAAGTATTGTAATAATAAGTTGAGTAAGGAAAAGTATTGAAATGTGTAAGTGTTTTGCACATATGTATTATAAGATATTATCATACTTGTACTGATAAATATGGTATATCTAAAAAATAAATATAAATTAATTGCTTATTGTGGAGAGGTTAACCTGGGTGAGTAAGCAGAGGTCTTTAGTTAAATGAAGCCTTTCTCTTTTGCTAATTGAACTAAGGCTTTATCATCTTCATTTTCAATGTTAAAATTTTCTTTGAGCTTTCGTTTTCTGCTTTCTATACCTCCTTTTGATAAAGGAATTACAGAGGGTAGGTCAATCATTTTTGTGCCAATAGACAACTCGTAAAGAATATCTCGGTCAATTTTATCTACAAAAAAATCATGATTTATATGAGTTCTTAAAATATTTAAAACAGTTTTACTAAAGGAAGGGGTTCCTTCAAGAACAGTTTCTATTGCAGTAACCAAGTCCTTACGATTGATATCGTTTTTTATTAAAAAACCATCCGGGTTAATGCTTTTGAGAATATTATGAATTCTGTAATTGTCGTTATACGTTGTAGAGACAATAATTTTTGTTTCCGGTAATACCTTCCGTATTTCAATTCCTAAATCTTCTCCGGATAAAAATTGCTCATCGGTAGATTTTGGCAAGTTGATATCTAAAAATATCAAATCAATAGCAGTAGCTTTTCTAATATGTTCAATTGCCTTGTCGCAAGTATTTACTATAGTAATAGTAAACTCATGAGTATTGTTTTTTGTAGCAAGATTCAGTAACGCATTTTCATACACTTCCGCAATTAAAGGGTGATCATCAATAATTAAAACAGTAAGTTTTTGCATGATAAAAGGTTATTTGCTAATTGATTTTACAGCAGCTTTTAATTCGGTTACAGGAATACGTATGGTAAGCAGTGCTCCTTGCCCCAAACTAGAAGTTATTACAAAAGTACCTTTTAATTTTTTAATTCTGGCTGTGATGTTTTGTAAACCGATTCCTTTATTGTTTTTTGAGGTATCAAAGCCTACCCCATTATCTTGGATATTTAAAACAAGAGTATTGTTTGTAAAAGAAAAACGAACGGATACATGAGTTGCCTTGGCGTATTTAATAATGTTCTGTAAAGCTTCTTGAGTAACTCTATAACAATTTATTTTTATGATATCGCTAATCAAACTCCAATGTACTGTATCTTCTATATCAATTTTATATTTAAAATTAGCAATGTTACTTTGTTCAGCGATAAGGTGGGTGATAATTTTTGTGTAATCTGCTTTGCTACTTAATAATTCATTTTTAAGTTCATGAGAAATGACTCTCATTTCCTTTTCAATTTCTTGCAATTCACCTAAGTACAGTTGAAATTTTTCTTGAATCACTGCGTTTCCTTCAATGTCTAAAAAGTCTAAACGCATTCGAGTAGCAAATATTTTACCCAATAAACCATCATGTAATTCTTGTGATATGCGGTGGCGTTCATTCAACCTCCCTTCCTCAAGTTTAGCTTGTTGTTGTAATAGAAGACTATAGATGTTTTCATTAGCACGCTGTTGTTCCCCTTCTAGGATAAGCTCTCTGTTTTTACCACGCTGATGACGCACAAAGTAAAGTAGTGATAAAATGATTATGATTGAAGTACTTATAACGCCTACCATAAGTTTTTCAGAGGTTTGTTTATCTACTTCCTCAATATACTCATCAGTTTCAAAACGTATTCTTGCAAACTTGTTACGCATGTCAAGTTCCTTATATTGTAATTCATTATTGAGTTTTATATACTTTTTATAATGTTGTTTAGAGTTATCTGTATCAATATCAGAAAGTAATAATAATGAGACTAAAATATCCCTATTGTTTGATATGTTTAAGGCTAGCATATTGGCGTCTTTTACAAACGAAAGTGATTTAATGGTGTCCTTTATTTTTAAATAATATTCCGCCAAATGCAATTTATTAATTACAACACCTGCTTTGTCATCCGAAGAAATTCTTATTTTTAAAGAAGATAAAAGATCTTTTTCAACATTTAAAGTATCACTATCCAGAAATCGTGTAAAGGCCAAATTGTCTTTTAGTCTTGCATATAAGTCTATATTCTTAAAATAGAGACTATCCTTACTTAATGCCTTTTTTAAATGAGTAATAGCTGCCTTATAATTCCCTTGCTTTTGGTATGTGAGGGCTATATTATTATAGGCACCTTCTTTTGAAGTTTTTTTGTTTTTTACTTTTTCTAAATATTTTAACGATTTTTCAAAATGCTCAATGGAAATTTTATAATCGTCTATTTCTTTATAAATATTACCTAGTAAGCTGTAGCATTTAAAAATGGATTTATAGTTTTTTGTTTTTTTAAATATTGAAATGGCTTTAAAAATATTCGTTTCACTACCAATAAAATCTTTTAATTTACTTTGAATGATTGCCATTCCATATAGCATTTTTCCAGAATTTTTTTCGTGTTTAATTAACTTATAATAGTTATGTGCTTTATAATAATGATAAAAGGAAGAGTCTAAAACTTCTTTTTTAGAGTAATACAATCCATTATTCCAATGTGTTTTTGCAATACTTAAAGTATCCTTTAAAATATTGGATAACACATAAGCTTCATCATTTGTTAATTTAAAAAGAGAGAGAACTTTTAATTTGTAGGCATGAGAAGATATTTTTAATAAATTATATTTTTTGATGGAATCATTCTGTATTCCTTCTGTGAGTTTGTAGGCTTTTTCTAAGTAAGATTTTCTAGCGTCAATACTTAGTGTTTTAGTTTTTGAACTATCTAGCAAGGCAGTAATGCCCATGCTTTGAATAGTTGGAGTGTTTTCAAAGGAGTCATCTTTAGAGGTACAACTAAAAATGAAGATAATAAGAATGATTATGGTTACTAATTCAGTAATTCGATTGATTAAAAACATTAAGATCTTTATGTAAAAAATAAAGAACAAAACTATAAAAATAATCCTCAAGCTTTTGCTTAAGGATTATTTAATATGCAAAAAATTAATTATTCATCATCATCTTCTTCTGGATCTTCAATAGTTTCATCACCTCCAGTTGGCGGAGTCTCACCTTCACGAGCGTTTATAATATCTTGTTGTAATACAGTAGTTTTTTCTTCTTCTACTATAATGTCGTCTGCAGTACATGATTGAAATAATGTTGCACACAGGAGTACCGCGAATAGAATTCGTAACTTCTTCATAATCTTATTTTTAGAATGGGTAAATAGATTCCTAAGCCAACTATTTGGCTTTAAGGCTGTGATAAAGAATTCAGGAGATCAGTTTTGAATCTTTAACACGATGAAGAAGCTTCTTGCACTGCGAAAGTAAAGTGTTAACAGATGTTAACTGCTTGAAATTCAGTCTATGTGGTGAGTGATATAGTTCTGTTAGTGAAACAAGTAAATTTGCGAGGGAAATGTATTTAAGCCACTAAGGTTAACGACAATGATTCCTTAATTAAGGATACGTTATCCAAATACGTTTTGGTAAAAGGAATGGTGCATAGGATGTTGCTTTTAATGGTACAACTTTGTTTTCCGAAGTTTATTCGGGTAACATATTCCGTGTTAACAACATAACTTTTGTGTATTCGTAGGAAGTTATTTGGAAGCTTATTTTCAAAAGTTTTAAGCGTTTTATAGGCATTTATAACCTTTCCGTCTTTTAAATGAAATTCTGTAGTGTTGTTATCAGCTTTTAAAAATAAAATATCGTTTGTATCAATGTATTGGTAGTCCTTATACGATTTTAAGCAAAGCGTACTTTTTTTTTTGGAACAACACTTGTTTTCAAATTTGATAATCGATTTACGTATTTCTAATTCTGATAAGGGGTTTAATAGGTAGTCTATAAAATTCAATTTCATAGCATCATAAGCCTTGTCTTTTGTGGCAGAAATAGCAATGAGTTGAGGTGTTTTTTTCATGTACTGACTTAACTCATGTACAAAGTCAAAAGGAGTATTCGTAAAAGTATCGATATCTAAAAACACCAAAGCAGGTTTTTCTTTTAGTACGGTATTCATAACATCATCATAGTTTGATGAGGCCCCGATAAATTCAAGCATAGGAAAATCCCCCAATACATTGGTAATCTTATCGATGCCTTCCGAATCACTCGCTATGATAAAATACTTGCTCAATACAGTTCACATTTTGTAGGGGTAAAATTAGGAAGAAGCTGAAGGTTGCAACTAAGGATTTATATTGGAATGTTCAATATAAATCCTTAGTTGGGTTTGTGAGAGAGGTGTTAGCTTAGTGCGGGAATAAAATCAGTGACGAATTAAGTAAAGAAACAAAATTGTGTTTGTTTCTTTAGTCGGTAACAATAAAATCTAAAAATGAAAATACACTTTTTAAATGTTGGAAAGGGAAACTGTACAATTATCCAATTCCCCAATAATCGACTTGCTATAGTAGATATTGATAATTCTCATATAGATGATGAAGATGATGTTTTAACAGACCCTATTCAATTCTTAAAAAGTGAATACCCAAACAAGGATATATTTAGGTTTATTCTGACTCACCCAGACATGGATCACATGACAGGTCTTAACGAACTCTTCAATTTGCGAACTGTATATAATTTTTGGGATACCGATAACAACAAAGAAATTGACACTGAATCTGATAATTTCGGTCCTTACAATAAAGAAGACTGGAAAAAATACCAAGAAATAAGAAGAAGTGAAAGTAAGCCTAAAGCTTTAAAGTTATTGAGGAATGCAACAGCTGACTGCTGCTGGACTGAGGATAATATTAAAATTCTTGCACCTTCAAAAGAACTTGTTAAACTGTCTAGAGAAGCTGCTGAGAGTTCTGACAAATACAATCATATAAGCTATGTTCTTAGGATAGAATACAATGGTATCGTGATTATCCTTGGAGGTGATGCAACAAAGGCCGCTTGGGATGATATTTATGAACATTATAATTCTACTAATCAGCTAGACCTTTTAAAAGCGGATGTTTTATTGGCTTCACATCATGGAAGTCCAAACAATGTAAACAAGGATGTCTTTAGACACATCGACCCTGATTATGTGGTAGTATCAGTACTTAGAGGTGTTACTTATGATTATTCATACTATAATACATTGGCAAAAAAACAAGTTTACTCAACTAAAGCATTTGGTAATATAACAGTTGATATTCCTAAAGTTGGACAAGCAAAGATAAACACTGAGAAAAATGGCAATTAAACTATTCGATAAATATTCTATGAAGGCGCGAGTATTACCTGCTACCTTTACAATTTTAATCCCCCTTATAATTTTCAATCATTTTTTCACAAGTCCTGCTTTAACAAATCTATTAGGAGCTTTTAAAGCTTCCGAGGCAATCAGTAATATTAGTATTTCGCTTGTTTTAATGTTTTATTTGTCACAAATCGCTAGAATTATTGGTAAAAATTTATTTGAAAGAAGATATTTTAGTGATGAATTAAAAATGCCTACTACTGAATTCATGTTATTTTCTAACAATCAATATTCAGATGATTATAAACAAAGATTTGCTTCAAAAGTAAAATCAGATTTTGATATTGAGACTTACTCTGAAAACCAAGAAAACACAGATGAACAAACAGCAAGAAAAAGGATTGTAGAAGCAATGAGTTCAGTTAGGAAAAGTCTAGTTAAAAATAAATTTCTTCTTCAGCATAATATTGAATATGGAGCAATGAGAAATACAATTGGCGGAAGTGTTTTGGGGTTGATAATCTGTATTCTAAATTGTGTCTTTTTCTATTATATTGTTCTTGTTGAGTTTGCTATATACTCTTCAAGTGTACTAGGTGTTATTTACATCATATTTATCTTATTCAGTAAAACAATAATCAATTCCTATGGGAAGGCTTACGCAAAAATTCTCTTCAGGGAATTTATAGGATAATAACTGTTGCTAACACTGAAATAGTAAATAGGGCATTCAGTGGTTATCGAAAGCTCAATGCTATCTACACATACATCTAACCCGTTGATTTGTATTTTATTAATAAATTAGAAAGAAAAGGAAACTAATGACAATATTTGATTTTTTAAAGAAAAAAGAACTGGAAGAAATTAAGCAGTTAAAAGAACAGCTTAAAAAATACCACCCCATAATTGATATCAACAAAGAAGTAAACGCTACCAAAAAAGAATTGAAGAAGCTAATTTCTGATAGAACTGATGAGTTAACAGAATTAGTTGCTTTAAAAACAGATGAAGTAGAAAAAATAGAAAAAGAAATTACGGGGTTAAGTGGTAAGTATGACAGTTCATTAGAAACCTATAAAAAGCTTAGAAAAGAAGTAGGTGTTTATGAATCTAAACTCGATATGATTGAGTTTGGAGTCTATGAACCCATATATGATTTTGATAAATCAGAAGATTATAGAGCACACCAAAAAGAAATTATTTCACTTCAAAAAGAAATGATAAAATGTGAGGTGGCAGCTATTTGTACAACGGAATGGACTGTTGATGGGAGTGTCGCTAAAGGGAAGGCAAAAACAAAGAAGTTTATAAAATTAGTGCTTCGAGCGTTTAATGGAGAATGTAATGCCCTTATAGCGAAGGTGAAATGGAATAACATCAATCAAATGAAACAACGCATTGAAAAATCATTTGAGGCCATTAATAAACTAGGAGAAAACACAGCGGTAAGTATTCAAGCAGACTATTTAGGCTTGAAGATAAAAGAGTTGGTCTTAGAACATGAGTTTCAACTAAAACGTCAAAAGGAAAAAGAAGAGTTAAGAGCTATACAAGAACAAATTAGAGAAGAGGAAAAAGCAAAAAGAGAATTTGAAAAAGCGCAGAAAGCTGCCGAAAAGGAGGAAGATACCTATCAAAAAGCATTAGATAAAGCTAGAAAGGAATTTGAAGAAACATCAGGAGAAAAACACGATGTCCTAAAAGCACAAATTGAAAAACTAGAGCTAGAGTTACAACAAGCACAAGAAAAAAAGGAACGTGCATTGTCAATGGCCCAACAAACCAAGAGAGGTCATGTCTATGTCATTTCAAATATCGGTTCTTTTGGTGAGAACGTATATAAAATAGGAATGACAAGGCGGTTAGAACCCTCTGATAGAGTTAAGGAATTAGGCGATGCTTCGGTTCCTTTTAAGTTTGATACTCATGCCATGATCTTTTCTGAAGAAGCGCCAACACTTGAAAAAGAATTACACAAAGTGTTTACAGACAAAAAGGTGAATATGCTAAACTACAGAAAAGAGTTTTTCAACGTCACCTTAGAAGAAATTGAAACTAAAATTAAAGAAATCGGAATTGAAGCAGAGTTTACTAAACTTCCCGAAGCAGAAGAATATAGAGAAACTTTAGCCATTCTTCAAAAAATAAAAACCCAGGAAACAGAAAAATCAGTAGACCAAGCAATAGCAGAAGAGTTTCCGTCTATGTTAAATTAAAAAGGAAGACAATATGAAAACAGTAGTAATATTTTTAGCTGCAATAATTGTTGCTTGTACAATAGGATTTTTTATCGGAAAATCACAAGGTAAAGAAGAGCAATCAAACATAATGAGATACCGTAGTATTGAATCGGTAAAAAAAGAACTTTTAAGAAAAGAGCAAAAGGGAATCTCACAATTTCTAAAAGGAAATGCGAAAATCGAAACAAAAAACGAAGGAAGTTTTTTTAAGAAAAAATATGTAAAATATTTTTCTGGAAAAATAACTAATAATGCATTGTTGGCTAAAGCTAAGGATGTAAAAGTAAAGGTAAGGTTTCTGTCGAAAACTAAATCTGAAATAGGGAGCACTGAATTCACAATCTATGAATTTATTAATCCTAATGCATCTAAAAGTTTTAGGAAAAGAATTAGTGTAGCAGAAGATGTAGCAGAATTTAAATGGAACATTTTAGGAGCTAAATTTGAATAAAATAAGGTATAGTATAACACGTTTAGCGTTAGAAAAAAACAAGCAAAACTTAAATAATAACAACTGCTCTAAACCGGAGCAGTATTTTAAATAAAAATTATGAAATCAAAAGGAATAGCATACGTACTATGGTTTTTTTTAGGTGGCTTTTCTGCCCACAGATTCTATTTAGGAAAAATCGGCACAGGAATTTTGTACCTACTAACGTTTCAACTTTTCGGGATAGGTTGGATTATCGACTTGTTTATTTTAGGAGGTATGGTTGATAAGTACAACTTAATGCACGGATTTATAGGTCCAAACAGAGCAGCCAACATGAATCAAAACCAAAATGTAGTGGTAAATGTGACCGTACCTACACAACCAACACAGCAAGCTACTGAAAGTAGTCAAGGTGTGTAAATATTATCCTATTCATATTGTAAACTAAGTAATTATGGAAAAGTTTGAAAAGCGTGATTTAAATAGGGATAATTTCCCTGAAAGTGATAAAGGAATAAAGATTAGTCAGTTACTTACTCTTATTGATGAAAGTCCATATTATAAAGATGTCTTAGAGTATTTTGATATAGAATCAGATTCGAATGATATGATTAATATAAGTGGAGCTAAGACACTTTTTACGGTCATAAAATCGTTAAATAATCGATTCAAAAAGGTAGACTTAATTAGTAATCTGAAAAACATTTATTTTGATCATAAAGGAGATTTTTATATTAAGTTTAATGATTTATCTAAAAATGATTATTTCGATAACTATAAAAAGAGTGCTATAAAAACCAAACCAATACATTCAGGTGAAAGGGATTTCTTTTCAAGTCTTTATGAAATTGATAAATATGCGAGAAAGTTAAAAAATAAAGGATACTATGATATTTTAGATAAAAATTTAGAACTTTTAAAAACTAAAGATAATCATATTCGTAAGTATCGATTACTCCATGATATCAAAGAAGATGACTTCTATTTGAGAGCAATCGTTTCTAAAGATAAATACTTTGATTATGATAATTCAGTTGCTGTTGTAATAGCTCTATTAAAATTATATTTTGAAATGCAACAGTCTGAGACATCGTATGAACTGCATACTTGCGAATTTAATCAATCATTTATCAGAATGTACTTTAAAACTTCTGAAGTGCGTGAATTAAAAGGGATAGGATCTATTGAAAATATGCTACAAATATCAAACGATGAAATAAAAAGAGAAGCTTTAAGATTTTCTAATATTTGTTCTATTACATTCATGGATTCTAGAGATAACGAACAAAACCTATTCATTAAACCAAAAGACATAAATTCAAGAATATTATCAATTCCACATAGTACTGGACCAGATAAAGCTTTTGTAAAGTTGGAAAACTATGTGAAATCTGATGAAGTTTTCGATAAGTTGTTTAATGAAATAAAAACGATTAATAAAATTAAAGATCATAACCAGATTGTGCATTTGGTTAAGATGAAAATTGATAAATCTACGACAGAAGAAATCAAAAGAAATAAAGAAGAGTTAATAAAAATATTACTCAAGGAGGTTAGTACAAGTGTTCAATTATTAGAAATGTTCAATAAATTGATGTTGTTAAAAGGGTTAGAAATTGATGCAAAGGAGTATTTGAGATACCTTATTTATGAAGCTTTAATTGATCGAAAGTAACATTAATATTATATTTTACATTTCTGATCAACACTTTAAACAATATTAAAGAGCACTACATATATAAAATTATTAAGTGAACAACACAACATGAAACTACATAGATTTAAAATACAAGGGTATAAAAGGCTTGAAGAAGTAGAAATTATTATTGGTGATGCAACATTTCTTATTGGCCAAAACAATGCAGGTAAGAGCTCTGTTTTAAAAGCAGTAAGTACTCTTTTATCAGGTATAAAAACACTTCCAAGTTCTGACTATCATTCAATAATTGACGAAGAAACAGGGGAAACAAAACCAAAAGTAACTAAAGTTATTCTTGAAGGTGAATTTAGAAATTTACCCGAAGAAGCTAAAACCTGGAGGGGGTTTAAAGGAAGGATATTTGAATATGAAACTGATGATGAAACAGGGCTGTCTGTTACATATCGAAAAACTTTTGAGTTAGGAAAAGATGTTGTAATTGAATTTAAATCAAAAGTAAGAGAGCTTAACCCCGTTTTTAAAGATTGTAAAAAACCACAAGACTTTATAGATAATGGAATAGATATCGCTTTGATGAGTGAATTTTTTCCTGAATTAGATAAAAACATAGGGGTAAGTAAACCTGCTAAGGAAAAATTAGAGAGTTTAGATGAAATTTGGAATATAATTGATGAAGATACTTGGTTTAAAAACCCTGGTGGTATTCCTGGAAATGTTTTAAAAATGTTGCCAAGATTTCTACTTATTCCAGTAGATACTTCAATTAATGAAATCCAAGGAGTGAATTCTGGAGTATTAGGAAAAACATTAAATGAATTATTTCAAGTAGTAAGAGAGGGGTCAGATAATTTTAAAATGGCACAAAATTACTTAGAAGAATTATCAAAAGAATTAGACCCAGAAGATGGGAATTCGGAGTTTGGGAAAATGATGAATGAACTAAATGGAGTTCTTGCCAGTGTTTTTCCGGAATCACAACTTCATGCTACGACAGATTTAAGTGATCCAAATAAGGTATTAAAACCAAGTTTTAATATAGAGATGTCAAGTAATATAAAAACTTCTGTAGACAATCAAGGAACTGGAATGGTTCGTGCTGCCGTTTTTGGAATGTTAAGGTTTAGGCAAAAATGGCTGTCACAAAGAGAAGATGAGCACAATCGATCACTAATAATTTGTTTTGAAGAGCCTGAAATTTATCTTCACCCAAGTGCAGCTAATCAAATGAGGGATGCTATTTATGAGTTGAGTAGTTCAAATTCTCAAATAATTGCTTCAACACACTCGCCTTTCATGATTGATATCTCAAGAAAACCTAACCAGGTTTTAAATCGACTTATAGCTGATGGTAATTCTGTAAATTGTAATACATTTTCTGTTTCAAAATCATTTAAGGAATTGCAAGGAGATGACAAATCCTATGTTAAAATGATATTAAAAATTGACGATCATGTTGCGAGGGCTTTTTACACAAACAATGTCATAATAATAGAGGGTGACACAGAAGATATTTTAATTCGAGAATCCTTATCAAGGCTTCCAAAAGAAACTTACAGGAATATAATATCAAATTTTGAAATTATAAAAGCACGTGGAAAAGCTTCGATTATAGGTTTAGTTAAATATCTTACATCTATGGGAATTCATCCAATAGTCGTTCATGATAGAGATAATGGTATTGAAGGTGCTGTTAAATTTAATCAACCAATTAGAGATGCTTTAAACGGAAAGGGTAGGGTTGTTGAAATGCATGAAAATGTAGAGGACGTAATTGGTTACGTAGCTACTTATGAAAAACCATTCAAAGCATTTCAACAAACTAAAGTTTGGGGTTCGGAATGGAATGATATACCAGAAAATTGGAGAATTAAAATGAGGGAAATTTTTCTGGATTGTATACCAGAATGAATATAATATAAAACACATCTCAAATAGCGTTTAAATTCCCATACAGTCACAGCACATTATAGCTTGTTTTATTCGTGCCTCATTTCACAACTATAAAGAGCTGTTCTAGGCAAAAAGCTAATAATTTAAACGCTATCCCAAAGCTAAGTTACATAACGGGTAGTTATACTGCTCTTTCGTGCCTTCAGGGAACCATAACTCCATTATGTAAAATAGCAGCTGCTGTACTGCTAAAATTGAAGCAATACGGTTTATTAAGGGGGGTCATGAGTTCGAATTAAAAATAATAATAGAAATTACGAGAAATAGGTTGATTCAAGTAAATTATTTATAAAATTTGCTCTGCCCAGTATGAGGCTAGTTTCTCAACATGTTCTTTTTGAGTTGTTTTTATGTAAGATAAAAACTGACTATGACTTTTGTGTGTAGTTATCTTCATGATAGTTCTATCATCTATTTTGCCATATAAATTTGTTGCAAAACTTCGCCTGCATGTATGAGAACTGATAAGCTTATATTTAGGGTAATAGTCTTTTTCTTTTCTATTGGTTTTTTTGTTTTTAATATAGCCTAGTATCTCTTGAGTAAACCCAGCTAGTAGACAAAGTTCCTTAACATATTCGTTAAATTTTTGATCGCTAATGATTCTTGGTAATTTTTGTTTTCTTTTTTGGAGTATTTTTTTTATTTGGGGGTGGATAGGGATTTCAACAGGGTCATCTGTTTTTATTGTTCCTGAAATACTGATACTATTGTCAGAAAAACGAAAATCGTGTATACGTTTTAAATCACTTATTCTTAAACCAGTCCTTAATCCAATAATAAATAAGTCACGTACGTTTTCTAGTTTTTCATTTTCCAATTCAAGGTTATAAATGATGTTTATTTCCTCGTTGTTTAAATAAGTGTCAATTGTTTCGTCTCTTCTATAAGAAAATTTAGGGCTATCAATTTCAGGATTGACTTCTAACTTTTTAAGTTTGGCATCTCTAATAAAGGTTTTTAATTGGCTTATTATTTTTTCTATTAATGTGTTGGAATAATTTCCTTCTATTTTTAGATATGTAGTGAATTCTTTATGGAAATTTAGATCAATATCGATTAATCTTAATTTTTGCTTTGTATAGCTTTCAAATTCAATAATTCGCTTAAGTGTAGTGTTGTATTTTCTAATTGTTTTCTCTGATATTATTTTTCCTGTTCGTTGATTGATCCTAGTCTTTGATTCTTCTATAAATAGGTTTATAAAAGGAGTGAAGAAAATAGTTGAATCCTGCATACCATTAGGTCTCTTGTAATATTCGTTAACTAATTCTTTTAGCCAAGTAGAATTAATGATTTTTCCATTAGCATAAGTGTCATTGAAAGAAATTATAATATGATTAGTTAGCTGACTTATTTTTTCTTGATAGAGTTTTTTTATTGAAGAACCTGATGATGGCTTAAGATTTTGTAATTTGTTACTCCAAAGCTTTGGGTCAATTAAAATATTTGATTGTGCATTACAGTCAATAGATCTTCCATGATAAAATCTAATATTTAAATTAGAAGGGTTAGATTTTGATAGTATATTGAATTTTATTTGAGCCATAGTTTTGAAAGATTAAGATATAAAATATTCCCGACATATTCCCGACTTTTTTCATTCTTATATGATATATTACTTTTCAATATATTATCATTGCTTGATGAAATGCCTGAAAAGATTAAGGGTAGTTGTAAATTGATGTAATATGGAGTATTGTATTTTAGTCCAGTTCCCGCTACTAAGCAAACCTCTTGAGAAATCAAGAGGTTTTTTTGTGCTTATTTTTCATCGATAATATTGTTCTTGTTTTTCAAAACAAGAAATTTCACATAATATTATATAAAAGACTTGTATAGATTTAAAACAGTTGTATATTTGCACCCACAGCGCGGGATAGAGCAGTAGGTAGCTCGTCGGGCTCATAACCCGAAGGTCACTGGTTCGAGTCCAGTTCCCGCTACTAAGCAACCCTTTCAGAAATGAGAGGGTTTTTTTATGTCCTGAAATTAAGGGGTTACTATTTCAAAAACCAAATCAAAAATGCTGCTATATACACAAATTTGGTTGCAGTCTTTCTTGTCTAATAGGTTGTATTGTTATGACGAAATAAATGTACTATATTAAATTTAACTGTTTCTTCTAAAGTAAATACTGCCATTTAAAGCTCAACCTTTTATTAAGCTATTTTTATACTCCGTTGGGGTCATTCCAACATATTTTTTGAATTGCCTGTTAAAAGTTACGGTTGATTTATATCCACAATCTAAAGCAACATGAATAATTTTATTATCAGGTTCTTGTGTTAAAATATTTTTTGCATATTCTATTCTACGGCTATTAATAAAATCTTGAAAACTCTTATTGTATAATGAGTTTATCACTTGTGAAACTATATATTCTTTTTCATTTAGTTTTTCAGAAAAACTAGATAAGTTTAAATCCAAATCGGAAAGTATTTCTTTATTTTGGATTAATTCTTCAATGACCTTTTTAAGCTGTTCAGCTCTTGAGTCTTCAAGTTTTAAAGTCCCATATTTATTTTGTGATTTTACTAATTGTTTAAAGCTGAATTCTTCATTAGACAGATTAAGTTCTTCATAACGTATTTTTATTTTTTTCAAGCCAAAAATAAATGTGAGTAATAATGTAGAAACTGAAAAAAGAAGCTCAAAATTTGCTCTATTCTCACTATTAAAATAAACAGTTAGTACTGTTATAACAAATGGAAGTAAATATAAAAAGAACC